>WNGJ01003574.1_pt1 | contig 35687 bp, 34 predicted proteins | sample 5400611 | NCBI WGS metagenome assembly WNGJ01 (sample SAMN13153375, study PRJNA577476) | soil metagenome | isolation source: 40 cm soil or saprolite under Garry oak tree replicate 1 | place: USA:California | collected 2016-06-15
AGCGGCTCAAGGCAGCGGTGGGCGACCGGATGCCGCTCACCGAACTGGCGCTGCGGTTCATCCTGCGGCACCCCGCGGTCAGCACCGTCATCCCCGGCATGCGCAAGCCCGAGCACGTTCGCGCCAACCTCGCGGTCAGCGATGGCCGGCCGTTCGACGAGGAGCTGCTCGCGCGGCTCCGCCCGCACCGCTGGGACCGGGTCCCGGCCTGGTGGTCCGGGTGAAGCCAGCCATCGCCCTGTGGGCGCACTCGCGGTCGGCGTCAACGGCGTTCCTGCGCATGATGATCGAGCGGGGCGACGTGACGGTCCTGCACGAGCCGCTGCTCGCCCTGACAGAAGAAGGAAAGGTCATGGTTCCCGCGCCGGGCGGAGCCGCCGCGCCAGCCCGGTCCGAGCGGGAGCTGCTGAGCGGCATGGCGGAGCTTTGCCGGGCCCGGCCCGTCTTCGTGAAGGAGGTCGTGGACTACAGGTACACCTACCTGATCGACCATCCAGACGAGATCGCCTGGATCACCCACACCTTCATGGTCCGCCATCCGCGGCAGGCCATCAGCTCGCACTACGCGATGAAGCCGACAGTGACGTGCCCAGAGATCGGCTACGAGCGGCTGCATGAGCTCTTCGCACTCACCTGGGCCGCCACCGGGCGCAAGCCGTTCGTGATGAGGGCGGAGCAACTGGTGCGGGATCCGCCGCGGGTCGTCGCGGCCTACTGCGAAGCGGTCGGGCTGCCATTTCTGCCGGCCGCACTGAGCTGGCATCCCACCGATCAGCCGGAATGGCAGCGGCACCGCAGGTGGCATACCGACACCATCCGCAGCTCGGGCTTTTTCCGCAGCGAGAAGACCTACCCGGCCACGGTCGACAACAACGCCACGCTGAAGTCCTTTTACGACTATCACTACCCCTTTTACGAGCGGATCGTCCAACACGCGCGCTGACCTGGAGCAGACATGTCAACCGGTACAGTGGACGGCACAGATCCCGCCGACGCCGCCGCGGCAGCGGGCACGGTGTCCCCGGGCACGGAGTTCGCCAGGGCCTTCGCCATCCACGGCGAGCGCACCGAGGTGACGTTCGGCTACACCGTCACCGACGCGCACAAACCCGACCGGCCCAAGCCGCGGCTGACCGTCCGTGGCCTGCTCAGCAGGCGCCGCGCCGACGGTGACGTCACCCGGTTCTGGTGCGAAGGCCGGCCCAGTGCGCAGGAGGCGGCCGCGGTCAGCGAGTCCGGCCTGCGCCGTGAGGCGGCGTTCCGGTTCGGTGTCGCCGAGGCGCGGGTCCACCCGATCCGGGCGTGGGTGCGGCTGCCCACCGGCGGCGCAGAGGCGCTCGGCGACCCCGCGGCGCTGGCGGAGTTCATCGACCACCGGCTCCTGGTCAGGATCGCAACGGCGGAGAACCAGGCCCTCATGATCGGCCCACACGGGCTGCTCAGCCACCCGGAGATCGCCAGGCTGCCCTACGACGGCGACTACGCGGCCGGGATCCTGGCCGCCTGTGACGAGATCGAGCAGACCGGATCGACCGCGCACGCGATGATCGTCAACCCCCGTGATTACTACCTGCGGCTGGTCGGCAGGAATGGGCTGCTCGCCGACCTGGCGGCCAGTGGCATGCTGATCAGCCGGACCCGGATGATCAGCCCGGGCTGTGCGCTCGTGGGTGACTTCGCGGAGGCGGTCAGGCTGCTTGACGCGGGCCGTTCGGTGATCCGGGTCGCCGAGCCGCCGCCGGGCACCTTCGCCGCGCCGGGCCCGGCCGTATGTGGCGAGGTCTACGAGGGCCTTGCCGTGCACCTGCCGACTCACCTGTTCCTCGCCGTCCCTGCGGACGCGCCCGGCTCCTAGGAGGCACGATGGCGCCGGCCGGCCAGACGCTGCGTTTCTACCGCCCCTTCATGCCCATGTTCGGCGGCATCTTCTGCTGCCTTCTCGGCGTCGGCGCCTCCCTCGCCACGCTGCCCTTCTTCGTCCTGCAGCAACTGCGGGGGAGCAAGGTCGACGTGGGGGTGGTGATCGCCGCGATCTCGGTGGCGGCTGTCGTCACCCGCCCCGTCGCCGGTCGCCTGGCCGATCGCCACGGCTACAAGCTGCTGATGCTCTGCGGTGCGGCGACGTGCACGCTGGCCGGCGCCGGCTACTACGTGGCGGGCAGCGTGCCCGCCCTCGTCGCCGTGCGGATCGTGCACGGAGTCGGGGAAGGCACGGTGTACACGGCGGGTGCGGCCTGGCTGGTCGGGCTGTGCCCGCCCGAGCGGCGCGGCCGGGTCGTGGGCCTGTACGGCATCTACATGTGGCTGGGCATCACACTCGGCGCCCTGTTCGGGACGGTGGCGATGCGGCTCGTGGGCTTTTCCGCCGTCTGGGGCCTTTGCGTGGCGGCCGGCGCCGCCGGGTTGGGGTCCGTCGCCGCGAAGAAGCGCCCGCCGCGCCCCGAGGGCGCGGCGGCGCGCGGTGGAATCTTGCCGGCCAGCACCGTCATCCCCGGCATCGCGCTGTCGCTTGCGGCGCTCGGCTACGCCGCGCTCGCCGCATTCGTCGCGCTGCACATGCTGGCGCGCGGCGTGGCTGACGGCATTGCCGCGTTCAACGCGTTCGGCTTCACCTACGTCGGCGTGCGCCTGTTCATCGGCAACGTGCCGGACCGGCTCGGCCCGCGGCAGGTGGCATTCTGGTCCGCGCTGGTCGAAGCGGCCGGCCTGATCATCGTCGCGCTCGCGGGCAATCTCCCCACCGTGATCATCGGCGGCCTTGTCATGGGGGCCGGCCTGTCGCTGCTTTTCCCTTCGCTCGCGCTCGTCGTCATCAACCGCACCGGCAAGGCACGGCAGGGCGCGGCGCTGGGTGCGTTCACCTCGTTCTGGGACATCGGGATAGCGGTCGGCGCCCCGGTCGCCGGGCTGATCGCGAGCGTGTCCAACTACACGGCCATCTACTACGTGATGGCGGCCTGCGCGGTTGCGTCGGCGGCGCTGTCCTCGCCCGCCGCGGTGCGGCGCGGGGCCATCGGCCGCAGGCGGGCGCAGAAGATCGCAGCCGATGCCCGCCCGGCCGCGGCCCCGGCCGGCCCGCGTGGGGAGGCGCCGGGGTCACCGCGGTAGCATGCCTGCCGCACCGCCGGGTGGGCATCGGTTGTCCGGCCGTCTCCGGTTCGCTCGGCCGTCTCCGGTTCGCTCAGTCGCGCCCGGATTTCTGGCCGCCTCCGGACCCGTCGCCGCCGGGCGGCGGCCGGTAGGCGACCGTCACGGTCAGCCCGCCCGGCTGCACGGTGAGCTGGGTTTGCAGCCGGCCCCGGTAGCCCCTGCGCAACGTCACGCTTACCTGGATGCTCTGCCCCGCCGCCAGCGAGCCGGCAGCGGGCGTGACGGCCAGATCGGCCGCGTGGGCGGCCGGGACCGTCACGACGAACGACATGACCGGCCCGCCGTTGGCGGTCAGTGTGAACGGTCCGGCGGGCGGCAGGCCCTTGCCCGGGCGCGCGAGCAGCACCGTGGTGGGCCACGCCGTCAGCATGCCCGCGACGGGCGGCGGGGCAGACGCGCCGCTGGTCTGCGGCACCGGCAGCGTCGTGGGGACGGGCTCCGTGGCCGAGGCGGCGGGGACGGGTGCGGTGCCCGTTTTGCCGACGGGAACGGCCAGGGGCACTGTAGCCCCTGATCTCGCCGGGAGGTGGCCCGGAGCGGGCGGAACCTGCAGTGCCACCGTGGGCTTGGCCGTCTGCACGCCCAGCACGGACCCCGGGCTGCCGGGTGCGCGCCCGCCGGAGTGGGGTGCCTGGGTGACGGCCACAATCCCGGTGCCCGCCGCGGCCAGCGCGGCCACACCGGCCACGGCGGCCCCCACGGAGCGCACCGGCCGCCGCGGGAGCGCCGGAGGGTCGAGCGGAACGGGAAAGCCGGACCTGCCGAACGGCTCGGCGCGCTGGGTGATGTGTGCCCGCTTCGCGTCCCCCGCGGCCGTGGTGTCGGCGACGATCTTGATCACCAGCCGCCACACGCTGTCCCCGAGCGCGGGCGCCGGCCGCAGGCCGAGCAGCATCGCCGACTGCAGTTTGCGCCGCTTGCGCTCACCGCATACCGGACAGCGCCGGATATGCCTGCCCAGGCGCTTGCGCAGGACATCGGTGAGCTGCCCGTCCCAGCCGGCCATGAGGTCGCTCAGGTCGGGGCAGAACTCCGGGCCGGCCCTTGCGACAAGCAGCGCGCTGAGCGACGTCTCGAACCGGCCGCGGGCACGGGAAACCAGCACATGCGCCTGGTGGCGTGGCAGCGAGAAGACGGCGGCGATGGCCGCCTCGTCGAGGTCGTGACAGAGGTTCAGCTCGACGACATCGCGCTCGGCCGCGGTGAGCGCCGCGATGGCGGCGGCCGTGAGCTCGCGTGGCTCGGACCGCCCGTCCGCCGCGGCGGCGCCGGCCGGCCCGGCGCTCGCGCCGCCGGCGCCGGCCAGCCCCGCGGCCGCGCGGTCACCGAGCCGGCGGCGGCATGCGTTGCGCGCGACGGCATACAGCCACGCCCGCAGGCGATCGGGCTCACGCAGGTACGCCAGGCTGGTGGTGGCGACGGTGAAACTGTCGCGCACGGCGGTGTCCGCGTCCGCAGGCTCGGTGAGCAGCGAGCGGCAGTAGGCGTGCAGTCCCGCGGCGTAACGTTCGTAGGCGGCGGCGAGCCCGGCTGGATCGCCGGCCACGATCGCCGCCACCATCTCACTGTCACGCATGGGGAAACGCTAGGACCAGGGCCACCGGCCGCGTGCGGCTTCGACGTGGACTTTCTGGCTATATATTCCTTTCCTCCCCGGGTGGGGCCACTGCCAGGCTCTGTGCCGACCGGCGTTTCGCGGTGCTCGGCCGGGCGAGGACGAGGCTCGTGTTGTGGCCGCCGAATCCGAACGAGTTGGACAGCGCGTAGCTGACCGCTGCGCTGCGGGGTTCCTTGCGGACGTGGTCGAGATCGCAGGCGGGATCGGGGTCGTCGAGGTTGCGGGTCGGTGGGAGCGTGCCACTGCAGATGGCCGCGGCGGTGACAGCGGCTTCGACCGCGCCGGACGCGCCGAGCATGTGGCCGGTGTTGCCCTTGATCGAGCTGACGGGCGGGCTGGTGGCAAAGACGGTGCGGATGGCCAGTGCCTCCGCGGCGTCACCCAGTTTGGTGCTGGTGCCGTGCGCATTGACGTAGCCGATGTCGCGCGGGGTGATCTGGGCGTCGGTCAGCGCACGGCGCATGGCTTCGGCCGCGCCGGTGCCGTCCGGGCGCGGAGTCGTGATGTGGTGGGCGTCGGTGGTGGCGGCCCAGCCGGCGATGTCGGCGTAGCCGGCGGCGCCGCGGGCGGCGGCGTGGGCCGGGCGCTCAAGGACGAGGAGCCCGGCGCCCTCGCTGAGCACGAAGCCGTTGCGGCGGCGGTCGAATGGGCGGCTGGCGGCGGTGGGGTCGTCCCAGTCATGGGCCAGCGCCCAGGCGTTGCCGAACGCGTCGGCGAGCACCGGGAAAAGGTGTGCCTCGCTGGATCCGCAGATCATGACGTCGGCGTCGCCACCGCGGATCAGGCGCATGGCCATGCCGATGGACTCGGCGCCAGCCGCGCACGCGGTTGCGATCGACGAGCTGTAGCCGCGGATCCCGTATTTGATGGCGATGTGCGCGGCGCCCATGCTCGGCAGCATGCCGGGCAGGAGGAAGGGGCTGACGCCGACGCGGCCGCGGCGGGACCGGGCCAGGCTTTGCGCGTCGAGGGTGGCCAGGCCCCCCACGCCGGAGACGATGACGCCGATCCGGTAGGGGTCGACGTCGCGGCCGACCAGCAGTCCCGCGTCGCCGAGTGCGGCTGCCGCCGCCACCAGGGCCATGACGATGTAGCGGTCGACGGTCCGCGCCTCCCGGCGCGGCAGCAAGCCCGCCGGGTCGAGCCGCGGCCCGATTCCGGCCACGTCGAGCACGCCCGCCACCGGGTGACCCGGTGGCGGTTTGCGCAGGCCGGACTGGCCAGCGCACAAGGCGCCGAACACCTCGGCGGCGCCGCTGCCCACCGGGGTCACCAGGCCGATGCCGGTGACAACGGCGCTGCGGGACGGGCCGGGCGGCGTTGCCCGCGGGCCGGTGCGGCCGGCGGTGGTCACCGCGCGGCCGTGGCGGCCAGGTGACGCTGGCGCATCAGGAACTTGCGTACCTTGCCGGTGGGCCCGACCACGATCTCCTCGTCGGGCACCGCGACGATGCGCCGCAGCGTGGCCGCGGCCGGCCCGCCGAGCGCGCCGCGCACCGCGGCGGTGCGGTCGGCGCCGGGATCGGCGCCCGGGTGCAGCAGCAGCAGCACGTCGGTGACGACCGCGCCGCCCGTCCTGCCCGCCACCACGGTGCAGTCACGCACGTCCGGGCACCGCATGAGGATGCGCTCTTCTGACATGGCCGTGTAGAGCCACTCACCGCCGCCGAGGCCGACCGAGTCGACCGCGCGGTCCACGTGATAGTAATAGCCGTCCTCGTCCCGGTACATCAGGTCGCCGGTGAGGTAGTAGCCGCCCCGCCGGCAGCGGAACGTGGTCACCGAGTCGTTCCAGTAGCCGAGGGCCAGGGTGGGGGATTTCAGTCCCACGTGCCCGACCCGGCCGGCCGGCACCTCGGCGCCGGTGTCCAGATCGAGCAGCGCGATCTCGGCGAAGTCGTATGGTTTGCCCACGCACCGGCCGTAGCGGTTGCTGCCCATCCGGTGAACGGCGCGGAACGCCGAATGCCCCATCTCGGTCGAGCCGATGCCGTCGATGAACTTCGACCCCGGCGCGCGAACCACTCCGTCACGGGTGTAGGCCAGATGGCTGCCCACCGCGACGAGCCGCCGCACGTGCGCCTCGTGGGCGCAGTCACCGGTGTTGAACCACAGCGCGACCGAGCCCAGGTCACGTTGGGACAGATCGAAACGAGCCAGCTCGGCCCAGGTCACGGCGAACCCGTAGACCCCTGTCGGCCGCCACCGCTCGATCACGTCGAGCACCGCGGCGCCGCTGCGGTCGAACATGCCGCCCTGTGCCGACAGGAACAACATCTCATGACGGTTGCACAGCGCCTGCTGAATCGTGATGATCCCAGCCGCGTGCGCGGCCGGAAGCACCGACAGCGTCCGCTCACGCCCGTGCACCCGCGGGGTCGCCAGGTGCACGAGCCTGGTCGCCGCGAACAGGCTGGCGTGGGAGTGCACGACCGCCGCCGGCGTCCGGGTCGTGCCGGACGAGTGCGTGATCGCCACCGGGTCGCCGTCATGGTGGCGGAAATGTGCGGGCGCCTTCGCCGGATCGCCCCCACCGCCCTCGGTCACCTCCGCGAGCAGCCGCACACCCAGATCATGACCGGCGAGCATCTCACCGTGCGCCGCGTCGGTGAGCACCGCGACCCCACGCAGCCGCCGGATGTACTCCACCGCGACATCCGCGGGCATGTTTCCGTTCATCAACGCCGGTATCGCGCCGAGCCAGGTCAGGGCCATGAAGCTGAGCAGGCAGTCGGCGGAGGACGTAACGTACACCGCGACCGGGTCCTGCGGCCCGATCCCCCGCCCATGCAGCCACGCCGCCCGCGCGGCAACCCGCTCGGCCAGCTCCCCGAGGGTCAGCGGCGTCCAGGCGGGACGGCCGTCGACCTCCACGTCGAACGTGACTGCGGGCCCCTCCGGCGCTGCGCCGTGCTCGCGCAGTTTCGCCAGCACGTTCCCTGCGCCGAGCGCCGGGTCGTCGGCCAGCACGCCGCGGATGTTCCGCTCAGCCATCGGATCACTCCGCCGGCGTCTTCGCCGCGCTGATGCGTTCCGCCGCGCTGATGCGTTCCGCCACGTTCGCGCAGAACTCGCCGACCGTCATCTTGGCGAGCTCCTCGCTCTCGTCCTCGCCGAACTTCACGCCGTATTCGTCCTCCACGCGGATCGCAAGCTCCGCGAGCGACAGCGACTCCAGGTCAGCCCCCCGCGGCCCGAGTTCGGTGTTGTCGTCTATGTCCTCGACGTCATAGTCCATCTCCCGCAGCGAGCCGAGAATGAACTGTCGGATAGAATCGATCATCTGACGGGCGTCCCTTTCGTGAAAGATACCTTTCAATGGGCTTCGCGGCGGCGGGTGTGGTTCGGGGCCGTGTGTTTTCGCGCCGGCGGTCAGCGACCGCTCTTGAAAACCTCCTGGATGGCCGTTGCGAGCTGTTCGCGGCTCGGCTGCAGCGCAATATCCACCTCCGGCGCGAATCCGAGCACGGCACCGTCGGGCCGGGTGATCCGCTTCGGCCGGCCGACCAGATGCATCTCCTCGGCGGCGGTGGCGAGTATTTCCGCGCCGATGCCACAGGACCGGTTGGAATCGTCCATCACGACCAGCCGGCCTGTCTTGGCCAGCGAAGCGCTGAGGCTGCTCCAGTCGAACGGGTACAGCGTCCGCGGGTCGAACACCTCGACAGATATGTCGGGTGCCAGGTCTTCGGCCACGGCGAGCGCCTCATGGACGAGATGCCCGACCGCTACCACGGTGACGTCGGTTCCGGTCCGGTGGATCCGCGCAACGCCGAGCGGTACCGGCCCGAGGTCGGCGAAGGTCACGCTTTCGCGGACCGGGTGGGCCGCGATCGGCGCGAATACGAGCACCGGGTCGTCATCCCTGATCGCGGCGGTGAGCAGGCCGTAGGCATCGGTCGGTGTGGCCGGGACGACGGTCTTGACGCCGCTGTGCGCGAACATGCTGTACGGCTGGTCCGAATGCTGCGCCCCCCAGCCCGGGCGCCAGCCCGCCGCCGGTAACAGGTAGGTGACGGGCACCTTGGCCTGGCCACCGCTCATCAGCGAGACCTTGTTCGCCTGGTTGGCGATCTGCTCGAAAACCAGGAGCAGGAGAAACGGTATCTGATATTCGACGACCGGCCGCCGCCCAGCCAGCGCCGCCCCCGTGGCGAAGTTGGTGAAGCCCTGCTCGGACAGGGGCGTCTCGACCACCCGCTGCGGCCCGAACCTGGCCAATAAGCCGGTCGTGGTGTTCGTCAGGGCTTGCCGGATGTCCTCGCCCAGGATGAAAACCGCCGGATCACGTTCCATCTCGTCGCCAAGCGCCCGGTTGAGTGCCCTCAGGTACGACAGCTTAGGCATGTCCGCACTGTTTCTTTCCGCTCGGTTGTGGACGGTTCGTTCATGCGTCCCATTCCCATGGGGGCGGCAGGCGGTCAGCGATCGGCCACCCCGGCACGGACCTTCAGCCCGGTGGCATAGAGATGGTCAAGGCCGCCCGCCGGATCCGGCTTGGGGCTGCCCCGGGCAAAGCGCACCGCGGCATCGAGCAGGATCTCGACGTCCTCATCGATTCGCTGGCGGGCGCCGGCGGGCAGCCGCGCGGCCTGTATCTCCATCGGGTCGCGGGAGCGCCATTTGGCCACCTCCTCGTCGGGCCGGTAGCTCAGCCTCGTTTTGTGCTCGAACGTGTGGTGGCCGTCGAACCGGTACGTGCTGAACTCAAGGAACGCCGGCCCCTCGCCCGCGCGCGCCCGCGCCACGCCGCGGGCCGTCGCCTCGAGCACCACCTCGGGATCCATGCCGTCGTAGGTCCCGGCGGGAATCCCGAAGGCCGCCGCCCGCCCCGTAATGGAGCCCGCGACCGCGGTTTCGACCGGCAAGGTCGTGGCGTAGCGGTTGTTTTCGCAGACGAAAAGCACGGGGACCTGCCACAGGGCGGCCAGGTTGAGCGATTCGAGCAACGCACCCTGGTTGACCGCGCCGTCACCGAAAATGCTGACGGCCACCCGGTCCGTGCCCGCCTGCGCGAGCGCCCACGCCACGCCGGCGGCCATCGGCGCACCGTGGCCGACGGTGCCGGTGGCGCCGAAGACACCGGCGGCAAAGTCCGACGGGTGGAACGAGCCGCCACGGCCACGCGCGACGCCGGTGCTGCGCCCGGCGAGTTCGGCGAGCAGCCGGCCGGGGTCGCTGCCCTTGGCCAGCATGTGACCATGACCTCGATGATTGACCATCATGATGTCGTCGTGGCGGAGCGCGGCGCCGATCCCGGCGGCGACCGCCTCCTGGCCGATGCACGGATGGATACCGCTCACGATGTCACCGGAGCGGACCAGTTCGATCGCGCGCTCCTCGAAGCGGCGGACTAACCGGATGATCCGGTAAAGATCAGCCGAAATCGGTTCCGCTCCCTCAGGCATCACCGGTCTCTCCCTCCCATAAAACCGGAACGCTGCGTGGCCCCGGCCACTACCGGAGGCTGCGCGCGAACAGCCGCACCGACCAGGTCATCGCGAACACCGCGAGCACGACCACGATGATCAGGCTCTCCCATACCGAGGAATCACCGATACGCCCCGCGAACAGCGCGCGCATCCCGTTGGTCGCCCAGTAGAAGGGATTCCAGTCCGCCACCCGGTGCAGCCACAGGGGTGCGAGCGTCAGGGGGAGCAGGACACCGGACAGCAGCATGACCGGCTGGCCCACGGTGTTGATCATCGGCCCGAGAGCTGCCTCGTTGCGCACCCGCATGGTGACGCCGTAGGAAATCGACACGGCCATCAGCGAGAGCAGGGCGAGCAGCAGGTAGGCGAGCAGCAGGTCCCCAAGCCCGACACGCAGCCCGAACGGCAGCGCGAGCACGGTGATGACGAGTGCCTGCGTCAGCAGGGTGACGACCTCGCGCAGCGCCCTGCCGAGCATCAGGGCCACCCGGCTGACCGGGGTCACCCGTGCCCGCTCGATGATCCCGGAACGCAGCTCCGCAAGCAGGCCGAAACCCGCGTAAAGACCGCCCAGAATCGCCATTACCGTCAGCAGGCCAGGCACATAGATCAGGTACGCCTGCGTAGTTGTGGTGACCCCTTGAGCGCTGAGCGCCAGTTTGAGCATGGGCGCGAAGAGCAGGAGATAGGTGATCGGCTGGGCGAGGCTGAAGGCGATCCACACCGGGGTGCGGATCACCAAGAGCATGTGCCGCTGGAAGATCAGCCATGTGTCGCGGGCCAGTTTCACGGTCGGTCCCTTCGCACGGTCATGATTCCCGCAGCAAGCGGCCGGTCTTGGCGAGGAACACATCGTCGAGGCTGGGGCGGTGCAGCTCGATCGCCCCTAACTCCACCCCAGAACCGTCAAGCACCCGCAGGATCTGCGGGATGGCAGTCGCGCCCGCATCGACGTACAGCCGAAGCTGCCCCTCTTCGCGCACCTCCAGCTTGTGCACGTACGGCTGGGTGCCGAGCAGTTCCGCGGCGCGCGGGGTGGAACCGTTGAGCGAGACGGCGAGCACGTCGCCCGCGATCTCCCGCTTGAGCTCATCCGGCGTGCCCTCGGCGACGATCTCACCGTGATCGATGATCGATATCCGGTCGCAGAGCGCGTCGGCCTCCTCCAGGTAGTGCGTGGTGATGAAGACCGTCATGCCCTCGCCGCGTAACCGCCGCACCTCCTCCCACAGGTGCGCGCGGCTTTGCGGGTCCAAGCCCGCCGTCGGCTCGTCGAGGAACAGGACCCGGGGGGAGTGGATGACACCGAGGGCGATGTCGACCCGGCGCCGCTGGCCGCCGGAATATGTCTTGCATCTGCGGTCGGCGTACTCGGTGAGCTGGAAGGAGTCAAGCGAGGCCGCCGCACGCCGCTTCGCCTCCGCCTTGCTCATGCCGTGCATCCGTGCCTGTAACGTGAGTTCCTCGCGGGCGCTCACCTCGCCCCATGTGCCGCCGCTTTGTGCGACGTAACCCACCAGGCGGCGGACCTCGGCCGGATCGGTCCGCAGGTCCACCCCCGCGATCGTCGCGTCACCGCCGTCGGGCGTGAGCAGCGTCGTGAGCATCCGCAGCGTGGTCGTCTTCCCGGCCCCATTCGGGCCGAGAAAGCCGAAGATCTCTCCTTTGGCGACGGTGAGATCAACACCGCGAACTGCGTCGACTGTCGTGCTCTTGCGGCCCTTACCCAAATAGAAGGACTTGCGGAGCCCCCTGGTCTCGATCATGAAAACTCCCAATGCCGCTCAGGCGGCGACCGCAGAGCGTATGAGTAAGGCTAAATCGCCATAAGATCGCAGACAACTGCTGATATTCAAGGGCTGGCCCCTTGACGTGCGGGTGGGGTGCCCGGCAGATCTTTGGCCTGCTGCGCGGCGCGTGCCGGCGGCTCGGGGGGTCACCCGCGGGCCAGCAACATATGGCGGCTGGCGGCGGCACGCGGCTCAGCCCGCCGACGTCTGGGAAAGCTTCTCAAGACGTTCGGCTGCCGCCTGCGAGCCACCTGCGGCGGCGAACGAATCGCTTATCCTGCGCGCCGCGGCCCGGTAGGACGGCTCGTCGAGCACCGCGGTCACGGCGGCCCGTAGCTGGCCCGGCGTGACCCGGGCGAACCGGACCCTGATGCCCGCGCCCGCCGCGGCAACCTGCGCCGCGATGATCGGCTGGTCGTGCCTGATCGGGGCGACGACGAGGGGGACTGCCTGGCTCAGAGCCTCGCACACGATGTTCAGGCCGCCATGGCACACGACGGCGTCCAGGTGCGGCATGAGGTCGAGGACCGGGGCGCGCTCCACGGTCAGGAGGTGGTCCGGTGCGCCGGGAACCACCCCGGCCGGGGCGATGACGATGGCCTGCACGCGGTCGCCGAGTGGCTGCAGTGCCTGCGCCACGCGGGTGTAGAAGCCGGTCGACTCCGCGGCGATGTCCTGCGCCAGGGTGCCCACGGTCACGAGCACGTGCCGGCGCCGCGGGTCGAGGCGCTCCCAGGGGAAGCCCGCCCCGCCCGGGCGGCCGGCCTGTAGCGCCGCCCCGACCAGCGCGAAGTGGCCGGGGAAGGCCGCGTCCCCGGTCAGTGCAGCGCCGGTGAAGGCGATCACCAGGTGCGGCGAGAAGCGCAGGTCACGGGACGTGTCGTGCGGCAGCCCGGCCTCAGCCTCGAGGGCTGCCAGGTGGCCGCGCAGCCACGCGTCGACCTTCGGCCGGGCACGCAGCGGCTGGGTCAGTTCCATCGCCGAGGCGCACATCGTGGCCCAGGGCAGGCCATGCCGCTGCGCCGCGAGCGCACCGGCCAGCGCGTGCTGATCGACTGCCAGCACGTCGGGCCGGTAGCCCTCGACTGCCTTTTCGACCGCGGGCAGGGTGAACCGGGCCAGCGGGATAACGAATCCCTCCCACAGCGACTTCAGCGCCGCGGTCCCAAGATCTGACCGCCCGCGGTGCAGGCGCATGCCGGTCGGGTAGACGGTGGCGCCGGGCCCGAGCATGGGGCGCAGCCGCGCCTCCGAGCCTGCCCAGGCGACCTCGTGCCCGCGCCCGGCAAGCGCCTGCGCCACCCCTGCAGCCGGATAGACATGCCCTGCGAGCGGGGGCACGACAAAGAGGAACCGGCTCACCGGCCGGTCCCGGCAGTGCCCGTGCCCGCCATGCGCCGGGCGATGTAGCCCGCTAGGTCCCCGGCGGTCAGCGCGATGATCTGGTCGATGTCCAGGCTGGCGATGAATGTCTGCAGGTCCACGCCGTCGCCGTAGCGGTCCCGCACGAGCTGCCCGAGATAGGTAAGCTCCACGCTTTCGAGCCGCAGGTCGCCCTCGAGCCGGCTGGCCGGTGCGACCGCGGCCGCCCACTGTTCGTCCTCGCCGGTTACCTCCAGGAGCATTCCGGTGAGGTTCGCGAGCACGTCATGCTCGGTTAACCCAGCTATTACGTCGTGTTCAGGTTCCACCGTCACCTCACTTCCTCCCCGCAGCGCGCCGCCGAAATTTTTCTCGTCATCCGGCACGGCGGCGGGCATGGTACACCACAGGTTCAAATGTAGCCAGAAAATTTTAAAGCGTAAGACTTGAGAAGCGCCTGGTGCTGGTGATATCGCCGTTGTCCCATTGATATGGCGGAGTATGATCCGACTATCTCACGCGGAAGCGGCATTTGGGCGTATGGCGGTGGTGAGGCGGCATGGCGCAGATCCTCGTCCCGTTCGAGGGCGAAGACTCCGGCGGGGGGGAGCTGAGCTGGGGTCAGCAGGAGATCTGGCGGGCGATGCGGCACCAGCGTTCCTCGCTCGGCAACGGCGGCGTGTTCCCGCTGCCCCGCGGCACGACCGTGGACGACGTCGCCGCCGGCTTACAGTTCCTCATGTGCAGGCACCAGTCCCTGCGCACCCGGCTGCGGTTCGGCGCGGACGGCCGCCCGCTGCAGGTGCTCGCCAAGTCCGGCGAGGTACCGCTCGAGGTCGCCGACGCGGGCGACGGCGACCCGGCCAGCCTCGCCGGCGAGGTCTACCGCGGCTACCACGAACGGCTCTTCGACTACGGCGATGAATTGCCGATCCGCTGGGCCGTGATCACGCGGCACGGACGCGTCACGCACCTGGTGTCGGAGGTGTGCCATCTCGCTGCCGATGGCCTGGGCCTGCTCGCGATGGCGGATGACCTGAAGGCCAGGGATCCGGGCAGCGGCATGCCCAAGCGCCCGCCCGCCGGGATGCCGCCGCTGGAGCAGGCAGGGTGGCAGCGCAGCCCGGCCGGGCAGCGGCAAAGCGAGGCCGCGCTGCGGTACTGGGCGCGGCTGCTCCGGGCGATCCCGGCCCGCAGGTTCGCCGCCTCCGGGGACAAGCGGCGGCCCCGTTACTGGCAGGTCTGCTACGACTCGCCCGCCACGCACCTGGCGCTGCGGACGATCTCGGCCCGCACCGCGGCGGACTCCGGGGCGATATTGCTGGCGGCGTTCGCGGTGGCGCTGTGCCGCGTCACCGGCAGCAACCCGGCCGTCACCCAGGTGGTGGTGAGCAACCGATTCCGGCCAGGACTTGCCGGCACGGTCAGCCCGGTCAGCCAGAACGGCTTGTGCGTGCTCGACATGGCGGATATCACGTTCGCCGAGTCGGTCGCACGTGCCTGGCGAAGCGCGATGGGCGCCTACAAACACGCGTATTACGACCCGCTCCGCCAGCGCGAGATGATCGAGATGATCGCGAGTGAGCGGGGTGAGGAGATCGACATCGGCTGTTTCGTCAACGACCGCCGGTTCCAGCGGCCGCTGGAACCGGCCGGGGAAGGCCCGCTCCCCGGCGAGAAGGAAGTGCGGGATGCGCTGTCGCGCTCCGCCGTGACCTGGGGATTCCGCCAGGACCGGCCGACCGAGCGGCTCATCCTTCACATCAACGACGTGCCGGGCACCGCGAGCCTGGAGCTTTGCGCCGACACCCACTACGTGCCGCCGGCTGACATGGAGGCGTACCTGCTCGGCCTGGAAGCGGTGGCCGTCGAGGCGGCGCTCGACCCCGCCGCGCCGACGGGCATCTGGCGCGCCCTCGTCCCGGCCTGAGGCTTTGCGGAAATGCCCAGCGACCGCGCGGCTCGCCGCACCGGCAGGCCGGCATGACCGCGCTTGACGCCGTGGCCGTCTACCTGCCGAAGCAGCGGGTGGCGATCGAGGATCTGGCCGGCCAGCTCGGGCTGACACCGATTCAGGTGAAGCTGTTCAGGCGATTTCACGGGCTCGCCGAAATCCGCCTGGATCCCGGCCGGACGCTGCTCGATCTCCTGCTTGCGGCAACGGCCAGGCTGGAGTCTCTGCACGGCCGCGAGGATCAGGTGCGGTACGTGCTGCACGCGCGGAGCATGCCCGTGGTGGCGCCATATCCGGTCAACCCGCTGCACGAACTGTGCGGGATGCTCGGGCTGCGCCGTGCGGTCGCCTTCACGGTGACCCATCACGCCTGTGCGACGGGATTGCTCGCGGTCGAGGTCGCGGGCCGGCTGCTCGCGGCTGACGGGGACCCGGCCGCGCTTGCGCTCGTCCTCGCCGGCGAGAAGACGTTTACCCGTGACGCGCAACTGGTGCCCGAGACGTCCATTTTCGGCGAAGCCGCGGCGGCATGCCTGGTCCGATCGGACGGGCCGCACGACCGGCTGCTCGCCTACGCGGCGGACATTCGCGGGGAGTTCGACGGCCGGATGGAGGATTCGCCCGAGCTTATGGCCCGCTATCAGCGGGATTACCCCACGTCGCTGGCCGGGGTGATGCAGGAGGCGGCCGCCAGGGCTGGTGGCAGCGGCTGTGCCGCAGGATCGGGTTCCCTGTCGGCCGCGTGGTGCTGGACAACGTGCCACTCAGCGGGCATGCCTTCTGCGCGGACCTTTTCATTAACTACAAGACCGCTACCGAGCGTGGCATGCTGCGGCCCGGCGATCGCTATCTCGTCGCCGCGGCGGGCCTGGGCGCGGCGTTTTCAGCCATGGTCTTCGAGCACTAGCAACTACCACCGCAATCGCGCAGATGGCGCAGGCGCCGAGCCGGGATCGGCCGGGAGCCCGCGCCGCGCCGCACCGGCCGGCCATAGGACGTTGCGAACCGCAGCGGTGCCGGCCGCCACGATCGCAGGGCCACCCGGACGTTTCTGCCCGCGCAAGATCGGCACAATCAAGATCAGCCTTGCGCCGCCGCTTGCCTCCGCACCGCTAGCGCACGAAACATGCAGGTGAAATGCCCATTCACGGCAGAAGACGGTACTGTAGCGCTTCCATCTTGTCCCTTGACAGGTCCCCATAAACGATCTAGCGTCCACGAGGATGCACATTGTGCATGTTTAGTGGGGATAGGCTGGCAGGGAGGTGACGGGATGGCAGTCGTGAGCGCCGGTTCGCTGTAGTTCGACCCAATGGCAGCTGATCCTAGCTGGGCGTCAGGGGGCAGCGTCGCCGTCCCCTGACGCCGGTTCAAGATCGCCTTTCCGTCCGGGGCGGCAAGTCGTCCGCCTTGTATCCTCGGGGTTGCAAAACCCGATCCTCCGCCTGGAGCGTCAAATTAAGAAAGGCCTGTTATAGGGCGTGTCCCGCGGATCTTTGGCGTGCTCGCGACGGCCAAGATCACGGGGCACGCCCGGCACGCCGACCCGCATCGTCCGCGGAGGTACCGGGAAATGGGAGATGAGCCGTTATTCCCGCGCTGGGACTGGGAGGACCCAGACGGGCTCTCGGCCACGATGGATGAGTTCACCGCCACCCTGGCGTGCTGCGAGCAGCTGGATCTCGTCGCCAGCGTGCTTCCCTTCAGCAGGCAGGACTTCCTCGCCGCCGGCCTGACAGGTGTCGAGTTCGCGGCCTTCAAAACGAAGCACCAAAGCGGTCTGGGCACCGATCTGGCGGGACTGCACAGCGACGGCAGCGCGACCAAACCTGGCCACCTGTACCGGGCGGACGGCACGAGCCACTTCACCCAGATGGACATAGCCGCCCCTTTGCCGTTCGGGGACGCGTGCGTGGATTGGGTTTATGCCGAGCATCTGATCGAGCACGTGCCGCCAGCCGTCGCCAAGGGCTGGCTCACCGAGGTAAAACGGATTCTGGTCCCCGGCGGCCTGCTGCGGTTAACGACACCAGATCTGGCGAAGTATGCGGAAAGCTATGTCAACGGCGGTGGATTCTTCGCCAGGCACAGAAGGCGTTTGCGTAACATGCGGGTCGGGCCGCCGATGCCGGAACGCAAGGCTTTCATGATGAATCAAATATTCTACCTCTACGGTCATCGCTGGCTCTACGATCTCGATGAGCTGCGCTACGTGCTTTCCCACGCCGGGTTCGACTCGGCCGCCGTCCAGGTCCGCGCGTTCCGGGCGGGCGCGCGGGCGGATATCGCGGCCCTCGACACGACCCTGCGCAGCGACGAGTCGATATATGTCGAGGTCACCGCGTAGACGGAGGCTTATTTCAAAAGTCCCTGGCCAGACACTGCTCCACAAGCCTGACCAGCGTAGCCCTTGACCGTCGATCTTGGTGGGGAGACTTTTGAACAAGGCCTCCTGGATTCGCAAAGTGCGCCGTCGGCGGCACTCAGCGGCCGTCGTTGACGGCGCTGACGGCGCATCGTACCGTTTCAGTGCGGCGCGGCCTTTGCGCGCGGCGCAGCAGTGGGCGTCCCGAGCCCAGAGCGGTGGTGAGAGGGCGTGGGGGAGCGGTTGGTCGTTCCGTTCGCGGGCGAAGGATCGGGTGTTGGCGAGCTTTCCTGGGGGCAGCAGACGGTCTGGCGGGGGATCGAGTTGCGTGGCGCGCCCATCATCATCTTGGGCGTGAAGCGACTGCAGGAGGGCACGAGCGTCGACGGCGTGGCGAGCGACTTAGCCTTCCTGATGAGCCGCCACCAGTCGCTGCGCACCCGCTTCCGGCGCAGCGACGGCGGCCGGATGCAGCAGGTGGTCGCCGACCGCGGCGAGATCCCGCTGGCGATCGCCGACGCCGACGACGACGCCGACCCGCGCAAGGTCGCGGAGGACCTTGGGAAGGAGTACGAGTTCGGGGAGCGCGACTACGCAGGCGAGTGGCCGATGCGGCTGGCCGTGGTCCGGCACCGGGGCGTTCCGGTCTACCGGGTGATGGCCATCTGCCATATGGCGACCGATGGCTTCGGCGGCCTCGCGATGCTCGAGGACCTCGCCGCGCGGGACCCGGTGACCGGCCTGCCGAAGGGCCCGATGACCGCCATGCCAGCGCTCGAGCAGGCACGCCTGCAGCACTCCCCGGCTGGGCAGCGGCAAAGCGTGGCGGCGCAGCGGCACTGGGGACGCCTGCTGCGCACGGTCCCGCCGCGCAGGTTCCCGGCTGCCTCGCTCGACAAGCGCAAGCCGCGCTACTGGGAAGCCAGCTACAGATCGCCAGCGGCGTACCTGGCGATCCAGGCGATAGCCGCCCGCACCAGGGTGGACACCTCGCCGGTGTTGCTCGCTGCCTTCGCCGTGGGGCTGACCCGGGTCACCGGCATCAACCCGGCCGTGCTGCGGGTGATGGTCAGCAACAGGTTCCGGCCCGGCTTCGCCGAATCGGTCAGCCCGGTGTCGCAGACCTGCCCGTGCGTGGTCGACGTCGCGGGCATCACCTTCGACGAGGCTGTCACGCGTGCCTGGCGTGCGTCGGTGGCCGCGTACAAGAACGCCTACTTCGAGCCGGTCAAGATCAGGGAGCTTGTCGAGTCCGTGGGCAAAGAGCGCGGCGAGGAGATCGATCTCGGGCTGGTCTACAACGACCGGCGGATGAGCACCCCCCGTGGGGCGCCAAGCTCGGTACCCGGCGCCACGGCCGGTAAACTGCGCGCCGCGCTGCCGCGCACCACGATGCGCTGGGAGGACCCGTCGGATGACCCGCTGGACTTGTGCCACGTCCATGTCTTCGACTCACCGGACGCCGTCAACGTCACCGTGATGACCGACACCCACTACGTGTCGCCAGCCGACACCGAGGCGTTCCTGCGTGAGATGGAGGCGGTCACCGTTGCGGCCGCGTTCGACCCGGGCGCCCCCACCGGTGTCTAGGGATCGCGCGCAGGGCCCGGGCAAGGGGCCTTCGGGCGGGCGGTGAGCGGGCAAGCTGGAGACCGACCAGGATGGAGCGGTAAACCGTGACCACGCAACTGGACACCGCGCTGCGGCAGCGGGTTTTCGACAGCATCGGCGCGCTCCTGCCGCGGGTGCTCAACCGCGAGATCGCGGCTGTTTCCGACGGCACGCAACTGATGGACGAGCTGGGCCTGCGCTCGACGACGATGCTCGAGCTGCTGCTCGAGCTCGAGGAGGAGCTGGAAATCCAGATCGATGTCGAAGATATCGATCAGGGGGACATGAGGTCGGTGGGTGATCTGGCGGACTTTGTCGCCGGCCACGCGATGGTGGACGGCGCGGGCGGCTGAACCGGTGTTCTCCGCCGGGCCCGTACCGGATGCCGAGGCTGCCGGCGGCGCCGGCCGGCCGTTGCGGCTGACGAGGGCCGGCCGTCGCATCGCCGCCGGGTCGTCCGATGCCGCGCTGGACCCGATGCTGCGCGTCTACCTGTCCGACATGGTCCGGCCGTACGGGCGCACGATGCGCGACGATCTGCCCGATAAGGGCGCCGGGCAGTCATATGGTGAGATGGCCGGGGCGCTGCTGGCAGACATCGTGCCGGCCGGCCAGCCGGTCGACCTCATCGTGGTCGCGTTCGCCATCCACGACGTCATCCCCGGGCGTTCGACGGCGAATCATCTCAGTTACCTGTGCCCGGGCAGGCCACAGGCGTTTGCCATCTGCGACCAGGGCGCCGCGGCGCCGTTCACCGGCCTGCGGCTGCTTCGCGATTACACCGGGACGGGCACCTGCGAGCGGGCGCTGCTCGTGGTGGCCGAGCAGGCCACGCTGCACTACACAGCCGCGGCCGCTGACGCGGTGCCGGACACGAACGCCGCGGTCGTGCTGGCGTTCGGGCCGGCCGGGCCCGGCTGCGTGACGGCCGTCCGCGAGCAAGCCGACGTCGCTGCGCAGCAGGTGGGCGACCTGCTCGCGGGCGAGCTTGCCGCCCTCTTTGCGGGGGACACGGACGTGACGCTCGTCGCGGGCAACGGGCTCACGCGCGCCCTGAACGCCGCCGGGCCGCCCGGCACGCCGCCGCGGCCGGCGGGCGTGCCACCCGCCGTCCGGTTGCTCGCCGCGCCCGCCGGGCAGCCGTGCACCGGCGTGTGGTGGGAGCTTGCTGGACGGCTGCCCGGATGGCTGGAGCAGGGCCAGCGGGTGCTGCTGGCCGACTACGATCCCGCGCTCCGCTATCTTTGCGTGGCAGCGATCGACGTCGAGGCCGGCCCGGCGGCCACGCCGCAGCAGCATGCCGCGCCGCGTGCGCAACCGGCCCGCTGACCAGCACCGCAATCATCCAATCGCGCCCGCCACCGGCGGCTCGGCAGGGGCCGCGGCGAGCTGGGGCCACCGGGTTTCCGGCGCGAAGAGGCAGAGGAACGCGGCCAGGCCGAGCACGGCGGCGGCGAGCCCGAATGCCGCGCCATAGGAGGCGGTGTCGACCAGCAGGCCGGCCGTCACGGGCCCGGTGACGGTGCCGGTGTCACCGGCCATCTGGTAGGACGCGACCACTGTCCCGCCGCGGCCGCGCAGGATGTCACCGATCATCGCCGCGGGCGCGACGTCGAGCAGCCCCGAACCGAGGCCGAGCACGCCAAGCGCGGCCAGGTACCCCCATAGCCCGGGCAGGAGCGCCAGCATGGCCATGCCGCCGGCCGACAGCAGGCAGCCGGCGACGATAACTGGCCGCCGGCCCAGCATGTCGGCCGCCCGCCCGCCGGGCAGCAGGGTCGCGGCGTTCAGCACGCCGACGACGCCGAACCCGATGCCCGTCCACACGGCCGACCGGTGCAGCACGTCACGGACGAACAGCGGGACGATGGCGCTGCGCACCCCCATCGCGGCGAAACCGTCCGCCAGGTTCGCGGCCGCCGCCGCGCGGTAGGCGCTGCTCTTCAGCGCGCTGGCGAGCCCGGCGAACGGGCGCGCGGCCAGCGCGCCGGCCGCGGCGGGCCGGCGCGGGGCGTCTCGCAGGACGGCCGCCGCGATGATCGCGGGAACGACGAGCATGGCGCCGTAGATGAGAAAGGGCGCCCGCAGCGACCAGGCGGCGACAAGGCCCCCGATCGCCGGCCCGCTGATCCCGCCCACCAGGAAGCCGCCAGAGAACAGGCCGCTGGCCCGGCCCCGCTGCTCGCTGGGCACGCTGACCAGCAGCAGGGTCTGGGCGCTGACGCCGAACATCGCCGAGCCCAGCCCGCCGACGCCGCGCAGGGCGATGAGCGCCGCGAAGGATCCGGACAATCCGGCGAGGATGCTGCTCGCCGCGACGATCGCGATGCCCGTCGCCATCACCGTGTGTTCGCCGAACCGGTCCACCAGGCGGCCGGCGGGCAGCGCCCCCACCACCCGCGCCAGCGCGAACGCGCTGACCACGCTGGCCGCTGCCGCGGTGTCGACCCCGAAGTGCCTGGCGAACGCCGGGATGTCTGGTGCGACGATCCCGTAACCGAGCGCGACCGTGAAGGAGACCGATGTGAGGATCGCCACCTCGCGCGGCATGTTGCGGAAAGGTCCGCGGGGCGATCGGGGCACGAGGTGCATTCTCGCAGGCGCCCCGGCTGGCCCGTGTCACCCCAGCGGCAGCCGTTCGGGATCATTGTCCATAACGGCTGCCGCAGCCGCGGCACCCACCGGGCGGGGCCGTCTGGGCCGAACCTGGGCGAAATCCGAGGGTATGACCCAGGTTTGTTGCAGGTGGTACCAACTGCGGCGTAAGCCTGGCATGGTCTGTTTATTGACGTTCACGCCATCGCCGCAGCATCGCTGCTGGTCCTTGGCTTGGCGCTGAGCCTGCTCGCGCAGCGGCGGGGATGGCAGCCGCGACTGCGCCGCGCACTGGCGGCCGGGGCGCTGCTGCGGGTCGCGATGGCGGCGGTCGCGGCGACGGACACCTGGCAGCCCTACGACTTCGCCAGCGACTTCACCGCGGCCGCGTCCGCCGTGCTGCACCATCAAGATCCCGTGCTCACCGTACGGCCGAGGGGGTGGCCGTTTCCGCCCACCATGGCCTTCGTGCTCGCCGGCGAGCTCAGGCTCGGCGAGGTGGCGCACGTCGCGTGGCCGGTCGCCGGCAGGCTCGCGCCGGTGGCTGCCGATCTTGTGCTGATCGTCCTGGTGGGAAAGCTCGCGACCCGCCGCGCCGCGCTGCGGCGGTTCCAGTACGCGTGCAACCCCCTGCCGATCATGGTGTGCGCGATACACGGCCAGCTCGAGCCGGAGGTACTCGTGCTCGGCGTCGCGGCGTTCGTCGTCGCGCGGTCGCGGCGTGACAGCGCCGGCTGGGCGGCCGGGTCGCTGCTCGGCGCCTCCATCGCCGTCGGCGTCTGGTCGGTCCTGCTGCTGCCCGGAGTGCTCGGATCCCTGCCCGGCGTGCGGCGCAGGGCCGAGGCGGCATGCTGCGCGTTCGGGATCCCGGTGGCGTTCGTGGCCACCTCGCCGCTGACCGTGGGCACGCCCGTGGCGCAGGTGCCCGGGGTGGTGCACGGGATCATCGGCCTGCGGCCGGTGGCCGGGGGCTGGGGATGGACCACGCTGGTGACCCATGGCAGGACCGAGTTGCTGCCGTCCACGGGCCTGCCCGGCATGCTGCTGCTGTGCGGCGGCCTGCTGGCAGCGGGCTTCGCGTGGCGGCGGGCCCATCCCGTCGACCTGACGACGGCGCTGCTGATCACCTTCCTGGTCCTGAGCCCGCGCGCGAGCTCGCAGTACCTGCTCTGGCCGGTGCCCTTTCTCACCGCCCGCATGACCCCGTGGGCGACACCGGCCATGGCCGCGGCGGCGGCCTGGGCGGCCCTCGGCTACGTGGCGATCGGGCCCGGGCTGCTGCACTCGTGGGCAAGCATGTGGGCCTTCGCCTCCCTGGCCGTCATCCCGCTGCTGATCCTCGCGCTGCCCTGGCAGCGCCGCCGCCCCGCTGGCGGTGCCGTGCGCCCAGCCCTGGCACCCGCGGCCCCGGCGCTGCCGGCGCTGCCGGCGTGGGCGGTGGTCCGGTCTCGCCTTGATCCAACGCCGGTCGACGCGGCCGGGGGGCCGGGCCTGCTGCTGAAGCTCGAATCCCTCCAGCCGACCGGATCGTTCAAGGTCCGGGGCGCGGTAAACGCTCTCGCCGCGCTCGATCGCGGCGCGGCGGTGGTGACGGCGTCGGCGGGCAACCACGGGCTCGGCGTCGCGTTCGCGGCCGCGCTGCTGGGGCGCAAGGCGACCGTCGTGGTACCGGGCAATGCGTCACCGGCCAAAGTAGCCGCGCTCCGCAGGTTTCCCGTCACCTTGGTCGAGGCCGGGCGCAGCTACGACGACGCGGAGGCCCGCGCGCTGGAGCTGGCCGGGCCCGGGATCCACTACGTGTCGCCGTACAACGATCCGCACGTTATCGCGGGCCAGGCCACGATCGGCCGTGAGCTGGCCGATCAGGTCGGGGGCCCGCTGACCGTCGTGTGCCCGGTCGGCGGTGGCGGGCTCGCCTCCGGCCTCGGCCTGTGGGCCTCGCAGCGCGACGATGTGGTGATCGTCGGGGTCGAAGCGGAGGCCAGCCTGGCCGTGTCCGCCGCGGTGCTGGCCGGCCGCCAGGTGGATGTGGCGGTGGGCGACACGATCGCGGACGGCGTGAGCGGGAACATCGAGCCCGGCTCGGTGACGGTCGATATCATCCGCGATCATGTCGAGTCGCTGGTCTGCGTCACGGAAGAGGAGATCCGTGCCGCGATCCGCCACCTGGCCGTAAGCCATGGAATCGTGGCCGAGGGGGCCGGCGCCATGGCCGTTGCGGCCGTGCTGGCCGGGAAGGTCCGTTCGGATCACCTTGCGGATGACCTTTCGGGTCACCGTGCGGATCACCGTGCGGATCACCGTGTCGTCGCACTGGTGACCGGCCGGAACATCGCCCTGGCGACGCTGGCCGAGGTGCTCGCGGGCACTGGGCTCGCGGGCACTGGGACGATCATGGGCTGACCGCGGCGACGGTGGCTCTGGTCAGGCCGGCCGGCGCGAGCCAGGTGCCGACGATGTTGGCGGCGATCAGCGTCCGGTGCCCGGGATCCCACAGCAGGATCGTGTCCGCCCGGGCCAGCGCGAGCAGCGCGGTCATCGACGCGGGGCTGGCCGCGATGGTGTGCTGCTCGTCGTCCTCGGTCACCATCATGATCTCGAAGCGGCCGTCGCCGCCCTCGGGCCCAGCGGCCCAGTTGGCGTTCATGACCTTGATCCGGCTCGTTCGGGCGCTCGCACCTGGCATGACGTTCTCCTTAGATCATCGAGGGGTGGCCGGGCTGTTGCGCAGCTACCACCGGCGTCCGGCCCTGCCACCGGGCCGGCGGTGGTTGCCCGGGGCAGGCGCCGGGCAACCACCCTCCGGGCCGGGTGGTCACGCGGGGCCGGGCTTGGTGGCGCGGACGATCGCCGCGTGCATGCCCGGAGCCACCTCGACCGTGAAGGTCACCGACGCGCCGGCGAACCCGGCCGCCGCGAGCCCGTCGAGGTATTCGGCCCTGGTCAGCGCACCCGCGACGCACCCGACGTAGGAGCCGGCCGCCAACCGGCCGGCCGGGCTCATGTGATCCTCGGCCACGATGTCGGAGATACCGATCCGCCCGCCCGGGACCAGGACGCGGAACATCTCCCTGAGCACCGCGGGCTTGTCGACAGACAGGTTGATCACGCAGTTGGATATCACCACGTCCACGGCGGCGTCCGGCAGCGGCAGCGCCTCGATCTCGCCCTTGCGGAACTCGACGTTGGCGGCGCCGGCCTCGGTGGCGTTCGCGCGGGCCAGCTCGAGCATCTCGTCGGTCATGTCCACCCCGTAGGCGAATCCCGACGGGCCGACCCGGCGGGCCGACAGCAGCACGTCGATGCCGCCGCCCGAGCCGAGGTCCAGCACCCGCTCGCCCTCGTGCAGGTCCGCGACCGCGATCGGGTTGCCGCAGCCCAGGCTGGCCTGAACGGCCTCGCCGGGGAGCCAGTCGGTCTCGCCCTGCCGGTACAGCGCGCCGCCGGAGCAGCCCGCGGCGTCCGCGGTCCCCGCCGCGGCGGTGATGTCCAGCGTCACCGGCCCCACCGGCCCGCCGCAGCACCCTGATGAGGTTGCGTCCCCCGGCTCAAGGACCGCCCGGGCAGCGCCGGCATACCTGGACCGAACCTGCTCGCGGAGCTCGGCCTTCGTCTCCTCGCTCATCGTGATCTCCCCAGAGATAGATAACCATCTATCTGCAGACTGCCGTAGAGATAGACAGCTGTCAATGCCTGGCGCATACTGGCGTGGTGAGCACCTCAGCAGCCATCCAGGGCCCGCCCGGCCTGTCACCCGCGGATGCCTGCTGTGCGCCACTGGTGCGCAAGCCGATCACGGCCGACCAGGCAAGGTATCTCGCCCGCCTCCTTAAGGCACTGGCAGATCCCACCCGGCTGCGGCTGGTCTCGATGGTGGCGGCCCACGAGGGCGGCGAGGCCTGCGTGTGCGAACTGACCGAGCCCCTCGGCCTGACCCAGCCGACGATCTCCCATCACCTCAAGATTCTCGTCGACGCCGGTATCTTCACCCGCGACAAGCGGGGTGTGTGGGCCTACTACTCGCTGGTCCCCGCCGCTCTCGACGCGCTGGCCGGCATCCTCGCCGCAGCCCCCTGAGCTCGCCCCGCGCGCTCTCCGGGCATTGTGCCTGCTCCGCTGCGTCGACCATCTCGGTGAGCAGGAGAATGTCACGCCGCATACAACGGCCGGGCGTCGGCTAGCACTGAGGCACGCAGGAGCGGGTGCAGCGCAACCGGAGTCGCACGGCCTGTTAGTTCAACCGGACTGTCAGTATCCGTCACTTTTGCGTGGTCACGCAGCGTGTCCGCTAGAGCATTGTCGGTACCGCGCGACACAATCGACACTGTGAGCGAAAACGGCGCACGTATCCGCATCGTCGGGTCCGTGCCAGTCGAGGACGACACCACGATCTGGATCGACCACGTGTTCACGATAGGAGCCAGCCCGGATGACGACCCAGACGAGGGCTACGTCGGCCTCACGATCACGGGAGACGATACCGCCGAGGAGAGCCACCTGCGCCTCGGCGCCAGGTCGGCTTGCCTGCTTACTGCGGAGGAGGCGCTGCTGCTGGCGGACCGGCTTCAGCGCGCGGCGCAACTCGTCCTGGAGACCGACGAAGACCTGCCGGACCCTGAACGCGAGTACCGGCGTCACCGCGGCAACGAAGATCTGCCATGAGCAGGGTCGGCGACGCCCGGCTGGCCACCCTCGACCAGCACCCCGGGAGTCAGGCTCAGACTCAGGCCGATGCATTGGAGGAACGCCGGGTTTGAGCGCATCCTCGCGGAAGACCGTGCCTGCCTTGTCACCATCCCCGATCGGTTCTGCCCTGGAGAGGAATTTCATGCCGAGTGCCGCAGCGGCAACTCACGTTCCCTGACAGCCTCCGCCGCGTACTGCAGCGCTTCGCGCACATCTTCTGGGGTGAGATCGGGAAGCTCAGCGATGATCTCCGTGACTGCCATCCGCGACCATGGCCACCACGGTGGCGACAGGAATCCGCAGCCCACGGATGCAGGGCTGGCCGCCCGACCCCGAGGCCCACCTCACAGCGACGCCACTGGTGACCTCCTTCCAGGTCCCAGGCGCTGCGTGAGTCCGGCGCTGTCGGATCTTCCAGTCCGCAAGATCACGCGCGCATTGGAGGCTGTCGGGTTCGTCTATGTGCGCACCAAGGGCGCTCGATGAGCTTACAGGCCAAGGACAAGCGGTTACTGTGCGTACCCATCCTGCAAGTACCGTACCCGTCCCGTAGTCAGCGTTTCGAGCGCTATGGCGACACGTCGCCAGACATAAGGCCGCAGTCGTTCCTTGGCCTGACCCTCGTCACAGAACTCAAAGGTGCGTAGCTCGTCATCCACGAGGCGCAGATTCGCAATTGCGGCTTTGTCGAGCACGCCACCATCAAAGATGAAGTTCAGCAGGTCATCCCACGGGCCGTGTGATGCGACCCAATCGACACAGAGCAGATTGCCGACGTGCAGCTCAAGGTCAAGTTCTTCTCGCAGCTCACGCCGGACGGCATCGTGGAGCGGTTCGTTGGCCTCGGCCATGCCGCCCGGTATGTCCCAATCCGGCTTGTACTTGGGATCAACGAGGAGGATGCGGCCGTGGTCATCACGCAGCAGCACGTCGACGCTGACACGCTTGCGGGCCTGCTTGGCGTTACCCTCAGCAAGGTAGGCGTTCCATGCCTCGGGGTCACTCTCGTACAGGGCGCGTTCGGGACTCATTGAGGCCGCTCCTGGTGGCCGGTGTTGAACCTGCGTCCGTCTTTCGTCAGCCACTGGTAGAGCCAGAGCCGCTCGCGTAGGGCTTCTTCCAGGCACGTCGAGAACTCACCAACGACCGTGTTGGCGCGGTGTGGCTGAAGCAACTGTTGCAGTTCAAGAAGCTGCTCGATCACGAGGAATGAGCCGAGGGATTGTGTGGAGTCGATGACTTCCTGAGCAATTGTGCATGCTTCGTCAGGCTTCCCTTGGGCGATGAGTACCGCGACAAGGGTGAGTTGCCCGAAGGCTCGACTCCGGGTGTGGCTGCTTGGGCGCAAGCGCACGATTTGCTCTGCCTGGCTCTGCGCTTCGGCCCAATCTCCGAGCTGGCGCATACAGCGAGCCGCTTCACTCGCAAGGGAGCCCATATCGAAGCGGCTTACCCATGGCGACGGCGTTTCAGTCGATGACTTGCCAAGCGCCTTCTCGGCGCGAACGAGGAGCTTCACGCACTCGCCGGATTCCTGAAGGCCAGCAAGGCCGCGGGCTTCCATCGCCAGCAAACGCGCTCTTGAGTAACCGAGAGAGCACGGCAATGGCTACCAGATGGCCGCTTCAGTCGTATTTGCCACTCGGTGCCTTTCCGACTGCTGTGTCGTGCGCCCGGCTCCATGCACGACTTCACCAGTACTCGACAGCCTTGTAGAAACGGTGGAACTGGTTGTTTCTGAATTGGCCGCAAATGCTATTAAGGCTTCCGTTGGCATCGACGGGATTATGCCGAGTTACACCCAACAGGAGAGGCTCAAGTGTATCGGCTTGTTCTTGGCATCAGATAGACAACGAGTCCTGGTTGACGTGTGGGATAGCAACCCCAGACCACCAGTACGCGCCGAGGCTGATGAACAATCCGAGAGTAGCCGCGGACTGCTTCTCGTGGATGCACTGTGCGAAAAATGGGACTGGCACAGGCCGAAGGATGGGCATGAGGGGAAGTGGGTGTGGGGGGTGGTGGGGCTGAGCAGCTCCACGAGAAGACGTCCGTGGTAAGCGGATTCAGGAGAGCGGCCGACAATAGCCGGATGCCGATGAGGAGGTGGCACCATGAGATAATACCGACGACTCCTTCATGACCCGTCTTCAGTTCGGAGCCCTAAAGCGATGAATGCGACCTTCGATTTCGTAATGACTGAGCACGCTGCCCTGGCGTGCTACGAAGCATGGTCACTATCGAGCGTTTGTGTTCCCTGATGGCGGGCATTGGCTGGTGACGACGCACGGGCGCGAAATGCTCTCCTGTCCGTTCATCTCTGGCGAGAAAAGCCTCGGCTAAATATCTTCGTGCTGCCGGATGATGCACTTGGCGACGTGCCACAACTATACAGCGCACTTCGTGGCCTCGGGCTCGTGGCGCGCTTCCGGACGCTTGACTTGTGGGATGCCATCGGCATCGCAATCATCCGGCAAGTTATTCGAGCCGCCCATGCCAAGCGGCTCTACCGAGGTTTCTGCGACGCCTACGGCCAGCGAAGCTCGTTCATGAACGGCGATGGCTACGCGCTCTTTCCCGATGCTGAGACGGTGCTTGGCCTGCGTGACAAACAGTTTGCCAAGGTCGGCCTGACGTTTAAGCGTCGTCCCTTGGGAGCAGCGGCCGAAGCATATCTGAAGCACAGTGGACAGTGGCGCGAGCTGGCACCAGACGTGTTGGTGCAAGAGCTTCAGCAAGTGCCGCGTATTGGTGCCTGGACGGCTGGCGCTGCCGTGGCTGACTTTAGCAATAACTTCGCGCTCTACCCGTACGCGGACTTGGCAGTCCGCACCTGGGCCAAGCGAGCCGCGCCGTCATATGACTGGCCGAATGACGAAAAAGCCTTTCGACGGCTCTGGACGGCGCTCGCTGGCGACCATGTCGCAACGCTCACACTGCTTACCCTCGCCTGGGGGAGTCAACATGGAGATATCGGGTGAACGTGTTGTTGCGGGCGCTGATCTGTCACGCTCGCTCGACGCGCTGTTTATCAATGCACCATTACGGGGACTACGGCCTTCGCCCACGAGTGAACGACTTCACACTGCCGGTGCTCGGCATGGGCTACATCGCCACTTATGCCGCGCACCAAGGCTTCAACGTTGGCGTCATCGACGCTGAAGTACTCGGTCTCGGTATCAAGGAAACAACCCACACTCGTCAATGAGCTATCGCCACGCTGGGCAGGCTTTAATCTGCTCGCGCCGACCTATGAGATCAGCGCCCGAGTGGCGACTGGACTCGATGAGCGTATTCAGATCATGGTCGGCGGTCATCAAGCCAAAGCCATGCCGACGCACGTGCTCAACGATCCGCGGTTCGCTCGTCTCGAAGCCCTGGTGCTGGGTGAAGGTGAGACGCGCGTTGCGGAGCTGCTCTGCGACCGGCGCAGGCGCTTCGAGCTGCCCGGCGTCATGTGGCGCGATCCGGTCATGAAGACGCCGGTGACGGGTGGCAGCGTGGGCAGCAGCAGCCACCTTACGCCGGACATCAACGCCCTGCCCTTCGTCGACCGGCGCTTCTTCGCCGATGACCCCTACCGCGCCGCAGACGGCCGGCTGGAGGCCAACATGGTTGGCGCGCGTGGCTGTCCGTACAACTGCTCGTTCTGTGGCGCCGCCGTCAGCGCCAATCCCGATATCACCATCCGCACCCGCGAGCCGGGGAACATCATCGAGGAGATGGACGAGCTGCACGCCACCTACGGCGTCACGGCCTTCCGCTTCGTGGATGACCTGTTCCTCGGCTACGAGCGCTTCATCCGCTGCTGCATGGACGCCTTCACTCGCGCCGACATCGGCAGCCGCTATGTGTGGGATGCGACCGGACGAATCAATATCCTGCATCGCGCCAGCGACGGGCTGCTTGACGTACTGGCGCAAAACGGCTGCCGGGAAGTGGCGCTTGGCATCGAATCCGGCAGTGAACGGCTGCTCGGCTACATGGGCAAACGCATCACTCCAGCGATGACACGCTCAGTGGTGGAGCGCCTGACCGCGCGAGGCATCGGCATCAAGGGGTACTTCATCCTCGGCTTCCCGACTGAAACGCGGGAAGAGTTAGAGGCGACGGTGCGCCTGGTCTACGACCTGTGGGATATTGCCGAACGCCGTCCTAGCCGGTTCCGCGCCAGCGTCTTCGAGTTTCGCCCCTACCCCGGTACACCAGAATGGGATCGTCTGATCGCTACTGGCAACTACGACGCTGCACAGCTTCTCGACTACACCGGGCTCGACTGGTCGAACTGTCCCGCGCACAGTTTGAGCGGAGCACGGCAGCATGAACACGGCCAAGGGCTTCTTCGTGGCTATCGACGGGCCAAGCGGCGTTGGCAAAAGCACGGTCACGGCCGAACTGGCACAGCGTCTTGCCGCTGGCGGGCGGTCTGTGCTGGCGACAAAGGAGCCCACGGCCACACCACTCGGCAGCTTGACGCGCTTCGGTACCGACGACTACTACGGCCTGACCCTGGCCTGCCTCGTGGCTGCTGATCGCTACCAACATCTTGGGCATGAGATTCGGCCAGCGCTGGCGGCGGGTTCCATCGTGGTCTGCGACCGCTACGTGGCCTCGTCTTTGGTGCTGCAACGCCTGGACGGCGTAGCGCCTGACTTCCTCTGGCAGCTCAACGCCCAAGCAGACAAGCCGGACCTCACCGTGATCCTGCTTGGCGATCCAGCCTGCGTACGCGAACGGGCTGAGCAGCGCGGGCTATACAGCCGGTTTCACCGCGGCGGCCAGGCGGCCGGAGCCACCGAATCAGCGTTGTACCGCCTTGTCGCCGCCGAGCTGGAGCAGCCCGGAAACGACGTGCTGGTGTGCGAGGTTGGCGAGCAAACGCCACGCGAGGTTACGGACGCGCTGTTTGCTGAGGTGCGGAATCGGGTGGAAGCTCAGCCTGGCGGTTGCTGAGCGGCGCGCACCTGCTTGCGCCCATTTCGCGATAATCGCTTGCTACTGCACTACGAGCGTTGCAATCGCCTCGGTCGTCTGTTCCATAATCTGCAAGTCGTACGTGCCAGCCGAAAGCGCGGGAACCGAGAACACTCCAGTCTCGGGGGCTTTTACAGGAGTACCTACGAATATTGCCTTTGCGCTGGAGCTCGTTGCCCAACCTGGACGGCCGGGCACTGGTGCCATGTAGGGATCTTCGCTATGCGAGATAACTAGCGTCGCCGAGGTTGGCGAGCTATCTTTCAATTGGAAAACGGGATTGGAAAAGTGGATAATGAAGGCCTGATTGGCAGGTGCATAGTAGCAGCGGTGGCTAAAGTAGGGAGGCGTTGCCTGGGTGCTGATAGAGACGGTCGTGGCCACCGGCCCAACCTCCGGTGCGCATGTCGGCGCAGCGAGGAGATCTCGTGCGCGACTTGAAGTTGAAGTTATCGCGGCATGACCTGCTGCTGCCGACAGAGCTCTGTGGGACTTCCCGGTTTGAGAGTGCACGAGAAGAGCTGTACCAGCGCCGATCGCCAAGACGACTGCGGCTGCGAGAAACACTTGGAGTAAAGGCATCTTTCGCATGACATACCTGCCTCACCAGGTTAATCGGAGCTATCGAAGCAGTCTTGGTAGGGAAAACCCTGGTTACTGCAGGTCGAAGTGTATGTGATACCATCGCTGGCGATTATAGACGCCCGCCACACCCAGTAGTCACCTGAGCCTGTTGCGTTTTGGATGGAGCATTCTCTAAAGTTGAACTCGAAGGTGGTGTCACATGTTATGATCCTTCCGCCTGAGGAATTATTTTCGTACAATAGTATCTTAACGTTGAAGGTAGAGTGGCAAGAGTTGGCGGCGGCAGCGTTGTGCCTATTAGGGCTTTGAGTTGTGATAATCCCCGCCCCGCTGAACAGGCAGTCGGGTGGGCCGCTCGAGCCCGGCCACTTGTATCCCGCATAGTAATCAGCGGATGCCGGAGCCACGCCGACGACATAAAAGGCAGCGGTAAGTAATGCGCAAAGGGCGAGGAGCCGGACAAGCTTAGTTTTCATCCCACACCGTCTTTGCCTAGCCTCCGTCCTGGTCAGCCACCCCGCTAAGATCGGGACCAACCGAGGATTTGCTAAGCACACTACACCCCAGGGACTGAGCGTCAAGGGTCTGGGGTGGCGCGGGAGCGCGCAGTGTCTGTGTGTTTCCAGCTTCTGCCTAGTCAGATGTACTGTAGCGATACTATAGGTGCTAAGTAAGACGAATGAGCGGCTGGAGGACAATGGTTTCTACCGCGACGTCATTTTCATGACGAACATACAATAACGAGATCAACAATCACCGTGCCCAGCTCGGTCTTGGTCGCGAACTCCCAGGCCGTCAGGCACCTGAGCGCGTCTCGACGGGGGAAGTATGGCGGGGCGTGCTCGACAGTTCCACCCTGTTCACGGGGCCTGTCCCGCCTACGCCCTTCGTGTCCGGCGTCGTCGCAGGGCCCAGATCCGGCGGCGACCGAGGGCGATGGCGTAGACCGGTGCTACGTGGTCGAGGTGCGGGCGGTGACAGCCGTGTTGGCGTGGCCGAGCTGCTTGGAGATCACGTTGGCGGGGACGCCTTCTGAGACCAGCTCGACGGCGTGGGTGTGCCGCATGCCGTGGGGGTGGACCCGCTTGTCAAGCCCGGCCCTGGCGGCAGCCCTCTACGCTCGACGACCGCTCCCAGTACCGCCGAGGGCCGTTTCGGGCCGCGCCGGGAGATGACGGAAAGTTCTCACGGTCAAACCACGGTCAAACGATCAAGAGCCCGGTTATCGATCTTGATAACCGGGCTCTGACCTGGGAATTCTGGTGGGCGATACTGGTATCGAACCAGTGGCCTCTACCGTGTCAAGGTGCCGGTCCAGCACTTCCGGTAGCGCCGCGGAGGCTCCGACCTGAGGCTAGTTGAGACTGGCCCTACCGATTCCCCTGTACATACCCCTGTTGTCCCGGACGTCCCAGGGCCACGGTAGGGCCATGTCTAGGGCCAGCACGCCGCACCGACCAACTGCTTAGGAGATCGTCCGCGTGGGTGTGGTGACCTGGCCCGCCCCAGGCCGGAGGAATGTTGAGCTTGCCGTGAGTGCCCGTGACTCCCCCGTGTTCACCACCCGATCGGGCACGCAACGGGCACAGGCTCACACTCGCTCCGGCGCGAACGTCGGCGCCAGAGGCTACCGTCTGCTGCATGGACGTAGGAGTCGTTTGGTCGGCTGTCGGCGCTCTTGGCACCGTGACTGCTGCGGGCATCGCGGCATGGGCTGCTCGCCAGTCGCGATCCTCGGCGGAGCAAGCGAACTTGGCTGCCGGGGCGCTGGCCGACATCGAGCGGGACCGCAGGCATTCGGAGCTGACGCCGAGATTTTGGGTCCGTGTAGAGCCGGGGGGCGAGGGCACGGACGTGAAGAGGCTGCGAGTGATGCTCGTCGGGCCGCCCGGTCTTGATCACCTGGATAGCTTGACCGTCAGGATTCGAGATGACCACTTCCGGCGCGGCGAAGGAATGCTTCTCGCAGGCGGGCCAAGCCGTGAACAGGTCAAGAATCACATTTGGGGGCCGTACATGTTCACGCCCGGGACTGGCCCTGACGAGGCCCGCGCCGACGGCACTGGACGGGTGACGGCATACGAGGCGTCGCTTCCTGTCGGCGAGGAGCTGCCCTTTCAGCTTGAGCAGACCCGGCCCGGTTCATGGATGGGCAACATGTCCCAAGAGGATTGGCAGCGCCAGCGAGGAACTGTGATCCGTCTCGCCATCGACGCAACACACAACGAGCACGGAACTTGGACCTTGCCCTGTGAGATCGACGTTGCACGAAGAATCGACAGATCAAGGTCAGTCAGCGGTTCGGGCAGCGTCAGCGGACCCCCTACGGGAACGGGCGTGTTGACCCCTGACTGGTTCTCTCCGTTTTCCTCGTAGGCGCAAATCCCTTGTGAGTGGTCGCCGTGTCAAGGGTGGCGAAGCCATCGCGTCAGCGACGGCCCGGAAGGGCCACCCGTGATGCGGGTGGCCGCGAGCTGGACAATTGGAGCCGAGGAAGACGGCTGCGTGCTGTACCAGCGGACGCGACGAATAACGGCCTTGATCTGCGTACTCTGCTGGCATGTGGCCCGGTGTGCGGCGGGCGGGCCTCCCCAAGGCCAAGCCCGCCGCTGACGCCGGGCAGCGGCGCCGCTGCGCGGCACCGCCTTGATCCAGTACGGCTCAATTCGGCAATGGACGTGCACGGAGTCTGAGCACGAGGTCGGCAAGGCTTGGGACGAGGGCGTCCGCCCCGGCGGCTGCCAGGGCCTCGTAGTTGCCGGACGCATGGGTGTAGCCGATGGTATGGGTTCCAGCGAGGCGGGCGGCTTCGAGCGTGGTTGGGGATGCTGTGACGAGGGCGCATGCCGTGGGAACGGTGTCCAAACGGGTGAGTGCGGATTCGATGAGGTCCGCTTTCGACGCGAGGGGGCTGGGGCGGTCGCGTGCGAGGACCAGGCCGACTGCGCTGTCGAGGCTGTTGCGCTCAAGGTAGGAGTTGACGGCGCGGGCTGAGATTTGGCTGACCACGGTGACTGAGCGGCCGGACTCGCGGCAACTGCTGATCAGGTCGTGGATGTGTCCGGCTGGGGTGGCGGTCGCGGCGGCGGTCAGATCCTCGGCGGATAGCTCGGATTCGACGCGGGCGGCCAAGTCTGCGCTGAGGGTCGTGGCAAAGAATAAGACAGCGAGGGGATCGGCGGTCTTGGTGATCGACTCGGGTAGTTGGATGGGCTGAGCGGCGATCAAGGCCCGTAGATGTTCGGCCACGGTCGCCGCGCCCTGGTGCGGGAACAGGGTGCATACCGGACCGTCGAAATCGAGCATCAGGTGCCGCGTCTGGCGAAGGACCTCATCGAGGTCGGTTGACGGTAAGGGCTGGCTCATGCGGTAGTACCTTCGTCGGACACGTTGGCGGACTATCGCGGACGGTCGCCGTGGATGGCTGCTAGTGTCCCGGTCCTGAGATCCTGGCGCAGTAGCGTCCGATGGCGTCGATGATCTGGTCGGCGGTCTTGGTCCATTTGAAGGGCTTGGCGTTGTCATTCCAGAACTTGATCCACTGTTCGAGCGCGCTGGTCAGCTC
>WNGJ01001219.1_pt1 | contig 35671 bp, 38 predicted proteins | sample 5400611 | NCBI WGS metagenome assembly WNGJ01 (sample SAMN13153375, study PRJNA577476) | soil metagenome | isolation source: 40 cm soil or saprolite under Garry oak tree replicate 1 | place: USA:California | collected 2016-06-15
AATAACCCGCCGTGATCATCTTCTGGATCTTCACGCTGTTCGTTGGAAGCTCAGCCTTCGCCTTTGCTCTCATCTACCTGCAGCTGGGCATCGGCTGGTCGCTCGCCTACGCCCTCATCGCGATGCTGCTGTGCCGCGGGGTCTTCAGCATGGCAAGACGCTGGCTGGTCGTCCGCGAGCACATCGTGCCTGAGGCCGATGTCAACCAACGCACGGTGGAAACCAACCGTGCGATCTTCTGGAAGCGCGCCATCTTCGTGGCATTGGTGCCGGCCATCTACTTCGGGGCCTCGTATCTCCTGTTCAGCCTTACGCCGGAGGAGGCGATTGCAGCGCTGCCGGTGTTCCTGCAGACCGCCCTCACGCAGCTCATCTATCTGTTCTTTCTTCTGCTGGCCAACTCGGTCCTGTTCCTTGGCCCGTTCTACATTCTCTCGCGCATCGGGAAGACGATGATCAGCCCGGACGATGCCCGCTTCGGTGTTGACATGGACGACGTCCGCGGACAGAAGGCTGCGGTCGGCGAGATGCGCCGCATCCTAAGGTTGATCGAGCACGGAAGGCTGTACGTGAAGGCCGGCGGCAAGCGCGAGCGCGGCGTGCTCATGGTCGGACCCCCCGGCACCGGCAAGACGATGCTGGCGAAGGCGATCGCGTCCTCGCTCCACGTCCCGATCTACGTCGCGAACGGCGGGTCGTTCGCGATGTTGTTCATGGGTATCGACGCGATCAGCGTGTACCTCATGGTTCGCGCCGCGCGCCGCAAGGCCAAGGTGTGGGGCGGCTGCATCATCTTCATTGACGAAATCGACGCCCTGGCGCAGAGGCGTGGCGGGATGGGCGGAATGATGGGCGGCGGAATGATGGGCGGGATGATGGGTGGCGGCGGAATGATGGGCTTGAACATGCTGCTCGTCCTCATGGACGGGATCGACAACCCCGGATATTTCATGCGTCAGCTGCGCGGGCTGGTGAATATAAGCCTCGACGGGCTCTTCGTTCCGCGCGTGATCGGTTTCAACGGAACGCGTCTTCCACTTCGAATCCCGGCGCTCAAGGCCCCGGCCTACAACATCCTTTTCATCGGGGCCACCAACAGGCCGTCTGTGCTGGATGAGGCGGTGACTCGCCCCGGACGTTTCGGCCGGCAGATCGTGTTCCGCCTCCCGGCGCGCGAAGACCGCAAGGACATCGCTGCCCTCTACTTCGACAAGAAGAACCACGATCCCGCGCTCGACACGCCGAGCCGCCGCGACGAGTTCGCGCGCATCACCGACAAATACTCGCCGGCCGATATCGAGCAGGTGCTTTCGCTCGCGCTGCTCTACGCCTTTGAGGAAGGCCGCGATGCTTTCAACTGGAAGGACCTTCGAGAGGCGATGGGCAACGTGGAGGCCGGCCTCGCGATACCCGTCGAGTACACAGAACGCGACAGGATCGCAGTCGCCAGGCATGAGCTCGGCCACGCTGTGGCGTCCCACTTCTTCAAGACAGATCACTCGCACGTTCGGCTTTCGATCCGTCGCCGCGCGACCGCCATCGGCGAGATCGGCGGGTACCACAAGGACATGCCCGCCGAAGAGGAATGGATGAAGTTCCGTTCGCAGATGGCGGCCGAGATTCGACACGACCTAGGTTCGATCGCGTGCGAGCACGTCTTCTACGGCGAAGGAACGAGCGGCGTCTACATGGACCTGAGGATGGCGACGGCGATGGCCAGCGCCATGGTGGGGACTATCGGCATGGGCCCCGACAAGCTCGATGCGAAGATGTCGGTCAGGGCCGCCAACATCGGTGAGCAGCTCATTTCGGTCGCGGAGATCGCGCAGGGCGTGCACGAGCAAGGAACGTGGGCCGGCGCGGTGCTGAACAACCGGCGCAGCAGGCGCGTTGTCGCGCAGATTCTCGGCGCCGCGTACATCGACGACTGGCGCCTCATGTATGTGAACAAAGAGGCGATCGACCTCGCCGCTGAAGCCCTGATCGCGCAGGGAGAGCTGATGGGTGACGAGATCTCCGGGCTGCTTGACTCGGTCGGTCTTCGCAGACCGGCCGAGGCTGATCCTTACCCGGAGGATCTGCCCTCGGTGCCAGAGGAGCGCGAGGCGCCCACAGTCATGACGGGGTCGGCCTGATTCGAGTCGCGGCGGCAGCGCTCGCGGCGCTGGCGCTGGCGCTCCCCGCAAACATCGCGGCGGTCCACGCACAGGACCCCAACCAGATCCCGAACCCACGTCACCAGGCGGCTCGCATCATCGCCGCCGAGCTGGCCATGAGCCAGGCTTTGGCCGACCTTCAAGGGCTTGGCGCCCAGCAACCCTCAGGCCTGGCCGATTCGTTGCGCAGAGACCTCGCGATGGAACGCGCCGCGTATTCGTTTCGCGCCGGCGCGCGGCAGGAAGAGCTGCGCCTCTACGAGCTGGCAGGTTACGCGAGCGTCGAGAACGCGGTGATTCCGCTACTGCCCGCGAACGTCCAGTCGCCGATGAAGTACACGATCGCCGGCCTGCACTCTCTTTACATCCTCGCGGGAATCGACCAGTACTACCTGGTCAACGTTCATTTCACCCATGTGTACGATCAATTTCATCGAGAGCAACTTTGGCCGGGTCAAAGACACTTCCTCGGCCGGCGCGCAAGGTCCGATGCAGTTCTTGCCCAGCACGTGGACTGAATACGGCCAAGGCGGAGACATCCACAATTCTCACGACGCGATCCTTGCCGCGGCGCGCTACCTGGTCCGCAACGGCGCGCCGTACAACATGCGCAACGCAATCTTTCAGTACAACCACGACTTCGACTACGTCGACTCGGTGGAGTATTTCGCGCGGGCGTATCGCACAGATCCGGGCTGGCTCGACCACATGTATTACTGGAATACATACGGATGAGCCTCGTCAAGATCACGTCTGCGCTGACGCTCGCCTTGCTGATTGCAGCCGGCTGCACGGTTCGCCCCATCGGAACCAGCCGCACGTCACCGACAGCGAGCGCCAAAGCGAGCCCGACCGCGGTCGTCCCCATCCCGGTGGTGAGCCCGGCGCCAGTGGCAGCGGGCACGTTCGATCCGGCGCACGTGGTCCAGGTACTCGGCCCCGCTGTGGCGGAGCTCATCGTCCGGCAGAACGGCGGCGGAGGCGGCATCGGGAGCGGCTTCGTAATCGCGCATGACAGCGCCGCGAGCTACCTTGTCACCAACAACCACGTTGTCGCCAACGCAAGCAAGGTCATCGTCTTGATGCCAGACGGTCGCCATTTCACAGCCACGGTCCAGGGCACCGATCCGATCCAGGACATAGCGGTGGTCAAGGTGAGCGACGCCTCGCTGCCACCGGCACAATTCGGCGACTCGACCAAGCTCAAAGTCGGCCAGCAGGTTGTCGCGATCGGAAGTCCGCTGGGCAACCAGGCCTCGGTCACCTCAGGAATCATCTCAGCGCTGCACCGCACCATCACTGCGGGCGCCGGCGGCGCCGCCGAGGACCTGCCCGACGTCATGCAGACCGACGCGGCGATCAATCCAGGCAACTCGGGCGGGCCGCTGGCCGACGCTGAGGGAAACGTGATCGGCGTGAACACCGCGACAAATGCTGCCGCCCAGGGCATCGGCTACGCCATCCCCAGCCTCATCGCGAAGCGCATCGCGCAGGACCTGATCGCCGGCCGCAAGCCCGGGCATCCCTACATGGGCGTCTGCTACCAGTCGGAGGATTCCTTCCTGGCCGGCGGCAAAGACGTCGCGGGTTACGGCGTGCTCGTCACGGCAGCACTGGCGGGGACTCCCGCCGCCAAGGCCGGCCTCAAGGCAGGCGACCTGATCGAGAAGGTGGACGATCTCGAGCTGAACAACGGCCAGACGCTCGGCGGCGCGATCCAGCCGCATGCGCCGGGCGACACGGTGCAGCTTTCGGTGCTGCGGGGAGGGAGCGCTACCACGCTGTCTCTCACTCTGGCCGACCGCTCAACCGCATCGGCTTCGGCGAGCTGCCCCGCCACCCCCTAGCGCCCGTCGGGACCACTAGAGTAAGTACTCATGGAGTACCGGATCGAACAGTTGGCGCGCTCGGCCGGCGTCGCCGTGGACACGATCCGCTTCTACCAGGGCAAAGGCCTGCTCGAGACGCCGCGCCGCGAGGGCCGGGTCACCTGGTATGCGGACAGCCACCTCGAGCGGCTGCGCCGGATCAAGGAGCTGCAGCAGCAGGGATTCACGCTCACCGTGATCCAGCGTTTCTTGACCGGGGAGCTCGAGCGGTCGGATGAGGCGCTGGTGGCGGCGGTCACCCGGCCCGCGGCCCCCCAGACCCTCACCCTGAGCGAGCTCGCCGCGCGCAGTGGCGTGGCCGAACCGCTGCTCATGAGCCTCGAGCAGGCCGGCCTGCTTGTCCCGGTCGAGGGAGGTGAGGAACCGCTCTACCCCGCAGGCGACCTGGAGGCGATCGCAGCCGGAATGAAGCTGATCGCGGCGGGCGTGCCGCTGGGCGCGCTGATGGAGCTGGCCAAGGAGCACGCAGCCGCGGTCGACCGCACGGCTCGGCAGGCCGTCGACCTGTTCGACCGCCATGTGCGCGAGCGGATCCAGTCCGAGGGCGGCACGACCGAGGCAGCCGAGCGCCGGCTGCTCGAGACGTTCAACGAGCTGCTCGAAGCCAGCGGGACGCTGGTGCGGCATCACTTCGAGCGAACGTTGCTGCGGGCCGCCCGGGAGCACATCGAAAAGCGTTGATCACGAGCATGTCGGTTCGCACCTGGGAGCTGGAGCGCACTCCGGACCTGGTCGACCTCGTCAGCGCCGCACGAGACAACGGACACGAAGTTCTGCTCATCGAGCGCCCGATGCCGGACGCGGTCAGCATCGCCGCACTGGGGAAGACTTTCGACCTCGTGGCCGCCAAAGGTGGTGTCGCGCTGGAGGATGCCGCAGGCAAGGTCGTCGACTTCGAGGCCGGCGACGACCGGCTGAGGGCGGCATCGCGACTCTGGCGAAGAGTTTGCGAGTCGCTGGGCGGCCCAATCGCAGTCGGGGGATTTGCTTACCGGCCCGATCTCGAGCCGGGCGGCCCATGGTCAGGCTTTCCCGCTCTTCTGCTTCGCGTGCCGGCGCTCGCGGTCACGCGAGTCCGAGGCCGCACCTACGCGACAGCGATGACCGCGGATGCGGAAACGCTGCTCGAGCTGACCCCGACAGGTGTTCGGGCGCCGGCCGCGCGCAAGTTGTCGCTGACGCCCGTGCGCAACCCGGTCGCGTGGGCGGCCGCCGTCGGCAGCGCCTCGGCTCGACTTCGCACCGGCGAGGCGGCAAAGGTGGTGCTCGCCCGCGAGGTGCTTGCGCGAGGTGATGGTGTCGTGTCGGCCGCGATGGTCGCGCGTTCCCTGCGCGCCGCGTACCCGTCTTGCTTCACTTACCTGATCACTGGCGCGGACGGGACCGCGTTTGCGGGAGCCTCGCCCGAGCTGCTCGTCCGCCGGTCCGGCCGGCGTGCCTTCTCTCAGCCGATGGCGGGGTCAGTCGCCCGCGGCACGACCGAGGCCGAGGATGAGCGGCTGGCGCGTGAGCTGGAGGACAGCGCGAAAGACGCCGTCGAGCATCGCATCGTTTCGGATTTCGTCGTCGATGCGTTGCGCCCCTTCGCGCAATCGGTGGCGGCGCGACCGCCAGAGGTAGTCCGCTTCACCAACATCCAGCACCTGGCGACCTCTGTCAGCGCCGAGCTGGTCGATCCACCAGCTGACGTCCTGCAGCTCGCTGCCGCGCTGCACCCCACACCCGCTGTCGGCGGATGGCCACGGGCAGCTGCGGACGCGCTGATCGACGAGCTCGAGGGGATGGAGCGCGGCTGGTACGCCGGGGCCGTGGGTTGGATTGACAGCCACGGCGACGGTGAGTTCGCGGTGGCATTGCGCTGCGGGCTGCTCTGGGAGGATGGCGCGCGGCTCTATGCCGGTGTGGGCGTCATGCCCAACTCAGATCCCGCCCGCGAGCTGGAAGAGACCGAGCTCAAGTTCAAAGCTCTGCTGACGGCGCTGATCTGATGGACGTGGCCATCAACGGAGCCCGCATCCACTACGAGCGTTCCGGCACGGGATTCCCGCTGCTGTTGATCCACGCGGGAATCGCGGATTCGCGGATGTGGGAGCCACAGGCGAAGGCCTTCGAGAATGAGTTCGACATGATCCGGCCGGACATGCGCGGCTTCGGTGAGTCCGAGCTGCCGCCGGCACCATACTCGACGCGAGCAGACATCATCGGATTGATGGATCACCTGGGAGTGGATCGAGCTCACGTCGTCGGCTGCTCGATGGGCGGCACCGTCGCGATTGATCTAACCCTGGAACATCCGGATCGGGTTGCAAAGCTGGTGGTCGTCGGCGGCGGAATCAGCGGATCGAACCTTGGCCAGGAAGACAGCGCGTTGTTTGCGGACGTCGAAACTGCAGACAAGGCGGGCGACATGGATGCGGTCAATCGCGCGGAGGTGCGGCTGTGGGTAGACGGACCGCGACGGCCCGAAGGCAGCGCACCGTCGGCGGTGCGAGAGCTGGTGCTCGACATGAACGGCCGGTCACTGCACACCGATTGGGCCTCCGCTGAGCATCAGAACCTCGACCCGCCCGCGATCGGGCGATTGCACGAGATCTCGGCGCCGACGCTGGTGATCGTCGGCGACGAGGACCTGCCGCACGCAGCTGCCAATGCCGACGTCATGACGTCGCAAATCCGAGGAGCCCGCACGGTCGTCATCAAAGGCGCGGCGCACCTGCCGAGCCTCGAGCGGCCCGACGAGTTCAACCGGGTGCTGCGCGACTTCCTCAGCCAATAACTCGTGAGGATCAATGGCGCGCGAATCCACTACGAGCGCGAGGGCCAAGGCCCACCAGTCGTCTTCTTGCACGCCGGCGTCGCGGACAGCCGGATGTGGGAGCCACAGGTCGCGGCATTTGCCCAACGCTTCGATGTCATTCGGCCGGACCAGCGCGGCTTCGGTGACTCGGAGCTGCCTCCGAAGCCGTGGTCGCCGGTGGCGGACCTCCTTTCCTTGATGGACCACCTCTCCGTGGAGTCAGCTCACCTGGTGGGCTGTTCGATGGGCGGTGCGCTCGCTATCGACTTCGCTCTGGTCCACCCGGAGCGCACCTCAAAGCTCGTACTGGTCGGGTCGGCCATCGGGGGTTTCACCTTTCGGCCCGAGCATGCCCACGTTTTCGCTGCGGCATCCGCCGCGCGCGCCGCCGGCGACCTTGACGCCTTGAACGAGGCCATGCTCCAACTTTTCCTCGACGGTCCGGAACGGCCGCGGGGCTACGTTGCGGAACCGCTGCGCAAGCTCTTTCTCGACATGAACGGCCATGCCTTGCGCGTCGACTTCGGCAAGGCCCCTGGCAAGGAGCCGGACCCGGTGGCCGTCCGCCGGCTGCACGAGATCGATGCGCCGACGCTCGTGATCGTCGGCGACAACGACGTGCCGACGGTGAAGGAAGCGGCGGACCTGCTCATGAACTCGATCCCAGACGTCCGCAAAGCGGTCATCGACGATGCCGCGCACCTACCAAATCTGGAGCACCCCGAGGCATTCAACCGCTTGGTGGTTGACTTTCTACAGGCGGAATAACCCGCCGGGCCCGGCACGCGCTCCCTCCTACCCCTTCAGCGCCGCCGCGGCCGCCTCCCAGCACAGCCGATGCCCGTTCACGCTGTCCTCGCGCTTGAAGCGAACTACGACCATCGTCGGCGTCGGCGCGGCGATCGCATCGGCGATCGCGGGCTCGAGGCCTGAGCGATCCGTGACCGGGCTGAACACGAGGCCGTAGAGGCGAGCGACCTGCGAGAGGTCGAGACCCAACGGCGTGGCGAAAAGCTCCTCGAAGACGTCCTGGTGCTGAGCCTGGGGAAGGAAGTTGAAAACGCCCCCTCCCTCGTTGTCGCACACGATCACGGTGGCGCGGATACCGTGGCGGCGGAGAGCCCACAGCCCGTTCATATCGTGGTACAGCGACAGGTCCCCCAGCAGCAATACCGTCGGCATGTTGACCCGGCCGGCGGCGAGACCCAGCCCGCTCGAGACGAGCCCATCGATACCGCTGGCGCCCCTGTTGGCGAAGAACCGCTGTTGTGGGCGCGCCTGCGGCCAGAACGCCTCCGCGGCGCGAATCGGCATGCTCGAACCGATGAAAACCTGTGCGGGATCCGGGAGCCGAGCGCTCAGCGCGCGCACCACGTGCCCCTCGTGCATCGGCGTGGAAACCATCGTGGCCGCGATGGCGGCGGTGGCGCGCTTTCCGGCCGCCACCCACTGGTCGCGCCAAGCGACGCGTTCGAGCGGCGGCAGCGCCTCCATCAATGGCTGCGGGTCGCACGCAAAGATGTTGGTGGCGACGTGGTCCTGGTCGCGCCAGGCGCGTTCCGGATCGATCAGAAAGGTCGGCGCCGACGCCGCCGCGAGCCACTTGTTCAACGCGCTCGAGGTCGGCATGGCGCCCAGCCGTATGACGAGGTCGGGGCCTTGCTTCAGAGACCACCCCGCTCGCAAGAGGGCCTCATAGGATTCGATGGCCGCCCCAGCTTCCGGACGACGAAGCTGCGAGGTCGGCTCGGCCAGCAACGGCAGCCCGAGGCGATGGAGCGCGGGAGCGAGCCGATCCCCGTCCCGCATCTCACCGGCGACCACAAGCGGGCGCTGCGCTCGCTGAAGCGCCGAAGCCAACGCGGCGACCTGGCTCGGTGAAGGCAGCAGGCGTCCGCGGATGGTGGACTGGCCGGGCACCCCCAGCGGGGCCTGTACATGGCCTGGCTGGGGAACCAGCGGCTCGCGAAATGGAAGGTTCAAGTGCACCGGACCGTCCGCCGCTTCCGCGTATGCCCGGGCCGCCAGGCGCCGCCAAAGCCGGGCGGCGTTGGGCAGCTCAACCGGCGCGCCAGGATCGACGAACCACCTGACCGAAGAGCCGTAAAGCCGCTGCTGGTCGATCGATTGGTTGGCGCCCGCTCCTTGCAGCTCGGGGGGCCGGTCAGCCGTGATGACGATCAGCGGTGTGCGCGAGTAAGAGGCTTCGACCACCGCGGCGTGAAACTCGGCAGCGGCCGTCCCCGAGGTGCTCAACAGGACGACCGGCCTTCCCGTCGCCTTGGCCAGGCCGACTCCGAAGAAGGAGCCGGAGCGCTCGTCGATATGCATCAGCACGCTGATCTTTGGGTGGTGCTGCAGCGCCATCGCGATGGGCGCGGAGCGCGAACCTGGAGAGACGCACGCGTACTCGACCCCTTGAGCCGCCAGCTCATCGACGAAAGTTGCGGCGAACGCCTGCGTTACATCCATAGCATTGAGTCGCAGTGATTCTCGAGGGTGAGGACGTGCGATTGAGCTACTTCGTGACCGGCGAGGGCACGCCGGTCACCCTGCTGCACGGCTTCACGCAAAACGGCCGAAGCTGGCTCGAGGTCATCTCCAGGATGCCTGCCGGCTACCTGTGGATCGTGCCGGACCTGCGCGGACACGGTGAGACGCGTACGAGGCCTGGGGCGCCATGCAGCATGGACGCCTGCACTAGTGATCTCGAGATTCTGTGGGACCACCTGGGCGTCGACAAGACCCACCTTGCCGGCTACTCGATGGGCGGGCGACTTGCTCTTCACGTCGCAGCCACGAAGCCCGAACGCATCGCCTCCCTGCTTACCATCGGCGCCCATGCGGGATTGGATGATGACGCCCGGGAGGGGCGAAGGCGAGGCGACGAGGCGCTGGCGGAGCGGATCGAGACGGACGGGCTCGAAGCTTTTGTCGATCATTGGAGCAGCCTGCCGCTCTTCGCGGGCCTGGAGCGCCGCGGGCCCGGCTTCATCGCACAGGCTCGCGCGGAGAGGATGACCAACCACGTCGCCGGTCTCGCCTGCTCGCTGCGAGGAATGGGCGCCGGGGTCATGGACCCGCTGTGGCAGCGGCTTCCTGACATGACTTTCCCATGTACCTTCGTGGCCGGACAGCTCGACCACGGCTACGTCAGCTCGGCACGCCGGCTGGCCGCGACTGTACCGAACGGGCGCGTCGAGGTCGTCCCCCGCGCAGGTCACACCGTCCACCAGGAAAGGCCCGAGGCCTTCGCGCACCTTTTCGCCGCTCACCTGGCGGCAGTGGCCACGGGCGTCTCCACGCGCGAAGCCGAGGCTGATCCGGCCACGGGCGACGATTGGCCTTCGAGCTCGACGTCCGCCTGAAGGCCGGCCGCGTAACGAGCCGCGCCAAGCCGCTCCTGATCGAGCATCGCGCCATCATCGAGCCGGCTCAAGACGAAGTTGTGGCAACCCGCCCTGCTCAGGCGCTCAACATCACGCGCGACGTCCTCGGGCCGGCGCAGGGTCACGTAAGCGGATTTCACAGCAGCAAGCCCAACGTCAAGAGCAAGGCGTAAGCGAGCTCCGCCACCGCCATCCGCTTCAGAGCGCTCACCAATGCCGGTGGATCGGATGTCGCGAAGGCGGTCCGGACCGGAACCGCGGCGATCGGTATGGCGAAGTGGACGGCCATCACGGTGACGGCCGCAAGCTTGGTCGTGAAAACGATGATCGGGACGGCGAACGCTGCGCACACGAGCGCGAGCAGCAATGCGAGCGTGGGGCCACGTCCGATGCGGGTGGCCAGGGTGAGCTTGCCCGCGGCGCGATCCGTTTCCAGGTCACGCAGGTTGTTGAGGATGAGGATCGCAGTTGCCAGGGATCCCATCGCACATCCGACGAGGATGGCGAGAGGAGTGACGCGGAGGGTTTCGACGTAGACCGTTCCCACCGTAGCGACTAGGCCGAAGAAAACAAAGACGAAAACCTCGCCCAACCCCAGGTAGCCGTAAGGCCTGGGGCCGCCGGTGCCCGCGAGCAGGCATGCAGCTCCAACAAGCAGGAGCCTGGGGTCGGCGGCCACGCTCAGCACGAGGCCTGCCACGGCGGCGACGGCGAATGCTGCGACCGCTGCCAACTTGACCCGTTCGGGCTTCACTATCCCGGACGAGGCAGCGCGCACCGGACCGACCCGGGCTTTGTCGGCGCCGCGAACATGGTCCGAGTAGTCGTTGGCGAAGTTCACTCCGAGCTGCATCGCAACACCGACCAAGAGGGCAAGCAGTCCCGCGCCCGGCCGTGGTCCGCCTTCGCGCACGGCGATCGCCGTGCCGGCCAGCACTGGCGCGATGGAGGCGGCCAACGTGGCGGGGCGGACCGCCGACCACCACACCCGCGTGCGGGTCGGAGCTGTCGCGCTGGCGATCATGGTCGCTTGGGAAACTTCGAGAAGTCGGGCTTTCGCTTCTGCACGTAAGCGTCGCGACCTTCCTGCGCCTCTTCGCTCATGTAGTAGAGGAGGGTCGCGTCGCCGGCGAGCTGCTGGATGCCCGCAAGGCCATCGTCCACGGCATTGAGGCCCGCCTTCAGCATGCGCAGCGCAAGCGGGCTGAGCTCGAGCATCTTCCGGCACCACGCGACCGTTTCCATCTCCAGGTCCGCAAGCGGAACGACCTTGTTGACCAGTCCCATGTCGAGCGCCTGCTGCGCGTCGTACTGCTCGCACAGAAACCAGATCTCGCGTGCTTTCTTCTGGCCCACGATACGTGCGAGCAGGCCGGCCCCATAGCCGCCGTCGAAGCTCCCGACCCGCGGTCCAGTCTGGCCGAAGCGGGCGTTGTCCGCGGCGATCGTCAGGTCGCAGACGACATGCAGCACATGGCCGCCGCCGATCGCGTAACCAGCGACCATGGCCACGACAGGCTTGGGAAGTCTGCGGATCTGGACCTGGAGGTCGAGCACGTTGAGGCGCCCGGTGCCCTTGGCGTCGACGTACCCGTCCTCGCCCCGAATCCTCTGGTCGCCTCCCGAGCAAAACGCCTCGGTGCCGGCGCCGGTGAGGATGACGACGCCAACCTCAGCGTCGTCGCGCGCCATCTCGAATGCCTTCGACATCTCGAAGACCGTGGTGGGACGGAACGCGTTGCGGACCTCAGGCCGGTTGATCGTGATCTTGGCGATCCCGTCCCAGGTCTCGTACCTGATGTCGTCGTAATCGCCTGCTTTGACCCAGCCCCGATCTTTCAAGCTTCCACTCCTAGAGCGATCACTAGCACGAATGAAATGGTACGCCGTCAAGAGAAGAAGGTTCCCCCCTCACCGGCGAGGATCGCTGCGCGATCCTGGCCGGAGCTCCCCACATGGTGGGGAGCCAGGGGGAGCCAAGGGGAGCCTAGGCGCGCTGGCGGGGCTTCTTTCGTGGAAAGAGGCGGACGATCTTCGCGTAGTCCTCGGGGGTGTCGATGTCGTCGGGGCGACCTGGCGCCGGAACCATGTCGAGCAATTCGGGGTGCCCCTGGAGGATCTGGCGTGCGCCCGCGTCACCCTCGAGGGCGAACAGCTCGCTCCAGAGCTCACGAGCCAGGACGACGGGCGGAGCCCACTCGCCATGTGCCTGGGCCACCGCGACCGCAGGCCGCGAACCCTCGCGTCGCCAGGCGCGCATGAGCGCGGCAATCGTGCGAGATCCAACCAGTGGCTGATCGCCGAGCAGTACGACGGCCGCCGCGATCTCATCGCGCATCGCGCGCAGGCCAACCTGCAATGAGGACGCCATCCCGGTGCTCGCCTTTGGGTTATGGATCAGCTCCGCCCCGCCATCGACAGCGTCGCGCACGTCGTCTGTCGCGTAGACGACGACGACCTGGTGACAGCCCCCCTCCGAGGCTGACTCCATCGCGTGCCGGACCATGGGCTTGCCATCGAACTCCAGCAGCAGCTTCTGCGAGCCGGGCATGCGCGAGCTCGAGCCGGCGGCGAGGATGACCGCACCGACCGGCAGCAGTGCCGAGGCCAGGCGCTCGTAAGGAGGACGCGCCGAGCGAATCCACTCGACCTCGATGCCGGCGCGGATCGCGCTTTCCGCAAACTCGCGCAGGCGCTGGTTGTCGCCATCGACCAGCAGCAGGCGGCGGCCGGCCATGGATGACATGTCAGGCACCGCCCCGGGCAGGCCGACGATGGCCAGGGCCGTGCAGTCGGCGCGTGACGCCAGGTGCTGCAGACCCGAGTCGAGGTCGGTGCCTCGGACGACAAGGCTGTGGGGTCCTTCCGGCTCGCGATATGTGCGTCCCCTGACAGCCAGGTCGAGATCGCCCATCACGAACACCGCCATAACCACAGTTCAGCATGCCAGAAGGGACGGGCCTTAAAGGGCACAAGTGGCGCAGGCCCCCTGGTGGGAAACCACCTTTCCAACGGATCGCTTTCGCGGAGAGGGATCGCTGCGGTCGCCAAGCCGGCTCACGTGGGGAAGTACTCTTTTTTGAATGCCGCTTCTCGGAGCGCACGTAGATTCTTCCGGCGGCCTGCACCTCGCTTACGAGCGGGCTCAGGCGATGGGGGCCCAGGCGATCCAGGTTCACCCCACCCCGCCAGGGTTCTGGGGCTCACCGAAGTTGGACGAGACCCGTATCGCGACGTTCAAAGAGGCGGCCGCGAAGCACGGCCACCCGCCCTTTTACTTTCACGCCGTCTACCTGATCAACCTCGCGGGAGATGACCCGACTCTGCGCCAGCGTTCCGAAAGCACGCTCGCCGGATATCTCAAAGCGGCGGATGACCTCGGTGTCAACGGCGTGATCTTTCACACCGGGTCACACAAGGGCGCGGGGTTTGAGGCTCGCCTTCCGTCAATCCTCGAACACCTGAGGAGCGTCCTCGAGCGAGCGAGTCCGAAGTCGGCGCACCTTTTGATTGAGAACAACGCCGGGCTGGGCGGATGCGTGGGCGCACGATTCGAAGAGATCGCACAGATGCTGGCCGGACTGAACGACACGCGTGTCTCGGTGTGCTTCGACACCTGCCACGCGTTTGCATCCGGTTACGACGAACGCACTCCCGCCGACGTGTCGAAAACGTTGGACGAGCTCGACCGCGTGGTCGGGATGTCCCGGGTCGAGGTGATCCACTGCAATGACTCTGTGACCGGGCTGGGCTCAAATCGAGACCGCCACGCGAACATCGGCACCGGGCAGATCGGCGAGGAGGGCTTTCGTGCCCTGCTCCACGAGCCTCGCCTCGCGAGGCTCCCGTTCATCCTCGAGGTGCCCGGCGCCGGCGATGGGCCTGACGCGGAGCAGGTCAACGTGTTGAAGCGCCTCGCCGGCTAGGTATGAGGGAAAACCCGCATGGTTTTCCCTCATCGGCGGGCGCTTCGCGCCGGCCTGCTCCCATTCCGGCATACGGATGGGACTTGTTCATGAGAGGAGTCGGGTGCGCATCGCGGCGCTTGGCGACCAATGAGACAAAGTCATGGCCGGGGAAACCCCGGCCAACCCGGCAACGCCAGGCATCAGGGGAAAATCCGGCCGTTTCCCCCCGTCCGGCGCGGCGGCCGGCGCATGGCCAGCCCGGCGACCCACCAGGCACGCTCAGCCCAGCTGCGCAACAGGCTGCCGAGGCCAGGTGCCGCACCCGCGATCAGGCGATTGTTCTCCATCTCCCGCTGGAGGTCTTTCAATCGCTCGAACGCGGCATCCTCGTTCATGTAAGGGTACATCTCCGGCTCCTCCTCTAACTGGTGTGATAGCTACAGTGGTTAGTATAACCTATGTTAGGCAGATGCTGGTTATGGATATACTGCGATTCGATGACTGACCGGCAAACCGCGAGCGGCGACCTCGGGCTCATCCAGGCTTTTGTCAACACGGTCGATCTTCAGGACGGCCCGGAGGAGCTCACCGACCCAAACACGCTCAAGCTCTGGTTGGTTGCACACGGCCTGATGGAGACGACCCAGCACGTCGACGACTCAGACCTCAGGCATGCGATCGCCCTGCGGGAGGCGATCAGAGGCGTGATCGGAGCCAGCTCGAGCGGTCATCTCTACCCGGTCGAGGTCGCCACGCTGAACGGCGCCGCAGCCGCGAGCGGCTTGCGCGTGAGATTTGGCGCCGACGGCAAGCCGCGCCTCGAACCAGCCGTCTCAGGAGTGGTCGGCTCTATGGGCCGCATCGTGGCGACCCTCTACACCGCCATGGAGGATGAGAGCTGGACTCGCTTGAAGCTCTGCGGTTCGGAGACCTGTCGCTGGGCGTTTTACGACCGCTCGAAGAACCACTCCAGCCGCTGGTGCAAGATGGCCTCCTGCGGCAACCGAGAAAAAGCGAGGCGTTTCAGAGCTCACGCCACCGAACGCGCCTGAGACTCACGCGCGTGAAGCCCGTACCTCCCGCATCCCGGCCCCAGTTCCGCCAAATCTCGTGGACGTGATCTCGGCAAGGATTCCGAGCGCGGTCTCTTCAGCGCCGCGCCCGCCGAGGTCGAGGCCGATCGGGCCGTGCACACGTGCGAGCTGGTCCTCGGTGAATCCTTCGGCGCGCAACGCATCGAACCGGTTCTGGTTGGTCTTCCGGCTGCCGATCGCCCCGACGTAACCAGCCCGCTTTCCCAGCACTGAGCGCAGCGCGGGAAGGTCGAACTTCGGGTCGTGCGTGAGGATGACGACATAAGACGAGTTGTCGATCTCGAGGCGCGCCATCGCTTCGTCCGGCCAGGCGACGATCAGCTCATCGGCCTCGGGAAATCGCTCCTTCGTCGCGAACTTTGCGCGCGCATCCACGATCGTGACGCGGTAGCCCATCAGCTTGGCGAGCCGGTGAAGGGGGATCGCGATGTGGATCGCGCCGATGATGATCAGGTGAGCCGGCCGGCGGAACGGTTCGACGAAAACGTCGCCCTCGCGACGGGCCAGCTCCGATCCTGAGGGAGCGCCTTCGACCAGCTGAGCCTCGCCGCTGACCAGGTTAGTATGCAAAGTCGCCGGCGCATTGCGCTGCAGCAACTCGATGAGCTGTTCGTGTACACGACCAAGCGGCTGCACGAACACCTCGATGTGACCGCCGCATGCCAGGCCCACATCAAACGCAACATCGTCCGCCACGCCAAATGCGGCGACTTTGGGCTGGCCTGACTTCAACACCTTCTGAGCTTCCTGGAAAACAGCTCCTTCAATGCAGCCGTTCGAGACCGAGCCGGCCATCTTCCCTGAGCGCGTGACGGCCATCTTCGACCCGAGCGGGCGGGGGCTCGAGCCCCAGGTCTCGACGACGGTTGCAAGCGCGACCTCCTCGCCGGCCTTTACCCATTCGATCAGCTCGCTCAGGACTTCTCGCATCCCTAGCGCGTCCTCGCGCGGCTGTCCAGGCCGGCGAGCAGTCGACCCAGGTCTTCCAGTGCGGCGACGTTGTGGGCGGCGAGAAAGTCGTCGCACAGCGGCAGTGCGGCGGCCATGCCTCGCGTCAGGGGCTGGTAGCCGTCCGACCCGAGCAGCGGGTTGAGCCAGATCAACCGGTGCGCCGACCGTCTCAGATGGATGAGCTCGGCGGTGAGCTGCTCAGGGTCGCCCCGGTCCCAGCCGTCGCTGACGATGATCACCACCGCCCCGTGCCCCAGCACGCGGCGAGCCCAATGGCGGTTGAAGTCAGCCAGTGCGTCGCCGATGCGAGTCCCTCCGCTGAAATCGTGGACCCCCTTGCTCACCGATTCGAGGGCGCGGTCCAGGTCGCGATAGCGGAGCAATCGCGTGATTCGCGTCAGGCGCGTCGAGAACACGAACGCCTCGAGATCCTCGCGGCGGTTGATCGCGTGCGCGAAGATCATCAAGAGACGCGAGTAGCGCTCCATCGAGCCGCTCACATCGCAGATCAGAACGAGCGGCCGCCTCCGGACTCGGGGCTTGCGGTGGAAGAGGCTCATCAGCTCCCCGCTCGACCGAATCGCATGCCGCGCCGAACGGCGAAGGTCGATGCGACCGCCGCGGGCCGGACGCAGGCGGCGTGTCTTCCGTTCAGCCACTCGCCAGGGCGACTGCTCGAGAAGGCGGCGCACCTGCTCGGTCTCCTGCCACGTCATCTGGTCGAAGTCCTTGTGCCGGAGCAGCTCGTCAGCGCTGTAACCGCTCGAGCTGGCCGGCACCGCGGTGGGGTCCTGCTCACGATTCATCTGTGAATTGTTAAGGCCGAGCGCATTGGCCCAAGCCTTAGCGCGCTCAGGTGACATCGGCAGGGCGCGGCTGCGTCCCGGGAGCACTCCTGCCGACGCGCGGGGGTCGGGCGGCGCCCAGAAGATGTCAAAGGCTGCGTCGAAGGTCGCGATGTCCTCCTTGCGGCTGACAAACACCGTGCGCAGCGCGTTCCGGAAATCCGCCTGCTGCACGATGTCGATGTGGACCAGCGCGCGGGTCGCGTCGGTCAATCGCCTCGGCCCAGCCTCGATGCCGGCGTCATGCAGCAGCCGCGCGAACGCCCCCAACCTCGGCAGAAGATCTGGGCTTTGGTCAGGCACCTCTCGCCTTCTCGACGAGCGCCGGCACCTGCTCGCGCACACGCTCCAGGTCCTCCTGGTATTTGAGCGCCGCCCCCAGGGTCGCGTTGACGAGCGTGGAGTCGATGCGGGTCGCGCCCAACGCAGCGAGCGATCGCGCCCAGTCCAGCGTCTCGGCAACACCGGGCACCTTGTACAGGTCCATGCCGCGCAATCCCTGGACGAGGCCAGCGACCTCTCGCGCCAGGCCGTCGGCGGCTTCCGGCGCGCGGGCGCGGACGATCTCGACCTCTTTCTCGAGGTCCGGGTAGTCGATCCAGTGGTACAGGCAGCGGCGCTTGAGCGCGTCGTGCACCTCGCGGGTCCGGTTTGAGGTGATGACGACGAACGGGGCGCGCTTCGCCTTGATGGTGCCGATCTCAGGAATCGAAACCTGGAAGTCCGACAGCAACTCGAGCAGGAACGCCTCGAACTCTTCGTCCGAGCGATCGATCTCGTCGATCAAGAGCACCGGCGGGGTCGCGTCATCGTTGTCGATGGCGTCGAGCAGCGGGCGGCGAAGCAGGAACTCCGAGCTGAAGATCTCGCGTTCCGCGACTCGGCGATCCTCTCCCTCGCCCATCAAGCGGATGTGCAGCAGCTGGCGCGGATAGTTCCACTCGTAGACCGCGTGCGCGAGGTCGATTCCCTCGTAGCACTGCAGGCGGATCAGCCGTGCACCCAGCACGTCCGCCATGACCTTCGCCGCCTCGGTCTTGCCAACGCCGGCCTCGCCCTCGATGAAGAGCGGCTTTTCCAACTTCAGGGCGAGAAAGATCGACGTCGCCAGGGCGCGGTCGCCGATGTACTTGCGCTCGCGCAGACGCGCCTCGATGTCCTCGATGCTCGTCGGAGCGCCCGCAGTCACGCCCAAAGGTTACGAGGCTGATGGCCCGGCAGGATGCCGGGCCATCCTGCCGACCTAACCCGCTTGCTCGATAGCCCGCTTGGTCAGCACCCGGGCCAGGTGCTTTTTGTACTCAGGGCTCGCGCGCAGGTCACCGGACGGGTTCAAGCCGTCTGATGCGTGCTGCGCCGCGTCTTCTGCCTTGGCACCGTTGTGCAGCGCTTCCTCGACAGCCTTGGCCCGGACCGGAGTCGGCCCGACGTTGGTCAGGCCGATGCGCCAGCCGCCGTTCATCTTCTGGGCCGCAGCACCAACGATCGCCCAGTCGAAAAGGCGCCGCCGGAACTTGATGTACTTGTGGGGCCCGTTCGCCACCGGGAACACGATCTCGGTGACGATCTCGTCCGCCGCAAGAGGCGTCGTGAAAAGGTCTTTGAAGAAATCCTTGGCGGCGATCGTGCGCTGATTGGTCACGATCTCCGCATCGAGCATCAGGGCGATGGTCGGATAGTCGCCCGCCGCGTCCGCGTGCGCGACCACCCCGCCGATGGTTCCCATATTGCGCACCTGGTTGTCGCCGACCTCGCCCGCCACCTCGGCCAGAATCGGCAGCTTGTCTTTGACGACAGCGGAGTTCTGGATCGTCACGTGACGCGTCAAGGCGCCGATGTGGAGCTTCGATCCCTGTTCCTTGATCTGGTCGAGGCCTTTGATGCCGTTGATATCGACCAGCGCCTTCGGCTGGGCGAGGCGCAGACGCATGAGCGGGATGAGGCTGTGGCCGCCCGCCAGGACTTTGGCGTCCTCGCCATATTTGTTCAAGAGCTTTGCCGCCTCCTCGACGGAGGAGGCGCGGGCGTATTCGAATGCGGCCGGGATCACTTGCGTGCCTCCTTTCCACCGTTTGAGTGTTCGCGCGCCTGTTTGATCTGCTTCCAGAGCCGATCCGGGCTGGCGGGCATGTCCACGTGCTTGATGCCGAACGGCGCCAGCGCATCGCACACGGCATTGATGACGGCGATGGAGCTTGCGATGGTGCCGGCCTCGCCGATGCCCTTGACGCCGAGCTCGTTCGTCGGCGACGGAGTGATCGTGCGGCCGAGCTCGAAATTGGGGAACTCGTTCATGGTCGGAACGAGGTAGTCGATCATCGTTCCGGTCTTCAACTGACCGGTCTCGTCGTCGTAAACGACCTCCTCATACAGGGCCTGTGAGATGCCCTGCGCGATGCCGCCGTGGATCTGTCCGTCGACGATCATCGGGTTGATGATGTTGCCGCAGTCGTCGACTGCGATGTACCTCTGTAGGTCCACCGCGCCAGTTTCAGCGTCGACCTCGACGACGGCGATATGGGTGCCAAATGGCCAGACGAAGTTGCTTGGGTCGTAATAGGCGACAGCCTCAAGGCCGTGCTCCATGCCTTCCGGGAGGCCTGCTCCGAACGATGCAAACGCAATCTCTCCGAGCGCCTTTCGCTTGTCGGGGCTGCCCTTGACATAGAACTGGCCCTGATCAAACACGACGTCTTCCTCGGCCGCTTCAAAGAGATGGGCCGCGAGCTTCTTCGCCTTGTTGACGACCTTCATGCTCGCTTTGTGGACGGCCATTCCGCCCACTGCGAGAGAACGGCTTCCATAGGTTCCGTAGCCAAAAGCCGGGCCTTCGGCAGTGTCGCCGTGCCGGAGCTCGATCATGTCGTACGGCACCCCAAGGGTGTCGGCGACGATCTGCGGGAAGGTGGTGTCGTGCCCCTGCCCGTGTGAGTGGGTGCCCACGTAGACGGTGACCGATCCTGTCGGAAAGACGCGGACCTGCGCGCTTTCGACCAGCGCGACGCCGCCGGTGGCGGGGGCTGTTGCGGCACTCGGCCCGAATCCGCAGATCTCGATCCAGGCCGAGACTCCGATGCCGAGGTATCGCCCCTGCTTTCTTCCTTCCGCTTGCTCGCGGCGGAGCTTCTCGTAGCCGGCGATCTCCATCGCCATGTCCATCGCCTTCTCATAGGCGCCAGAGTCGTAGACGAGCCCGAAGTGGCTTGTGTGCGGAAACTCCGTGATGAAGTTCTTGCGCCGGAGCTCGGCGGGATCCATACGAAGCGCGTCAGCCAACAGGTCGATCATTCGCTCGCACAGATGGGTCGCCTCGGGGCGACCGGCACCGCGGTACGGGTCGGTGGGCACCCGGTTGGTGAGGATTCCCACGGTCCGAGCCGAGACGTGCTTCCAGTTGTAGGCGCCGGTTGAAAGCAGGCACGCGCATGCTTGAAAGGCGCCGAATGTCCCCACGTACGCGCCTATGTCCAGGTATTGGGTGACCTTGAGGGCGACAAGCGTCCCGTCCTTTTTCGCCCCTGCCTCGACGTCGAAGTACTGGCCGCGGCCGTGGGTCGTCGTCTGGATTGACTCAGTCCGAGTCTCGATCCACTTCACCGGGCGGCCACTGAGCTTGGCGGCGGCCGGCACCAGGTAGTCCTCGGAGTAGGGGCTGATCTTGCTGCCGAAGCCCCCGCCTACGTCTGGTGAGATGACCCGAATCCTCGTCTCAGGGATTCCAAGAGCGCCGGCCAGGAACAATCGAATGAAGTGTGGGTTCTGGCTCGACATCCAGATGGTCATGCTCTGATCGGGTCTCGAATATTCGGCCAGGACGCCTCGCGGCTCCATCGGCGTCGGCGCCAGGCGTTGCTGAAGGATGCGCTGCTTGACGACAACGTCAGCTTCCTTCATGACGTTGGCGTCTTCTGGAATGAAAGTGAGGTCCCAGCCCAGGTTGTCAGGTGCTCCGCTGTGGGCCTTGGGCGAGTTGGCTTCGAGGGCCTGTTCGAGATCCATCACCGCCGGCAGCGGTTCGTATTCGACCTCGATCAGGTTCGCGACGTCCATCGATTGGTATTTGGCTTCGGTCAACACGACCGCCACAGGCTCGCCCTGGTAGGCGACCTCTTTGTCGGCGATCGGAAAACGTGGCGGTATCTGCTTTTTCTCAGGGACGAACGCGGGCGCCGCAGGCATCGTGCCTGAGATCACCTTGGCAAAGTCCTTATGGGTGTAGATGGCCACAACACCTGGCGCCTTCGACGCGGCGGTGATGTCGATGCTCTTGATGAGCGCGTGGGCATGCGGACTGCGGACCACTGAGAGGTAGACGGTCCCTGGCCTGGTGAAGTCGTCTATGTAGCGGCCTTCGCCGCTGACCAGACGCGGGTCCTCACGGCGATGGATCTTGGCGCCGATCATGGTCGTGACTGCCATGGCGTCAGCTCCTCCGGGCTGCGGGCTGGCCCGCGGGTTGCGCCTTGGCGCCACCCATCGTCTTGGCCGCGGATTGCACTGACTTGACGATGTTCACGTAGCCGGTACAGCGGCACAGGTTCCCTTCCAGCCCCCGGCGGATCTCATCCTCGGTCGGGTTCGGATTCTGCTCGAGGAGATACGCGGCGGCCATGATGAAGCCCGGCGTGCAGTAGCCGCACTGGAGCCCGTGCTCGTCCCAAAAGGCCTGCTGGAGGGGATGCAGCTCCCCATCCTTGGCCATGCCCTCGATCGTGGTCAGGCTGCGGCCTTCGGCCTGGACTGCGAACATCGTGCAGCTCTTAACGGCCTTCCCGTCGACCAGGATGGTGCACGCGCCGCACTGGCTGGTGTCGCACCCGATGTGTGTGCCCGTGAGACCGACCACGTCGCGTAGGTAGTGCACGAGCAATAGCCGTGGCTCGACCTCATGCTCGTGCTTGTGTCCGTTGACTGTCGTCGCTACCTTGTGCTTCATACGCTCCTCCTCTTAACCCCACTGAGGGCGGCGGCGCCCGGGACCGCGCCGGTCAACCAGGCGAGCTGAAAGCGAACCCCTCTATTGCGCTACTTTTAGCTTGGAAATGCAACTAGAAAATTCGTTCACGGTCGGCGCACCCCCCGAACGGGTCTTCGCCTATCTGCTGGATGTCAACAAAATCGTCGGTTGCGTTCCCGGCGCTGAGCTCTCCGAGGTGGTCGACCCCAGCACCTTCAAAGGCAAGGTCAAGGTCAAGGTCGGCCCGATCACGGTGGCGTACAACGGCACGGCAAAGATCGCCGATCGAAACGACAGCGAGCGGACCGCCACGCTCGAGGCGGAAGGCCGGGAAACGACGGGGCCTGGCTCGGCCCGGGCGAAGGCATACATGAGCGTCCTGCCCGAAGGCGCGGGATCTGTAGTAAAGATCGTCACCGATTACAGCGTCGCTGGGCGCGTGGCGCAGTTTGGGCGCGGCGTCATGGAAGACGTGTCCCGCAAGATCGTCAACGAGATGGCCGCCTGCATCAAGTCAAACGTCGAAGCCGCCGAACCAGCGGCCGGCGGCGGCGCGGGAGCGGGAGCGTCGGCCGCGAGCGACGCGCCCAAGCCGGTGGAAGCCACGGCCAAGCCCGTCAATGCGTTCGGCCTGCTGTTTTCGGTGTTCTGGTCGCGGGTGCGGGCCGTCTTCTCGAGGGGATCAGCCTAGATACAGCGCCAGCATGTGGTCGCGGTTGACCAGGATCGACGGCTGGGTCCAGCTCTTGCCGGCGACCCCGAACACCGTCACGGTCACGTCGACCATCGGCATGAATCGAGACTTGAGCAGGATCTCGTTGTGCATCGACGGTTCGGTCACCTTGGGAAACTCGGCGGCGCCGGTCACCATGAACGTTCCGGCCTGGAACATCACGTAGCGGCGGATGAGCTCGATCACCTGGTCGGGCAGCGGGGGCTCGGGATCGATCGTGCGAATTCCTCCGATCATGCCCTTGTTGAACAGCCCCTCCGGCACGCCGTTGAGGGGTACCGCGCCGGGAAGCAGAGGCTCGGCGCTCACGTTCCGCAAATGGAACAGCGGTTCGGGGTCGTTCATGGTTTCGCGCAGGCGGGCGCGGACCTGGATCTCGGCTGTGATCCGTTGGTATTGGGTCAGCACATCGACCTTGTTCCAGGCCAGGTTGGCAGTGAGGGCACCGACCGTCGCCGACATCAGTGTCGGAGGATAACGCCCCGGCGCGAAGGACACCCGAGAATTGCCATATGGATTTGACTGAGGCGCGCCGGCGGATCCAGGAGCAGGCCGACCTTCATGCTTTCATCTCGATCTCGGACGAGGACGGCGCCGGGACGGTGGTGGCGGTCAAAGACCTGGTTGACGTCGCCGGCATGGTCACCACCGCCGGGGGCGTCATCCTGCCGAACGAGCCGGCCGAGCGGGACGCTCCGGTTGTAGCGCGCATCCGGCGCCAGGGCTGCGTGGTCGTCGGCAAGACAAACCTTCACGAGTTCGCATTCGGCGTGACGAGCAACAACCCTCACTACGGGGCCGTCCGCAATCCTCATGACCCCACGCGAGTGGCCGGAGGATCGTCCGGCGGCTCGGCCGCGGCGGTGGCCGCCGGCATGTGCGACTGGGCGATCGGCAGCGACACCGGCGGGTCGATCCGTATTCCGGCGTCCCTTTGCGGCGTGGTCGGATTCAAGCCCAGGCTCGGGAGCATCGACATCGGTGGTGTCATCCCGCTCGCCTGGTCGCTCGACACGCTGGGCCCGATGGGCCCTGACGTAAGCACGGTCGCCCAGGCGTTCTCGATGATGTCAGGCGAAGCGCTGCCCGAGGAAAGCTCCAACCGGCCTCGGATCGCCGTACCCAGGGCATGGGTCGCCGGCCTGGACGACCCGACGGAAGAGGCGTGGCGCCGGGTGTCTCGAGGATGGCCGGAGATTGATTTCGTCGATCGAGACCGGATGTTCAGCGCCGGGTTGACGATCCTCTTGGTCGAGGCCGCCACATACCATCGCCTCTGGGTAGCCGAGTTTCCGGAAAAGTACGGCGCAGACGTCCTGGCCCACCTCAGGCGAGGCCTCGGCGTCCCGGGGGTCGACTACGTGGAAGCGATGCGAGAGCGCACGCGACTGATAGCGGAGGCCCAGAGCGCGCTCCACGACTTCGACGCACTGGTGCTGCCTGCCACGGCAATCGTCGCGCCGCGCATCGAGGCGGGCGACGAGGCGCGCGAGCCGCTGACACGTTTTACGCGTCCTTTCAACACCACGGGCCAACCGGTGGTCACCCTGCCGGCGCCTGCCGCAGGGCTCCCGGTCGGCATCCAGGTCGTCGGTCGAACCAACGCAGACACGCTGCGGACCGCGGCATGGCTCGAGCGAGAGTGGCAGAATCTCAGCGCTTGAAGTCCAAGGACCTATTTCCGGCTGTGTTCAGCCGTCACGCGCTCGCTTATGAGCGGCGCCTCGAGGACGTCATGGCACGCGGCGAAGCGATGGGCCGTCTGCGCGTCATCGAGCTGGTTGCCGCTATGCCGGGGATGCGCGTGCTGGACCTGGCCTGCGGCCCCGGAACGCTGAGCCGCAGGCTCGCGCTCCAGGTCGCGCCCGGAGGCGAGGTGGTTGGCGTTGACCTCGCTCCCGGGATGATCGAATTGGCCAGAGCCGCGGCTACATCCAACGCGCGGTTTGAGGTGATGGACATCGAGCAGCTTTCATTTGCGGATGAGTCTTTCGATGCCGCTGTCTGTGGGCACGGCCTTCAGTTCGCGCCCCACCTGGGTCTGGCTCTTCGTGAGGCCAGACGCGTGCTGCGTCCGGACGCCAGGTTCGTGGCGAGCGTCCCGCTCGAAGGGATGGCGGCCGCGGTTTGGCTGTTGCTGGACGAGGTGGTCGATCGGTGGCTCGGACCCGCGCCGAGTGCCATCGATCAGAAGCCCACTCGGGCTGTTGTGGCTGATGGAAAACAGCTCGCCCAGGCTGCGCTCGACGCAGGATTCGCGTCGGCCGGCGTTGAGGTCATCGAGGAGACGGCGCGCTGGGGCTCGGCCGAGCAGATGGTGTCCATGTTCACGAGTTGGTGGGATTGCGCGGCGCGGCTGGATGGTGTCGACCCGGAGCGACGCGAGGGGTTCACGAACGACGCGATCACAGCTCTGCGGCGCGCGCATCCCGGCGAGATCGTCACCACTGGCCGAAACCACGTTCTGTTTGCGGTCGCTTGAGACTGCATCTCACGGGGTCCCTTTTTCTCGTCATGGTCCTGGGCGGCTGCGCGCCTGGCTCACAGGCGTCTGTCGCAACGTCGCCTTCGCCACAGGCGCCGGCCTCCCCTTCACCAATCGCGTCGCCAAGCCCCGAACCTCCAATCGCGTACGGCACACCTCAGTACCGGGCGATGTGGGTGGACGGGTTCAACGACGGCATCAAGTCACGGGCTCAGGTTGAGAAGCTGGTCGCCGATGCCCACCGAGCCAATCTGAACACGCTCATCGTCCAGGTCCGCAAAAGAGGGGATGCGTTGTTCAACCGGTCTTCTGAAGAACCCCGCGCAGTCGACATCACTGGGTCCCGCGGGTTCGATCCGCTCGGATACCTGATCCAGGTCGCGCACGCGTCACGGCCTTCTATCCAGGTGCACGCGTGGCTCAACACTTTCTTCGCCGGCGAGGAGAGCGGCGTCTATCGGAAGCATCCAGATTGGGTCAACCGCACCAACGACGGCGCGACGGGTGGATTTCTCGACCCCGGCAACCCAGACGTGCAGGCGTACACGCACAAGATATTCATGAACGTCGCACTCAACTACGACGTGGACGGCCTGCACATGGACTTCGTTCGTTACGCGGGGGCGACATGGGGTTACACGCCCTCATCTCTCGCTCAGTACAGGCAAGACACGGGAGCAACCGGCACTCCTGCTCCGGACGATCCTCGATGGCAGGCATGGCGCCGCGACCGCGTGACCACATTCGTGCGCGATCTGCATGCCGACCTGCAGCAGCAGAGGCCGTCCGTAAAGCTCAGCGGCGCGCTCATCTGCTTCGGTGGCGGTCCAGCGACCCCGGCCGATTGGATCTACACGTCCGCGTACACGTCAGTCTTTCAGGACTGGCGCGAATGGCTTGCCAAGGGTTACATCGACTTCGGTGTCCCGATGAATTACGACAGCGACTGGATCGGGCGCGAAAAGGGCTGGTTCGATCGATGGCTGAATTTCGAGAAGGACTCGGGCTTCGCCAATCGAGTCGTGACGGGGATGGGCGCCTTCTTGAACTATCCGGAGGACTCGCTCGCGCAGATTCGACGGGTCCTCGCGCCGTCCGCGCGCGGAAACCAGACCCTGGGCGTCGCGATCTATTCGTACGCGGCGACTTCCGTCTATGGCAACTATTCCTTCTACCATTCGACGGACCTGTCTCCGGGCCTCCCGCGCCAGCCCTATCCGGGTGACATCACCACCCCTGATGGGCTGGAGCAGCGGGCGCAGACATTCAATGACTCGTTCATGACCCAGCTGTCACAACCATCCGAATACCGCGACGTCCAGATCGGCGTCGTTCATACCCAGCCGGTTTTCACGCAACCCGCTCAAGTCCCGCCGCTCCCGTAATGGAGGTGGGACCGGAGGGCAGGCCGAGAGATTTGGCGGATCGGCGGCCCATATGGGAGGAGCCGCCGAGCACCGGAGCGAGCGCATCCGTTGATGCCTGAGCGAGGAGCGCAGAAGGCGACGATGCAGGTGGGCTGCCTAGACGCCAAAGATCCGGCCTGCATCTCCGGGCCCACCTCCTAGATGCCGCCGGCGAGCGCGATGCTGCGGCTGCTGGCTTTCGCCGTTCCGGCGGCACTTGCGGCCGCCGGCGTCCAGCCGCTGCTGGGAGCCGCCGCCGGCGCCGTTCAACCCCGGTGGGCGATCGGCCTTGCGGTGCCGGCGATCTTCGTTTCCGCGCTGGTGTTCGGAGCTGGAAAGCTGTTTGACCGGGGCGACGTCGTGCAGCCGCCGTGGTACTCGGCGTGGATTCTCTTCCCCGGTGCGTTCCTGCTCGCGGGCGCGGCGACGATGTGCATCGTGGGGGCGCTCGTCGAGCTCTCTTTGATCACGTGGACGATGTGGGTGCTGCTGGTCGCCGGCTCGTTGCTTTGGGCCGCGGCGATGGTGCTCGTGCGCGCCGCCTCGCGCTGAACCGATCGTCGCTGCTGCTACGACTCTCGCGCCGCGCTGGAGTGTGTCATGCCCGCCCCGCCTTCCAGCGTCCGCCGAAGGCAAACGCAGACCCACATCCGATAGGGCGACCACTTCTCGGCCAGCTGCTCCAGCGTGGTCAGGTCAGGGTCGTGCGAGAGGCCGTATGCGGTTCGCACCGCGCCCATCAGGCGCGGCTCCTGGGTCGGGAGCTCGTCCACCGCGCTCAGTGCGCGGAGTCGCACCAGCTGCGACCCAAACTCACCGATGCCCGGCAGCTTCTTCAAGCTGGTCAGCGATTCCTCACGAGGCATCGCGCGCAGCGTTTCGGTGTCCACGTCCCCGGAAAGCGCGGCCCGCCCGAGCGCGTTGAGATACTCAACTTTGCGGCCGAACAGCCCAGGAAATTTCTCGAGGTGTGCGAGCTGAGCCGGACCTGGGAATGTCCAGAGCCCGTGCCCATGGATGTCGATCCGTTGACCGAGCTCACGTGACATGCGGTCTTTGACGCCTTCCCCCTGGCGCATCGAGATGCGTGAGGAGATGATGCACCACGCGGCCGCCTCGTAAGCATTCGACCAGTTGACCGGTCTGAATCCCGGGAACATTTGCTGAAGCCTCGAGACCACGGGATCGCGCCGCGCAACGGCTGCCCATCCTGAGCCGTCGATGTCGAGGCTGAGAATGCGCTCCGCCTGCTTGACCACGGCCGACCTGGGTGCGTCGCCATGAATGGTTCCCAGGACTCGACCTGTCGTGTCTTGCTTCAGGCAAACGCCGACGGGCGTCCAGTCGCCGTCGGTGAGGAACGCAAGGTGAAGATGACCGTCGGGCTCGCCTCCTTCAGACGGTGCGGGGTGCCACCCACCGATAAAGTTGGCGCCTTCTTCGAGCGAGAAATCGCCGCGAGGTGCGATTTCAAACGAGCCGCGCTCAGTCTTCAAGAAAGTAGCCGGCCGCTACCCTGCGACCGGCATCGTCTCGATTTCTATGCGAGCTTGATTCGGTTCGCGCGCGGGCCCTTCTGGCTCGGCTCGATTTCGAAATTGACCCGTTCCCCGCCCGCCAGCGAGTCGAAGTTCACGGTTGAGTCGAGGCCCGTGCGGTGGAAGAAATACTCCCTCCCGTCTTCGGCTGCAATGAACCCGAATCCGCGGTCGGAAACCAACTTCTTGATAGTGCCTGTCGGCATCTCCCCCTCACTCCCTTCTCGAAAGAAATGTCGCGAACGCGCGGGCCCTTTCGAGAAGCTTCGACGACCGCGGCGCACATCGTCCGCCACCCGGGCGACCGGTCTACCTTACCACTGGAGCTTCAGCTGTTCTCGACGGCTAAAGGGCGAGCAAAGCGACCCCAACCAACGTGGCCAGAGCACCCGACAGCTTCATCGCCGCGCCCCTGGTTTCGCGCAGTCTCCATACGCCCCAGATCGCCACGCCGACAACAGCCGTCTCGCGCACGGGCGCGACGACTGACAGGGGCGCCAGGCTCAGGGCCCACAACACCAGCAGATAGCCAACCCACATGAACAACCCGATCATCACCGCCTGACCAAGAGGAGGCGCTGACGCGGACGAGCCGCCGACCACCGCGTCTCGGGTGGCGCCCAGCCGGTCCGCGACCCACATGGAGACGGGCACGCTCACCGCGAGCAATACCACCAGCAGCCAGCCGTAGAGCCATGGGGTTGACAGCCGAACACCGACGCGATCGACCGCCGTGTAGGCAGCGATCGCGACCCCTGTGAGCAGGGCAGGCACGGTCGCCCTGCCGTTGGCCTGCGACAGCGTGACGGCAAGGATTCCGAGCAGCAAGAGCCCGACGCCGGCAAACTGCGACGCAGTCAACTTTTCATTGAGCAGACCCAGGCCGGCGGCGACGGCAAGCAGCGGCGCGGAGCCACGCGCGATCGGGTAGACGGCCGAGAGCTCGCCGCGACGGTATGCGGCCGACAGCAGCCAGAGATAGGCCAGCTCAAATGTGACCGACAGGGCGCACCAGCCCACCGCGGCGAGCGAGAGACCTGGCCGCCCCGCGAGCTGCCACACCACCGCCGTAGGCGGGGTAACGATGAGTGCTGCGGCGATGGTGGCGCGCCGAAAGGTGGCCATCGGGTCGCCGCTCACCTTGATGAGGACGTTCCATATGCCGTGAAGGGCGGCAGCGGCCAGCGCAAGCGCGATCGCGGCCGCGATCAGGCGGGCAACCCAACTGAACGCCGGGGACGCGCAAGCAGGCGGCCGAGGAGGCGATACACCTCGGGGTTGATCACCAAGCCGTTATGGCTGCCCCAGACTGAGATGGCCGGTATGTCCGGTCGGAGACACGAGCGAAAGTTCACCACGTCGTCGGAGCGCGTGTAGATAGAAGTTGTCGGCACCACGGGCGGCAAGCTCAAGTCGTGAGAAAAGCGTCCTTCGGCATTGAAGCTGCGTCCGAACGCGATCTCATTCGCGGTCCTGACCACCCCTACCGCGTGGTGGGTCATCAAGGCCAGGTCGGTCCAGTCGGCCAGGGGGGCGCCCAGCGCGATCACCTGCTCGACGCTCTGCGGCTTACGCTGGGACAGCACCTTGGCCAGCAGGCCACCACGGCTGTGTCCTACGAGACTGACCCGCGATCCGGTCTCCTTCTCGATCTGAATCAGACGATGACGCAGGCCCGCCAGCATCTTCTCGGAATGGTGGACATTGAAGAGGATGCCCGACAGGTAGCTCTTGTAGCCGATGCGCTCGAGCCAGGTCTGCATCACGCGGAGCGACCAGTCGCCGGAGAGGAACCCAGGGACCAACATGACCGGCCGCCCATCTCCGTGACGAACACCGCGGCCGCGAAAGACCGGGTCGCGAAGGAGCGCAGACCATTCGCGCAGAGCGAAGGGATCCCAGAGCTTCACAGGCAGCGATGGTAGGTTGTCGGCCCACCCAGGTCGGAGCCATACCCACCTACGAATTCGAAATCCGCCATCCTCAATTGATTGTACAGACAGTGTGTTAAGTTAAATGGATGAGCGGGCGGAGTTACCAGCTCGGTCGGCGTCGAGCAGCGGTTGACCAGACCCGATCTGCCATTCTCGCCGCGGCGCGCGACCTGCTCACCGAGGCGGGTCCTGGCTCAAGCCTCGGCAAGGTGGCCGAGCATGCGGGCGTCTCGCGCATCACCGTCTACAACCAGTTCGGCTCCAAGGCGAAACTCTTCGAGGCTCTCGCGGCAGCCGCCAGGTCAAACGTCATGCGGCATGCAGCCGCCCGCGACGTGGCTCCTCGAGAGCAGCTCAAATCTCGGATCGCGCAGGCTTGCGCCGCATGGGCGGCGGATCCCGCCCTGTACCGTCGCCTACACCAGCACGTCTCCTGGGCTGGGGAAGACGCTGAGCTGGACCGCAAGCTTGCCGAGGACCTTGCGACCGGCGACCAGCTCAGGCCAGGTTGCTCGATCAAGGAAGCGGAAGACGTGATCGGGATACTGACATCATTCGAGGCTTTCGACCGCCTCCACAAGGGTGGCCGGCGCTCACCCACCGCGGTCGCTGAGATCCTCACCCGGATGGCGGCTTCAACAGTGCTCATTCAAGGTCCCAACGCGTAGGATTGACGCGTTGCGCCATAAGACCGCCGCGATTTCGTAACGGAGAAGCGCCTCAAGCATCACCGTGGCAAGCGTCCAAGAAAATAATCCCGACAGGCGTCGCAAACGGCTGGGTATGGCGGCCTCGCTGGTCCCTGACCACCGCCGTAAGGGTCGCTTGGACCCAATCCCTCCGATGTGGCTGGAAGGGCGGGTCTATCTCGAATACTTGCGCCTCATCCGCGACCCTGTCTTCCGCGGGGTCGAGGTCCCGCCGGGCAACGGTAAGCCAGTCATGCTCGTGCCCGGGTTCCTCGCCGGAGACTGGACGCTGCACACGCCGTTTCAATGGTTGCGGCGGATCGGTTACCGGCCGAAGGTCGCGGGCGTCACTTTCAATGTCACGTACTCCGAGGTGATGCTGCGGCCGCTCATCGATGCGCTTGCCGAGCTGAACCGGAAAACCGGCGCGCGCGTCTCACTGGTTGGACACAGCCGCGGAGGGGTGCTGGCGAAGGTGCTTTCACACCGGAAGCCGGACCTTGTCGAGCAGGTCATCACGCTCGGGTCGCCCCTTCAGGATCCGTTCGACGTTCATCCACTCACCATGGCCGGCGTACGCGCGGCGCACATCTACAACGTTTTCCGATACGGGCATCCAGCCTCGGTCGAGGCGCGTTTCCTGCGCGACCTGGCAGCCGCGCCACGCGTGCCGACAACCTCGATCTATTCGCGCTCCGATGGCGTCGTCAACTGGAAAGCATGCCTGCGACCGGACGTCAACGCGGTCGAGGTAAACGGAAGCCACATCGGGCTGGCGCTCAACCCCGACGTCTACCGCATCCTGGCCTACCTCCTCCCCGCCCCCTGGCGCGAGTCGTAAAGCCCGGTAAGATCACCCCGTAGCGGGAGCTCGCGAAAACGGGCTGAGAGGGCGCCTCGCGCCGACCGCATGAACCTGAACTGGGTAATGCCAGCGGAGGGAGATTGATGGGCGACATCAGCGCTCAAACCGTCGACTCGGATTCTTTCGGCAAGGTCGAAAGCCGCGGTATCGACTCGATTCCTGCCGCCGAGCGGCATGGCGTGCCACGCGAGCTGGCTTTCCTTTGGGCCGGCGCGTTCGTCAACTACACCAGCCTTTTCACGGCCAGCCTCTTGACGACTTACTACGGCCTCGGCGTATGGGACGGCCTTCTGGCCACAGGACTCGGAACAGTAGCCGCGGCGGTGATCCTCGGCCTGCTCAGCAATACGGGTCCACGCTCGGGTCAACCGCAGATCGTGTTCACGCGCCGAATCTTCGGCCTCAGAGGCTCATACCTAGGCGCTGCCCTCACTCTCTTCCTTGCCGTCGGATGGTTCGCCGTGGACTGTGTGATCGCGGCCCAGGCCGGGGCGCAGCTGATCGGATCGGGCAACCGGTGGGTGACGTTTGCCCTGGTGATCGTGATCGCGGCGATCAGCGTCGCCGTCGCGATCTTTGGACACCAGACCATCAAGGTGCTCGAGACGTATGGCGCGATCGTATTCGCCGCGCTCTCAGTGGGTTTGTTTGTGGTGCTTGCACCTCAGTTCCAGTGGAGCCTCAGACCATCCGCATCGGGCGCCGATTACCCCGGCGCTTTCGTCCTTGGCTTGATGACCTGCTTTGCGCTGGTCGCGTCCTGGTATCCGTTCGCAAGCGACTACTCCCGCTATATCCCGACCTCGAGCTCGGCTCGCGCGGTCACTTTCTGGCCGGTGGTCGGGGTGACGCTGCCGATGCTCCTGCTAGGCCTGTTCGGTCTTCTGTTGCCGACCATCGACCTCAAGCTGGCCGCCGACCAGGGCGTGCTGGCTGTCATCAGCCGGCATGTCCCCGCGTGGGTGGCGTTTCCGTTTTTCTTGTTCGTTGTACTGGGCGAGATATGGGCCAACTACCTCGACGTATATACGGCCGGACTGGTCACGCTGGCGATGGGAATCCGCCTCCGACGGTGGCAGACCGCCCTGGCCTGTGGAGTGCTCGGAGCAGCGCTGGCCGCATACGCGGTGCTGGTCAGCGACTTCCACGTGGCGTACGAAGACTTCCTCATCCTCACGTATCTCTGGGCTCCGGCCTGGGCGGCCGTCGTGCTGCTCAGCCTGTTTCTCTTCGAGCGACGACCCAAGCCACGCCTCGCCCTGGTCTCGTGGCTCAGCGGCACCGCGACCAGTCTTCTGTTCGTCAACTACGACAGCCTGTTCAGCAACCTTGTCCCTGCTCACGGGTTCTTCAACAGCGAACTCATCGGCGCGCTGCATGGGGCGGACGTCAGCGGCATGGTGAGCATCGCCGTCGCCGCATCTGTTTACTGGACCGGCCAGCGCACGAGCTCCAGGTGAAGCTGCCCGTCGCGCTGACGATCGCCGGCTCAGACTCCGGCGGGGGAGCGGGAATTCAGGCCGATCTGAAGACCTTCGCCGTGCTTGGCGTACACGGCACATCCGCCATCACGGCGATCACGGCGCAGAACACCCTCGGCGTCACCGACATCCTGGAAATTTCCCCGGCGCTTGTTTCGGCGCAGATCGAAGCGGTGATGCAGGACATCGGTGCGATGGCGGCGAAGACCGGAATGCTCGCCAACACCGAGATCATCGATGTGGTCGTCGCTGCGATTCACCATTACTCGATCAGGAATCTGGTCGTTGATCCCGTGATGGTGGCCAAAGGTGGCGCCCGGCTGTTGCGCGACGACGCGGTCGACGCTCTCAGACACCGGCTGCTTCCGCTGGCCGCCATAGTGACGCCGAACCTTCCGGAGGCCGAGGTGCTGCTGGGCAGGCCAATTCGAACCATGGATGAACGCCGGCAGGCGGCGCGCGACCTCGTCGCGCTTGGCGCCCGCTCCGCGGTCGTCAAAGGCGGGCATGCCGATGAGCCTCACTCGATCGACCACTTTTTCGACGGCGACCAGCTGGTTGAGCTTCTGAGTCCGCGAATAGTGACGCACAACACGCATGGGAGCGGCTGCGTGTTTTCAGCTGCGCTTGCGGCGGGCCTGGCCAAAGGATCCGATGCGCTGGCGGCGGTTCATGAGGCCAAGGCATTCATCACCGCCGCGATCGAGAGCTCGCTGGAGGTGGGCCGGGGACACGGGCCGGTCAACCCGATGTTCAGGATCGTGAATTGAGCGCCCATTTGCTCGGGGCGTAGCTCAGTTTCTTAAGGAAACCTGTTGGTCTTGGAGGCGGTTAAGCTGTGGCCACATGAGCAAGCGAAAGCGAGCCAGCCTCGGCAAGACGCCAGCCGGAGCGGACCAGAAATCCGGTGACGAAGGTGCTGCCTCGGCCGCCGACGTTGCCGCGAAAGATGACATGGCGCACGTCAGCCCGGACCTCCTGGCAGGCAGCCCCGACATCTTCGCCCCCAAGTGGAATGACCCGCCCGCGACGGAGCCGTCCGAGGTCGTTTCCGAGCCTGTAGTTTCCGAGACCGTCCCCGAGACCGCGATCGAAAAGCCCGGCGAGCCTGTTGTTGCGGAGCCCGTGGAATCCAGCCCCGGCTTTGCGCCCGCGGCGCCACCGCCAGCGGCGTATCCAAGAGCTCAGGCCGAGCGGCGACCGGGCGGCGGATCCAGCGGGGCGCTTGGGATCGTGCTCGTGGTGGTCGGCCTGTTCGCCCTCGGCGTCGTCCTGTTCGGAATTGACCTGACCCAGTACGGCTGGCCCCTGTTCGTCATCATCCCCGGCCTGACGCTGCTCGTGGTTGGTTTTCTCGGTGGCGGGCAGGGCGCCTCAATACCGGGAGGGATCGTGACCATGCTCGGTCTTTTGCTCGCTTACTCGAACAGCACCGGCGACTGGCCGAGCTGGGCGTTCGCCTGGTCGTTGGTCGTCCCATTTGGAGTTGGGCTCGGCATTTACCTTCAAGCCCTGCGTGACCGCGATCTCGTGGCGCTGAAACGAGGTCGTACCCTGATGTTCGTCGGCGCATTGATCTTCATGATCGGATTCGTGCTGTTCGAGTCCATCCTCGGGATCAGCGATATGGACTACGGCGTCTTTGGCAAAGCGGCGCTGCCAGGCCTGCTGGTCGTGATCGGCATCATCCTGCTCGTGCGCAGCATCCAGCGGAGCCGCCGAGCGACGTAGCGCTGCTCCCATTCCAGTACATCGATTGGACTTTCTGAAGCATCCGAAGCCCAGCAACGATTGGGCGCCATAGGGAAAAAGTTTGCGGACGGGTAAAACCCAGCCACCCATGCGGCGCTGGAATTTCAGGTTGTGGCCAGGGCCTTTTGGCGCGCGGCGATGGTGTCACGGCTGATCTGGTACTCGGTACCGACCCGGTACTGCTCGAAGCCCATCTTCATGTTGATGGCAAGCATCGGCGCGTTCGACCCGGCATTGTCTGTGACCACCCACTCAGCCATGGGGTAGAGCTGATGCATGTGCGCGAGCATCTTGGCTTTGATCCATTTGCCAAGGCCGCGGCCCCGTGCATCCGGCCGTACACCGGTGAAACGTTGCTCAACGATCGTGGGGCGGCTCGGATCCCATGATGTGTCGGTGATGGCGGAGATCACACCGTCGGGTTCGCGCGTCAGCATGGTGTGCTGAAGCACACCGGTGAGAGCCATCCGCTGGTCCCACTCCCTGATGTGGTCGGGCGTGACAAGGATCTCGCCGATGTCGAGACTTTCGAACGGAATCGTCCTGAGCATGCTTGTCAATTGCGGAGCGAAGTCGTCGAGCATCAAGTCAGGTAGCGGGCCGTCGTAAACCTCGAGCTTTGTCTGCGAAGAACGCTTCGGACCTTCTTCGATCCAGCGCGTGATCAAGGACCAATCGACATTTTTGATGTTGAGCCGGTTCTCGGCGCCGACGAGCTTGGCCTCGGCGCCCACCCACTTCAAGAAAGCGTGGCCGGAATCTTCTTCAACCTCGAAGCCCGCTACGGTGCAGCCATGCCTGT
>WNGJ01000719.1_pt1 | contig 35657 bp, 28 predicted proteins | sample 5400611 | NCBI WGS metagenome assembly WNGJ01 (sample SAMN13153375, study PRJNA577476) | soil metagenome | isolation source: 40 cm soil or saprolite under Garry oak tree replicate 1 | place: USA:California | collected 2016-06-15
CATGATGTGCCAGAAGCTGAACTTGGCGATGCCGTGCGCCGGCACGCCGGTCCAGATGCGCTCACTCGCGACCCGCCAGAAGTCCCCCAGGGACGTGACGCCGAGCTTGGGCAGCACGGCCACGGCCGCCGCCACGAAGTCGAGCAGCCGCATCATCAGGGCGGGGAAGATCGCGGCGGCCGTGGTCACCCCGCCGGCCACGAGCGTCACCTTCCAGCGCTTCCAGTTGGGCGAGATGGTCTGGAGGGCCATGCCGGCGCGGTACAGCGTGGGGTTGGCCGTGGTCCACGATGCGATCACCACGGTGGCGGCCCCGGTTACTCCCGCCCCCAGGTAGGCGATGGGGCCGGGCGCCACGTCACCCAGTGCGGCGGCGCACAGGATGCCCGATGCGATCCAGGCCACGAAATGCCCCAGATACATGCCGCACGCGCTCAAGAAGCCGTACTGCCACCGCTTCGCGTAGCGGAGCACGGTCATGTCGGCCATCCCGATGTGCATGGCCATGTTGCAAAACCACGCGAAAAACATGATGTGCCAGAAGCTGAACTTGGCGACGCCGTGCGCCGGCACGCCGGTCCAGATGCGCTCACTCGCGACCCGCCAGAAGTCCCCCAGGGACGTGACGCCGAGCTTGGGCAGCACGGCCACGGCCGCCGCCACGAAGACCATGAACATCCACGGGGACGCGACCTGCCCGGCGGCGGCGATCTTCTCGAACCCGAGAATCGCCAGCGCGGTGACCGCGATCCCGACCAGTAACACCACCAGCACCCAGCCCACCGAGTTGGGATACACGTCGTTCAGCTTCGGCATCGCCATCCCGAGCGGGAGGCCCACCGCCGTAGCGGCCACCGAGATCATGCTTCCCGCCAGAAAGCAGAACATCAGCGCGTTCACGATGTTGTAGACGAACAGCAGGTTCGGCCCGGTGATCTTCCGCAGGTACCAGTACAGGTTGAGCCGCGTCCGCGTGGCGATGGGCGCGGTGATGAAGGCCCAACTGAGCACCGCGAGCAGGTTGCCGACGAGCAGTCCCAGCACCAGATCCGCCGCAGCCACACCGTGCGCCACGAACAGCGGCCCGATCACGAACTCGGTCCCCGCCAGGTGCTCGCCGGCGTACAGCCCGATGAAGCTGCCGGGCCCCTGCAGCCGGTCCGGCGTCACGGGCTCGCGGTCGAACTCGTTGATGGCGTCCAGGCGGTCCGCCAGCGACTGCGGGGAGACCGGGGCTGCGGCCGCGCGTGGTTGGATGGTGCTCATCGCAGAAACGCGGCCGCGAGGCCTGCGTCGATGTTGACGATCTGGCCGGTCGTTTTGCTGAAGTCGTCGGTGAGGAACGCGGCGATCGCCTTGACCTGGTCGGCGAGCGTGATCGGCCGGCCGGTGAGCGTGCGCCTGGCATAGAATTCCGCCAGCCGGTCGCGCAGCACGTCCGTGCTCTCCGCGGCGTCGTACGGCAGCCCGTACTTGGCGAGCGAGGCGATGAGCCGCTCGCGCGGGAACATCGACGACCCCTCGAGCACGGTCGCCGGCGCGACGCCGTTGACCCGTACGAGCGGCGCGAACGCCACGGCCAGCTCGCGCACGAGGTGGTTCGCCGCCGCCTTGCTCGTGTCGTAGGCGAATGACCCCGCTTTCGGCACTACCGCGTTGACGCTCGTCGTGATCACCAGGCTGCCTTCGAGCCCCGCACCCTGTGCCTGCCACACCCGCCAGGCTTCGTCCGCGACGAGGAACGGGCCCATGACGTTCGTCGCGTACGCCTTCGCCCATTCCGGATCGGCGACGTTCCCCTGCTCGTCGGGGCTCGGGTAGTAGCCAGCGGTGACGACGACGTGGTCCAGGCCCCCGTAGGCGAGCACGATGTCTTCGAGCGCGCGCCGCACCGCTGCCCGATCGGTGATGTCGGCGCTCAGCCCGATGACCGGGCCCGCGCCGGCGATGCCGGTTCCCGCCACACCGATGCCCATTCCCACCTGCTGCTGTGCCTCCGCCGCGGCTGCCTCCGCGCCGTCGGCGCGCAGATCGACCGCGGCCACCGTCGCGCCCGCGCCGACGAGCTCGCTCACGAGCGCCCGCCCGATCCCGCTGCCCGCGCCGACGACCACCGCGATCGTGCGGTCGAGGGACCGCTCCGCGGGCAGCCGCTTGAGCTTCGCGTCCTCGAGCAGCCAGTACTCGATGTCGAACGCCTCCTGCCGGTCGAGCGCCGTGTAGCGGCTCACCCGCTCCGCCCCGCGCATGACGCCGACGGCCGCGCTGTAAAACTCGGCCGTCACGCGGCTCTCGGACTTCGACTTGCCCCACGCGACGAGGCCGATGCCGGGAAGCAGGAGCACGCTGGGGGACGCCCTGCGCATCGCCGGCGAGTCTTCCCGCTTGTGCTTCGCGTAGTACTGGGCGTAATCCCCGCGGTACTGCGCCAGGCCGGTCTCGAGCTTGGTCTTGAGAGCGCCCGCATCCTCCGTCTGCGGATCCCAGTCGACGTAGAGCGGCTTGATCTTGGTGCGGAGGAAGTGGTCGGGGCAGCTCGTCCCGAGCTCCGCCAGCCGCTGGGCGTCGCGCGAGTTCACGAACTCGAGCACCTCGTGGCGCATCTCGACCGTCGCGATCTGCCGGAGGGCGCCGCCGCGCACGTCGTTGGCGGCGTCGCGGCTCACGCGCCCGCGCAGCCACGGCAGGACTTCCCCCAGCACCCGCCGGCGGTCCGCCTCGGGCAGCGGTTGCACGCGCGGGCCGCCAAACGGCGGCTCGCCGTCATCGCGCGCGTTCAGGAAGTCCTGCGCGCGACGGATCAGCGCGAGCGTCCGCTCGTAGCACTCCCGGTCATCGTCGGCCCAGCTGATCAGGCCGTGGCCGCCCAGGATCACGCCCTGCGCGCCCGGGTGCTCGCGAGAGATCCGCTCGAGCTTCAAGCCGAGGTCGAAGCCGGGGCGCTGCCAGTTGGTCCAGATCACGACGTCTCCGTACACCGCGCGCGTAAGCGCCGGACCGTCCGCGGCGGTCGCGATCGCCATCACCGCGATGGGGTGCAGGTGGTCGACGTGCGCTTGCGGGATGAAGGCATGCAGCGGGGTGTCGATGCTCGCAGGGGTCGGATTGCGGTCGAACGTCGTGTGCGGGTACATCCCCACCATCGCGTCCTCCGCCGGGGTCTTGGGCCCGCGCTGCGGCAAGCGCGCGTACATGTCGCGGAGACTCAATACCTGGTCCAAGTAGAGCGACGCGAAGTTCGCGCGCGTGGCCGTGCGCAGGTCGCCGCCCGATCCCTTCACCCACAGCACCCGCACCGTGTCGCCGCTGAGCGGGTCGGTCGCGGCGATCTTCGACGACGTGTTGCCGCCACCGGTGTTCGTGATCCGTGCGTCGGCGCCGAGCAGGTTCGATCGGTAGACCAGCCGCGCGACCGGGTCGAGCGGGCCGGCGACGGCCTCGTCCCACCGGCTGCGCAGGTAGTCGTCGGACGCGCCGCGAGCGTGCGCGGCGGCGCCGGCGACGGTGCGGGACGGGGTGGTCGTCATCGCGTCGGGATTGCCACGGGCAGGAATTCGCTCAGCGTGGCGCTCGCGCGGGCCACGTCGCGGATCGCCACGCTGCGCGGCAGGTCGCCGAGCGCGCGCGCCTGCACGAGGAGGTTCCCCAGGGCGGTGGCTTCTTGAGGACCGGCCACCACACGGCGTGCACACGCGTCCGCCGTGAGCTGGTTGAGGAGCCGGTTTCGGGCGCCGCCCCCCACGATGTGCACGACTCGGGCGCGGGCGCCGGTGAGCGCCTCGAGCTCGTCGAGCGTGCGCCGATAGCCGTCGGCCAGGCTGTCGAGCACGAGGCGGCACGTCTCGCCGCGCGTCGCCGGCGCCGGAGCCCTGGTGCCGCGGCAGGCGGCCGCCACTTTCGCCACCATGCCGCCGCGCTCGCCGAACTGAGGCGCGTCGAGATCGATCACGTGGCCCGAGGTGAAGACCGTAGCTTCGGCGAACAGGGTTTCCCACGCGAGCCCGGAGTCATCGGCCCGCCACTCGCGCAGGCACTCCTCGAGCACCCACATGCCGGTGCGGTTCTTGAGGAAGCGGATCGTCCCGTCGAGCCCGACCTCGTTTGTGAACCCCGCCTGGCGCGCCGCCGCCGTCAACACCGGGGCCTGCAATTCCGCGCCCACGAGCGACCACGTGCCGGAGCTGATGTACGCCCAGGGCTCGTCTCCTGACGCCGGCACCGCCGCGATGGCGGCCGCGGTATCGTGCGAACACGACGCGACCGCGAGGGGACGGCGCCCCGTGCCGCGGATCGCGGCAGGCATCACCTCCGGCAGGACCGGACCGAGGACTGTGCCCGGGTCCACGATCGCTGGCCAGCGCGCGGGATCGTCCCCGGCCGCCCGGATCACTGCTTGCGACCACGCGCCGGCCCGCACGTCGAATAGCTGCGTGGTGCTGGCCATCGTCCGTTCGGCGACGGGGCGGCCGCTCAGGCGGTAGAGGAAGTAGTCGGCGATCAGCAGCCGCGTCTGCGTCCGTGCCACGAGTGCGGGCTCGTCCATCAGGTCCGACACGACCTGGGGGAGCGTATTGAATTCGAGGAACTGGATCCCGGTTACGCCGAACAGCACGTCGGCGTCGATGCGACGGAACACCTCGGCCAACCGCCCCCGGGTGCGCGGGTCGCGGTACGGAGCCGCAGCGGCGCGCCGTCCACACCGAGGGGGACGTAATCGACCGCCCAACTGTCGACGGATACGGACTGGAGCGTCGGCGCCATCTCGAGCGCCGCGGCGAGCGCACTGCGCAGCTCATCCCACAGCCTCTCGACATCCCAGTAGAGGTGGCCCGCTTGCTCGATCATTGGGACGGAGAAGCGATGCACCTCACGGGTCGCGACCCGCCACTGCGGCGATCGCTCGAGCGTTCCGAGTACCGCGCGACCGCCCGACGCGCCGAGGTCGATCGCGAGATAGCAGGGCGGCGTCAGCGCCACGGCCTAGAGGCTCTGCGGCGGGACATACCCGCCGCCAGTTCGTTGTGCCGCCACACGCGCGCGGTAGCCCGACGCGCGGAACGCGAGCACCGGGTCGAGCGCGGCGCCGGCGCGCCGGCGTGCTTCGGCCACCAGGGGGCGCGCGTCCGTCTCGAACGCGTCCTTGAGGGTGCGCTCCGCCAGCAGCACATCACCGGACTCCTGGTACGCGGCGAGCGCCGCGTGATCGACGAGCTGCGCTTTGGCGTACGCGAGCTGGAGCTGGTCGATCGTCTGGAGCAGGTCCTCGATGGGGTCCTTGATGTTGTGGCTCTGGTCGATCATGTAGGCCGGCCGGAACCCCGCGAGCCGCTCGCGCTCGGCGAGCACCAGCTCGTGAAAGATGAGGAAGAGCCCGTACGGCTTGATCGAGCCGGCCGTGAGGTCGTCGTCACCGTACTTCGAGTCGTTGAAATGAAGGCCGCCGAGCTTTCCCGCACCCAGCAGGCGCGCCACCACCAGCTCGATGTTCGTGTTCGGCAGATGGTGCCCCAGGTCCACGAGGCACTGCGCCCGCTCGCCCAGCGTCTGCGCGAGCAGCAGCGAAGTGCCCCAGTCCTGCACGACCGTGGCATAGAAGGCCGGCTCGTAGGGCTTGTGCTCCGTGAACAGCCGCCACCCGGCGGGGAGCGCGGCGTAGACGTCTCGGAGGCAGTCCAGCACGCGGTCGAAGCTCTTGCGCAGCGACATTTGCCCCGGGTAGCTCGACCCGTCGGCAAGCCAAACGGTGATGGCCTCGGCGCCGAGCGCCTGCCCCACCGCGATCACCTGCAGGTGGTGCGCCACCGCCTGGCGCCTCACGGCGACATCGGGGTGGCTGAAGGAGCCGAGCTTGTAGCTCCGCGGCTGAGCCGGCTGGTCCTGGAACGTGTTCGAGTTGACGGCGTCGAAGCCGAGGCCAAGCGCCTCGGCCTGCTGGCGGAGGGCCGCCGGATCCGGCGGCTCGTCCCAGGGGATATGCAGCGAGACGCGCGGCGCGCCGCCGGTGAGCCGGTGGACGACCGCGGCGTCCTCCATCTTCTCGGCGAGCGTGCGCGGCTCGCCGGGGCCGGGGAAGCGGCCGAACCGGGTCCCGCCGGTGCCGAGCGCCCAGGACGGCACGGCGACCGCGAACCGCCCGACGGCCTCCACCACTGTCTCGGCGCGTTGACGGCGGCGGGCGAGCCGCTCGGCGAGCGCTTCGTAGTCGCGCTCGTGATTGCGCAGTGCATCGGCGTCTGGAGACAGTCCGACCTGGGCGTGGGTGCGGGTCGTCACTGTTTCCATCCCTTCATCTCCGAACGTAGACAAACCGGTAGTGTCCGGACCCGACTTCGACAACGACCGTGTCTCCCACTTGCCTCGTGCTGTTGATCCCGGCAGCGTTGCCGAGTGGTGTGCCACTCTCCGTCACCCGTTCCAGTATAGCGCCGGGCAAGCTTACCGTAGCGGAGGCGTTCGGCGGGATGGTCACCTCGAGGGTGACCTGACCGTCCCGGATCTCCCACGCGGAGGCGACCGTCCCGTACATCGTTGTAAGGCTGGCGCTCACGTGGGTGAGACCGCCGCCCGGCTGCGGCCGGATGAAGACGTGCTTGTAGCCGGGTCGCTCCGGATCGATCTCGATGCCCGCGACCGTGTTGTACAGCCACGCGCCCACGGCGCCGTAGGCATAATGGTTGAACGAGTTCATCTCTGGATCCTGGAAGCTCGAGTCCGGCTTCTCTCCGTCCCAGCGCTCCCAGATTGTCGTCGCGCCCTGCTTGATCGGGTAGAGCCAGGACGGGTACTGGTCGCGCAGCAGCAGGGCGTAGGCGTCATCGAGATTCCCGCTCGAGCTCAGGACGGGATTCAGGTACGGTGTTCCCAGGAAGCCCGTGGTCAGATGCTTGAAGCGACGCACGTCCTCCGCCAGGCGCCGGGCCGCCTCCCGGCGCGACTGCTCCGGCACGAGGTCGAACGCGAGGGCCAGCGCGTACGCCGTCTGCGTGTTCGAGGAGAGGCGGCCGCCGGCAGTGAGGTACTCCCGGTCGAACGCCGCCTTGATCCGCTCGAACAGCGCGCGGTACTGCCGGGCGTGCTCGGCCTTGCCAAGTACTTGAGCGGTGCGGGCGAGCAGGCTCGTCGAGTGGGCGAAGAAGGCGGTCGCGATGAGGTCCTTATCGGTTGTCGCTCCAGGATAGTCGGCGCGCGTCGAGTGGAACGCGAGCCAGTCGCCGAAGTGGAAGCCCGAGTCCAGGATCAGGTCGTCCCCCGCCAGCCGCCGCATGTACTCGACCCACGCCCGCATGCTCTCGTACTGCGACTCCAGGATTCGAGTGTCGCCATACGCCAGGTAGACCGTCCACGGGATGATGACGCTCGCATCGGCCCAGCCGGTCGAGCCGCCGCCCTCGGCCTGGCCCCGCGACAGCACGTCGGGGATCACGTGGGGAACGCTGCCGCTGGCCTTCTGGTCGGCGGCCAGATCGGCCAGCCATTTGGTGAAGAATCCGGCCACATCGAAGTTGAAGGCCGCGGTGGGCGCGAACGCCTGGGCGTCTCCCGTCCAGCCGAGACGCTCGTCGCGCTGAGGGCAGTCGGTCGGGACGTCGAGGAAGTTGCTCTTCTGACCCCACACGATGTTGTGCTGGAGCTGGTTGAGGAGTGGATTCGAGGTCTCGAACGTGCCGCTGGGCGTCATATCCGAGTGGATCACAATGCCCGTGATGTCGTCCAACGTCGGCGTGCCGGGATATCCCTGCACGGCCACGTAGCGAAAACCCTGAAAGGTGAAGTGCGGCTCGTATACCTCTTCACCGCCTCCTTTGAGCGTGTATTCCACTGTCTGACGGGCGGAGCGCAGGTTGTCAGTGTAGAAATCGCCCTTCCGGTCCAGCACCTCGGCGTGCCGCAGGCGGACGGTGGTGCCGCGCGGCCCGCGCACCTTGAGGCGCACCCAGCCCACCATGTTCTGCCCGATGTCGAAGACCGTGTCGCCGGAGGGGGTGATCAGCAGCTTGACGGGCTTCAGTTCCTGGATTCTGCGCACGGGCGGGCCGGCCGGGGCGACGAGGATCTGCTTGGAATGATCGAGCACGCGCACGGGGGCCCAGTCCGAGTCGTGATAGCCCGGCCGGCTCCAACCGTCCCGCTCCCGCCGTGCGTCGTACGACTCGCCGTCGTAGATGTCCGACCAGCGGATCGGACCGGTCGCGGCCTTCCACCCCTTGCCGGTGTTGATCACCTGCTGGTGCCCGTCCGCGTATCGGAGCACGATCTGCGCGAGGAGCGCCAGTTGCGTGCCGTAGCTGTTGCGCTTGTTCCCCCAGGCGAGCCGGCCGCGGTACCAGCCATCGCCGAGCGTCACCCCGACGGCGTTCGCGCCGGGCACGAGCAGTGCGGTGACGTCGTAGATCTGGTACTGGAGACGCTTGTCGTATGCCGTCCACCCCGGTCTGAAGAGCTGATCTCCTACGCGACGGCCGTTCAGCTCCATCTCGTACAGGCCCAGGCTGGTGACGTAGGCGCGGGCCGAGGCGACGGCGCCGTCCACCCGGAAATCCGCACGTAGCATGGGGCTCGGATTCGAGGCCGCCGTGTCTTCCTTTAGGTCGGGGGTAACCCAGTCCGCAGTCCAATCGGACGTGCGGAGTAGGCCCATTTCCCAATAGGCGGATGCGCTCCAGGGAGAGGAGCGGCCCGCGTCATCCCACACGCGGACCTGCCAGTAGTAGCGCTGGCCCGACTCGAGCGCCGGACCTCCGTAGACCAGGTGAATCGACGCATCGGAGGCCACTCTCCCGGAATCCCACAGAGGACGCCGCTCGAGGGCGCTCGGTTGTGGCGCGACGCGGATTTGGTACGCCGTCTGAACGGTGCCTCGTCGGGACGACTCGATCTTCCAGCTGAGCCGTGGAGCCCGCACGTCGATGCCCACCGGGTTGACTTGGTACTCCGTGCGGAGCTCGGTGACCTGGAGGGGCGTCTGCGCAGCCGCTGGGTGCGTCAGGGATGCCCAGACACCGAGGGACGCCAGGCAGTGCCGGGCCTGTATGCTGAGCGCCTTGGAGGTCACGGGATTGCCTCCCCGATAGCCGTCGCCAGGACGGCTTGTGGCGTCCACTCCTCGATCGCGCGCGCCGGAGAGAGCCGCCCCCGGCTCATGACCGCCAACCGGTCGCACAATCCCAACAGCTCCGGCAGGTACGAGCTCACGAGCAGCACGGCCTTCCCCGCGGCCGCGGAGCGGGCGATGGTGTCGTAGATCTGCGCCTTGCTCCCGATGTCGATCCCCCGCGTGGGCTCGTCGAGCAGGAGCACCTCCGCGTCCTGATACAACAGCCTCCCGATCGCCACCTTCTGCTGATTCCCGCCCGATAGGGCGCGCACCGGCTGCGCAGGAGTCCCCGCCCGAATGCGGAGCGCTCCGATCCACTGGCGCGCCGCCGCGAGCTGTCGCGCGAGGTCGAGCCACCCCCACCGCGACGAGCAGGCGGACAACCGGGTGGCGGTGAGATTGTCGGCGATCGAGAGCGGCAGCGCCAGCCCCTCCCGGGTGCGGTCCTCACTCAGATAGCCGAACCCCTGGCTCAGACGGTGCGCGGGACTCGCCCGGTGCACGCCGAGCGGCCGGTCCCGCAGCGCCATCCGGCCGGAGGCCCGAGGCTCGAGTCCGAACAGCGTCCGCACTAGCTCGGTCCGGCCCGAGCCCATCAGGCCGGCGATCCCGAGGATCTCTCCGGTCCGGAGCTCGAAGCTGGCGTGCTTCAGGGCCGGCGGCGCGGCGACGTCCTGCACGGCGAGGATCACCTCCCCGGCCCGCGCGTGGGCGCGTTGGGGGAAGAGACCCCCCATGGGGCGGCCCACCATTTGCGCGATCAGGTGGTCGTTGCTGGTCCCCGCGATGAGCCCCGCATCGACGCTGCGGCCGTCGCGGAGGATGGTATAGCGGTCGGCGATTTCCCTGACTTCTTCGAGGAAGTGGCTGATGTAGATCACGGCAATCCCGCTTGCCGCCAGGTGCCGGATCAATGCGAAGAGGCGCTCCACCTCCTCGCGCTGCAAGCTGCTGGTCGGCTCGTCCATCAGGAGGATGCGCGCGTCCGCCGCCAGGGCGCGGCAGATCTCGATCACTTGCCGCGCTGCGAGGGGCAGCTCCGCCACGCGGCGGTCGGGGTCCAGCTCCCGTCGGCCGAAATGGCCCAGGAGAGCGAGCGCGCGCCGCCGGGCCGCGCGTCGATCGACCCAGCCCCAGCGCGCTGGCTCGATCCCGAGCAGGATGTTCTCCGCTACGGACAGGTGCGGGCAGAGGGAGAGCTCCTGGTGGATGAGGGCGATGCCGCGCCGCCGCGCCTCGAGCGGGGAGGCCGGAGCGTACGGTCGGCCGTCGACGTGCATCGCGCCGCGACCGGGACGCACAGCGCCGGCGACGATGTTCATGAGCGTGCTCTTGCCGGCGCCGTTTTCCCCGATCAGGGCGTGCACCTCACCCGCGCCGAGGGTGAGATCGACCCCGTCCAGCGCCACCGTCGGCCCGAACCGCTTGGCGACGTCGCGGATCTGCAGCACGCTCATTGCTCGATGAGATAGCGCGCGATCGGCGGCTTGATGAGCTCCTGCGTCGCCGCGGAGTCGAGGTTCGCCGGCGTGACCAGCGTGACGCCCGTGTCGATGCGGCGCTCCACCGGCTTCCCGCGTAGATGCTCGGCCATCGTCTTCACGCCGAGGTATCCCATGCGCATCGGGTTCTGGACGACGATGCCGTCGAGCTGGCGGGCGCGAATCGCGTCGATCAGGATCGCGCTGGCGTCGAAGCCCACGAACCTGACTTTGCCGGCCAAGCCGATATCTTGTAATGCCAACAGCATCCCGATCGTCGAGGATTCGTTGGGCGTGAAGATTCCCTGCAGCTCGCCGCCGTAGCGGTTGAGGAGGTTTTCCGAGGCGCGCTTGGCCGTCTCGCGCGTCGGTCCCGCGTACTGATCGGACGACACTATCTGGACACCGGGGTACTTCGCGCGGAGCTGCTCGAGAAAGCCGCGCTCTCGGTCGGTCGTGCTGGCCGACCCCTCGGCATACCGTAACAGCAGGACCTTGCCGCGCCCGCCGAGGATCTCGCCCAGTCGGTCGGCGCCCAGCTGCCCGCCCTTCCGGTTGTCGGTGGCTACGAAGCTGACGATGGCATCCGACTCGAGGTCCGAATCGATGATCACCGTGGGGACGCCGGCGTGCCCGGCTTCTTCCACTGGGCGCACCAGGGCGCGGCTGTCGAGCGGCGCGAGCACGATCCCCTGGATGCCCTGGCTCGTGAAGCCCTCGACCACCTGAATCTGCTGCTCGCGGTCGTCTTCGCGCAGCGGCCCCTTCCAGATGACATTGATCGGAGCGCCCTGGGCCGAGAGCTCGCGCGACGCCTGAATGGCCCCCGCGTGGATGCTCTTCCAGAACTCGTGAGTGGTTCCTTTGGGGATCACCGCGATCGCCAGAGCCTTGCCGGCGCCCGCTTGCGAGCCGGGCGGGCGAGACCCGGACCCGCCGCAGCCGTGAGCGAGCAGAGCGGCGAACAGCATGACGGGCGCCTTCCTCATGGTTCCTCCTCCAGCAGCAGCACGTGGACCGCCTGGGGGCCGTGCACGCCCACCACCAGGGTCAGCTCGATGTCCGAGGTGCGCGAGGGTCCGGTGATGAGCGTGATCGCGTGGCTGGCGCGGCTCACGCGGGCGAGCGCGTCGCCCAGCGAATCGCAGATGCAACTCGTGGACAGCAGCGCCACGTGGATCGGTGGAACGAGCGACAACAGGCGGTTCTTCTCCCGCGCCGACTCCAGTACGAGCGTGCCGGTCTCGGCGATCCCCCACTGCGCGGTGGTGACGCCGGCGTCGCACGCGAACAGGCCAGCGCGCGAGAGGCCCTCGAGGCTCTCCCGCACGAAGCCATCGCCCAGCCCGGACACGAGCCGCTGGACCAGCGGGGCGTCCGAGCCGGCCACTCGCCGGGCACCCGCGGCTGTCAGGATACCGGCCAGGGCGTGGGCAGCTTCTGTGGCTCCGCGCACGACCGTCCAGTGCGCGCCCACGGCCGCGAGCTGCTCGGTGAAGGAACTCACGACGTCCCCTCGCTCCTTGGAACCCCGGGCCGCCGGCCCGGGGTCAGCCGTGGGCTTGCCGAGCTCGGCTGACCCCGGGGCGATGCCCCGGGGTTCGCGCCCTCTCGCGCTCCGGGTCAAGTTTTCGCGGATCGCGCTCAGGATCTCGCGGCGCGCCTCGTCGCTGCGCCTCACGGTGCCTTCCCGCTCAGGCCGGCGCGCCACTGCTCGCGAAAACTCCGCGGCGCGAGGGGGCGGAGATCACGCCACTTGGTCCAGGCGCCCAGCGGCGGCATGACTCTCAGCATCCGGGCGGCACGGACCAGCCACTCGAACAGGCGCGGCCGCGCCATCACCGCCGCGTAGCCCGCGAACGCGAGGCGTTCGAGCGCGCGCTGCTTCCCGGCGCGGGTGGCGACGACCTCAGCGCGCAGGTGGAGCAGCAGCGCCGGGATGTCGATCTTGACGGGACAGACGTCGCGGCAGGCGCCACACAGGCTCGAGGCGTAGGGGAGCTCAGGCGACCTCCCCAACCCGAACAGCTGTGGGGTCAACACGGCGCCGATGGGCCCCGGATAGACCGACCCGTACGCGTGGCCGCCGATCTGCCGGTATACCGGGCAGGCGTTGAGGCACGCGCCACAGCGAATACACGCGAGTGACTGCCGGGTCACCGGGGCGGCCAGCATGCGGGAGCGGCCGTTGTCGAGCAGCACGATGTGCAGCTCCGCCGGCCCCTCGTCCTCCGGGCGCTGCTTCACTCCTGTGAGCAGCGATTGATACGCCGTCAGGGCCTGGCCGGTACCGGATCGCGGGAGCAACTGGAGAAAGACTTCCAAGTCGGCGAAGCGCGGGATCACCTTCTCGATCCCCATGAGCGCGACGTGGGTGCGCGGGAGGCTGGTGGTCAACCGCGCATTCCCCTCGTTCTCGAGGATCAGGATCGTTCCGGTCTCCGCGACCGCGAAGTTGACACCGGACACCCCGAGCTCCGCCTCGGCGAAGCGGCGGCGTAACGCTTGCCGGGCCGCGCCCGTCAGCGTCGCGACGTCGTCGGAGAGCTCGATGCCGAGCTTTGCCGCGAACAACGCCGCGATCTGCCGCTTCGTCTTGTGGATGGCCGGGACCACGATGTGTGACGGCGTCTCGCCGGCGAGCTGGACGATGTACTCGCCGAGGTCGGTCTCTATCGGCTCGATGCCGCGCGCCGTGAGGGCGGCGTTCAGGTGGATCTCTTCCGACGCCATGCTCTTGCTCTTCACGACCGTGCGGGCCCCCCGCTGCTCGGCGATCCGGCCGATGACCTCGCACGCCTCGGCGGCGTCGCGCGCCCAATGCACGCGCGCGCCGGCGCGCTCGGCATTGGCGCTGAACTCCTCCAGGTAACGGTCGAGGTGCAGCAGCGTCTCATCCTTGATCGCGCGGGCCCGGTCGCGGGCGCCCTCCCAATCCGGAGCGGTGGCCAGCGCCGCCTGCCGCCGCTCGCCGAACAAGGTCGTGGCCTGGCGCAAGGCGCCGCGCAGCTGTCCATCGGCCAGCGCCGCGCGCGCGTGACGGTCGAACGTCATAACGTGGACGCCAGGACTTCCGCCAGGTGCAGGGCGCGGACGGACGACCCCCGGCGTGACAGCCGCCCGCCGATCTGCATCAGACAGCTGGCGTCGCCTGACACCACCGCGTCCACGCCGGCCCGCTCTATGGCGTCCACCTTCTCGTCGAGTATCGCCACCGAGATCTCGGGATACTTCACCGCAAAGGTGCCCCCGAAACCGCAACACGTCTCGGCCCCCGGCGGGGGCAGCTCGACCAGCTCCGCGCCCCGTACGTGGCGCAGCAGGCGTCGCGGCTCGTGCTTGATGCCCAGGTCGCGGAGGCCGTGCCAGGCGTCGTGCCAGGTGAGCCGCCCGCGGAAGCTCGCACCCACGTCCTCCACGCCCAGCCGGTTGACCAGAAACGCGCTGAGCTCGTGCGTCCGCTGGGCGACTGCCCGGGCCCGCGCGCGCCAGCCGGCATCCTCGAACAGCTGCTCGTAGTGGTGCAGCATGGCGGTGCACGATCCCGATGGGCTGACGATGGCGTCGGCGCCGCTGGACTCGAAAATCTCGATGAGCCGCCGTGCCAGTGAGCATGCCTCCGGACGGTACCCGGTGTTGAACGCCGGCTGCCCGCAGCACGTCTGGCGCTCGTCGAACTCCACCGCGCAGCCCACCCGCCGGAGCACTTCCACCGCGCCGACTCCCGCCGCTGGCCAGAGCTGATCCGCCAGACAGGTCACGAACAGCGAGACGCGCATCGTAGGCCTCAGCTCAGGGAGTGACGACGCCCTTGACGTACTCCGGCGCACTGTAGTCCCCCGTGAAAGCCCCGGCGACGGAGTCGAGCGAGGGGTAGCGATGGGTGATCAGCGACGCGACGTCCACCTGTTCGCTCTCGATCAGCCGCAACGCGCGGACGTAGGTGGCCGGCCGGCCGTCGGCCTCGAAGCCGCCGGAGGCGCCGACCGGCGCAAGCAGGGTGGGCTCGAGGAACTGGAGCTGGTTGAGCACGCTCAAGTCGACCCCCGAGTGGCCATGTCCGTACAGGAGGATCGTCGCCTGCTTCCGGACGAGCCTCGGGATGGCGGCGAACACCGGTCCGGATCCCGTGGCCTCGATGAGCAGCTCGGCGCGGCGCCCGCGAGTGCGCTCGTGCACCTCGTCCACCGGGTCCATCGCGACTGGGTCGATCGTGTCCGCGCCGAACCGCTCCGCCAGCGCGCGCTTCGAGGCACTAGGCTCCGTGACCAGGAGCAGCCCATCGAAGCCCAAGACGTTGCGGAGGTATTGCACCCACAGGAGACCCGCCGGGCCAGCGCCGCAGACCACGACGCAGCGGACTCGTTCTCCTCGGCTCGATCCGTCCCGCACGGCGTAGCGTGCCGGCGCGCGGGTGAGCACATCCGACGAGTGCACGATGCAGCCCAGCGGCTCGGTCAGCGCGGCGGCGGCGCCCAGGTCGGAGGCGATGCGCACTGCGTTCGCCGCCGGGATCGCCAGGTACTCGGCGAATCCGCCGGGGAGACCGGTGATGCCGTGCTCGCGGTAGAACTCGCACTGATGCGAATCGCCGCTCGCGCAGTACTCGCACAATGGCGACCGCGCTTCGCTTACGCAGCTCCTCCCCTGATCGACCACCACCCGGTCGCCGGGACGCAGGTCACGCACGTCCTTTCCCACCGCCTCCACGACGCCCGCGATCTCGTGTCCCAGGATCTGCGGCCGGTCCGAGAGCCCGATCGGCCGCCCGCGCGCGTCCCGGTTGTAGTTCGCGTGTCCGGCGAAGATGTGCAGGTCGGTGCCGCACAGCCCGACGGCCGTGACGCGCACGAGGACCTCCCGCGGCCCGGGATCCGGGCACCGGACATCCCGTACCTCGATCCGGCCGACGTCCACCAGCACGGCAGCCCTCACGGGAGGCCTCCACCGACCTGCAGTTCCAACACCGAGGCCATTGTGCTGGGCGGCACCGCCGGCAGCTGGACCACAAAACCGGAATCGGACTGCTCGACAGTGAGCGGCCTCCCGTCGGCGAGGAGACGGGCGCGCAGCGGCTTCTCCTTCATCCCGGCGAGCGTCAGCTTGCCGTCTTTCGGCCAGTCGAAGACGAGGGCATACACCTTTCCCGGTTTGGCGGTGTAGCGGCCCCACGCCGGCATCCCGGATGGGCTCACCGTCGTGCCGTAGATGGCCTCGCCATTGAGCTTCATCCAGTCACCCATCTCGCTCAGCCGTGACACGATCGGCGCGGGAATCAGTCCGTCGGCCGTCGGCCCGACGTTGAGGAGGAAGTTCCCACCCTTGGAGGCCACGTCGATCAGCGTGCGCACCAGCGTCCGCGAGTCCTTCCAGTCGTCGTCATATGACTTGAACCCCCAGGTGTCGTTCATCGTCATGCACGTTTCCCAATCGACGCCGGGGAGCCCCTCGGGCGGAACCCGCTGCTCGGGCGTGCCGAAGTCGCCCAGGCCGACATGGCCTTCCGAGTTGAGGCCGCTCAGCCCCTGGCGCGTGTGTCCCACCCGGTTGTTGACGATGAGGCTGGGACGGATCGTGCGAACGTAGCTGTACAGATCCCGGCCCCGCTCGTCGCTCCAGTCCGCGATCCACTCGCCGTCGAACCACAGGACGTCGATGTACGGGTATTGGGTGAGCAGCTCTTTGAGCTGGGGCTTCATGTAGGTCTCGACGTAGCGGCCGAAGTTGGGATTGCTCCACGTGCGCGAGTTGTAGTCGGGGTAGTTGGGCCCCTGGGCGTCCGGGTGGTGCCAATCCATGATCGAGTAGTAGACCCCGAACTTGAGGCCGGCCCGGTGGGCGGCTTCCGACAGCGCCTTGATGGCGTCCCGCTTGTACGGCGTAGCGTCCATGATGTCGTAGCTCGAGACCTTCGAGTCGAAGAGCGCGAAGCCGTCGTGGTGCTTGGACGTGATGATGATGTATTTCATGCCGGCGTCCTTGGCGATGCGCACCCACTCGTCGGCGTCGAATCGCGTGGGGTTGAAGCGATGCACGTATTCCTCATACTCGGGGATCGGGATGTGCGCCCGGCTCATGATCCACTCGCCGATGCCCGCGACGCGCTCTCCCTTGTGCGTGCCGGCCGGCACGGCGTAGGCGCCCCAGTGGATGAACATCCCGAACTGCGCATCGCGCCACCACGCCATGCGCGCGTCGCGCTGGGCGGGGGTCTCGGGGGCGGGGGCCTGCGCCAGCACCGCCAGCAGGACTAGGTGGCTGATCGACATGGGCTCCTCTAGCCTCCCCTCCACACTGGTCCGTCCGGATACGCGTACGCCGCCAGGCTCTCCCGCCGCATCGTGATGCTGTACCCGGGCGCGGTGGGGACCACGTATCGGCCGTCGCGCACGACCACCGGGTCCACGAAATGCTCGTGGAGGTGATCCACGTACTCGACGACGCGATCGTCGAGGGAGGCGCTGACGCAGATGTAGTCGAACACCGCGAGGTGCTGCACGTACTCGCACAGGCCGACCCCGCCGGCATGCGGGCACACCGGAATGCCGAACTGCGCAGCGAGGAGCAGCACCGCCAACACTTCGTTAACGCCGCCCAGCCGGCAGCTATCGATCTGGCAGAACCGGATCGCGCCGGCCTGCATGAGCTGCTTGAACATCACCCGGTTGTGGCACTGCTCGCCGGTGGCGACGCCGATGGGCGCTACGGCCCGCGCGATGGCGGCGTGGCCCAGCACGTCGTCCGGGCTGGTCGGCTCCTCGATCCACCAGGGATCGAACCGCGCCAGCTCGCGCATGCTGGCGATCGCCTCGCCCACGTCCCATACCTGATTGGCGTCCAGCATGAGCTTGCGGTCGGGTCCGATCTCGCCCCGGACGATAGCCGCGCGGCGCAAATCGTCCTGCAGGTCGCGTCCCACCTTGATCTTGAAGTGCGACCAGCCACGCGCCACCCCCTCGTGGCATAGGCGGCGGATCTGCGCGTCGGGATAGCCGAGCCACCCGGCCGATGTCGTGTAGGCGGGGTAGCCGCGACGCCGGATCTCCGCTTCACGCTCGGCTCGCGTGGGCTCGTGGCGCCGCAGAATGGCGAGCGCCTGCTGGGGCGTGAGCGCGTCGCTCAGGTACCGGAAGTCGATGCAGCGCACCAGCTCCTCCGGACTCATGTCTCGCAGCAGCTGCCACAGCGGCTTGCCCTCCGCTTTGGCGTAGAGGTCCCACACCGCGTTCACGAGGGCGGCCGTCGCGAGGTGCAGTACCCCTTTTTCCGGTCCCACCCAGCGCAGCTGGGAGTCGCCGGTCAGGCGCCGCCAGAAGCGTGCCATGTCGGCCTTGATCGCCTCGAGGGTGAGCCCCCGAACGAGCGGCGCCAGCGTCCGGACCGCCGCCACACACAGCTCGTTTCCCCGCCCGATGGTGAACGTGAGGCCATGTCCCTCCAGGCCGTCGGGGCGATCGGTGGAAACCACCACGTAGGCCGCCGAATAGTCCGGGTCTGGGTTCATCGCGTCAGAGCCGTCCCGCTCTCGCGAGGTCGGAAAGCGGATGTCATGGACGTCGACGCGCGTGATGGTGGTCGGAGGGGGGGCCATGGCTCACATCGCCGTAAAGCCGCCATCGACGGGGAGCGCGACGCCCGTGACGAAGGAGGCCTCGGGGGAGACGAGCCAGAGCGCCGCGGCGGCGCACTCCTCCGGCGTGCCCAGGCGCCCCAGCGGCTGCGCGGCGCCATACTGCGCCCACGCGGCGGCAGGGTCGGGCATGGCGGCGGCGAAACGGTGGAGCATCGGTGTGTCGATGATCCCCGGGCACAAAGCGTTCACGCGAATGCCGCGGGCGGCGTAGTCGAGTGCCAGCGCCTTGGCCAACAGCACGACGGCGCCCTTCGATGCGCAGTACACCGGCGAATCGGTTTGCGCCACGAGCCCCGTCTTGCTCGCCGTGAAAAGGATCACGCCGCCCTCGGCCTGACCGAGCATGACAGGAATCGCGCGCCGCGCGGCATACAGCGGGCCCTTCACGTTCACGTCCAGCACCCGGTCGATTTCGTCGTCGACGCTCTGCGGGAGGAGCTTGGGCAGCGTGATGCCGGCGTTGCAGAACAGGATGTCGAGGCGGCCGTAACGCTCGACGCACACGTCGATCATGCGCTCGCTGTCGGTGCGCCGGCCGACGTCGGCGCGCACGAAGCACGCCGTCCCGCCCGCCTGCGCGATCGCCTGGACCACCGCCTCGCCCTCGGCGTCTTGAATGTCGGCCAGCACGAGCTGTGCGCCCTCCCGTCCGAACCGAAGGGCGCTCGCCCGCCCGATGCCGGTGCTGGCGCCGGTGATAACCGCCGCTTTGCCGTTCAAGCGGCCGTCAGCGAGAGGCACGGATGTGCTGGCGAGCAGAGCCGAGCCCGTCGATGCCGAGCTCCACCTCGTCCCCCGCGACGAGGTAGCGCGGCGGGCTCTGGCCGAGTGCTACGCCGGAGGGGGTGCCGGTGGAGATGATGTCGCCGGGCAAGAGCGTCATGAACTGGCTGATATAACTGACGAGCGCCGGCACGTCGAAGATGAGCTCGCGGGTCGAGCTGCACTGCTTGGTCGTGCCGTTCACCTTGAGCCACAGGCGCAGGTCGTGCACGTCGCGGATCTCGTCCGGCGTAGCGAGGAAGGGCCCGAGCGGGGCGAAGCTGTCGCAGCTCTTGCCCTTCACCCACTGGCCGCCGTGCTCGAGCTGGAAGGCCCGTTCGGAGTAATCGTTGTGGAGCACGTAGCCGGCGACGTACCGCAGCGCCTCGTCCCGCTCGACATACGCCGTGCGGCGCCCGATCACGACCGCCAGCTCCACTTCCCAGTCCAGCTTGGTGCCGTTTCTCGGGATGAGGACGTCGTCGTTGGGACCGCTGATCGCGCTGGTCGCCTTGCAGAAGAGGACCGGCTCGTCCGGGACCGCCATGCCCGACTCGCGAGCGTGGTCGCGATAATTGAGGCCCACGCACACGATCTTGCTCGGTCGGCACAGCGGCGGCCCCAGCCGCACGCCGTCGGCGACCACGGGCGCGGCCGCGCCCTCCCGTTCGAGCCAGCGCGCCAGCCGCTCGAGGCCGTCGGATCCAAAGAATGCCTCGTCATAATCGGCGCCGAGCGCAGATGCGTCGATGCGCCGCCCGTCGGGCAGGAGCAGCCCCGGCCGTTCCCGGCTCGGCTCGCCGAAGCGGATGAGCTTCATGGTTCACATCTTCAGGGTCACGAAGCCGCCGTCGATTGCGTAGTTGCTTCCGGTGATGAAGGCAGCGGCATCGGAGCAAAGGAACAGGGCGAGGTCGGCGATCTCTTCCGGCCGGCCCATCCGGCCGATCGGCTGCGTGCGGGACAGCTCCTCGAACATCTCGCGCTCCCGGCCCGGATAGTTCTTGGCGAGGAATCCGTCGACGAACGGCGTGTGCACACGTCCCGGGGCGATCGCGTTGCAGCGGATCCCCTGCGCCACATAGTCGCGCGCCACCGAGTACGTCATCGTCAGCACCGCCCCCTTGGTCATCGAGTAGGCGAACCGATCCGCGAGGCCGACGGTGGACGCGACTGAGGCGATGTTGAGGATCACCCCGCCGCGCCCTTTCAGCGCCGGGACCGCGGCTTTCATGCAATTGTAGACGCCCTTGACGTTCACGGCATAGAGCCGGTCGAGGTCTGCTTCGGACGTCTGCTCCACGTTGCCGACGTGTGCGATCCCGGCGCTATTGACGAGGATGTCGAGGGGGGCGAACCGCTGCGCGACCGCCTGGAAGGCGTGTTCCACGTCGGCCTGCCGGCTCACATCGCACGGGACCGCGGCGGCTGCGCCGCCGCAGGCCTCGATCTCGCGCGCCACGTCGCGCGCCGCCGGCTCCGCGATGTCGAGCACGGCGACGCGCCCGCCGGCGCGCGCGAAGCGGAGGGCGATCGCCCGGCCGATCCCCGACCCTCCACCGGTCACGATCGCGACCTTGTGCTCGATCTCCCTCATAACCCGTAGACTCGCGCGGCGTTGTCGCTGTAAAATCGGCTCCGGTCCGGCGCGCTCCATCCCTGGGTGAAGTGCTCGGTGAAGCCGTACCAATCGCGGTAGTTTCCTGCAAGGGTGAGGACCGGCCAGTCGCTGCCGTACAGCACCCGCTCGGTGCCGAAGCACTCCACCACCCGCGTGGCGTACGGGAGCAGGTCCTCACCGCACCATCGCTCCCCCGCCTCGGTCAACAGTCCCGACAGTTTGCAGCACACGTTCTCGTGGGCCGCGAGCCGCGCCAGTCCTGCGCTCCACGGCTCGAAGCAGCGATCCCGGATGGCAGGCTTGCCGCAATGATCGAGGACGAAGCGCGTGTCCGGGCAGTCGCGGACCAAATCGGCGACCTCGCGCAACTGGTCGTGCGTCGCGCACAAATCGAAGACGAGCTCCCGCCGTCCCACCTGCCGGACCCCCTCCACCAACGGGCGCTGCCGGCAGAAGCCTGCGGGTTGCCCCTGAATGTTCTGGCGGATGCCTTTGACCTTGCGGCAGGTGGAGAGCGCGTCGAGCTGACGATCGATCGACTCCCCGTCGGCGAGGTTGGCGAACGCGACGATGCCGGCGAGGCGCGGCTCCGCCCGTGCGAGGCGTTCCGCGAATTCCACTTCGCGCCCGGCCTCTTCGGGCCGGCAGTTGCATTCCACGAACACGAGGCGGGCGATGGGGATCTCCGCCGTCGCCGCCCCGTAATCCGACGGGAGGAAAGCCCGGCCCAGCGACGGTACGCCTTCCAGCCAAGCATAGTGCAACTCGGCGGGATCCCAGAAATGCACGTGCGCGTCGACGATCGGTGGTCGCATCTCCTCGGGAAGCTGTCGCCGAGCGGCCAGAAGCTCAATCCCGCCACCTGGCGGCCTCCGAGTCCCGCGACTATTCTGCACGCTCACCCTACGAAGCGATGCCGGAGCGCATGCCCGATCCCATCTCTCGCCGCGACTGGCTGACGGCCGTTGCCGCGGCCGGCGCCGGGGCGGTGGTGGCACCGGGTGTCAGCGCCACGCCGGCTCCGACCGGGCGCGCCGAACCCCGCCCCATCCTGCCGCTCACGTCCACGAGCGACGTGTTCACGCCGAGTCATGGCCGGGCGTTCATGAGATTCAGCTTCGCCTTCCCGGAGCCGTCGGTCGAGTTCGCGGGCTACCGGTTCGGCTTTCTCGTGTTCACGCGGGAGAATGCCTACGGACTCGACGCAAGCCGTATGACCGCTGAGCGCACGGCGAGTGGTTTGGAGATCCGCTGCACCGGCCTGGTGTGGGCGGGGGGTCAGCAATCGGCGCCGGGCCGCGTGACCGCGCAGCTCCAGCAGCGTGGCGAGTTTATCGAGTGGGACGTCACGGCGGAGATGGATCAGCCCATCAAGGCCGTCACCAGCGTGATCCGCGACGTGCCGCGCGGGCAGGTTTCGGCGGCGGGGAGCGAGCCATTCGATCCGCGAGACAACGAGCTGCTCTACGGCTATCCGTTTGGGGGCGGGGACCTGTTCGGCGGCAACACCGCGTGGGGTCTCTCGACGCCGCTCGTGATCGTGCAACGCGCCGAGGGCGACTGCGTCTTTCTCTCGTCGCTCGACGATCGCGTACGGGCGAAGCGCTTCTTTTTCCAGCCCGGCGAGCAGGCGTATCGCCTCGAGGCCGTGTTCGAGGCAGAAGGCTGGAACGACCAGACCACGCTCCGGGTCCCCACCTGGCGCCTCGGCCGGACGAAGACGCTGGACGACGCTGTTCAGGCGCATTACGGCCATCTCGAGCGCGCGTATCACCTCGAGCCCTGGGACAGCCGGCGCGACGCCCCCGACTGGGTGCGTCGCACCGCGCTCGTCGTCACGCTGCACGGCATGCACTACACCGGCTACGTGTTCAACGACTACGCGCGTATGCTCGAGGTCGCGCGGTGGGTCGCGACGCGGATCCCCGGGGACCGCGTGCTCCTCTTCCTCCCCGCTTGGGACGGCCGCTACTACTGGGACTATCCGTTGTACCGCGCTTCCGACCGCCTCGGCGGCGAGGCCGGGTTGAAGCGCCTCATCCGGGAATCACAGGGCATGGGCTTTCGCGTCATGCCGATGTTCGGCGCCAACGCCGCCAATCGCCGCCAGCCGGTGTTCGCGCGGATGGCCGAGGCGGCGACGCACAAGATCGACGGGGACCGCTTCGACCTGAACTGGGTGGACTGGGACAACGACCGTCACCAGGAGGGGTGGCTGTCCTACATGAATCTGGGCGTCGCGTCGTGGCGCGACTGGCTCAGCGCGCGCATCGCTGAAGCGATCGAGCGCTACGGCGTCGATGCCTACTTCCTCGACATCGCCGGCGGCTGGGTGAACAACCCCCAGGCCGACATGCACCAGGGAATCCGGCAGCTCGTGCTCGACCTGCGCGCCCGCTACCCGCACGTCATGCCGTGCGGGGAGATGCATTACGACGCGCTGCTCGAGTTCATTCCGTGCTACCAGGTGGGCCTGGGGCGGGCGGCGCGCTATGCCCGCGCTTTTTCGCACCTGAGCCACCCGGCACCGGGGTTCGGCAGCTCAGGCGTACACGAGTCCGGCTTCAGCCGCTTCAGGCACGAGACCCTGGGGCTCGCGCCCGGCACCATCCCCACCCTCAGCGTGGTGGACGACACGTTCACCGGCCATCAGACGATGATGGAGGCGGTGATCGAGCGGGCGAAGGCAGCGGCACGATGAAGCGCACAGACCATCGCTTCAGGTCGCCCAGCCGGCGCGGAGCCGGTCGAGCGCGACGGCGAGCACGATGATGGCGCCGATGATGATTTCCTGGATGTAGTTGGGCCACCCCATTTGCTGGCAGCCGTTGCGCAGGAACGCCATGATGAGGGCGCCCACCACCGAGCCGAACACGCTCCCCTCGCCGCCCAGCAGGCTCCCCCCGCCGATCACCACCGCCGCAATCACATCCAGTTCGGTGCCGATCGCCACCGTTGGATCGCCCTGCCTGAGGCGGGAGAGCTGCATTACGCCCGCCAGCCCGAAGTAGACTCCCGCCGACCCGTAGATCGCGAGCTTGAGCCGGTCCGTCGCGATGCCGCAGGCGCGGGCGGCCAGCTCGTTCGAGCCGAGCGCGAACACGCGCCGTCCGAAAACGGTGCGCCGCAGCACGATCGCCGTGAGGACCGCCAGCGCGAGCGTGATCCACACGCCCGGCGGGAGCACCATCCATGCCTGGCGCGGGAACGTGACGAGCAGCTCGTTCACCCACGTCGGCGGAACGTTGACCGTCTGCTCGTGCGCCAGCCACTTCGCGACGCCGCGCGCGATGCCCAGCATTCCCAGCGTCGCGATGAACGGCACGACGCGCAGCCCCGTGATGAGCAGGCCGTTCGCGAGCCCCACGAGCCCGCCGGCGAGCAGGGCGGCGGCCGTGGCTACGGTGGCCGGCCAGCCCGCGCCGATCGCCAGCGCGGCCACCACGCCGGTCAGGGCGATCGTCGCGCCGACCGAGAGATCGATTCCGCCGCTCACGATGATGAGCGTCATCCCGATCGCCCCGAGGGCGACGATCACGGTCTGCGAGAGCACGATGCGCAGATTGAAGGGCGAGAGATATCGCGCCGGCGCCTCCGTGAGCAGCGCGAACACCGCGACCACCAGCGCGAGCACGAGTGCGGGGCCGATGCGGGCGAGCGTGCGGCGCACGGCGTCGGGCGGCGCCGGCACCCGTCCCGCGATCGCTGTGGCCCAGCTCGCGACGGTCGCGAGCGGGTATCTGCGCGGCGCGGGCGTGGGCGAGGTGTCGGGCCTCACACGGGGGCGGGCGCTTCGACCATAGCGGGCTCGAGCCGCGGCGCGAGCAGGTGCAGGATGCACCAGGCGGTGACGTAAGCGAGCCCGCACACCGCGAAGATGGGCGTGTAGCTACCCGTGGCCTGGAGGATCCGGCCGGTGACCCGCTGAAACAGCACGCCGCCCATGGCGCCGGCGAACGCGCCGATCCCGACCACCGACCCCACCGCCGCCCGCGGAAACATGTCGCTCGCCAGCGTATACACGTTGGCGGACCAGGCCTGGTGCGCCGCGGCCGCGACGCTCACGATCGCCACCGCCGCCCACACGCTCCCCGCCAGCGGCGCGAACGCCGTCGGCACGATCAAGAGCGCCATCACGAGCATCGCCGTCTTGCGCGCCCGGTTCACGGTCCAACCGCGCTTGATCAGCGCGCTCGAGAGCCAGCCGCCCCCGACCGATCCGACGTCCGCCACCAGATACACGACGATCAGCGGAGCGGCGAGCTGCGCCAGCCGGATGCCGTATTGCGCGTCGAGAAACTTGGGGAGCCAGTACAGATAGAACCACCAGATCGGATCGGCGAGGAGTTTCCCGACCGCGAAGGCCCAGGTCTGCCGATACGAGAGCAGCCGAATCCAGGGGACGACGCTCTCCGCCTCCTCAGCTGAATCGCTGCGAATGTGCGCCAACTCGTCCGGCGTGAGCCGCGGCTGCGCCTCCGGGCTGCGGTACACCGCGAGCCACAGGACCAGCCACAGGAAGCCGAGCGAGCCGGTCGCGATGAATGCCCACGGCCAGCCCCACCTCAGCACGATCCACGGGACGACGAGCGGGGTGATGATGGCGCCGGTGTTGGTACCGGCGTTGAAGATCCCGGTCGCGAGCGCCCGTTCGCGCTTGGGAAACCACTCCGCCACCGTCTTGATCGCACCCGGGAAATTGGCCGACTCGCCGAGTCCGAGCAGCGCGCGGGCGACGGAGAATCCCGCGGCGGTGCGGGCGAAGGCGTGACCGATGGCCGCGATGCTCCAGGCCACGACCGCGACTGCGAAGCCGCGTCGCACCCCGACGCGGTCTAGCGCACGCCCGGCGGCGAGGAATCCAAACGCGTACACGAGGCTGAACCAGGAGACGATGTCGCCGTACTGCGATTCCGACCAATGCAGCTCGCGCTGCAGCGTGGGCGCGAGAATCCCCAGCACCTGGCGATCGACGTAGTTGATCGTCGTGACCACGAACAGCAGCGCGCACACGGTCCAGCGGTACCCGAGGCGCGGCCGGCTCATCGCGTCAGGCCCTCCCACAGGCCCTGCAGGTACATCGCGCCGAGCGCTCGATCGTACAGTCCGTACCCCGGGCGTCCCGTCTCGCCCCAGATCATGCGGCCGTGATCGGGGCGCATCGGGCCTGTGAAGCCGATATCGCGCAGCGCGCTCAGGACCGCGTGCAGGTCCACGCTGCCACAGGCCGAGGGGTGGGCCGTTTCGTGGAACCGGCGCTCGCCCGTGACCAGCACGTTGCGGCAGTGCGCGAAGTGGACGCGCGCGCCGAGGTGGCGCACCATGGCCGGCAGATCGTTCTCGGGGTTCGCGCCGAGCGAGCCGGTGCAGAACGTCACCCCGTTCGCGGGACTGTCCACGAGCCCCACCACGCGCTCGAGGGCGGCGGCGTTGGTGATGATGCGCGGCAGCCCAACGATGGGCCAGGGCGGATCGTCGGGGTGGATGGCCATGCGGACGCCCGCCTGCTCGGCGATCGGGACGACGCGCTCGAGGAAATAGCCGAGATTGTCCCACAGCCGCTCTGCGTCCACGTCGCGATAGGCGGCGAGCAGCGCGCCCAGCTCCGGCCCCGAGTACGCCGTGGCCCAGCCGGGCAGGTCGCGTGCCCCACGCGCCAGATCCACCTTCGCGAGCGCGGCCTCGTCGTAGGCGAGCGCCGACGAGCCGTCGGGCAGCCGCATGGCGAGGTCGGTACGCATCCAGTCGAACACCGGCATGAAGTTGTAGCACAGCACCGGGATGCCGAGCTCTCCCATGCTGCACACGCTCAAACAGAAGTTTTCGATCAGTCGATCGCGGCCGCGGCGGCCGAGCTTGATGTTCTCGTGCACGGGGACGCTCTCGACCACGGCGAGGCGGAGCCCCGCGTCTTCGATCTGCGCCTTGAGGGTCCCGAGCCGCTCGCGGCCCCAGGGGTCGCCGACCGGCACGTCGTACAGCGCGCTCACGACGCCCGTGACGCCGGGGATCTGGCGGACGTAGGCGAGCGGGATCGGGTCCGTCGGGCCGAACCAGCGAAAGCTGGGGATCACGTGCGGAGTAGCTCCTGGACTTCCCCCACGCTCGCGCGGCTGAAGTCGCCGGGCACGGTGAGCTTGAGCGCGCTCGCCGCCACCGCGAATTCGAGCGCTTCCGCCGGCCGGTCGCCGGCGAGCAGTCGCGCGATGAGCGCCGCGGCGAAGCTGTCGCCACCGCCCACGCGGTCCACGACCTGCACGCAGTGCCGACGGCTCTGCGCGAACGTGCGGGTCTCCGCGTCGTACAGCACGGCGCTCCAGCCGTGGTCCCGCGGCCCGAGGATCTCGCGCCGGGTGAGCGCGACGCGCTTCGCCTCGAAGCGCGCCGCGAGCTGCTCGGCGAGACCGCGCGCGCGCTCGGGAGTCGCGAGCGAAGCGTCGTCGGCCGGGAGGCCGAGCATCGCACTCACGGCCGCCGGATTGCCGATCAGCACACCCGCCCGCCGGGCGAGCGGCTCGATGAGCGGCCGCGGGTTCCGGCCGCGCCACAGGGCCTCGCGGTAGTTCAGATCGAGGCTCACCGGGATGCCCCGGGCGCGCGCGCAGGCGATGGCGCCCGCGAGCGCCGCCACCGGGCCTTCGCCTAGCGCGGGAGTGATCCCCGAGACATGGAACCAGTCGGTGCCGAAGAGCACCGCGGGCCAGTCGATGCTGTGCGGGTCGAGGCGCGCGAACGCCGAGCCCGCGCGGTCGTACACCACGCGCATGGCGCGCAGATCCGCGCCCGGCTCCACGAAGTAGAGCCCCAAGCGCTCGCCGCCCCCCCCCCGCACGATCCACCGGGTGCCCACGCCTTCCTTCTTCAGTGCCTCGACGCCGGCATCCCCGATGGGGTTGTCGGGAACGCGGGTGACGTAGTCGCACCGCACGCCGAGATGGCTCAGCGCGACCGCGACGTTCGCCTCCGCCCCGCCGAAGCAGGTGTGCAGCTCCGGCGACTCGAGCAGTCGTTCGTCACCCGGCGGGCTGAGCCGCAGCAGCAGCTCGCCGAACGTCACCACGCGTGGGGCGGCCGCACGCTTCACGCCGCGCCTCCCGCGAGCTGCGCCCGCGCTTGCGCGACGCGCTCGACGAACGCCCGCGCGCGCAGCGTGAGCTCGGCGCCCCCCGCGCCCCCCGCCGCCTCGCTTCGGACCAGCGCCGCCGGCAGCAGCGCGCTGCCGACGCTCACCGCGGCGGCCCCCGCGCGGATCCAGTCGCCCACGTTCTCGAGCGACACGCCGCCCGACGGCACGAGCCGCAGGAACGGCAGGGGCGCGAGCAGATCGCGGAGGTAGCCGGGACCCACGGCCGCCGCGGGGAACAGCTTCACGAGCGGGGCGCCCGCGCGCCACGCCTCGACGATCTCCGTCGGCGTGAACGCGCCCGGCAAGCAGGGGATGTCACGATCGCGGCACACGCGAATCACGGCGGGGGTGAGCGTGGGGCTCACCACGAAGCGCGCCCCGGCGTCGATGACTTCGCAGGCGGCCGACTCGTCGAGCACGGTGCCCGCGCCGACAACGCACGCGAGGTCGCGGTCCGACGCGAGCTCGCCGATCGCCTCGATCGCGCCCGGTGTCGTCAGCGTGATTTCCAGGGCGCCCACGCCCCCCGCGGCGAGTGCGCGAGCGGCGGCGCGCAACCCGGCCGCGGCCGGCAGCCGAGCGACCGCGATCACGCCGCTCTCGAGCAGCGGATGGAGCCCACCCCTTTCCCCGCCGAGAGTCGTCGTCGTGTGGGTCATGGTCACGTCCGGCCGGTGGCGGCGTACTCCGGCATGCCGTGCAGCGCCTCGAGCGCCGCATCCACTCCGTCACGCTCCAGCGCGAGCAGCCACCGCGTCGTGGCCTCGAGCAGCCCGGGCAGCTCGGCGAGATTCGCGCCCCACAGGCCGGCATCGGCCAGCGCTCGGGCGGCGAGTCGTTCCAGCGCGGCTGCAAGTACGGGGCCAGGGGCGGCGTCCGGGTCCACTGCCCGCCAATGCCGCTCGATCAGCGGGAAATCGACATCCTCCCCCGCGGGGTGGGCGAGGCGGGAGCGGGCCCACCGCAGATAGGCGGCGCAGCCGAGTGCCAACCCTTGCGGCGCGCGCCCCTGTTTCCGGGCGAATCCTACGATCGCGGGCACGACCCGGAGCCGCAGCTTGGCGGTCTGGTTGGTGGCGATCACCCGCCACTCGTGATCGAGCCAGGGGTTGCGAAACCGGTCGATCACGGTCCGGGCGAACGCGGTAGCCGCATCGGCCGGCAGGTCGATCCCGGGCACGATTTCCTCGAACAAGATGTGCCGCAGGTAGGGTCCCAGGCGGGGATGCTCGGCGGCCTCCCGCACCGTCCGGACGCCAGCCAGCAGCGCGAGCGGCGCCGTCACCGTGTGCGCGCCGTTCAACAGGCGCAGCTTGCGCTCCCGGTAAAAACCGATGTCGGGAGCGAATATCACCGCATCGGGCACCACGTCGATCGCGAACGCCGCTCGCAGCGCCGCGGGGTCGGCTTCGATCGCCCAGAAGCAATGGGGCTCGGTGACGGTGAGCAGGGCGTCGGCGTAACCGAGACGCTGCTCCAGCATCGCGTGCCCGTCTGCCGCGGGTGTTCCCGTCGTGATCCGATCCACGAGCGAGGAGCAGAAGCGCACGCGCCGCGCCAGCCACTCGCGGAAATCGGGCCCCCGCTCGAATCCGTCCGCCAGGCGATCGACCATCGCGGCGAGGCGCGGCCCGTTGTCGTCCACCAGCTCGGTCGGGATCACGCACAGCGGCGGGCCGTCCGGCAAGCGCTCGAAGCGGGTGTACAGCAGGTCAGCCAGCCTGGACGGAAAGGCCGCGTCCAGCCGGAACGCGGCCTCGGTCACATTGCTGACGATCACCTGCAGCTCGGGCCGCGCGACCACGTCGCGCACCGCTGGCCACTCCGCGTCCGCCACCAGCGCGCGTGAGATCGAGCCGACGAGGCGCATCCGTTCGAGCGGCTGCCCTCGTTCCAGGCCCCGTTCCACGAGCGTGAACAGGCCGTCTTGTGCGTTCAGGGTGCTCGCTTGGCCCTGCGGCGTGCTCTGCACCACGACGATTCGTCCGTGGAAGGCGCCGGCCGCATTGGCGGCATCCACGGCCGTCGCGCACACGGCGCGTAGCAGCATGCCCGTGCCGAATTGCAGGATCCGCTCCGGCAGCTCGGTCCGGGGATAGGCGCTGGGGGGCCAGTGCGCGCTGCTCAGACGTGGCAGATCCGCCATGGCGGTAAGCTGCCGGCCCCGGCTTGGGGGCGCAACGCAGTCGGCGGATCGGGCTTTCACACCCTGAAAGAGTGCGCTCGGCGCTGCACTGTGCTGAAGCACAATGTCCTTCAGGACAGTGTCGCGCCGAAGCCAAGGCTTCAGCCTGGGGAAAGGCCGCGCCTTCCCGTACGGACTCGTCCACTACCATCGCGCAACCGGCACGCTAGTTTCCTGTACGATGACCACCAGCGCGACGTCCCCAGCGCGCGAATCGCGTGATTCCGTCGTGATCCGGTTCGCCGGCGACTCCGGCGACGGGATGCAGGTGACGGGCGGCCGCTTCACCGTCGAGACGGCCCTCGCCGGCAACGACCTCACGACGTTCCCCGACTACCCGGCTGAGATCCGCGCGCCCGCGGGTACGACGTACGGCGTCTCGGCGTTCCAGATCCATTTCGGCGCCGTGGACGTCATGACGCCCGGCGACCAGGTGGACGTGCTCGTCGCGATGAACCCTGCGGCACTCAAAGTCGACCTCAAGGATTTGCGGATCGGCGGCACGGTCGTGGTGGACACGGGCGCCTTCACCGAGCGGAACCTCGCCAAGGCGGGGTTCGCGTCCCACCCGCTCGAGGACGGGTCACTCGCGCCCTACCAGGTGCTGAAGCTCGACATAACGAAGCGCACACTCGACGCCGTCAAGGACTTCGGGCTGCACACACGGGAAGCACACCGCTGTCGCAACATGTGGGCGCTGGGGCTGATGCTCTGGATGTACGGGCGCGATCGCGACGTCACAGTCGAGTGGCTCAAGAAGAAATTCGCCGGGAAGCCGGAGGTCGCGCAGGCGAACGTGGCGGCGCTGAACGCCGGGCACGCCTTCGGCGAGACGGCCGAGATGTCGGAGTACGGGGTCGGCTACACCGTCCGCCGGGCCCGGGTCACGCCGGGCGTCTATCGCACGGTGAGCGGGACGGAGGCGATCGCCTGGGGGCTCGTCGCCGGGATGCGCGCCGCGGGGCTCGAGAAGATGGTGTTCGCAGGCTACCCCATCACCCCCGCGTCGCTGCTGCTCCACACGCTCGCCAACCTCAAACGGTACGGCGTGATCACCTTCCAGGCCGAGGACGAGATCGCGGCCATCGGCGCGTGCGTCGGAGCGGCGTACGCCGGCGCGCTCGGCGTGACCTCGACCTCCGGCCCCGGCATGGCGCTCAAGACCGAGATGCTCGGCCTCGCGATCGCGACCGAGCTGCCGCTCGTCGTGGTGAACTCCCAGCGCGCTGGCCCGTCGACTGGGATGCCGACCAAGGCGGAGCAGTCGGATCTGTTCCAGGCGGTGCACGGCCGCAACGCGGACGCGCCGCTCGCAGTGCTCGCTGCGGCCACCGCGACGGACTGCTTCGACGTCGCCATGGAGGCGGTCCGCATCGCGACCACGTACATGACGCCCGTGGTCCTGCTCTCGGACGCCTTTCTGGCGCACGCCGCCGAGCCGTGGCGCATCCCTGACCTGGACCGGCTGCCGCGCTTCCCGGTCCGGTTCCGCACCGACCCCGCGGGGTTCCATCCCTTCCTGCGGGATTCGGAAACCCTCTCGCGGCCGTGGGCGCGGCCCGGGACGCCGGGGCTCGAGCACCGGATCGGCGGACTCGAGAAGGACTACGATACGGGCCACATCTCGTACGACCCCGAGAACCACGCCCGCATGACGCGCACCCGGGCGGCGAAGATCGCCGGGATCGCGAACGGTATCCCGCTCCAGACTGTGGCGCTGGGGGCGGATCACGGTGCGATCGCCGTCGTGGGGTGGGGCTCGACCTACGGCGCCATCCACCAGGCGGTGCGGCGGGCGCGGCAGGACGGAATCGACGCCTCACACATCCATCTCCGCTACTTGAGCCCCTTCCCGCGCAACCTGGGCGAGCTGCTCAGGCGGTTCGAGCGGATCGTCGTGCCGGAGCTGAACAACGGTCAGCTGGTGCAGCTGCTGCGCGCCGCGTATTTGGTGCCCGCCGAAGAACTCTCCAAGGTGCAGGGAAAGCCGTTCAAAGTGTCGGAGATTGTCGAGGCGCTGAGATGACCGTCACGACCATCACCGACGCCGAGCTCCAGCCCAAGGACTACGCGTCCGATCAGGAGGTGCGCTGGTGCCCCGGGTGCGGGGACTACGCCATCCTCAAAGCGATGCACAAGGCGCTGGCGGAGCTGGGCGCTCGGCGGGAGTCCACGGTGTTTGTGTCCGGCATCGGCTGCGCGGCCCGGTTTCCTTACTACATGTCCACCTACGGCTTCCACACGATCCACGGGCGCGCGCCGGCGATCGCCACCGGCATCAAGCTCGCGAACCCTGATCTCGACGTATGGGTGATGACGGGAGACGGCGACGGGCTGTCGATCGGTGGCAACCACATGCTCCACGTGTTGCGGCGCAACGTCGATCTCCAGATCGTCTTGTTCAACAACGAGATCTACGGCCTCACCAAGGGCCAGTATTCCCCCACGTCGCGGCGCGGCACCAAGTCCCCGTCCACCCCGCAGGGCTCGGTCGATTATCCGGTGTCGGCCTGCGCGTTCGCGCTGGGCGCCGGGGCGCGGTTCGTGGCGCGCGCGGTGGACACGCAGCAGGCGCAGCTGGTGAGCGTGCTGCAGCGCGCCCATGCGCACCGCGGCGCGTCGTTTGTCGAGGTGTTCCAGAACTGCGTGGTCTTCAACGACGGAGCGTTCGACGGTTTCACCGCGAAGGACGGCGCGGCGGACACCCAGTTGCACGTCGAGCACGGCCAGCCGTTGATCTTCGGTGCCCGAAAGGACCGCGGGTTGCGCCTGAAGCCCGGAAAGCTCGAGCTCGAAGTGATCACACTGTCGGAGAGCGACGTGATTCCGGACGGCGTCCTCGTGCACGACGAGACCAACCGCGCGCTCGCGCAGCTACTCGTCGCCCTCGAGCCGCCCGCCTGGCCCGTGGCGCTGGGCGTGATCTACTGCAACCCCGCGCCCTCGTTCGAGGCGGAGGTGTACGCGCAGGCCGCTGCCGCCGGTGCCGGACCGGGAGCGCCGGACCTCGCGGAACTGCTCATGACCAAGGAGGGGACCTGGACTGTGAGGTGACCGCACAACAGGTGTGGCGTTCGAGCCGCACCGAGATGGTTCCTGCCGAAGTGAAATAAGCGGAGTGACTTGATCGCGTGCGAACGGTGAGGCCGGGTGATCGGTGTCACCGGAGGGGCATGTCGCTTGCGCGCATGAGGGCTGACCGTCAGGCGGCTCACCGCCTTCAAACGCACGACACATGTCCCAGCCCGTGCCGTCGGACATCCGCGCTCAGACACCACCGCTCGGCAGCCAGGAGCGCCTTTGGGCCGCGCGGATCAGAGCCGGCGACGCGGCGGCGTTCGAGCGCGCGTTCCGTACCTACCATCCGGCGTTGTGCAAGTTTGCTTGCCGCTACGTGCATTCGCCCGAAGTCGCCCAAGAGCTCGTGCACGATGTCTTTGCCAGGTTGTGGGAAGAGCGGGCGCGGCTCAGCGTGGGCAGGCTCAAGAGTTATCTGTACACCGCCGTGCGCAACCTCGCCGTCAGCCACCTCCGCCACCAGCTCGTGGAGCGTCGCTGGCGCGAGCCGGCACCTGCCGTCGACGTCAACGAGGGCGAGCGGCGCCTCGAATCGGCCGAACTCGTGGCAGCGGTCGAGCGGCTGCTGCACCGCCTACCGCAGCGGTGTCGCTTGGCGCTTACGCTGCGGTGGCGGCGTCAGATGAGCTACGCCGAAGTCGCCCGCGCGATGGGCATCTCGGTGAAGACCGTCGAGATCTACGTGGGCCGCGGCCTTGCGGTCCTGAGAGAGAGCTACCAGAGCCTCGCGCCGCATCGCTGAGCGGTCACGCTCCGTCCCGCAGCACTCCCCATACACGTCGCTGGTCCGCCGCTAGGGGATTCGGTCCCTCATCCGCGTCCTAGAAGTGTGACCGATGAACAGTACTGGGGGCGGCTCGACCGGTTCCTTGCCGGCGACTGCAGCCCGGCCGACCGGATCCTGGTCCTCGAATGGCTCGAGACCCATCCGCTTGCGGCCGAGTGCATCGAGGCGCTCGAACGTGCGCTCGATAAGGAGGAGGCCACGCCAATGCCTCGGCGTTGGCGCGGGTCAGGATTGCGCGGATTTGGCATCGCCGCGGTCCTCGCGCTCGTGGCGGGCGCGGCGGCGCTCTGGTCGCTGGAGTGGTCGCGTCTTCCGCCAGCGATGCGCGAGTTCACCACCGCCCGGGGACACCGCGCCGCGATTCGGTTCGCCGATGGCACCCGAATCCTCCTAGGCGCGGACAGCAGGCTCCGCGTCCCAGCCGCCTACGGCGCCACGGCGCGGGAGGCGTATCTCGACGGAGAAGCGTACTTCGAGGTCGCGCACGACCCTGCTAAGCCTTTCGCCGTGCACGCCGGGCGGGGCGTCATTCGGGACATCGGCACGCGCTTCGGAGTGCGGGCCTATGCGGACGAGCAGGACGTAGAGGTCGTCGTGGCCGATGGGAAAGTGCGCTTGCACACCGCCGGCGCGCACGTTTCTGCTGGCCAGGTGGTGAGCGGCGGAGAGCTCAGCCGGCTGGATCGCACCGGCGTGGCCAGCCGCCCCAGACGAGTGGACACCCGTCGTTACCTCGCGTGGACGGCGGGGCGCTTGGCATTTCTGGACGCGCCGTTGCAGGACGTGTTGCCTGATCTCGCCCGCTGGTACGACGTGGACTTCACGCTGGCAGCACCGTCGCTGGCTGACCGGCGCCTCACGCTATCGGTGCGAGGCGAACCGGTCACACAGATCCTCGACGCCATCGCGCTGCTCACGCACGCTCGTTACGAGCAGGTGGGGCGGAGCGTGACGTTCTACCCGACTCGAGCCGAGCGGTAATGCCGAGCCAAACGCTTTGTTTCAGGGAGTAGATCACATGAGACACAGACTCCTCACAGCCGTCGCCTCCGGAGCGACGCTCGTGTTCTCGCCCGTTGCCGCGTTCGGGGCAGCGCAAGGGCCGGACGCCGACAGCTCGACCACGCTGGTGTTGGCTTCGAGCTGGGTCCCCACTCGGAGCACGGCGGTCGCGCCACTGCGACGCTCGATCGCGCTCGATCTCAAGGACGTGAGCGTCAAGCAGGCGCTCCGCGAGATCGGCCGGCGCGGGGGCATCGAGATCGCGTATGGCGACGACGTGCTCCGTGCCCGGGCCCGGGTGTCCCTCCAGGTTGGGGAGATCACGGTCCAGGACGCCGTGGTCACCGCCCTGGCGGGGACGGGGTTGGAGGCGTTCGTCTCCTTGAGAGGTACCACCATCCTCGTCCGCGCCGGATCGGAGGCGCAAGGCGATACGCTGGCGGGGCGCGTGACCGACTCGACGGGCGCTCCTCTGGCGGGCGCACGGGTCACTCTCGTGGGCACTCGTTTTGGCGCCGTCACCGGTCCCGACGGCCGCTACGCGATCGGGGACGTTCCGCCGGGGACCTACCGCGCGCAGGCCCGGCTGATCGGGTACGCCGTCGGCGAGGTGGCGAGCCTCGTCGTGGCGGCGGGGCAGACCGCGACCGCCGATTTCCGCCTCGTCCCGCAGGCCATCGAGCTGAACCCGGTCGTGGCGGTGGGTTATGGCGAGCAGCGGAAGGCGACGCTGACCGGTTCCGTCAGCGCCGTCCAGGGTGAACAGATCCAGGGAGTCCCCACCGTCAATGTGTCGAACACGCTCGGCGGCCAGCTGCCCGGCCTGGTGACGGTCAACCAGAGCGGCGAGCCCGGGTACGACGGGGCGACCATCCGGATCCGGGGCAA
>WNGJ01000501.1_pt1 | contig 35644 bp, 31 predicted proteins | sample 5400611 | NCBI WGS metagenome assembly WNGJ01 (sample SAMN13153375, study PRJNA577476) | soil metagenome | isolation source: 40 cm soil or saprolite under Garry oak tree replicate 1 | place: USA:California | collected 2016-06-15
GAGTAAAGCAATCTGCTCATCTCACACTCTATTCACACTCTATGGAGCGCCGGGAAGCCTGGTCGGCAGGTCCTGGTGCTTTTTGCGTTTCTGAAGGGCTGGATGCTTCTCGACACGCGAGATCCCAGCACCGGGCAACGTGGAAAGGATGGTTCTGTCGATGTCAGCCACGATTTCGCTGCTCTTTGGCTTGCTGGTGGCGATTGTCATCCTGGCCACTCTTGCCACACGGTTGCGCATCCCTTATGCCATCCTGCTTGTCCTTGGTGGCTTGTTCCTCGGCTTTGTCCCGGGTCTTCCCAGTATTACACTCAATCCAGAGTTGATCCTGGTGCTCTTTTTGCCGCCGCTCATCTATTCCTCGGCCTGGCTCACCTCCTGGCGCGTATTCCGCGCGAACCTGCGCCCGGTCTTGCAGCTGGCTCTCGGCCTGGTCCTGGTCACGACGATCGTCATTGCCGTGGTCGCGCATGTCGTCGCAGGTCTGTCCTGGCCGGTCGCCTTTGTCCTGGGAGCAGTAGTCTCACCCACCGATGCCGTGGCCGCCAGTGCGACCGCCCAGCTGCTGGGCCTTCCTCGGCGTATCGTGACCGTGATCGAGGGTGAGAGTATGGTCAATGACGCCACCGGGCTCGTCGTCTACCGCTTCGCAGTGGCTGCGGTGGTCACCGGGAGTTTCTCCCTGTGGCAGGCAAGCCTGCAGTTTGTCATCGTGAGCCTGGGCGGACTACTCATTGGGCTCGTTATCGGCTGGCCCGTGGCCTGGCTGCACCGGCACCTGGACGACGCTCCCATCGAAATCACCATCACGTTGCTCACGCCCTACGCCGCCTACCTGGTGGCAAACGCCCTCCAGGTATCAGGAGTCCTGGCGGTGCTCTCAGCGGGGCTCTACTTGAGCCACCAGTCGTCGCGCTTCTTCTCCTCCAATACGCGTCTGCAAGCCAACGCCGTCTGGAACGTGCTGGTCTTTCTGCTCAACGGCCTGGTCTTTCTGCTGATCGGCTTGCAACTGCGCAGCATCCTGGAAACCATTGCAGGCCCCGCTTTGCTCACGCTGGTCTGGCAAGCGCTGCTCATCAGCCTGGTCGTTATCGCCGTGCGCATCGCCTGGGTCTTTCCCGCGGCCTCCCTGCCACGCCTGGTCAGCCCTCGCTTGCGCGACCGCGACCCATATCCAGGATGGCGCCCTATTACGATGATCGCCTGGATGGGCATGCGCGGAGGTCTCTCGCTTGCAGCAGCGCTGGCCCTGCCTCTCTCGCTCGCCGGCGGCGTACTCTTCCCACAGCGCGACCTCGTTATCTTCTTCACCTTTGGTGTCATTCTGGTCACGCTGGTCGGACAAGGATTGAGCCTGGTGCCCCTCACCCGGCTGCTCGGTCTCGAGCGGGACAGTTCCTTGGGACAGGAACACGCGCAGGCGCATCTCGTGGCGGCACGTGCGGCCCTCTCCCGCCTGGATGAACTGGCAACCGAGGCGTGGGTTCCTCAAGACGCGCTCACCCACCTGCGTTCCCACTATGCACAGAAACTGCGCGCCCTCACTGAGGCGATCGATGGCGTGGGCAATGAGCGCTTTGACGGGCATGCGCCGGTCAAGCAGCGGCTCCGACAAGAGGTGCTCACAGCCGAACGGACAGCGGTGATCGGGTTACGCGACCAGGGCCGCATTGATGATGAGACGCTCCGCCTGGTCGAGCGAGAGCTGGACCTGGAAGAGCAACGCCTGCAGGACTAAGGCGACCAGAGGAAAGGGTGGAAACTATGCGTGCTGCACATGCCACAGCGCCTACCCTACGGATAATCGTGACGGCTGATCCGCGGGCCTGGATGGGCGCGCTGCAGCAGGCAGGACACCGGGCAGGAGCCACTTCATCGGCGGCTCCTTCCTTTCTCTCCTTGTCGCTACTCCTGCTGGTCTTTGTCGTGTCGCTCCTGCTGGCGGTAGGAGCCTCCGCCTGGTTTACGCGCAGGTTGGAGACCATCAGTGATCTCTTCGACCTTTCTCCAGGGCTCTTGAGTTTGCTGGGGGCGCTAGGAGCCAATATTCCCAATTACGTCGCCTCGTTCGTCGCAGTCGCGTCTGGTCAGTACGTGGTGGGTCTGGGCATCATTCTCGGTTCCAATATCTACAATATGGCCATCATTTTGGGCATCTCCACCTTCGCGTCGAAAGCCCAGCAAGGCATTGCCTTGACCCGCACAGCTGCGCGGGATGTGCGCGTGGTGGCCGCCTATACCCTGGCGATCATGCTGACCACGCTGCTTGCCGTCGGGCTCCTCTCGTGGAGAGCTGGTGGTGCCACGCTCCCTCTCTCCATCCCGGTGACCGTCGTGCTCCTGGCCACGAACTTGCTCTCGCTTGGACTCTTTTGCATGCTTGCCTTCCACTCACTGCAGCGTGTACCGCATAGGCATCCTGTAACGGAGACGCCCACTGCTCTCATCGATGAAGCAGACTATCTCCCACCGGGCAAGAGGCGGATGGCCGCGACTCGCTCTCTTGGTGAAGCAGTGCTCGCGCTGGTGCTGGCCCTTGGTAGCGTGATCGTGATGGTGCAGACGGGACAAGCCTTCGCGGTGGACATCCACCTGTCACAGGCGATCCTGAGCCTTGTAGTCCTTGCCGTGGCAACGTCGCTGCCCAATACCGTGGTCGCGTTCACGCTGGCTCGGACGAATCGGGCCTCCGCCTGCGTGGAGGAAGTCTTGAGCAGCAATAGTATCAATGCCTCCCTGGGCATTGCGCTTCCCTTGCTCCTGTGGCAGCACATCCATCCAGATCCCGTGCTCTTCTTCCCGGATGCGCTCCTCATGGTAGCGCTCACGCTCACCGCGCTGATCGGCGCGCTCAGGCAACGGGTGAGTCGTTTGACCGGGTTCCTGCTGGTCCTGGTCTACGTCAGTTGGGTTGTGGTGCATGCCTTCGCATAGCACCTCTTGAAGAGCATTGAGTCAAGTCACAAAAGTGGTCGGGAGCGTCTCCCAGAAAGGAAACTGATACGATGGCAACCATGACTGGTGTTGTTTTGCCAGGAAATCGACAACTCGAATTACGCGCATTTCCCGTTCCAGAGCCGGGACATGGCCAGGTTCTGATCCGCATGAAAGCCTCATCGCTTTGCGGCAGCGACTTGCGTGCGATCTATCGACCAGCTCAGCAGGGGACAGGACCCGAAGCCTACCAGGGAGTTATTGCCGGGCATGAGCCATGTGGCATCATTGAACAGGTTGGACCGGGCGTAGCACATTTTAACGTGGGCGACAGAGTGATCGTCTATCACATCGCTGGCTGCGGTGCGTGTCGCGATTGCCGTGCTGGCTGGATGATCAGTTGCAGCCAGCCGGAACGCGCTGCTTATGGTTGGCAGCGTCCCGGCGGCCATGCCGAGTTTCTGCTCGCTGACCAACATACCCTCGTTCACCTTCCCGATGAGCTAACGTACCTGGACGGTGCAATGGTGGCCTGCGGCCTCGGGACAGCATATGCAGCCTGCATTCGTACAGACGTATCAGGCCGGGATGCAGTGCTGATCACGGGCCTGGGTCCCGTTGGGATCGGAGCCGCGCTGCTTTGCCGGGCGATGGGGGCGCAACAGATCGTGGGGGTAGAATTTGTGCCGGAGCGACGCGCCCTCGCGCAGCAACTGGGCTTCACGGATATCGTATCACCGGACGAGAGTGGTGATGCGCTCAACGTGCTGCTTGACAAGACACATGGCCATGGCTTCGAGGTAGCTATTGATTGCTCGGGCAATGCTGATGCACGCCGCCTCTGCCTGCAGGCCGCTCGCGAGTGGGGGCGTGTCGTCTACGTCGGCGAGGGTGGCACCGTCACCTTTGAACCCAGTCCCCTGCTGATCCACAAACAGTTGACCCTGTATGGCTCATGGGTGTGCAGCCTGCCACAAATGGAGGATCTGCTAGAACACCTCGTGCGCTGGAACCTCCATCCCGAAGTGATGGTGACGCATCGGTTTCCAATCGAACAGGCAAAGCAGGCCTATGAACTCTTCGATAGTGGTAAGACGGGCAAGGTGGCGATTGTCTGGGAATAGTTCCGGTGATCGTCGCCTGCAGAGCTTTCTGTAAAAAAGCGTATTCACCAGAGTGTAAATTGTGCAATTAAGAAGCTTTTTTCTCTGCAGCGGCTTCGACAGGAGTCCCGACCTCACTGTTTTCCCAGAGCTGCCTCACCAACCTCTGCTTCAAAGCCCGCTTTTTGCACACCGGCGATCGCACAGGCTTCATCGTTGTCTGGCACGTCGCCGCTCATGCCAACTGCTCCGATTACCTGCCCTTCATGAAGAACAAGCACTCCACCAGCTACCGGAGCAATGCGTCCACCGGAGATAGTGTTCAGAGCAGCCCAGAATTGCGGATTCTCGCCAGCACGCTTCGCCATGGCCCGGCCGCCGATGCCCATACCCACCGATCCCCATGCCTTTGCAAAGGCAATGTCAGGCCGGAGATTCCCACTCCCATCCTCGCGCTTCAGGACCAGAAGACATCCACCGGCATCGACAATGGCTACGGTCATCGATTTGCATTTGACTTCGCGAGCCTTCGCCAACGCTCCGTCGGCGATCTGGACCGCTTGTGCCAAAGTTAATCCACGCATTGCGAGCTCCTTCTTTCTCCAACGCTTCCCTATGGTGCCTGCCCCGCACGTTCGTGCTTGGGCACAAAGCGACGAACCGAGTTAAAGCAAGCCGCTCCTATCGGGAATAAGAAACGTCCCCCGAACATCTCCCCTTTTGATGCACGAGCTGACACAGCGATACAATGGACACGAATGATACAAGTGACACAAGTGATACAAATGATACAAGTGCGACAAGTGCGACAAGTGCGACAAACCTCATGGGAAATGCACTAGTGCAGGTTCAAAGAAGCTCTTGTGTAAGGTGGTGGAAATCTAATAGAATGAGGGTATGAATCCCCCCATATATGTCCGAGCCCTGAGTCCAGTTGAGCAGACAGGAATAGAAGCTGGATTGCGCTCATCAAATGCTTTTACCTTGCGTCGAAGCCAGATCCTGCTGGCCTCCAGTCGAGAGCAACGCCCGAAGGAAATCGCCCGGAACCTGGGCTGTGCCACCCAAACCGTTCGCAATGTCATCCACGCCTTTGAGCAGAAAGGCTTAGCGTGTCTCAAGCCGGAGTCTTCTCGGCCCAAAACGGTGCAAGGCCAGTTCGACCAGGCCAAGTGTGAAGCGCTGCGAGCCCTATTGCATCAGAGTCCCCGGACGTTCGGCAAAGCGACAAGCTGTTGGACCCTGGAGTTGGCGGCAGTGGTCTGCTTTGAGCGGGGGTTGACGGCGAGCCAGGTGAGTATCGAAACCATCCGACTTGCTCTCAAGCGACTTGGGGTCGGCTGGCAGCGCGCCAAACACTGGATTACCAGTCCTGATCCCGAATATTTCAGGAAAAAAACACGGCGGGATGCCCTGATCGCGCTAGCCCAGCGGTACGGATGGGAGATCGGCTACCTCGATGAGGTATGGTGGAGCCGGCTGAGCCAACCCAACCTGCACAGTTGGAGTGAAAAGGACGAGCCACTGCATTTGCAGGAACTCGCGGTCGACAAGGCCGATCCTGATCCGAAAGCGCTTGCCTGTTACGGGGTGCTCTCTGCCGAGAGTGGTCGCATGCACCTCCGTTTCGTCGCAGGACGCCCGGTCAGCCAGGTGACCACCGATTTTCTGGAGTGGCTGTGTGAGCAGGTCCAAGCACAGGGCAAACGCGTGCTGGTGGTGATTTGGGATAATGCCTCCTGGCACGTGAGTAAGCAGGTCAAAACCTGGCTCCGTCAGCATAATCAAACGCTGCTACAGGAGGCTCAAACTGGCAAAGCAGGCGTGCGCATCATTCCGTGCTGGCTGCCCACCAAAAGCCCCTGGCTCAACCGAATTGAGCCGAAGTGGGTCCACGGCAAACGAGCGATCATCGAACCTGCTCGGCTTTTGACCGCAAAGGAGCTCCGGCAGCGGGTTTGTGACTACTTTGACTGCGAACAAGCTGAGCTTCTGACGCAAAAGGTTTCTTGCTGACGATTACCACCTATTGTAGAGCAAAATCAAGCCTTTCACGACGCGAGTGTCGAGCCACTTCTTGAGCACTTTGTGCAGTGCGGCTTGTTCTTTGTTGAGCTTCATATGGGTAGATGGCTTGTGCTTGCCTGTGGTGGAGGTAGCTGCTAATGCGGGCGGATAGAGGATGGAAGGTTTCCTCCGGTTCTCTGGCGTCGCCGTAGAGCTATAACTTTGAATATAACGTTGAAACATCCCTAATGCACGATCTGCCGACCGTTCACATTGCTCTTTGTATCCCAAGTGCTTGGAGAGCATGCTGATAACAGTCAAGGAAAGGCTTGCCAAATAATAGCCCCTCTGCTTGTAGTAGGTGGATACAGAATCTGCTGAGATCTCTGTCCTCATCTGTGCCAAGGACTCAGGGGTTCCCATGCTATACAGGTCAGCGGCCTGCTCTAGGGCCTGAAGAGCAGCTCGTATTTCTGCCTCTGCTTGCTTCTGGTCGGGGGTTTCTGAAGCCCGATCAAGATGATCTGCCACCTCATGCAGATACATGTCATCTCCTGCTCTCAGAAAATTGCTCAGGCCATGAGCGATGATCTCCTGAGAGGTCCATCCAGTTTGAAAGAGATGCAAGAATGCTTCAAATGTGAGAGATGGCATCGTCTCCTCCTTCTTCTGCTCTCTGCAATGATACATCTCTCCAAGGCTTCCAGCAAGCTTCACCAAATCAGCGAAATGCTTCCTTTGGTTGTTGACAGGTTGACCTTCTTGCACAGAAGGTCGCTCGAACCTGCACTAGGAAACATGGATATTCACTCTCTGCCAGGCATTGTTCATGTAGCCCTTGAAGTTCCAGAGTGGTCTCGCGTCCTCTGGCTGGGTCTGCTTCGATGCGTCCCACGCTCGTGCGATCAGCTGGCAGTCGCCAGGGGAAAGAACTACTGTCACCTCCCAAAAGCACCAGGCATACGGATCAGCGCGCTCGACGATGTTCGCTGTCGCCCAGGTCTTTCCTGCATCGACGGAGAGTTCGACCCGCTCAACGGGGGTTCCTTCGCCGGCTATCGCATAGCCCTGGATACGCGTTGGTCCTGCCGCGACGGTCTCGCCTTCTCGCGGCGTCGTGATCACAGCGTTGAGTGTCAGATCTTCTATGGGCTTTGCGCGACTCCAATCGGCTGTTTGCGCGGTAATCTCTGGAGGGAAGAGCTTATAATCGCGAGCCTGGTAAGGGTTGGTCGATATGTGCTCCTGAAGCGTGATTTCGCGCAGCCACTTGACGCTCCTGGCGCCGATATAGCCCGGCACGATGACACGCAGAGGAAACCCATGTTCTGGAGCAAGTGGCGCATCATTCATCTCATAGGCCAGAAGCACATCTGGAGAGAGGGCCTTCTCCAGCGCGATGGAGCTTCCAAAACTCACCTTTTCCCCCTCAAATTGCGCCTCATCTAGACTGCTAAAAGCGACGTAGCGAGCATCTGCCTCCACTCCGACGGCCCGCAGTACCTCTCGTAAGGGAACGCCTCGCCATGTTGCCGTCCCGATGACGCCCGCTCTCCAGGGAACTTCTCCGGGAATAGGCTTCACTGCCATGAGTTCACCCCTGCGATTCCCCGCACACTCAAGTGTTGCCGTCACGGTGTGCACAGGAGACATCGACCGAAGTTCGTCCAACGATAGTTCTCGTTTTCGCTGGACCAGACCGGTGATAAGAAGGCGGTAGCTTGTCGGGTCCACAGCCGGAATGGAACCATGCGTACGTATATAGAAATGCTGCTGTGGGGTGAGAAATGATTGACGCAGGAGGTCCCCAGGTGGTTCAGCGTTTAACGGTTGTTCTTGATGGACAATCAACCGCGATTGTATAGGACGTATTGTCATTGTTTCTTATCTCTCTTATCCAGTAGTATGTTCGCAGGAGATATCTCCCATCAGATGAGGGAGCGTGAAGTGCCTCTGCTGTGTTGGAGGCCGACAAATCGGCGCTGGGCGCGATGAATCGGCCCTACGGCCTATCCGGCTGCACCTCGTCTTCTCTGGTGCTAGTATGACCAGGAAGCGTCATGAAAGCGTCATGAGCAGCGTCATGGGGAGTAGCTCCAAACACTACTTTTTAAGAGTTAGGAGATGCCCTCGACATATTGTCATTCGTAGCCTCCTTCAGCAGCCGCCGGGGATATCTTACCCCAGAAGAGACGATATGTGACGATGAAGTAGATGGAGGCGAGGATGATACCAATGATCCACCAGACTAACCCTACCGCCTGAGCATACTGGGATGCCGAGGCGTTGTAGATCGTCAGGCTGTTGGCACGGTTGACAGCAGGCAGGACATCGGGGTACAGGCTAAAGGCTGTACTGCTGAGCATGCCCACTATGAAGGCGCCCGAAGAGAAAAATGCTGCCAAATCGCGCTGCCTGAAGTTGAAATAGCCCATACCGATCAGTCCACCGACACCAATGAGGGGAAAGATGACGCCCCAGGGGCGGCTGAAGAAGCTCGCGCTCACCTGCTGCTGCACGGAGAATGTCACGAGGCTGACGATCACTGCGAGTATAATGGTAAGCAGCCAGGCCCACCTGGAGATGCGTCGAGCACGGGTGTTGAGCACGCCCAGCGTTTTGACGGCAAGGTAGTTCGCGCCATGAGCGGTCAGTACCGCGAGTGCCAGTAGCCCGACCAGGATGGTATACCAATCCAGGATGCCAGGGTTTGAACTGTACGGGTTGAAATCCGTCCACAGTGGCGCGAAGAAGACTCCATGGCTATCCAGCGGTGCCCCACGGATGACGTTGCCGAGCGCAGCACCGTAGAAGATTGTCAGCAGAGCGCTGCCAAAAAAGAATACTCCGTCCCAGAAAGAGAGCCACACGGGATCCTGGATACGCGAGCGGATTTCAATTGCGACCCCGCGCAGCATTAAGAGCCAGAGGACGATCATCAGGGGCAGGTAGAACCCGCTGAAACTGGAGGCATAGAGCACGGGGAAGGTGAAGAACAGCGTGCCTCCGGCAGCGATGAGCCAGACCTCGTTGCCATCCCACACCGGGCCAATTGCGCGCAGAATGACGCGGCGCTCCTCGTCTGTTCTGGCTATCACCAGGTGGATGACACCGGCACCCAGGTCAAAGCCATCCAACAGCACGTACATGGTGAGCATGAAGGCGACCAGGATAAACCATAATGTTTGCATTTTTCTCTCCTTGTCCTTTCACTTGCGTAGCAATTCGGGTGTCTGGCTCATGCCGCCTGCACCCTCTAGGCCATTTCCGATGCCCTTTCTGGGGACTCTTTCTCAACGGCAGGCTTAGGGCCGCGAAGCGCTTCATAGACCACCAGGAAGACGGCGAGCAGGCCCAGGAGCACGTACATGCCGACAAATCCGATCAAGGTGAAGAGCACATTGCCTGGCGAGACGTTTGTCGACGACCCTTGAGCGGTGGGCAGCAGCCCGTAGACGACCCAGGGCTGGCGACCGGTTTCAGTTGTGAACCAGCCAGCGATATTAGCGATGAAAGGGAAAGGGGTCGCTAGCAAGAGGATCCAGAGCATCCAGCGTGATCGGAAGAGCCAGCGTCGCCAGAGTAAGAGCGCAGCCAGGGCCGTAATGGCAAGGAAAAAGGTGCCCAACCCTACCATGATATGATAGCTATAGTAGAGGAGTTCGATATTATCTGGCCATCGATTTTGTGGAAAGGCGTCGAGGCCTATGACCTTGGCGGTCCAGCGCCGGTAGGTCAGGACGCTAAGCACATTGGGGACGATGATGGCATTATCGATTGTCCCGTGCGCTGGATCGGGTTGGCCGATAATGACGATACCGGCACCCAGCTGTGTGTGGAAAAGGCCTTCCATCGCTGCCAGCTTGACCGGCTGATATCGCGCCACCTGCGATCCTTCCAGGTCTCCACTGGGATACAGTTGGATGATGCTGGCGATAAGCCCTACGATCACCCCCAGGGTCACAAACAAGCGGCCGTATTCGATATGCCTTCTGCTTAGCAGGTAGTAGGCACCCAATCCGGCCATGACAAAGGAGGCGGTGACCACAGACCCGCTTATGGCATGCAGGAACTGCGGTATGATCCAGAAATTGGTGAGTACCGCCCAGTAGTTGGATAAGTGCAGGCCGCCAGCGGTGACTGTGTAGCCGACCGGGTGTTGCATCCAGGCGTTGGAGGCAATGATAAAGCCGGCGGAAGCCCACGTGCCCAACCACACCATGAAAGCCGAGAACCAGTGCATCCTCTGCCCGAAGACACGTTCGCCGAACAAGAAGATGCCCAGAAAAGCCGATTCGATGAAGAAGGCGAAGGCTCCCTCCATCGCCAGGGTCTGCGCAATGATCTCGCCGGCGTATCTAGAGAAGCGCGCCCAGTTGGTTCCGAACTCAAACTCCAGCGGGACGCCGGTCACGACACCTACGATAAAGGTAATGGCGAAGATCCTGGCCCAGAAATGGGCGGCAGTGTTAAAGCGCTCTTCCTTGCGACGCAGGTATAGCGTTTTGAGAATCAGCAAGAGCAAGGCTATGCCCATCGTGAACGCCGGAAAGAGATAGTGAAAGGCAAGTGTAAAGCCAAATTGCAGGCGCGATAAGATTGTAGAATCGAACATATTATACTCTCCTTGCCGGCTTACACCAGGGCCAGCATACCGTTTTGCACCTCAAACATCTGGCGGTAAAGGCCAGCCGCCGACAGCAGTTGATCATGGGTGCCGCGCTCAATGATCTTACCCTGGTCGAGTACCAGGATCTCATCCATGCGCTCCATGGCGACGAGGCGATGGGTAATGAGCAGAGTGGTACGTCCCTGCACCAGCAGATCGAGGGCATCCAGCACCGCCTGCTCCGTGAGTGGATCCAGGTTGGCGGTCGCCTCATCCAGGATGAGCAGCGGAGCGTTCTTGAGCAGCGCACGCGCAATGGCGAGACGTTGCCGTTCCCCGCCGGAGAGCCGCAGCCCCTGTTCACCTACCCACGTTTCAAGGCCGTTGGGCAGTTGACGGATAAAGCCGGTGAGCTGCGCCTGCTCGAGGACCTGCTCAAGCTCACTGTCAGTGGCATTGGGCCGGGCAAGTAACAGGTTGGCGCGCACTGTGTTGTTGAAAAGGTAGGTATCCTGGTCGACGAGGCCGATGAGGCCGCGCAGGTCGTCCAGGGCATACTTGCGAATATCCTGACCATCCAGGCGAATGGTGCCGGATGTGGGATCCCAGAAGCGTACGGCCACCCTGGCCAGGGTGCTCTTGCCCGACCCGCTGGGACCAACGAGCGCGACCCGGCTGCCAGGACGAACCGTAAAAGTGACTCCATCCAATACTTCGCCCTCAGCAGGCTGATAGGCAAAATGGACATGATCAAACTCCAATGTTTGCCCTGAAGGCGTGGGCAGGGGAGCAGCACATTCGACCACCTGGGGCGCAGTATCGATCACTCCGAACAGCCTCTCACCGGCCGCTACCGAATGCCCGAGGAATTGCATGGCCTGCGACAGTGGCTGAACAGCTTCAAAGCTGGCCAGAATTACCAGAGCCAGAAAAGCCAGGTACACGCCGTTGATGGTCTTCGTGGCGGCGAGTGGGATGGCCAGGATGAGTATGGTCCACATAGCCAGGTTCATCAGCAGATCGTTCAACGACTGCTGCAAGCCTGTAATCAGCGCCATGCGCTGCTGTACCTGTTTGAGTCCGCGGTCGAGGGCAGCAACCTTCTGCTGCTGATCCACAGCTCGTCCACAGGCCAGGATGTCTTGCACACCCTGGATACCATCTACGATCTGCGCTTTCTGTTCAGCCCGCAGTGCCAGTTGCCGCTTGCCCAAACCGCGCGCAAGCTTCCCGGACAAGAGCGGGACCCCGAGGCCTGCGGCAGCAAGAAACGCGACCGCCACCCAGGCGAGCACGGGGCTGAAGATAGCAAACACGATAAATGTGAGCATACCAATTACAAGTGCGACGATGAGGGGAGAAACCACGCGCAGGTAGACATTCTGTAGCTCCTCGATGTCTATGACCAGGCGAGCCAGCATATCGCCGCTACGATACCCCTGCAACTGCGCCGGCGCGAGCGGTTCGAGGCGGCTGTAGAACCAGGTGCGGAGGCGGGCCAGGATACGGAATGTCACATCGTGTGAGACAAGACGTTCCGTGTAACGCGAGGCTGCCCGCGAAACACCCATAAAGCGCACAATGTAGATTGGCAATGTGAGTGTGACTAAAAGTGGAGCGAGCGCCGCTGCCGCGATCAGGTACGCTGCTATACCCAGCAACGCCATATTACTTGCTACCATGATACATCCAAGCAGAATGGCCAATGCCAACTGCCAGCGGAATGGGGACAGAAACGTGAGCAGGCGTAGGAAGACTTTCATACAGTTACCTCTCTCTTTCTGTCAGTGCCCATCAGGCGGGCATATGGGCCACCCTGTTCCAGCAGAGCGGCGGGATGACCAAGCTCGACGAGCCGCCCGTCTTCCAGTACGGCGACCTGTTGTGCGTTGGCGATGGTGTTGTACCTGTGCGCGATCACGAGCACCGTTCTATTTTGCACCAATCGCTCCAGTGCGTGCCTGATCAGCGTCTCGCTCTCAGGGTCAAGGCTCGAGGTCGGCTCATCGAGGACGAGCAGCGGAGCATCTTTGAGGAACGCACGGGCGATGGCGACGCGCTGTGCCTGGCCGGCACTCAGACGAGCGCCACGCTCGCCGATCTCGGTATCATAGCCCTGCGGAAGGTGGGAAATAAACCCTGCCGCTCCGGCGAGTTCGGCGGCTTGTTCAACCTCGCTGTCGCTCGCGCCGGGACGGGCCAAGCGGATATTGGCGCGCACGCTGCCATAGAAGAGGTATGGTCGCTGCGGGACCAGGGCCACATACTCCCGCCACGTCTCAACGGGCAGGTCAACGAGCGGGATGCCGTTCGCGGTAATTATGCCGTCCTGGGCATCGATAAAACGCAGTAACAGGTTAGCCAGCGTACTTTTGCCCGCGCCGCTGCGCCCTACCAGCGCCGTGCAAGTACCGGCCGGCAGTGTCAGATCGATTCCCGTGAGAGCCGTGCGGTCGCTGCCGGAGTAGGTATATGTCACACCGGTAAACTCAATGGTGAGTGGGCCTACAGGATGCTTGCCAGAGACCGCACCCATGTGTACCGGTAGTGGAGTCTCCAGGATCTCGATGATGCGCTTCGCCGCGGCTTTGCCTTCCATCCCCGCGTGACGATGGACACCCAGTTCGCGCAGAGGGCGGTAGAATTCCGGGGCCAGGAGCAACACAAGGAAAGCATATTCAAAGGTAATCCCGCCATCCAGCAGGCGTATACCGAGGGTGACAGCGATCAAGCCAATGGCAATCGCCGTCAGAAATTCGAGCACCGCTCCGGAGAGAAAGGCAAAACGCAGTACCTTCATGGTTCTTTCCCGGTACCCCTCGCTGACCCTTGCGATGCGCGCGCGTTCCGCGTCGCTGCGGTTGAAGAGCTTCAGCGCCGGTAATCCCTGCACGGCGTCCAGAAAGTGGGCACTCATGCGCGCGAGGGCGGTCCACTGGCGCTGGATATGTTGCTCGGCATAACTGCCCACCAGGATCATCAAGAGTGGAATAATTGGGCCGGTCACAAATAACAGGAATGCGCTGAGCCAGTCGAGTGGCAGGATGTAGGCGGCAATCAGAAACGGAATCAAAATGCTTAGGGCCAACTGGGGTAAATAGCGGCTAACGTAAGCGTCGAGGCGCTCAATGCCCTCGCTGGCAGTCGCCACCAGCTCGCCGGTGCGTTCGCCTCTGGCATAGGCGGGGCCCAACTGCAACAGGTGAGTGAAGAGGCGCTGCCGCACTTCAGACTTGATGCGTATCGCGCCCTGTTGCGCGGTAACTTCGCGGACCCAGACAAGACCCGCGCGCACGACGATCACGACTAGCAGGAGCAGAAGCAATGACACTACCTGGGCAAGACTCTCGTGGGCCAAAAACACCCGGTCCACAATCTTACTCAGGAAGGCCATTTGGGCAATCGTCGCTGCCGCACCCAGGACCCCAAAGATGATCGTAAGGGTCAGAGCGCTGCGCGCGTGCTTGATGTGCCGAAAGAGTTCTTGATTCAACCCAGGTCCCTCCTCGATGACCACTCTCTATAATATATCAGGTTATGAAGTTCAATGATCACCCCTTATAATCATTGTACCTGTTAGGGTGAACCCCTCCCGGGCTCCACTAACTCTTCGGTATCAATTTTGCCAGGCCTATTGCTCCTAATATGCTATACTTTTTGGACATGGCATCCATCCATGTTCTGGGCTATACTTACCATAAAGAGGTGGTCGTTTTTATTAGTCCCCGGTCAAACGAAGAACGCAGCTCATTCGCTCCCGAGGTGAAAGGAGTCACCCAGCATGGCTAGTGTCCGCTTTGAACACGTCTATAAGTATTTTGGCAAGGTGGAGGTCGTTCATGATGTCAGCATGGAGATTAAGGACAAGGAGTTTTTCGTCCTGGTTGGTCCTTCCGGCAGTGGCAAAAGCACCTGTTTGCGCATGATTGCTGGCCTGGAAGAGGCAAGCGCAGGCAACATTTACATCGGTGATCGGCGCGTCAATGACGTTACACCTAAAGACCGCAACATCGCCATGGTCTTCCAAAACTATGCCCTTTACCCTAACATGGATGTCTATGACAACATCAGTTACGGTCTCAAAACCCACCATGTTCCAAAGCAAGAGATTAAGAAGGATGTGGAAGAGGCTGCACAAATGCTCGGCCTTGAGGATCTGCTTGAGCGCGCACCGAAAGAACTCTCCGGTGGACAACGCCAGCGCGTAGCTCTCGGTCGTGCTATCGTGCGTAATGCGCAGTTGTTCCTGATGGATGAGCCGCTCTCCAACCTGGACGCCAAGTTGCGTGTGGCAACGCGAGCAGAGATCATCAAGCTGCACCAGCAGATCCAGACAACAGTGGTCTATGTGACACACGACCAGGTGGAAGCCATGACCATGGGAGACAGGGTCGCCGTCTTGAGTGATGGCATCATACAGCAACTGGCACCTCCACAGGAACTCTATGATCACCCGACAAACCTCTTTGTGGCAGGCTTCATGGGCTCACCCGCCATGAACTTTTTTCCAGACGCTAAAATCACCAGTGATGATGGCGTGACGAAGGTCGTGTTTGATGGCACCGGGCAAGTCGTCGTGCCGCCAAGCCACGTGGAACAAGCCAGGGCGGCAGCGAACAAGCATCTCACATTCGGAATCCGTCCAACGAATCTGGAAGATGTGGCCCTGGTCCCTGGCGAGAGCAATACGGGCTCAACACTGGATGGAACGGTCGACGTGGTCGAGAACTTAGGCAGCGAGTTACAGGTCGACCTGACCATTGGAGGCAGAAGCGTCACAGCCATACTGAGCCCTCACTCTCAGGCGACTGTTGGGAGCCAGATGCGCCTGCACGTCGACAATGAGCAGATGCACCTGTTCGACATGGACACGGGAGAAGCGATCTTCTAGTTGCAGTATCCTGAATGCTGATCGTAGAAGAGAGCAGGCTCCGAGTCCTCGCTGCCCCTCCGCGCTCGGAAGAGCATACATGAATGCGCCGAAAAGGTCAATTGATTATGCAGTAGGCTCACCCTACTTGAACCACCACTGAATGATAGCCGGTTGCGGCATGAGGGACTGTGCCCTGCTTCTGACTTGTCTGCAACTGGCCTGTGCCATCGGTCGCACGAGCAACAAAGGTGTACTTACCGGTGAAGGAGGGCATCCATTGCCATGTCCATAATACCCAGGAATCCTGGGAGAGGGGGGGATCGAGCTTAGCTTGATTCCAGGTCGTGCCATTATCGACACTGATCTCGACCTTCTGGATGCCCCGATTACCGGCAAAGGCGATGCCGCCGATTTCAATCGTGTGCGTGAATGGGATGCGACCATGTGGGCGATCGATGCGCGTGATAGTATGCACCGGGCCATTATACCAGCCCTGATCGGCGTACAGGCCACTTACAAAATGATCGGTTAACTCCACGCGGGTAAGCCACTTGGGATTTTCTTCGCCGTAGCGTCCGGGAATAAGGACACGTAAGGGATAGCCATGGCGCAAGGGCAGTTCTGCGCCATTCATACGCCAGGCCAGCAGTGGATCGACCGCGAGCACTTCGTCTAAGGGCAGGCTTACGGTATAGCCATCAACACTATAGAATGCGGCATAGCGAGCGCCCGCCTGTGCTCCCCCGTGTTTTTCAAGCAGTGTGCGCAACGCCACTCCCTGCCAGATCGCAGTGCTCATGAGGCGCCCTCCAGGACCATTGGAGATGCATTCAAGCGTGATTGCGCGTGAAGTCGAGGGTAAGTTTCGCAATTCTTCGTACGTGTACGTCCCGGGGGTGCCCACCAGGCCGGTGACTTCCAGCCGCCACACGCTAAGGTCAGGAGTGGGATCAACAGGATTCTGCGTTACGACATAGTGTTCGCTATTTGGCGTAATTGGTGATGTCACGCCATTGTGCGTTAGAGTTATCATGCCGTCATACGAGGCGTAGTTATTCAGGAATCCCTTGATCAGCCCTACGGTTCCTGCACCTGCACCTACACCCAGCACCGCGACACCTGCACGCGCCAGTAACTGTCGCCGGTGCTGCGCCAGGCGAGCAAGACCTTCTACAGGCTGTTTGGGCAGCAAAGCGCGATAAGCCAGGCAGAGTGTCAAGCCATAGAGGCTGAAATCGGCCAGTAGAGAAACGGCTGTGACAAACCTCGCCCAATCGATGGGTAATCCCAGGAAATTCTGCCTGATCTCTTCCCAGAACAGGATTATGGCCAGTGCCGTCATAGTTGCGGCCAGCAGACCCGCTACCAGCCATTCACGCAACGCCGGCCGGTATCTTGTTACGGGCAATTTGAGTCGTACAAGGGCAGCATAGAGGAGGCCGAGCAGTGTTCCTATGCCGATCATACCAAGCAGGGTCAGGCCAAGCGGGGCAGTCTTGGAGTTAGGGCCGAATGTAATCAGGAAATCTACGAACCTCGTCGCCGGCAGCAGTTTGAGGACGCGATCGCCGAAAAGCTCTACGGGAGTTGGCACACCCGCTGCCAGCCGCAATACGGCCATGAGCAAAACTGTCGCCAGGCTGGCAACCAGGCCTGCGGCTAAGGCGGCAAGCGCGGAAACGAGCAATTGCTTCCGCCTTGTAATAGTTGACGAAGGAGCAGCGGATTCCGCCTTTTTATTGAGAGATGGTTGTGTGTCGTTTTGCAAGATGAGTTCCTTTCTGGAACGCGAAAAGGTGTATGATGCCGATAATAGCGGCCGCGCCCAATGCGATCATCACCGGGTCATAGACAAGCCAATAATAGACCGTCCAATCGCGCGCGGTACTGAAGAAGTAACCAAGTATAGAGGCGCAGGTGAAGTACCAGACTGCCAGGATTGCCAGATTTGTATATACAAGGGTTATCCATAAAGATAGACTTGCGCGGGTAATGGGCGTTTTTCCCAGCGACGGTTCCCCAGGGGCGGCAATAGACATTTTTCCCCCCATCAGGAGTAGAGGGACCCAGAGCAAGAGGGCTGTGGTGTACCAGGGAAAGACGTGAGAGGAGATAGAGAGCACTGCGCCGAAGAGCAGCAACGCTGCAGCTTCCAAAGAGATACGTTCACGCAGGCGTTGAACCAGCACCACCAGTGAAACTACGCTTATTACTACCAGGTCAACAATATGCTCGAGTGCGATGGTGGTCGTGAGAGGTATGTGCTGGCGATCGCCCAACCAACGGACCAGCAGCTGGATGACACCCCCATTCTGGCCCTGCTCGCTAGCATAACCGGCAAAATAGCCGAAGGCCTGCCCATGGCCCATGATGAGAAAGGGAAGATAGCCCAGAATGATCACCGCAAAACAGGAGATGACCAGGGCATATTCACGACGACGTACGACGACAACAAGCAAGAGAATAGGATAGATTTTGGTAAGCGCTGCCAGGCCAATCAAGATGCCCGTTAGCACGCGCCCACCTTGCCTGGTATTTGTGGCGCTGAGCATTGCCAGAATGGAGAAAGTGAGCGTGATCACATCGACATGGCCCTGGATGGCAAACTCAACGATGGGAAGCGGGCACCAGGCATAGATAATGGCTCGCCGGGGATCGAGTCCCTTACGTCTCAACAGGAGCGCAAGCGCTCCACAGGTCACCATATCGAAGACCACGAATAGACCTTTGAGGAAATATAAGTTACTGGGTGCGAGCAGATAACTCAATAGGTAGACTGCCTGCGCTCCCGGCGGGTAGAGAGTCGGCACGTTGCGGTAGCGGCTGTTAGCGTAGATTAGATTGTCACGCAGCGGCTGCAACACCTTGTCCCCGGGAGCATAGACATAGGGGCTGTAGCCATGCAGCAGGGCACGCGCATCCCAGAGATAACGCCACGAGTCACGAGACAGGTTCGGCGGCAGGGGCAGCAGCATGATGCGAAAAATAAGCGCACCTGCCAGGATAATACCTAGCTCGAGCCAGCGCCAGCGTCCCAGGGCAGGCTTCGTTGCCAGTACAAACGCGCAGGCGGCAAAGTAAGGGAGAAAGCAGAGCATCCAAACGTGTAAGAACGGCGTAATAACGTTATCGCTCTTAGGCGCTGCACCAATCAGTATGACATAGAGTGCGAATGAGAATAATAACAACAAACAGAGTACCAGCACACGCCACCAGGGATGCCTGGCAGAAAAGGGCGCATCAGAAACTGCTGTTGGCTGGGGGGTCTGCAAAATCGACATTTGCTCTTACCTTTCCAACGTCACAAAACCCACGAGGGTGTCCTACATAATCTACACGAAAAGATAAGGGATTCGTTTTCAAAATGATATGATATGGAAATAGATGATTGCTTATGTTCTTGATGTGCATACCTGTGCGCCTTTATTCCAATTAGGAATAGAAGATAATGTCAAATCGTACAACGCTAACTGAGGCCGAGGCTGCTTTTGTGCAAGCGCAGAGGGCTGCACGGCTGGCTACTGCTGATGCAGATGGGCACCCGTATATCGTGCCCGTCTGTTATGCCTTCGATGGCACACGCTTTTATACGCCGTTGGATGAGAAGCCCAAGCGGGTGAATGAGAGCAGGTTGCAGCGCGTGCGTAATATCGAGGCACGCCACGAGGCAGCGCTGCTGATCGATCGGTATGACGATGACTGGTCCCACCTGGGCTATGTGCTGGTGCGTGGACGCGCCGAATTGCTGCAGCCGGAAGACTCCTTGCACGCTCGAGCTTTGATACTACTGCGTGAACGCTATATACAGTACAGGACGATGGCGTTGGAAACGCACGCGGTGATTGTGATCACGCCGGATAGCGTGACATCCTGGGGGCCAGCGATTGCCAGGTAGGGGTAACCATTGCGTGATTGCCCACCTTGACATGCTACTTGCGCCATTCACTGACTTGATTCAAGGCTGCTAGCGTCTCATCGTCCAGTTTAAGTTCGACGGCACCAAGCAGTTCATGTACCTGCTCTACGGAGGTGGCGCTGGCAATGGCTGCGGTGATACCAGTCCGGGTCATAATCCAGGCGAGTGCTACCTGGGCCGGTGTTGCATGGTAGCGGGAAGCGACACGCTCGACCTCTGCCAGGATCCTGAAGCCGCGTTCGTTCATGTAGCGGCTCTGGACGCCCGGCGCACGCACGCTCTGTGGCAACTCTTTGCCCGGTTGATATTTGCCTGTCAGGAACCCACTGGACAGTGAGTAGTACGTAAGCATCCCGATCTCGTACTCACGGCACAATGGCTCTAATTCGCACTCATATGCCTCACGGTCAACCAGGTTGTAGAGCGTCTCCAAACACTCATAGCGCACATATCCATGCTGCTGGCTGATCTTTAAGGCCTCAGCCAACCTTGCAGCGGAATAGTTGGATGCCCCGATAACGCGCACCCTACCCTGGAGCACCAGTTCATCGAATGCTTGCAGCGTTTCCTTCAGTGGTGTATCTGCATCATCTCTGTGCGCCATGTAGACATCGATGTAATTTGTTTGTAAGCGCTGCAATGAAGCTTCCACAGCTTCAAAGATATACCTGCGCGAGAGACCTTGCTTACCTGGTCCCATCGGGTTGCCTAATTTGGTCGCAATGATCACCCTGTTACGGTTCCCTCGTGCCTTCATCCAGCGCCCAATGATCATTTCGGATTCGCCCGCGCTGCGGCCAGCCACCCAGGCCGGGTAGCGATCAGCGGTATCGATACAATTGCCGCCCGCTTCTACATACGCATCGAGCACAGCGAAAGATGTGGGTTCATCAATTGTCCCGCCAAACACATTGCCGCCAAGGCACAAGATAGCAATCTCCAGCGTTGAATGGCCAAGTCTACGTAGTTGCATAGTTGGTATCCTTTACAAGGTTTTGAAGAGACAGAGTTATTCGATAGAGAATGGCTTCACTGTCCATCGTGCTTTTGCATTTCTCCTAACAGTCCGAGATTCGTCCCTATTATTATGTACGGGGAGCCGGAAGAAAAAGGCCAGGTTTAGACCGGTGGTAATCGCTTTGTCCTCTGCATCGTCTCGACGAAACGCTGGAAACCCATATAATCAGCCATGGCACGCAGGCGGCGGAAGCCTTCGCCATAGACGGGGTTGGGATTCTGTTCGATGCCCTTTGCATAGTAGCGGCTTTCGGGGGTGTTCAACTGGGTATAGTAGCGATAGGAGAGGAGTTCGCAGAAACCTTCTTCGGCCCAGGAAGGTAAGCCCTTTACGCCGTGCACAATCAGCCAGACATGACCCAGTTCATGTATAGTAGTGCCCTGGAATAAGGTGGTGGGCAGGCCCTCCAGGATCGCAACCCCGCTCACTTCGGTACGCGTTACTCGCCCATTCAGCGTATGCGTTTCACCCGTCGTAACGCCCAGGGCATGGGTCTCGGCATGCACTTTCAATAAATTTGCCAGTTTGGGTCGATCACACAGTTCAAGAGTGAGATGGAGGTTGTTGTACATCAGCCCCTGGCTATTGACCCAGCGTATCAGTTGGGAGAAGACCGGCCGGGCCTGCTCGACGTTCTCAATGGCGCTGGCTCGACAGGCAGGGCAACGCACACTGCCGCTGCTGCTCACACCCTGCTCTTGCTGTTGAGGAGGCACCAGGCGACCGCAGAACGAGCACGCCGGGTACTGCCTCTGATGCTCTTTGCAGTATTTTGTGCCCCAGTGATCGATCATATATTCACCCACGAGTGGTTTGCCGCAGTAGCCGCAACGAGGAGCGACTTGCTGGCGATAACATTCGGAGTGATAGGGCGCTCCTTCATGCAGGTTGAAACGAGCGCTGCCGATGGGTTGATGGCAGGCTGCACAGAGGAAATGTTCAGGGTGCCAGGTGGCTCCGAGCGCTGTGATATAGCCTTCCCAGATGGGCTGCCCGCACTGTTTGCAGATAGGTGGTGATGATCTGGTAATACTCATTGTGTGAACTATTCTACCACATAGCATGACCGTATTGTTAGAGACCATGACTTCTAGCAACATCTATTGTGCGAGCTAAAAACTGCTCCTTTGTTGCTTTTCTTGTATTATGAAGGTATGCTTATTGAATATAAGGATGAGCAAGTCGTCTTCAAAGTCCCTCCTTTTTGGGCAAGGTAGAGGAGCATTCAAACCCATATGAGTAATCAAGTATTATCGACAGGCAGTAGAGTACGTGTGACCAGTTATAGCCCTTTCAGAGGACTGAGAGGGACGATCCAAATAGTAGATACTATTCCCTATCCTGAAGCTGACGAGCCTTTTTGTTTCTATCGTGTGGAGTTGGAAGGAACGCACATTAAGGAACCGATCTGGTTTCAACATGACGAAGTGGAGATGGTTTCTTCTTATGAAAGGAACTCTCTCCTGAGTGCATAGAGGAGGTGGGTATCCAGACGGGTACCCACTTTTATTTTGCCTTTTGAGAGGCTTCCTCTTTTGTTCTCAGCAACCATTCTTCTCAGGCCGGTTGAAGTAGATATACCACGACTGCAACGATCAACATACCGGCAGCTATTTCAACGAAGATAGGTTGTGATGTTATATCAAGTCAAGACCGTAATAGTCGTAAATGTGTGTCTCTTTAAAGCCGCACGAGCGATAGAGCGAGAGTGCATGCCCGTTTTCCGGTGCTACTTCGAGTACGATGTGCGGTTGGCCAGCGGCAAGAATCTCCTGGACTGTCTGGGCTAAAAGCTGGCGTCCATAGCCACGTCCCCTGTATTCGGGCAAAACACCAAAACCGGCGATCAACGCCTCGTGCATATTAAAAGACACATCTATCTTGCCAATTGGTGTCCCGTCAAGCGTACCTACATATGACCGGTGCGTGGCATCATTCATTTTATCCGAGGAATACCAGTTCTCCGGTTCTTCAGGCATATCGAAAGAGACGGCGGTGATGTGTGCCAGTATTTGGGCGTCGCTTTGCTCTGCTCTCCTGAAATGCAGGTGCTTGTTAAAAGCTGGAGGTGCTTTGATTTCCTGTAACGCCATTTTATATTCTGAAAAGCTGTAGCGGGCGCCGACGGACTCAGCAAACGCCTTGCCTGAAAGAGAGGCCTGTTCAACAATCAGTAACAACTGTGGCACGTTCCGGTCGCGGCACTTAGACCTGGCTGCATTAAACAAGGTAGTGAAGATGCCTCTACGGCGGTAGTCAGGATGAACCATGCCGCTCAATTCAGCTATGCTCAGGTTGAATGAGAAAAGCGGGAGGAAGCCGATCAGTTGGTCGTCTACATAATAGAGAAAGTCGTTGGTCTCGAACCATGGACGTGAACGCAATATGGACCAGTTTAGTTTAATATCCAGCCCCTCATAGCGATTACAGGTATCAGCAAGTTGTTCTATTGCGGTTAATTCGGCTTGTATTAAGCCTTGTTTTTTGTACAAGCCTTGTCTAATGGCCACGCTGATTCATTCCACTTCTAATAGTACGTCTCCGTCGTCAACGAAATCGCCTTCGTTAACCTTGAGTGTTTTGACTTTTCCTTCGACTGTCGATTGGACAGGTATCTGCATTTTCATTGATTCGAGCATGACGACATCCTGGTCAACAGATATGGTTTCGCCCGGTTTGACCAGGAACTCCAGGACGACACCGGCCATGTTGGATACGATGCGTTTCATATTTGCTTAAAACGCCTCCTTCAGGGTTTGCTCTCTAGATGCTTCCTCATATCTTTTTTCCGCCCCTCCGCTTCTTTGAGCAGTTTTTCGTTGTTCTCAGATGTTACCACATTTTCACATGCTTTCAACGGCTTAACTGCCATTTCTACTGTCAAATTTGGGAGGCGTAAAGCCTGCCTCAATGCACTCCTTGAGCAGGCAGGCAGGAAAGGCCAGTAAGGACGGCGGTCAACACGCTATGTGTTGACCGCCGTATTATCTGCCAATGATTTAATTGTTGCTGAGCGTATGACCGTTTCCTACTTACGCAGCTTTGGCAGCATCATTCGCTCGTCGTGCACGATAGCGACGCACTGTGTCCCAGGCCTGCTCCAACTCGGTAGCAATAGCCTTGATGCGTGCGCGCTGGTCGTCTTCTAGCTCAAACCGTTGCGCCTTTTGCAACAGTTCGTGTCGCTCATTCACCAACATGCCGATGCGATGCAGCATCTCCTCTTCATTCATCATCTCACCCCACAGAATACATGACCCCCCATAGCATCGCAAGGGGGGTCCGTGGTTTTTCTCTATCTATTATAACGCTATTTGAGCAGTCGTTTATTCCCGAATGAAGAATGTGGAGTAGCGCGCTCCACACTCAACAGGTAGGTGAACTAGCTACTAGAGGATCTCCCAAGAGGCAGCAAAGAAAACATGCAAAAGCGGAATTATTCCAGATTTTCTATTATTAATGCATGAATATCACAGAAAACTGTATTTTTCAACATTTTTATACATTGCATATCAATTGTTGACTTGATAAAATCGGTGTTTTGCGCTACACATATTACTGCAAACAAAGGAGGTGGTGATCAACCCGCTGCTTCTCCGTCCACCGATGCGCAACCGACTGGTGACATCGAAAAGGCCTAGAGGAACCATATCAAGAAATGATACAAAGGAGGAGAAAATGATGGCAGAGAGCATTGACAAAGACGCTGTCCGGGCCGCATTCATTAAAGCAGGGTTATCACGCCTGTTAAAAGACATTGACCTGCTAGCGCGTGCATCGATCCGACTTTATACTACTGCTGTCGTTGAATCTAGTTTGCCCATCGGAGTATCGAAGCTTGGGGGAGCGCCTGATCTGCCACCTGGGCTTACATGGCCGGAATGGCAAGGATTGCCCCAGTCCTTCATCGCGCAGATTCATCTTGACGATGTACGCCATTATGATGTAAACCAGGAACTGCCAGGGAGCGGAATGCTCTGGTTTTTCTACGATGCACAACAGCAAACCTTTGGAGATGATCCCACGAATCGTGGCGCATGGCGTGTCATCTTCAGAGATAATGACCTCTCCAGGCTGCAACGTACTCCCGCACCTCCACTGCTCCCGGCAGCGAGCAGATTTCAGGCGTGTTCCATCAGCCTTGCAAGCGAGATAACGCTCTCCCAGCAACCACAGGTTGAGATACCAGGCTTTGACTGGACAGAAGCAGAGCAAATGAAATACGAGAAATTGCTCGCGACTTTTCCCAGTCCAGCCGACCATGCTATGATACATAATCGATTGCTGGGTTTCCCTGATACCATCCAGGATGACATGCGCCCGCAGTGCCAGCTTGTCTCTCATGGGGTGAGAGACCCGAACGATCCACGTATACCTGAGCTATCGAAAGGGGCAATGAACTGGCAATTACTGCTGCAAGTAGATTCTGACGAGCATGCTAGCATGCGTTGGGCCGACGCCGGGATGCTCTATTATTGGATTGAGCAGGCCAATCTTAAAGCACATAGCTTTGACGATTGCTGGCTTGTGTTGCAGTCCGATTAAGAGGTTCAATCAAAAGGAGAGCGGTCATGAAGAAATACGTGGCAGCGATCGCAGTTTTATCGCTAATGCTCAGCGGATGTTCGTTAAGCACAACGAAAACTGCTCCGGGTGGCGCGCCAGGCAGCACATCAAGTGCTAAGCTGCATTGGGGGGTGCAAACCAAGACATCGGGGTGCATTGCTCATGACGGCCTCTCTGATTCCGCCTGCACGCCCGGCGCTATCTTCGCGACTGCAACAAAAAACGCCATTTGCCAGTCGGGATATGCACGTTCAGTGCGTAATGTGCCAACCAGCGAGAAGAACCAGGTATATGCCGAGTACGGTAAAACAAGGCATGCGCCTGGGCAGTACGAGGTCGATCACCTCGTCAGTCTAGAGCTGGGTGGCTCAAACAATATTGCGAATCTCTGGCCCGAGGCTGCCAGTCCTAAGCCAGGCTTCCACGAAAAAGACCAGGTCGAAAATTACCTGCATGACCAGGTGTGTTCAGGAGCAATTCCTTTGAAGCAGGCCCAGATCGAGATTGCAACAAACTGGTTAGCGGTTTATAATCGAATGCCGAAAGGTTGAGGAGTTTCAAAAAAGCTGCTTACCTCTTCTTAATTATGAAGTTTTCCAGGAGTAGCCATGACCAAGGCCTTATCATCGTCCCATCGTCTCAAACGTGTAGCAGTACCGATTCAAGAGCGCGCGTTCAGTATGGGGAAAATCATTGGGATCAATGGCTATCGTGCGAACCGGACTTTGCTGAAACAACGCTTTGCAGAGGGCGGCTATGAGTTTCGCGAGACACCTCACTTCCTACTTTGTACGCGTGTGGAAGCGCCAACAACCCTACTGGTGCACCGGTTTGCTCCTGAAGAGATAGACGCTGATATCGGACACACTTTTGTGGAGGAGTTGAAACCCCTGGGCTTTCTGGTGAATGCGCAAAACTTTGGCGATATATTTGGGGCCGTTGTATGTTCACTCTTTCCGTCCGATCCTCAACGCGCTCTCCGTCTGTATGCCACTAATACCTTACGCCGGTATCGCGACCTGCTCAATACAGGAAATGATGCTTCGCGGCCCGATTCAACGATTGCTGCATTTGCCCAGGTCTACCGGCGTGTGTTTGAATTGCGGGTTGGCGAGAGTTTCCTTGATGCTGGTTGCTCGTTTGGTTTCTTACCACTGCTCATCGCTGAGCGATTTCCGGCACTCTCGCATGTTGTTGGAATCGATATCCTGACCGATTCTTTCCCAGTGGTACGCAGACTTGCCGGGGAGAGCCAGCTTGCTAACGTGCAATTTACCCAGGCAGATCTCCTTGCAGATGACTTTGGTCTGCTTGGGACCTTCGATACAGTAGTCGCTCTGCATATCCTGGAGCATTTCAACGAAGCAGCGATGTATCGAGTTCTCGCGAACCTGCTCAGGGTCACATCACGCAGGCTTATCATCGCTGTACCATATGAGCCAGGTATACCGGAGCAAGCCTATGGGCATATGCAGCTGTTCACCCCCGAGAAGATTGAAGCGGTGGGGCAGTGGTGTATCGAGCATCTAGCAGGAAATAGCCGGGTGTGGTACGAAGAGTGTGCCGGGGGATTGCTTATGATCGAGCGAAAACAAGAAGCAGGTTCGCCGGAGCCTGCTTCTTGAAGCGTTATTTGTCTGGATATGCCAGTAGCTTTCTCACGAAAAGATCACACGGGATAGATCGGGTTGCGGCACTCGGAGAAACGAGCCTCCTTGGTCTGGTAGACGCTGTAGCGCGCAATCAGTTCGTCGCGTAGGGATTCAAAGGGCGTGATGGTATCTACGATCAATTCAGAGGCGAGGAGGAAGATGTCAATGTCCTCGGCATACCTGGCCTCCATCATCTTGCGGAACGATTCACGCTGGTCCTCGGGCATTTCGGCGATCTGGTTGGCATAGACAGCATTAATGGCGGCTTCGGGGCCCATGACGGCAATCTGCGCCGTGGGTAGAGCAATCACGGCATCCGTGCCGAAGGCCGGACCTGCCATGGCGTAGAGGCCCGCGCCATAGTCTTTGCGCACAACGACCGAGATTTTTGGCACAACCGCTTGCGACACGGCGGCAATGAACTTGGCTCCGTGACGAATGATGCCTGCGCGTTCTACGGCCGAACCGATCATGAAGCCCGAGACATCAGCGAGGAAGAGCAGGGGAATATTGAAGGCGTTGCAGGTGTTGACGAAGCGCGTGCCCTTGTCCGACGAGTCTGTGAAGAGCACGCCGCCTTTGACGCGCGGCTGGTTGGCAACGATGCCGACGGCGCGTCCAGCCAGGCGGGCAAAGCCGGTGATCAGTTCGGGAGCAAAGAGTTTCTTGACCTCGAAGAAGCTGCCACCGTCCACCAGCGAGTCGATAAAATCATACATGTTGAAAGGTTTGTTCTGCGCTTCCGGTACGATATCCTGCAAGGGGCGATCACTGGCCGGGGGTACCGGCTCGGCACCAGCGGGCTTGCCAAGGTAGTTTTGCGGCATGTAGCGGAAATAACCTTTGGCTATACGAATTGCGTCCTCCTCGCTTTCCGCCAGGAAGTCGCCGAGACCCGAGACGGTACAGTGCATGCGCGCGCCGCCCATCTCTTCGAGCGTGACCTTTTCGCGTGTGACCATCTCGGCCATGCGCGGGGACCCAAGGTAGGCGCTGGCATTGCCATCAACCATGATGGCGATGTCGGCAAAAGCCGGGGTGTAGGCTGCGCCCGCGGGTGAGGGGCCAAACATGATAGCGATTTGTGGCACCACGCCGGACATTTTGATCTGGTTATAGAAGGTGCGCCCGCCCTGGTTGCGTCCGGGGAAGAGCCGTACCTGGTCGGTGATGCGTGCGCCCGCGGAGTCGATCAGGTAGAACATGGGAATGCGCATCTGCATCGCCAGCTCCTGGATACGCAGATTTTTTTGGACGGACTTCTCGCCTGCTGACCCGGCTTTGACGGTCGAGTCCGAGGCGCTGAAAGCGACCGGGCGGCCATCGATGCGTCCAACGCCGGTGATGACGGCATCGGCCGGCAATTCGGGATTCTGGTTTTCCGCAAACATGCCATCTTCAAACTCTATTTTGCCGTCGTCGAGCAGGAGTTTGAGGCGATCGCGTGCAAAGAGCTTGTTTTGTGCGCGATTGCGCTCGTGGTATTTTTCGGCTCCGCCCTTTTTGATGCGTTCGATTTCTGCGGCCAGTTGCTCTGCTTTGCTTGTCATGTAGTTAAATATCCCTTTCTCTTTGATTCGCCGTTTACAGGTCTACCTCCATACGCAGTAAAGCTGAAGATAAAGACTTCCCTAACGAATCGCTCCTTAGAGACCGTGAGGCACCACCATCGAGCGCACCATGCAGTACAAATTTGAGTGCGAGGACGTTGGGAACCTCGAAACGCTCGACGTTACCTGTGATGATGCCCGCAAAATGCTTTTTTACGCGCTCGGCTGTCACCTCGCGCGCTAGCAGGTCATAGGTGGCCTGGTCGGGGGCAAAGAGGCTGAGGTCGGCTATATCGCCCTTGTCGCCGGAACGGGCGTGTGCCAATTCAACTAACTGCTTTTTCATAGTTCTTCCACGCTTACTCGCACATATTCTTCGATTATGGACCGAGGCACCAGTGCTGGCCAGATACCGAGCAGGCCGCGTGGTTCGATCATGCCTCCTGCGCCGCCGATGAATGGGGGACCGCTGAGCGCCAAGGGAGGGAATAAACGCCCCAATTTTGCGGCTTCTTTCCTGTCGGCACAACGCACTGCAATGCGCAAATAGACCTCGTTCAGATCACCGGCGCGCATAGGATCAGCCAGTGGGCCGTGGATAGAGTTGTATCCCAGGTACTCGACGACTGTCTCTTCGGCTTTGAGGCCGACTTCAACCACCTGTTGCTGGATGATCTGGGCAGCCAACTGCGCTTTCGCTAGCGCATCGGGCCACGCATAGCCGATCATGGCCTGCCCCATTACGCCATCTTCATAGCCGGCAACGATCTTGAGCATTTCGGGCGCAGGTCGCCCGGTTGCTCCACTTACACGTACTCCGTCTGGCCCAATCTCCTCCAGGCGCAAGGTAGTCATGTCTACATCGACATCGGGTGTGAGGTAATGGCGGGGGTCATGCACCTCGTACAGCAGTTGCTCGCGCAGGGTGTCGAAATTGACACGCCCACCAGTGCCAGGCGCTTTGCTGATGACAGCATCGCCATTCTCCCACACTTCGGCGATGGGATAACCGATGTGGGCAAGGTCCGGGATGGAGCGCCAATTGCCACCGAAATTTCCGCCAGTTGCCTGCCCGCTGCACTCTAAGAGGTGCCCGACTACGATGCCCTGTGCCAGCTTATGCCAGTCATCCCAACGCCAGCCCAGTTCATGCACCACCGGGGCAAGGAAGAGAGCAGCGTCCGCGACCCGGCCCGTCAGTACAATGTCTGCTCCCGCATCCAGCGCTTCCACAAGCGGGCGCGCACCCAGATAGGCGCTGGCAAACAACAGGCGCTCGCGCACGGTGGAGATATCCTCACCCGTATCCATATGTGCCAGGGAGACGCCTGCCGACTGTAGCTCATCGAGGCGTTCCAGCACCGAATCACCCAACACGACTCCCACCTTGAGCTTGAAACCGAACTTCTTCAGGGCACTCAACAGTACTTCACGCGCGGCCATAGGGTTAAGCCCACCCGCATTCAAGATGAATTTGACGCCGCGTGGGATGGCTATAGGAAGTAAATCGAGCAGCATAGGCGTGAAGTCGCGGGTGTAGCCGAGGTTGGGGTCACGCTGGCGATCTTTCTGCAGAATGGCCAGCGTCAATTCTGCCAGGTGATCAGAGGCGACATACTGCACATTGCCACGCTCGATGCTGGCTTTGATGGGCCGCCAGGAGTCGCCATAGAAGCCAAGTCCCCCGGCTATACGAACGGATTTCATGCCGACCTACCTCATGCCTAATAATTCCCGCGCGATGATCAACTGGCGAATTTCGTTGGTGCCGGCACCAATCTCGCCGAGTTTAGCATTGCGCCACATCTTTTCGACCTCGAAGTCGGTCAAGTAGCCCCAGCCGCCATGAATCTGCAGGGCTTCATCAGCGGCGCGCATGGCAGCACGCGCTGCGAAGAGGAGAGCAGCGGCTGCCTCTTTACTGACGCGTTTGCCCTGCTGCGCCAGCCACAAGCAGCGGTGAGACATCAGCCGCGCCGCTTCCAGGTCGGTATACATATCGGCGAGCTTGGCCTGAATGAGCTGGAAATTTGCGATGGGCTGACCGAACTGTTCGCGCTCTTTAGCGTACTTCAGGGAAACTTCCAGGGCTGCTTCAATACCACCCACCATGCTCACGGCGAAGAAGGCGCGCTCCAGGTCAAGCCCGCTCATGACGACCTTGAAGCCCTCGTTGACCTTGCCAAGGACATTCTCCTCCGGCACAAAGGCATTCTCGAAGACCAGTTCCCCGGTGGGAGAGCCATGCATGCCCACTTTCTGTAACTTGCGGGCAACCTGAAAGCCGGGTGTTTCCGTCTCAAAGATAAAGGCAGTAATACCCCGGCTGCCGGCCTCCAGGCGCGTTTTGGCGTAGACAATCAGCAGATCGGCAATGGGGCCGTTGGTGATGAAGACTTTTGTGCCATTGAGCAGGTAGCCGCCGTTGGTTTCACGTGCCGTAGCCTGGATACCCATGGCGTCGGAGCCAGCATTTGGCTCGGTGAGACCTAACGCGCCGATCATTTCGGTGCTGGCGAGTTTGGGCAGGTATTTTTGCCTCTGTGGCTCTGTGCCATTGCGCATGATGTTGTGAGCGCAGAGGTTGAGGTGCGCGCCAAAGGACATGGAGATGCCGCTGTTAGCGCGTCCGATAGCGCGGGCAACAAGGGCAGCCATCAGGAAATCGCCGCCACTGCCTCCATACTCTTCGGGAATAGCTATACCTGTGTAACCCTGTTCGGCGAGACGTTTCCAGATCCAGGGAGGAAAATCGTCGGTGCGTTCGATTTCCTCATTATGGGGTCGTATCTCGTCCCGTGCGAAAGCAAATGCGCTTTCGTAGGCGATTTGATGCTCCAGTGGAAGTTCGAAGTCCATAGCATGGCTGTCCTTTCTGGCGTTCAAGAGCAGATGATGTTATAGGTAGTTTACGTTCTAAAGGGGGACGATTACAAGTAGGGGAGCATACATTCCCTTGAAGAGGAAAGTGTCAGCTAGCTGCTTGGTTTTCGCTGACACTGGAGCTTTTCGTGATATACTGTGCTAGAGGCTTTGCATAAGGCCACGCACAAGGCTTTACCTTCTAGCAGGAAGCAGGGTCAGCTATGCTCAACGCAAACTCTTTAAATGCTGTGAATGGCGCGAAATTCTCGCAGAGATTTGTTAAGCCGCTCTATGATTCCTACTGCTTCGCCAACCTGCCCCAGGCGATCGAGTATATGCTAACAGGTGAGGGGCACAGTGCGTTACCCCAGGACGTATTCGCTAACTTACCATCCAGGTACAATAAGGTCCTCCTGTTTTTTGTGGATGCTTTTGGTTGGAGATTCTTTGAGCGATACGCAGAAAAGTATGAGTTTTTAAAAACGGTGCTGAAACACGGGGCTGTCTCAAAGATGACTTCACAGTTTCCTTCGACAACGGCGGCCCACGTGACATGCATACACACGGGTCTGAACGTCGGACAAAGTGGAGTCTACGAGTGGAACTATTACGAACCCCTGGTAGACGAGGTTATCACTCCGCTGCTCTTTTCCTACGCTGGAGATAAAGAACGCGATACCTTGAAGCATGCCGGGATAGCTGCGGAGGCTTATTTTCCCAGGCAGACAGTCTACCAAAGGCTGCACACCATGGGCATTGCATCTTACGCTTTACAAAGCGAAGCTTACACCCAGTCCACATTCTCCACTATTGTGTACAAAGGAGCGGAACTTATTCCATATAGAAGATTGTCAGAAGCCCTGACGAACCTGGAGGAACTGGTACTCTCTGATCGAGCACAAGTAGCCTATTACTTTTTGTACTTCGACAAGATCGACGCCACCGGCCATACCTACGGGCCAAACTCAGATCAATTCGAGCGAATGATGGATACGTTCCTGCGGATGATGAAGGAGTTCTACCAAAAGCTGGCGGGTAAGCTTGAGCATACCTTGCTGGTCATGACCGCCGATCATGGGCAGCTGGAGGTCGATCCGCAAAAGACTTTTTATCTAAACAGGCAAGCGGCTGGTATCGAACAGTATTTGCAAACGAACCGTCATGGGAAACCGATTGTCCCGGCAGGCTCCGCTCGTGATATGTTCTTACACATTAAAGAAGAACGGGTAGACGAGGCGATTGCGTTTTTGCAAAAGCACCTGGAAAACAAAGCAGAGGTGTATCGAACCCAGCAACTGGTGGGACAACACTTTTTCGGCTCCGCACAGCCCTCAAACGAATTTATGTCGAGGGTGGGTAATGTCGTTATTCTGCCCTATCAAGACGAGACGGTATGGTGGTACGAAGCGGGAAGGTTTGAAATGCATTTCCGGGGCCATCATGGTGGCTTAATGCCACAAGAGATGGAGATTCCTTTATTGCTCTTACCGTTGCTCTGATCTACAACGCTCGTGAACAATCCATACCAAGCCTATCCACATAGTCGTAACAGGATGGGGGTGGAGTACGAGGTGCGCAAGGTGACGGACTTGCGCCACCCATTGATGTAGATCTTGCCTGCATACAGCAAGCGACCCGAAGGGGTCTGCGGTGGCAACAGCAGCACCGCGCCAGCCGGCATGTAGCGGGCTGGCTTGACCGATGCCTCATCGGTCACGGAGAAGGCCTTCGCCGAACCTTTTGCCTGCATTTGGCTTAAGAACGCCACGCCCAGCCGGGCAATGTTGATCGCCGCCGCATAATCGCGGTCGGCGTTGTAGTGACAGTGGGAGCACACCAGCCAGCGACCCCACTTGACAGGAGCGCGACGATGTTCGCGCCGAGGGGAGCGATAGGTTTGGGCTTCCTTGCCGCACCGGGGGCAGGTGTGGGAGGTCCCACGAGGCTTTTCCGAGCGAAAGCGAATGCCCAGCAGGTGGCTTTTGTATCTGAGGATACGCCAGATCTCTCCCCGAATCGTGGCGTTGTTGTGCCAATTTCTCCACTTGCCGCGTGCGCCTTTGCCGCGCCCGGTGGATTTCAAGGTCTTGAGGGATTCCCCACTGATGAGGGAGCAGCCCCAGACAGCTGCAAAGAGCAGGAGCACATTGGCAGCCAGATGTGCTAGTTCCCGGTTGCGCGCCTGGTAGAGCCGCCAACAGCGCCTGATCTCTTCATCGTAGGGGATGCGAGCAGGATCCCCAGGCGCAAGCTGGTCGCGTTTGGCGTGCAAACCGTCAATCTGGCGGCGGGTGCGCGCCTGATGCCCCTCGATGCCGCCGGTGTGCAAAAACAAGGGACGAGAGATTTGGACAGGGGTGTCTGGCTCCCCAGGGGTGGTACTGAGCACGACCGCCGTGATGAGCGTTTTCACGCCCCAGTCAAAGCCGACTACGCGCTCGGCCGCTTCCCACTTGGCCAGAGGAGATTTGGGCACCCGCACGATGACATCGAGCACCGCGATCCGGCGGCCATCGGCTTTCACCAGTTCGCGCAAGGTCGGAGCCATCGACGCTCCCGCTTTGAGGCGCTCCACCACACAGGCAGGAAGCGCAAGCGTGACGGGCCTCTTACGCCACTGCCACCTGCCTGCTTCGCCGGGGAAGCGGAACAGCAGCGAGGCGGTCGCGGCCTCCACATCAAACGAGAGGCGGTAACTTTGCCCTTTGACCCCTCCATCATCGCCCGCGTAGGTGAGCATGCCAACTTTGAGGAGGGGAATGCCTTGCATCTGCTCATACGCAGTCGGGAACTCCCCGTGTTCGAGGAAGTAGTTGCAGGCCTGTTCGACTACGTTTTGCAGGGTGATGAACGCCGTATCGTCATCCTCACGCGTCTTTTGCAGGGTCTGGATGGCCTCTTTGATGGTCTTGCGGTTCAGACCATCGGGGCGTTGCTCCGTCTTGGGGCGAATGAACCCATCGGACAGGATAGGCAGAATCGTTTCAAAGACTTGTTTGCGCTCGGCTTGCCCCCGCATGATGCGACCAGCCGTTTCTGCTTCGCAGCGCCACTGCCGGTCCCCGTGGGGGTCAGGGGAGCCGATCAATGCTACGACCTGCTTCCAGGCCGGTCCTGTGCGCTCAGCCATGAACTCGTCAAGCGACGGCCACAATGCGACCAACGCCTCGTTGACGACTGTACGACTGGCGTCCAGGAGCCGCAAGGCTTCAGCCTGGGCCTCATCTGGAAGCCTCACATCGTAGCTGAGATGCTGCTGTGTCCGGTCGGCCTGCATGGTCTCTCCTTTGAAGAACACCCGTTCGTCGTTACCGCTAGTATAGCATCTCTTTCGCTTTCAGGCAACTGTCATTATACCCCTGTAAGCGGTATCAGCACAGTGTTCTGTGGCTGGTTTTTCGGTTTCTTGCTTAACACGACTGGATCGCTATGGCATGTCATATTTTATTTTGCTTTTGTGGTCCCTGGTGGACTAATGGCACTGCGCCTTCGTCCCGCACACTAAAGATGCCGATCAGTGCCCCACCGATAACAGACATCCATAAAGCGAGAAGTGTCAACTCCACGGGGCCTGGCGTCAACTCTAAGGCTAAAGCTTGTTTGAAGAGATCGCTCAGACCTCCACCAGCACTGCCGAAGAACGGCAGGACGAACAAACACGCTTTCCAGGCAAAGCAGGCCAGGGTACAAAATAGGGCATTCGCTAGGCCGAAAAATACGCCCCAGAAAAGGCCCCAGGAAAGCGTAGCCGGGGAGAGGCGCCGGAAGAGGCCGGCGAGCAAGGGGCCAACCAGCAGAGTAGGCCACGCTGCCAGGAGCAGATCCGCGCCAGGTCCGACACTTCCCATTTGCCTGGAATATTCTGCTGCCAGCACCAGGCAAATCAGCAAGTTGAGCAGTAGTGTGTACCAGATCCACTTGTTGCTATGCCTGGCGAGATTGAGCGATTCGGTGTGAATATCCTGTTGTACCAGGCTCTGCTCTACCTGCTGCCACCCCTGGGCGATTGGAGGCAGGTCTTTTCGCAAGTCCTTTTCTTCCCCTCCCCCCACAGGGAATGGGGGAGGATGTGGGGCCACCCCACGCCCCGCCAGGGGACTGACGTCCCTTGGAACCCTGCTTTGCTCCACTTGCTGCCGCTCGTGAGCGATGGGATGGGGGCCCCTTCCTTTCCCTTCTCCTACAAGAAAAAGAGAGGGATGTGGGGTCACCGCATGCTCTGCTAAGGTGCTGGCCGTGGCGAGTCCCCAAGGCTCCGGGTCCCTTGGAACCCTGCTTTGCCCGACCAGGGCAGGCGCTTTGATGAGGTGCTGGGTGATCTCTTGTGATGCGACAAGTAAATCATTTGCAAAGGCTTGCACGCTAGGATAGCGATCGTGCGGATCTTTTGCCAGCGCTCTCTGCAACACAAAATTTACTGCCAGCGGCATGTCAGCGCGAAATTCGCTGAGGGCAGATGGAGCAACAAAGCAATGCAGCTGCTGCCAACTGCGAGCACTGACTCCTCCATTTTTTCTCAAAGGATAGGTACCTGTGAGTAAAAAGAAA
>WNGJ01000504.1_pt1 | contig 35540 bp, 30 predicted proteins | sample 5400611 | NCBI WGS metagenome assembly WNGJ01 (sample SAMN13153375, study PRJNA577476) | soil metagenome | isolation source: 40 cm soil or saprolite under Garry oak tree replicate 1 | place: USA:California | collected 2016-06-15
AGAGTGATGCCTATCGGTGGAGTAGTCGGAGACTCAGTGCGCTCCGATTCGGGTCTGTTGATAGCCCCGTTTCTGGGAACCGAGGTGCAGCAATGCAACTAGGCAAACAGAATCCCAGCGCTTGCGCTGGGAGTATCAACATCTGCCGGTATTCCGTCTGATCGATCGGGTCGGGGGTCGCCGTGGAGAGGCGATCGACGTCCCGGGTCGGGCTGCCGTGGGCGGCGTGTGTCAGAAGAACAGGAACCGCTTGCGTTTGGGACGTTCGTCGGACTCGGAGACTGGCGGGATGTGAGGAAGGGGGCGGCCTTCAAAGGCGGCGAGAGGATTTTCAACCAGCAAAGCGCGGGCTTTCTCTTCGCCGAATTGTTCGCTGACGGCATTGTAGGCAAATTTGAGTTTGAGAGGACGACCGGCGGTATTGTGCGCGTCACTGGAAATGAAATGTACCAAACCGCGAGCAATCCAGTTCCAGGCATGTACGCGGGAATTCGGGCCGAAAACTCCCACAAGAGAGCCCGCCGTAATTTGCGCGTAACAACCTTGACGAACCCATTTTTCCAGACGTTCGGGCTGCATGCGGAGAACCGCATTGCGCTCCGGATGCGTGACGATCGGACATAGGCCCGCACGTTGAAGATCCTTGAGGATCTGGTCCATCGAGGGTGGAATGCAATGATCGTTGAATTCGAGGAGGAGATAATTCTTTCGATTGATGCAGAAGGGGGCGGGATCTACGCGAAGAGCGGCAAGATTTTCCAGGCTCAGATGAAAATCGCAGCCCGTGGCCAATTTCAGCCGGCCGTTTACTCTCTTCTGAAGGAGAGCACTTACCTGGCACACCTTCGCATAATCAAAAAGGTAGTAGGAACTAGCGTGAGGCGTAGCAACGACGCGGGTGATGCCGTCATTGATGGCCTCCTCGGCCATGGCGACAGACTCGTCAAGCGACCTGGCGCCGTCGTCAAGACCGGGGAGGATGTGGCAGTGAAGATCAACCATGCGTCATCGTATGCGTTACAACTTTCGCTACCACGGGACACCTAAAGAGAGTATGTAGGAGGCGGTGGTCTTCGGGATGTCTGTTTTGGAAAGAAACCTGCCTGCGTTCTCGCTTCATGTCCGTCCAGAGGTTTTTCGCGCGTTTGCCCAAAAATACAAAAGCCTTTTCAGGCTAGGCTTGGGCTAGGGAGACTGAGAGGGTAGCTCTCATAATGGGTGCGGGCCAGGGTGTCAATGATGCGCTTAGCGGCTTGTCCGTCCCAATACTGTGGCGCGCTCACCTTCATCTCCCTGCCTAGTTGACGCCGGATCGCATCGCGGATGGTGTCTGCTTTTGTCCCCCCAAGCGTATTTGTTCCGCTTTCGATGGTAACGGGCCTTTCGGTGTTTTCTCTGACCGTGACACAAGGAATCCCCAGAATTGTGGTTTCTTCCTGGATGCCACCGGAATCGGTCACTACGAACGCGGCGTGCTTCATCAAACAAAGGAAGTCCAGATAACCCAGCGGTTCGATCAGGAGGGTTCCCTCACGGTAGTTCGCGGAGCCGCGTGCGTTCCCGTCGTCGCTTGGGCCGGACGGCTTGAGGCAGGACTCGAACCCAAATTCCCTGATTCGCCCTCGGGTCCGGGGATGTACAGGAAAGACAACCAGCCATTCCTTTGGAAGCTCTTCCAACCCTGCCAAAATGTTATGAAAAACGTCGCGGTTGTCCACATTTGCTGGCCGATGGAGGGTCAGAAGAGCATAACGCATGATCACCCGGTCTCTGCCGTTGTTGCCCGCTCGCCTACAAAGTCCTAACTTCTCTAAGATCGGCGATGCCTCGGCTTTGTCCTTGAGGGCAAGCAGGGAGTCAATCATGGTGTTACCGACAAAGTGGATCCTCTCGCACCCAATGCCCTCCTTCCGCAGATTCCGGACGGCGCTTTGTTCCGTCACAAAGAGCAAGTCGGACACATGATCGGTGAGAATGCGGTTGATCTCTTCCGGCATCGAGCGATCAAAGGAGCGCAAGCCCGCTTCCACGTGCGCGATCAACGGCCTGGAACCGGCGGAATCGAAGGACACCTTGGCTGTGACCAACGCACTGGCGAGCGTCGAATTCACATCTCCAACCAAAATCACGGCGTCGGGCTTCTCCTTCAAGACGATCGGTTCAAATTTCTCCATCACCGCCGCCGTTTGGGTGGCGTGCGATCCGGAGCCCACCCCAAGGTGAACATCCGGACTAGGGATATTGAGGTCCCGGAAGAATGCACTGGACATAAGGTCGTCGTAATGTTGCCCGGTGTGAACAAGAAGAGCGTGGATCGGTTCGCGAGCCCAAGGATGGCGAGCGACTAGCCCTGACGCACTCCGGTTGTGCTCGTGTGTCGCCGCGATGATCGGCGCCGCTTTCATGAAATTAGGTCGTGCGCCGACGACAATCAGGATCTTCATTCTGTGAACTCGGAGCCCTCGTCAATTCTGCACGCCTGGCCTCTGAGGATTCCTCGAGCCGCGGGGAAGGAAAGCTTGCTGCAGCTCCAAGCTAAATATCTCGAGCCAGAACCATGACTTGCCAAGTGGTACCGTGCCTTCCGAATTCACTCTTCCCAGTGGCAGCGCGGCTGCCCGGGGGGGTAGCGGAAGTACTAGAACTAATTATGGCCTTGTGAACAGTAGTTGGCCGCGAGGCATCGCCGTAGGTTGTTACCAGAACCCGCAGGTTTCGGCTCGCTACTCCAGCTGCAAAAAGCCGAGTTGATGGGCGGACCGGGGCCTCTTCCCTAGGTCCACTCGGGGAGCGTTTCATGCAGGGAAGAAATCAAATGGTAAAACGTTTCGGTCCAGCGTTGCTGATCTTGGGCGCCTCCATCACCGGAATAGGCTGCGCTGGAGTAGCCGGAACACAGAACAGTGGCCCTTCCGCTTCCGCTCCGTCAATCACGGCACAGCCGACAGCCCAGACCGTCATTGGAGGTCAAAGTGCGACGTTTTCTGTGGCGGCAACCGGTACGGCTCCGCTCAGCTATCAATGGAATAAGAACGGTGCAGCCGTTTCCGGAGCCACTTCCTCGAGCTACACGACGCCGGCTACAACCAGTTCCGACAACGGCGCGCAGTTCGCCGTCGTGGTGAGCAACGCTGCCGGAAGCATAACCAGCAATTCTGCTACACTGACTGTGAACGCAGGGCCGGTAGCACCATCGATCACGACGCAACCCACAAGCCAAACCGTCACCGCAGGGCAGGCTGCTACCTTTACCGTCACCGCCACAGGCACGGCGCCGCTCGGCTATCAATGGAACAAGAACGGCGCAGCCATTTCCGGAGCCACTTCCTCAGGCTACACGACGCCGGCGACAACCAGTTCCGACAACGGTGCGCAGTTCGCCGTCGTGGTGAGCAACGCCACTGGAAGCGTAACCAGCAACACGGCAATGCTGACGGTAAACCCGTCTGCCCTGCTCACGGCCACTCCTTCCAGCGCCACCTTTCCGAATGTGGTCACTGGGACAAGCAGTTCGCAGACCATCACCTTGACAAACGGCGGCAGTGTCAGCACGACCATTTCTCAGGCGAGCGTTTCCGGCGCGGGGTTCAGCATCACTGGTCTGGCCCCACCCACGACGATTGCATCGGGCACGAGCGCCACATTCAACGTGGTCTTTGCGCCAACAACCGCTGGAACTGCCACCGGCTCAGTCTCGCTGGTGAGCAACGCGTCTGGCTCTCCGTTGGGGATTTCCTTAAGCGGGACGGCCGTAGCCCCAACTTTCCTACTCGGGGCGAATCCGAGCAGTTTGAGCTTTGGAAACGTCAACCTGGGTAGCAGCAGTTCGCTGACTACCCGGCTGACGAACAACGGCAATTCCAATGTAACGATTTCCGGTGTTACGGTGACAGGCTCGCAATTCAATAGCAGCGGCGTGGCAACGGGCACGACTCTAGCGCCAAACCAAAGCGTCACCCTGAGTGTAGCATTTACCCCCATCGCTGCTGGCAGCGTTACCGGCAGCGTGTCGGTGGTCAGCAACGCGACGAACTCGCCGGCGACTATTACCCTGGCGGGGAGCGGACAGCCAGCGACGGCTCCCGGACAATGGATTACGGGTTTCTATTCCGCAGGGAACGGAGTGTTGTCGATTGCCAATATCCCCTGGACCAAATACACGCACATTAATCATTTTGCCGCGGCTCCAGGGGTCGATAGCAGTGGAAACGGCAACGGAACCGTCGAGTTGCACTATTTGACGACGACGGAGATCACTCAAATCGTCCTGGCCGCACACGCCGCCGGCAAGAAGGTCATCGTGACCATCAAAGACAACGACAGCCATCTTGGGGCCTTTGGACAGAGTACGTCGCCGACGCTACTCGCCACCTTCGTCAGCAATATCGCGAACTTCGTCAACTCCAACGGCTACGACGGTGTCGACTTCGACTGGGAGCAGCAGATCAACAGCTCACAGTACGAGAGCCTGCTCAGCAGCATGAGGGCCACGTTCGGAACATCGAAGCTCATACTGACGGACATGGGAAACTGGAACAATATGCCGGCCGTAGCGGCAGCAAGCTACTCCGACATCGACCAGATCAACCTCATGTGCTACGACATGGAGAAGCAGACTTATTCTTGGCACAATGACGCGCTATTCCAGAACGGAGACACAACCAAAATGACCTGCGATTGGCGGGTGGGCGCATTCACTACCGCCGGTGTTCCCAAAGCCAAAATCGGCATCGGTATCCCGTTTTACGGTTATCGTTGGACCGGTTGCACACAACCGCTCGTTAACGCCTGCACGCTTGGCGGCTATGCTTCGTATAGCGCCATCGTGACGAACAGCACCTGGTATGCCGGCGGTGCCAATCACCATTGGGACTCCACGTATTCAGGCGACTACCTGAGCGTGTCCTCCAGCAACATGTTCATCACCTACAACGATACGACGTCCATCCAAGCCATTGTGAATTGGCAGAAGGCTCAGGGCTTCGGTGGCTTCATGACTTTCACAGTGGATTACGAGTATCTTTCCGGGCAAACCGGCAATGCGGGTTTTCCGCTGTCTACCGCCCTCTGCCAACAGACCTTTGGGACGTGTCCGTAACCGGCTTTTTGTAAACCCCGGGGTGTCAGCTCCGGAAGGGCGGGAGTCCCGAGGGGTGGCGGACAGATTGATGCCGGCCACACCAGCCTGCCGTCATATCGTTACGAGCTGACCCTGCTTGCGTCTCGAGTATTGATCCTTTATCCAGTCATAGGTTTCCCGCAAACCGAATTCGAGGCTTGTGTCCGGCTGCCAGTTCAAGATCCGCTTGATGAAGGTGTTGTCGCTATTGCGCCCCGCCACGCCACGTGGCGCCGCGAGATCATATTTTCGGCGCAGCCTTACGCCAGCGATCGCTTCGACCTTGCTCACCAGCTCATCGATGGTCACGATCTCGTTTGAGCCGAGATTGACGGGCGTGGCAATCAACTCGTCGCAATGCATGATCCTGTCGATTCCTCTGACACAATCGGCAATGTACATGAAGCTGCGAGTTTGATTGCCGTCTCCCCAAACCTCAATTTCACGGTTGCCAGCATCCATCGCCTCGACCACTTTCCTGCAGATTGCCGCCGGCGCTTTTTCGCGCCCGCCGTCCCACGTGCCGTGGGGTCCGTACACATTGTGGAAACGGGCAATGAACGTTTTCAATGCCCGCTCCGCACAATACTCTTGGCAGAAAATTTCCGACAGAAGCTTTTCCCAACCATAGCCTCGCTCGGGCATTGCCGGGTAGGCGTCGGACTCTTTCAGCGCGCGAACCTTTGGATCCTGCTGCAGCAGGATGTTGTAGGCGCACGCAGAAGAAGAAAAGAAGTAGCGCCGGACACCGGCTTGATGGGCGGCTTCAATCATATGTGTATTGATGAGAATGCTCCGCAGACACTCAACGCGAAAGTGCTCAATAAAGCCCATTCCACCCATGTCCGCGGCCAAGTTATAAACTTCCGCGGCGCCCGCGCACACCCTCCTACAGGCTTCTTCGCTGCGCAAATCAAGCTGAAGGTTCTCTGCTTCCGGAAGGTGTTGGTACCACTGGCCGAACGGCTTCTTGTCCACCGCGCGGATGCGTGTAAATCCTTTCCCAAAGAAGTATTTCACCAGGTGTCCGCCGATGAAGCCTCCCGCACCGGTGATGACGATGAGGTCGTTGTTCCTTAGTTTTGTTTCGTTCCCATTGAATCCTATATTTTCCATGGCAACCTCCTTCGAGACACTCAAGGGCCAAGCCAAAAGCCAGTTACGGACACCTTCCGAAGACCTCTTGGCAGAGGGTCACGGACAGGGGATAACGCGCGTCGCCTGCCCGGAAAGAAAGATATTCGTATTCCAGTGTGAACGTCATGAACCCGCCGAAGCCCTCGGATTTCTGCCAGGCCACGACATCCTTGATGGACTGCACGCCGTTATAGGAGTCGAATTCATGGAGAAGGGGGATACTCAGATAGTCTGACTTGTGGACTGCGTCATAAAACTGGTATTGGGGCTGCCAGCGGGCCTTGTCAGAGGCAAGGTTTCGGTAAAATACGGTGCTGCCGGCAGTGAACGTTCCGTTGACCAGAGCCTGGGTCACCCCAGCCCAGCGCCGACCGTAAAAAGGGATGCCGATTCCAATCTTGCCGGCCGGGACGCCCGCCGTGGTAAATGCCCGCACCCGCCAATCACAAGTCATTAAGCTCGAGTTGCCGGCCTGAAACAGGGCATCGTTGTACCAGGAGTAGCCATTGGCCGGGCCGTCCATGTCGTAGCACATGAGGTTGATCTGGTCGATACTGGGGTAGCTCGAGGCGGCGACTTGCTCGAGCCCGCTCCAGTTGCCCATTTCTGTCAAAATAAGTTTCGTCGAACCGAAGGCCGTGCGCACCCGGCCAAGCAGATCCTCGTACTGCGCGACGTTGACGTTTGTTTCCCAGTCGAAATCGACTCCATCATAGCCATTGCGGTTTACAAAGCTTGCAATATTCGCGACAAAAATTGCGATGAGGCCGGGGCTCGTGCTTTGAGAGAAAGCGCTAGGATCATGGTCGTTGTCCTTGATGGTGACGATGGCCTTCTTCCCGGCGCGATGGGCGGCGGCAACGATTTGCTTGATTTCCGGGTCCGTTAGGTAGTGCAACTCTACCGTTCCGTTGCCGTCTCCGCGGACATCGACACCGGGAGCGGCGGCAAAATGATCCACGTGTGTGATCTTGCCCCAGGGAATTTCGGAGATCGGCTCGGCACCGTTCACGGCGCCATAGAAGCCGGTGATCCACACTGCTGTTGGGTTTGCGGCCCGTACGGCGACTTGCTGACGGCATCCCGAGACACTCGGCAGTAACAGGAGAAGGATAGCCGAAGCAAAAGTTTTCATTCGGTTGTAGCGGCGTCGCGGAGTCTCGACGACGGCAGGTGCCTGCCAAAGCGAGCGACAAAGCAATCGCGTAAATTGGTTGGGCACCGGCTCGAAGGCCGGGAATAGAAGATTCGCCCCCCACGCCACGGCTCCCGCAAGCGAGCCGGACTCTTCACGGCAACCTCCGGTTCAACGTTGGAGCAGGCGATTGGACGCTCCCCATCTCCAAGTGACGCATCGCTCGGAGCAGTTCGAGCGTAAACAGTACCAGCCCCCATACACGGTTAAGGCGACTTGGCTGGAGAGTCATACGGAAGAGCCATTCCGTTCCGGTCTTCTGGAACAGGCGTGGAGCCCGCCGGACTCGACCAGCAACCACGTCCAGGCTGCCGCCTACTCCCATAAGGAAGGTGGTTTTCAGTTGAGGCATGTGTTCGCTGATCCAGAACTCCTGGCGGGGCGACCCCATGGCCACAATGAGCAGGTCCGCCCCGCTCTCGTTGATGCGGTTGACCACGGCGGCAGAGTCCTCGAAGTAGCCATGCCAGCGCCCGGCGATCTTCAGACCGGGGAAACGCCTCAAGAGCGCCCGGCAAGCGGTGTCGTTGGTCGCGGGTGTTGTGCCCAGGAGAAACACCTTCCATCCCTCCTCGGCCGACAGGCCGACGAGCCTCGAGAAAAGTTCGATGCCCGTGCAGCGGGGCAGAAATCTCCGGTGGAGTAGCATCGCAGCGAGCGAAATCCCCACGCCGTCGCAAAGTCGAACCTGGGCCGAGTTCAGTATCGTGCGCAGCCGGGCATCCTGCTTGGCTCGATACACCTTTTCCGGATTGATGGCGATGCATAAGGTGCGCTCTTGCGTCAAGATGCGACGCCTGATTAGCTCGAGCGCATCCTCGCAGGCGTCAAAGACGCTGACGGATACTCCGAGGATAGAAAGAGAGTCTGGAACGCGCTCTGTCATGAAGCGAACCCCTCGAGTCGATTCGGTTTCAAAACGTTGTCGTTGCGGCGCAGGTGCCTGACGTGGAACCGATCATCGGTGAGGCCGTCGTCGCGGAGCTTTTTTTGAGGTTCCGCGCGGAATCCGCCCTTCCTGTCAAGTCGTCTCGAAACCGTTGGCCGCACGCTAGGATGCGTCAGGCGGCCGAAAGCGACTGGAGCCGCGGCTTACTGCCAGAGGGGCCGAGCCACTCCTCCATCCAGAAGTACAAGCTCAGCAGCAGGAAGAGCTGGCGTTCCCGGTCCATGCCCGCTGCGTGTTCGTCGATCACGGCCCCTACCGCGGCTCGATCGAAGTAAGTGGAAAAGCAGGATCGCGAGTCGAGTAGGATGTCTCGGATCACGGTCGTCTCGTGAAACCATCGCTTTGTCGGAGAAAGAAAGCCCTTTTTCTTGCGACGGAGGATTGGACCCGGCAATACCTGGCGCGCAAACTGCCTGTGGAGCAGTTTGCCGTGCAAAAGACCGCGGCGGTAGCTGCAAGGCAGGCCCTCCGCGTAGCGAACGAGATCCAAATCGAGCAGCGGAACACGGCATTCGAGCGAGTGATGCATGGTGATCTTGTCGGTGTAGAGTAGCAGATCATCGGCGAGGTTCATCCGCAGGTCCAGGCTCATCATTCGGACAGCGGGATGTCGTTGCCTTGAGCAGAGCAAAAGCTTGAAGAAGTAGCCGATCCGCTCGGTCGCGAGCCTCTCCTCGAGCCCGGTTAGTCGGCGGATCTGGTCTGGAGGGAAAACCGTGTACACGTTGAGGAAGCGGCGCAAGTCGTCCTGCTCGCCCGCCGAAGCGAGCCCGCGCCAGACCGCACCGTTGCGCACCCCGAGCAGTCGCGCCGTCCGCGTCAAGGTCGGAAACGCCCGCACCGACACGAAGCGTCTCAGCAGTTCACCCAGGTATCTGCGGTACCCGCCCATGGCCTCGTCGGCGCCCTGCCCCGACAGTACGACCTTGACACGGCTGGCCGCCAGCCGCGACAGGTAAAACATCGGAACAATCGACGTGGTCGCCAAAGGTTCCTCGACGATCGCCTCGATTCGCGGCAGAATTTCCAGGAACTCGGGAAAACCGAGACGCACGTAAAAGTGCTCCAGTCCGATCGCGCTCGCGGTCTCTGCCGCATCGGCGACTTCGTCGGTTTGATCCGGGTCGGTGAATCCGACCGTGAACGCCTTGATCCGGTAAGGGGAATGCTTTTGCGCGCAGGCCGCGACCAACGCAGAATCGATACCACCACTCAGAAGGACGCCCACCTCGACGTCAGAAAGCAGCTGGCGCTTGATCGCCTGCTCCAGCAATGACCCGTATTGCCCGATGGCTTGGGTCTGGCTCGAGGGTGCCGCCTCGACCGGCACGGGATCGAAAAAAGGGTATTCGCGCAGGGACAACTCGGGAGAGCCGAGATCGACTTCGACGATGTGGCCCGGGCGTACCTTTCGGATGCCCTTAAACAATGTGTCCGGCGCGGGCAGGTACCGCAAGCGAAGCAACTCGGCGAGTGCTGCGGTATCGATGGAGGTCTCGACGAAGCTACGCACGGCTCGGATTTCCGAGCTGAAGACGAATCCTTTCGCATCGGCCCAGTAGTACAGGGGCTTCACCCCGAAGCGATCACGGGCCAGAAACAGTTTGTCGTGCTCGGCATCCAGTAGGCCGAATGCGAAAATGCCGTTAAACTGCCCGACCGCACCGATGCCGCTATGAGCCAGGCAGTAGAGTATGGTCTCGGTGTCGGAATGTCCGCGAAAGGCTTGTTTCCCGAGACCATTTCTTAGTTGGAGATGGTTGTAGATCTCTCCATTGAAGGTAATAGTGTGACCCCCAGAGGGAGTGGACATGGGTTGCTGACCCGAGGGTGACAGGTCCAGGATGGCCAGCCGGCAATGTCCCAAGGCCACGTTATGCTGACCCACGCGCATCCGGACCAGGCCCAAGCCGTCCGGTCCGCGATGCCGGATTAATTCTAGCGTGCTTTGGTTAAACACGCGGTCAACGCTTCCCAGAATTCCGCACATCACTTCCCTGCCGAAACCCCGACGGCCGTGCGCCCTAGGTGTGGCATACGGCGCCGAATAATATCAGCGGGATTGCCCCCGACGATGGTCCAGGGCTCCACGTTGCGCGTTACCACAGCGCCTGCCGCTACAATGGCGCCTTTCCCGATCACTCTGCCGGGCATGACCATAGCGCGCGCGCCGATCCACACGTCGTCCTCGATAATCGTGGGTGGGTAGTGTCTTGCCCCTTGCCAACGCATCGGAACGTCGAGCGAAGAGTGGTTATGGCCGCTATGCAGCGCGTACACCTGAGGGGCGATCATCACGTCGTTGCCGATTTTTACGTTCCGAAGCCGACACTCCTCGTTGATCTGCACATTCCTGCCAATTTCGACGTCCGTAAAGCGACCGAGTAAAACGCGGCCTTCAATTTCAAGGTTCTCTCCACAACGTGCGCCAAGGATTTTCTTCACCAGCAGGGCGCGCAGAGCGCCCGCCCACTTGCCAAACGGAAAGTAGCGACTCGGCAGGTTGTAGGCGACGAGGTAGTAGAAAATCATCCAGCAATACCGCATGCTAACTCCCTACCGACAAGGACTCGCGTTCAACGGCGCCTGCCTCGATCGAGATCCTCTGGGACATGGCGTACAAAAGCGGCATCACCGCCCAGCGAAGGGTATTCTTGTTTCTCCTGATCCCGAGCACGTCGATCTGTGAATAGATGGCGGGCCCGTCGGCAAACCGCCGCAGGATCGAAGACAGAAGTCGGTCTGCGAAGTCGAGGTCTCCCATAAGGAGGGCCAGGTTAAGGGCTTCCGCGTTGTCGTACAGGTCGAAGCGCACCAGGCTCAGTTTGTTGCGGACGGAGAATCGCCGGAACAGGAATGCCCGTTCGTCGAAAAGGGCACGCTTTAGGTAAGCGTATCCCGCCTGAACTACGGAGGTCGAATTCATGAACTCGACACGGCGGCCCGCCTTGAGGAGATTCTTCAGCACGATGCAGGAATGAAAGCAGTCGATAAAAGACCGGCCGTGTGGCGAGTAGAACCAGGAACCGTCAGAGCGTTGCTGCCGGCGAATGTATTGGTAGAGCCTTCTGATCTTGTCCCGCAGGACCACCCTCCGCCGGGCAGGCGCGTAAGGAAGGAACAGGCTGTACGCACAGAGAGTGTAGGAAATCGCATTGATGACCACCCGGTCGCGTCGCGGGCCATAGGACGTCGCCAAGACCTCCTCATCTTCCTCCATGACGCACAGGTCGCGGTCGAAAAACTCCAGGATCCCTGGCACGACAGACTCGAAGCGCTCGTCTCCGCATGCTTCCCGGTAGGCGATAAAGGCCTCGAGCGCGTAAGGCGTGACGGTCGAGAAGGGAGTGTTCGCATCGTAGACGATTTCAGCGCTCACGGCGTAGGGAAAGCCGAGCCCCCAGCAAGGGCCGCTGTATCCCCTACAACTGTGCGCAACCAGCCATTCCAGATGCCGGGCCGCAGAGTCCAGAAACCGACTCTCGCCGTTTTGGCGGTACAGTTTGACCAACGATAGCGCGGCCATCGCCCGCACGATCGGATATTCTTGCGTGGCATAAAACCAGCGACGACCGTTGTTGAAGAAGTGGTCAAAGCCGCCGAGGAGAGCCACCGCCAGCAACCCGGCCCGCGGTTTCCGGTTGTACAGGTCTTTGGCTCGAAACCCCAGAGGCGTTTTCCAGATGTCGTACGGGTCCGAGGTGGCCAGGTCTTCCGCTCGGCAGAACCGCTCAATGAGCGCATTCATATACGAACTGGTAGATGTCTTCCAGTCGTGCAGCAACCTGCGTCGGTCTGAAGTGTTCTCTCGCATACCTGCGGTTGAAATGCGCTATGCTCAAGCACAACGCGGGATTCCCGATCAGCTCGCTCAACAGGGACGCGAACACCTCCGGTTCACCGCGTTCAGTGAGGAAACCCATCCTGCCGTTTTGAAAAAAATCGGGCAGGCCGCCCACGGCGCGTGCCACCAGAGGCAGCCCCTGGGCCATGGCCTCCAGCACCGAGATCGGCAACCCTTCTGTCCGGGAAGGGAACAGGTAGGCGTCAGCGCTCGCGAATGCCCGCCGCTTGGCCGCGCCCTCAAGGTGGCCGGGAAATTCGACTTTGGTGAGTCCGTGGGATCTGGCGTAGTCCCTGGCGCGCTGGAGCTCGGGCCCGACGCCGGCCATGATCATTTCGACGAAGGGATACTGGCTTTGCAGAATCCGGAAGGTGTCGAGCGCTTCGTAGACTCCCTTTTGCCTTTCCACCCTTGCCAAAAACAGGACACGGAAGCGCTGTTCTTTAGGATGGTCCGGAGATGCCTCCTGATCGTCGACGAGTAATTCTTCCTCGATCGGGGCCCCCTCGACGAAGATTGCTTTGCGGTATCCGAGCAGTCGCAGGCTCTTTGCAAACTCCCTGCCGAGGACGATGAAGGCATCCGCCCGACAATACACCCATCGGAACAGAGGCAGGAACACACCGGCCAGAACGCGTTCGCACTGCTTGTCCCAGCCATGAGTAAAAACCACCACCGTTCGACCAAGCGTCTTGGCGACTAAAAGCAAAACGCCATCGCGAATCAGCGCCTTCGAGCCGAGGGATGGGTTCAGATGCACCATTTCGTACCGCCCGCCGAGCAAAGTGCGGGTGAATCGCCACCAATCCCCGACCAAGCGCACCATGGACCGGCCCAATCGCTCCGCATCGGAGCGCGAACCCACCGTAAAGTAATCGATCTCGCTCCGGAAGTGCGGCTGCACGGTGCGCAAGTACTGTGCCACGCCTCCGCTCCGGTTGAGCGCAGGCGAGGTCATCAGAATCCGCAGCGCTTGTTGCCGGGCTCTTGCCATGCAGTCTTAAAGCTAGAACCGCGTTTCGACGGGCAGTTGATCGCTTGCCGGAGAGCTCACCGCGGGCGCACTCCGCACCCGCTGAACCAGCTTTTTCAGAGGATCGAGAACAGGCCTCCAGACTCCCACGATGTTGCAAACCATCTCGGGGAACCAGATGGCGTCCGCGATACTGAACCTCGGAACGAGGTAAGGATCTGTGTCCGGAACGACAAAGCGGTTCTCGGTGGTCACCGCCAGCGCGTAGCCCGCCGACCGCGCCGCCTGCGTTGCGCGTTCATCGAAAAGGCCGTACGGATAAGACAGGCAATCGACGGCGCCGCCAGTCCACTCCTCCAGCATCCGCATGCTGTCGCGAAGCTCGCGAGCCAATTCTTCTTCCGCGCAGCGCCTGACGTCAGGATGGCTGACCGTGTGCGAGCCAATGGTGACCTCCGGATATTCGCTGATGGTCCGCAGGTCTTGAACCGTGATCGCGTGCCGGCCGCCGCCGGTTTCCTTCACCCACGGGAACTTGCCATCCCCGCCGACGATACCGGAAGGAATGAACAACGTGACCGGGATCTGGTAGCGCCGGACCACTGGCAGGACGTTCTCGAGCAACTCGCTCGAGCCGTCATCGAAGGAGAGCCAGACGGCTCCCGAGGGCAACGAACCCCGCCGGTCGAGGAAAGCGATCAGTTCGCCGACGGAAATGAAGGTGTAGCCGTGCTTGGTGAGCCACCGGACACAGCCGAGAAAGAGCTTTGCCCCGGGTTTGTGGAAATAGAGTGCCGTCACCACCCGCGGGCCGAGTGCCATCTTTCTTGCGCGGCGTACGCGGCCGCAGGCAATCAGAACCGCACCCAGCATCCCGCACGTCAAGTTGCGGATGAGCAAGCCGATGGGGTTCATGTCGAACGGACCTCCACCAGGCGCACGGGCCGCTCAAGGCAGTCGCCGAAGAACTCGGCCAAGCCTCGGATGTGGACCCGATAGTCGAAGTACTGTTCGCAGATTTGCCGGCCGGCAGCGCCGATCCGCGCTGCCCTTTGGGGATCGTTCAAAAGGGCGACCATTTTGTCCGCAAAGTCCGCGTGGTCGCCCGGCCTGGCCAAGCACGCATTAACGCCGTCCACGAGGAAGTCCGCGAGGTCTCCGACCCTACCGACGATCACCGGTTTGCCGGAAGCAAGATACTCTCCGAGCTTGTTCGGCATCCTGGTTCTCGACCGGTCGTCGTCCCACAACGGCAGCAGAAGCGCTGTGGCATCGCGGAGAGACGCAAGCAGAGTGGCTTCGTCTACCCAACCCATCAGGCAAACATCTTCCGACGATAGGCTCCCGTTCTGCGCATTTCTGCTGTGACCTTCAACGACGGATAGGCCGTGTTCGGACGCCCGCTGTTTGATGGCCTGGGCGGCTCGACTCGAGTAGCTCCCGATCAGTGTCAGCCGGCAAGGGTGGGCCTTTTGAACACCAGCGAGGGCCGCCAGCAGAAACATCACGTCTGGCAGCCACCCATCCAGTGTTCCGCACCAGACGAAATTGGGGATGAGATTCTTTGCCGGCCGGGACGGCGGGCGCGTGACCAGGAAGCGGTCAAGATCGACCACTGAAGGCAGCCGATAGATCGCTAAGCGCGGGTTGATTTTGGCGGCCCGTTCGTGCGCCCAACCCTCGATCGCTTTGGAAATGACCAGCAAACCCGTCGAAGCCCTAAACATCCGTTTCCGAAAAAGCCAGCGGGTCAACGCGGAACAGCGTGGTTCGGCGGGCCACCATTCGCACATCTCCTGCACAAGCGGAAAGCGCAGCCACTGGCACAGCGCGCCAACGAACAGGTTCAGCAGACCATGCATGGCATAGAGGTAGACGGCGACGTGCTCCTCGGCCGCACGGGCTCGAACGAGCTTTAGCGTTAGACCCGCTACCGCCCGGACATAAACCAGCAACCGCGCCACGCGGTTCTTCGGCCATGCCAGGCTCGTCGTATACTCGAAGGAAATGCCCTCGTGGACGCCGCGCCTCTCGGTGTTCTCCACGAGCGGGCTCGGACCGCAGTGCAGGATGCGGTAGTTCAGGCCAGCCGCCTGCAGCGCTTTTCCAACAAGCGTGATTCGGGCGGTTCCGCCGAATCCGTACGGATAACCTTCGCTACCGCAGACGCAAAGGACCGTGGCCAGATTTTCTCGACCGCCGGGCATGACAACTTTGGGGGGCCGCCTCATCCGGCCAGCACTCTCACGACCTTAGCCGGCTGCCCGGCGGCCACCACACCCTCCGGAAGCGACCTGCTTACGATGCTGTGAGCGGCCACGACCGTTCGCCGTCCAATCTCAACACCTTTGAATACGGTTACGTGCATTCCCAACCACACGTCTTCCCCGATAATCACCGGGGAAGCGTCTCCCGGCCTGCCGGCGAGGCGGTCTCGGAAGTCGATGGCATGCCAGTCGGTATCGGTGATCGTCACGTTCGCTCCACACATGACCCGATCTCCAATCGAGATTCTAGAGGCACAGCCTATGACCGCGCCGCTAAATCCGCAGTTGTTTCCTATGTCAAGGGTGGCCGCCCGATCGAGCGTGGAAAGCATACAGGGCCGGTTGACGCCAATCAGATTGGACCAGCGACCGGAGCGAAATTCGCATCGGTTCCCAATTCGGATGCGCGATCCCGGCAGCCGACGGAAGAGGGGGATCCCGTAGAACGAGCAACTCGGTCCGATGTTGATGCCCCACCACCAGGCCAGGAATCGCGCCATCTTGGTGTCGACCGAACACCGGCTCGCGTTCAACAGACAGTTGAAAAGGTGGGGAGCGCTATCACGGCTAACGGCGCGGAGCCCCCTGCCGAGGATATATTTCCCAACGATATGTGACATCGTTGTGGACATCTAAACGGTTCCGAGAGCCCGCGTCAACCCGGCAGGCCTAATCCGTCGTCAACAAAATATGAACTGGATCTGCGGCGCAGGTCGCTCCCTAGCGGCGTTGTGCCGTCGGTTGTGGCCGACAGAATCCAAAACGACCCTCGAACTCGCACCCACCCAGGACTAGTTCCGAATCCGCGCAGCTTCTCTCTGCGCTGATTTCCCGGGCTCCCCGGGATACGCACATTCCCACGCAAAGCAAGATCGGGTAATACTCGAGCGTCAGACCTGGATTGGCCGACGAAAACATACGAATGGCCCAAAGCAGCACCACGCCCCCAGCCGTGAGTTGCAACCCGGTGGGCTTGCGCCGGAGCGCGGCGAGCGACGGCGCCATGTGCACGGCAAAATAGGACAGGAGCAGGGGTACTCCGCCGTAGAAAAGCAGGTTGAGGTAGCCGACATCGGTCCCGCCATTCCACTCCCCGCGACCCCACCGCCACGTGGCGAACGAGCCTCTGCCGAACAACAATTCCTGTGGCTTGACGGATCGAAAGAATTCCCTGAGTTGGCCACTGCGGCTGTCCTCGTCCAGTCTTGAGTAAAAACCCTCCGCCGCTCCTTCTACCTTCTCGAACGCGGGCGTCTCTGCCAGGAACACCAGGGAGAACAACAGCAGCCATGCGGTCATCCCCAGCGCGGCGAGCCACGCTGGTGCTTGCCACCGTCCGCGTTGGCGGTCCGCGTAGGCGCATAGAAACAGCAAAGCGAAAAGCATGACGAAGTTGAGCCGCATCTCCGTAAACAGGCTGCCCAGGCCGTACACGGCCGCCGGAGCGAACCGCATGTAGCGAACTCCCGAGCTTCGAGGATACGGCCTCAACGCGGTCCAACTTGCCGGCCAGAACAGCGCATTCACCACGGGCAGCATGCACCGTACGGCCTCCACGCGCGACGTCGTGCCGAGCCCGGCGATTTCGTAGAGCGTCACAGTCGAAAGCACCGCGGCGGTGACAAGGAAGGCTTTGTCGATCACCGGCCAATTGCTCCGCCGCACCGCGACGAAGAGGACCACGGAGATCAGGCACATAAACGGGCCCGTTGCGTCCACCAGCTTCTGCGAGAACAGGTCCTCGAGGGTGTAGCCTTTCACCGCCATCAACCCACCAGCCGCCAGGAACAACACGAAGTGCCCGAGGAAACCATTGGCCATCTCCCGCCGGTTCGTACACGAGAGCGCCAACACCCCCGCCGACACCAGGAGCAGGATCTCGGCGGCGTGCAGGATGTAGTAGAGGGGTCCTTTAACGATCTCCGCATAATAGAAGGGATCTGCTCCGATCTGTGCTTTCGACGCGGTGATGAAGCTCAGCATGGTCCCAAACGAGGCACCTAGTCCCAGCACCGCGAGGATCAGCACCGCCCCCTCGGTCGGTGCGTGCCACGAGGCTCGAACGCTAGGGTACAGGCTGGACGGCATTATCTCGCAACCAAACTCACTGGTACGGCGGCCGTACTCCCGGTGCTGAATTTACGTCGCATGAGCCAACCGAGCCACGGAAGCCCGACGACGACCTGGGCAATCGACACGAGCATGTAGGCCAACGCCAGCCCCCACGCCCCCTTGCCCACCAAGGCATAGGCGCCGATCACCAGCGTTCCGCCTCGTACCAGCGAAAGCAACACGCCGGGACCAGCCGCTTCGAGCGACCACATCGCATGGTTCACCGGCGAGTTGATCGCGAAGAATACCGCGGAGACGCTGATCAGCCGCACTGCGTTCGCGCCGTGCGCGAAAGCGGGACCATACAAACTCATGATGAACGGGGCAGCGATAGCAATCGGAACGGCCACCGCAATGGCTGGTACCGTAGTAACCAGGAAATTCGCCGTGAGACAGCGTTTGTATTTTCCGCGGTCGCCCTCGGCCAGCACGTTCGAGAGCGTGGGCAGGCTGATGTTCGAGGTGGCCGTCGCGAAGAAGAGGATCACGAACTGGCACTGCATGACCGCATTGAAAATGCCGGCCTCCGCATACCCGCTGGTGCGCGCCAGCAGAACGTTGCTCCACCAAATCGCAGGCGTATAGGAAAACGTCGCGAGCAGCACCGGCAGGGTAAAGCGGTACAGGATGCGCAGGTCTTCCCTCTTGAACCGGTAGGTTGCTTTGATCAGCAGGGACTTGCACAGGCGCCAGATGGCGAACCGAAAGTAAATGGTGATGGCCACCCCGGCGGCGGTGTAGCCTAACAACGCGCCGTGCAAGCCGAATAGCGCCGCTCCCGCGGTGACCAGAACAAGCAAACCGACCCCTCGGATCGCATTGCCGATGGCAATCGTCCGGAACGCTTCGAGGCCCCCTAGAATTCCGGTTTGTGACGCATTGACGGCCGCGAACAAGAGGATCGCGCTCACAATCACGAGGCCGCCCGCAAGTTGCGGTGCGTTCAGCACCCGCGCACTCAGCCAAGGTGCTGCGCCGAGACAGAAGCCTCCGACGCCCACACCAACCACCAGCGCGGTCGCTGAGCACAGTCCGATGAGCCTTCCCGCGCTTTGCTGGTCGGAGTTCCTGTGCTCGGCGATGTAGCGACTCGCCGTCATGCCGAGCCCCGTGCCCGCAAAGGTGAGAAACAAATTCGCAGTCGCCAGAAGAATGCCGAACTCGCCGAACCGCGTCGGCCCGAGCAGCCGCCCGCAAGCGACATTGCTCGCGAGCGTGAACGCGTTCAAGATGCTGGCGCCGGCGATCTCCCAGAATGCTCCGCTGGCAATGCGCCGCCAGAGGCCGGACTCCCCCTGCCACGAACCTCGGACTCCAGCCGGAAGCCACTCGCGCCAGAAACGACCGCCGAGGCGCAACACGCATGCAAACCCGCTCAGACGTCCCCCTTGTCCGCCGTGTTGCCGTAGTATCCGCCGTACCCGTAGCCATAACCGCTGCTCTTCGGGTTCCAGTCATTCAGGATGGTGCCGAGTAGCCAGTTTCCGGCCTCTTGCAAGCGTTGACAGGCGAGCTCGATCGCGCTGCGCGTGGTGAAATCGGTCCGGATCACCAGAATGACGGCGTCCGCTTGGCGTCCGAACATCCGCGCGTCCGGTAGGTTCAGAACCGGCGGGGTATCCACCAGAATCATGTCGTACTTGCCTCCCCGCAGATGCGCGAACAGATCGCCGAGTCTCGGCCCGAACAGCAGGCTCGCATTGGCGCCTCCGCCGGCCGGCAGTACGGCCAGGTTCGGAATCTCGGTCTCGCGGACGATCGGGGCCGCCCGTCCTGCAAGGATTTCGCTTAAGCCCTCGCTATTGTCAATTTTGAAGATGTTGTGCACCTGCGGCTTCCGGGTGTCGCCGTCGACCAACAAGACGCGCCGGTTCGTCTCCGCTATCGCGATGGCCAGATTGCTCACCACCGTGGTTTTTCCTTCGCCCGGATTCGCGCTCGATACCGCGATGACTCGAGGTGCAACGCTATTCTGCTTTGCGTACAGGATGGAAATCAGGGTATCCCGAAACGAGTCGGCAAACGGCGACGCACGACGCTGCCAAATGGCCTGCTCGGCCTCGAGATGGATCGGCAAGGGAGTCCACGAGTCAGCACCGTTGCCGGTATGACCCATTCGCGGGCGCGCGTGGTTACTCAGACGATTGATCGATGGGATCACTCCCAGTTCCGGCAAATGGAGGAAAAGTTCCGACTCGCCGGGTTCTCGAACCCGAGCTCCCCGCTCCCGCACCAAGACCAGCCCAATTCCGAGCAGCACCCCCGAAAAGAGCCCGAAAGCGAGATTCAGGGCCAGTATCGGTTTGTAGGGATTTTTAGGCGGGTGCGCCGGGTCGATCACCTGGATGTTGCTCGCCTTCATGGCCGTCAAGATGTCTGCTTCTTTGGACTTCTGAAGCATGGACTCGTATAGGACGCGTGTCGTGTCCACGTCCCGCCGCAGAATGTTGTAGTGAGCGACTTTGTCCGCTTCTTGCGAAACCACCCGTGCCTGGGAGTTATATTTCGCCGCCAGCATGTTTTCCCGGGTTTGGGCTGCCTCGTACTCGTTGCGAATGCGATCAAGTACGTTGGCGCGGAGCGCCTGGGAAGCTGCGGTGACCGCCTTGATCTGCGCTTGGATCTTCGCCACCTTGGGATACTCTGGTGTGAAGGAGGAGCTCAGCTCCGCCAGTTGTCGTTGTAGGCTCGTCAGTTCGGCCCGGTTCTCCTGAAGTGTCCGATCGTCCAGGGTCTCCGGCAGGGAGTCCGGCGGGGCCTTCGAGATGAGCTGATACCAAGACTGCTTGGCCACCCGGTCGACCGTAGCTTTTGCCAGTTCCTCCTGGAAATAACGAAGCCGCTGTTCCTCCGCGTTGTCATTCTCGGAGGTGAACGAGAGCCCGGAGGTTTGCGCGTAGCTCAGTAACCGCCCTTGGGATTCTTGTAACTTGGACTTCAACTCCTCGAGCTGTCGGCCGAGCCACTCCCGCGTATACTGATTCGTCTCCCAGCGCTTTTCTAGGCTCCATTCGATGAAGGCACCGGTAATGGCGTTCGCCAGATCGGCGGACAGTCGCGGGTCGAGCGAGTCGACCGTGACCTCGAGCACGCGCGAGTTCGGCTGCGATTGGACCTGCAAGCCCTTAGCGGCCATGGCCAAAGCCCGTTCATGCCCGAGCTGGGAACTTGCCGGCTTCGGCAAGTGCAGTGCCGCGCGCCACCTCCATGCCGCGGACCGTTCTGCGCTCGCGAGCAGTCGCTTTTCGATGTCGTTCTTCGCCAGCGCACGCTCGAGCACGGAGCGGCTCTGCAACACCTTCTTCTGCGTCTGGATGTCATATTCCGGCTGGAACTCGCTTGCGAGCGATGACGTTGGGTTGACCGTGCGGCCGCCGAGGAAATCTTCGTTCACGCTCTGCACTTCTACCGATGTCGTGGCCCGAAAGATCCGGTCTTGTGGCAGCGTCAGGAGCCACGCGAGCAGGGTAGTCAAAGCCATCACCAAAACGAGGAATCTCGCATGCTTTCTCAGAATGCGGCAGTATTCCAAGAGATTGCGCGAGTTCGCGCTGCCGCCGTCTGAGTATTTCGACATCGATTCCCACGGCTGGGTTTCGAAATCGCGCCAGCCAAGGGTTCCTCGGTCGGCCGGGGGCAGAAGTGCGCCTCCGTTCTCCGCGATCATCCACTGTCGCATGCGGCCCACGATTCTTTCGCCTCCTGGTTCCCTCTCTTGCTATTGCGCGCTAGCGGCTAAAAGCGCCAAATCCTAGGCCGGTAGCTGTCTGGCTGACGGCTTCCCGGGACCCGAGCGCTGTTCTCGCTCGATCTGCAATGTCACTTGCGTTGCCGCTCTGTTCTCGGGGATATCGAAACTCATGCTTGGGTGGCTTGGCTACGGATCTCTCGAAGACCACGGACTCGGGCGTTCGAGAGCCTCGTTTCGTAAACCGATGGCCTCAGGACCGCCTTTGTTTTCACAGGATTCGGGTCCCGCTTCAGGGTATCCGCCAGACGGCAAATGTTCCTGCTTGAACTGCCGCTTCAATGGCGCGCAGAGTGGCCTTTCTGCCCGTGCTGGTCGGGATGAACAAAATGTCGTCGCCCCGAAGTGCGACATCCGATTTCTTTCCCCGGAGAACATCCTTAAGATCCACGGCCATCTCTTCGCGCTCAGTGGCATTGGGCTCGAGCCGCAAGATCTGGGCGTGCCGTGCATCGGCAGTGGTGTTGAGGCCTTCGGCTAGGGCCAGTGCCTGTAGCACTGATATCGACTGGTGCTCGCCAAGAACGAATCCGCCTGCGCGTTTCACCTCACCGATCACATAGACCATTTCCGCCTTGGGAACCGACACGACGTCATGCGGATAGATCTGAATGTTCTCTTCGGGATCTTCCAGAATTTTTTTCAAATCGACTTCGGCGACGCTGAACTGACCCGAGGCGTCAAGCTGGGCCTTGGGCAACGGGATGCAGCCCCACTCCAATTCCCGGGTGATGCGGATGCTGTATCCCGCGTCTGCCTGTAACCCGCCGGCCAGTGCCAACATTTCGAGCAGAGTTTTGTGTCCTTGCACTTGGTAAACACCGGGTTTGTTGACCTGCCCTAGGATGGAGACCGGCTGACTGTGAACTTCCGCGACGTTGACGGCAACTTGCGGGCGAAGAACATATGCCCTCAGGACCTGGTCGAGCTTTTCCTCGGCCTGCTGCACGGTCAGCCCGGACACATGGACGCGTCCGGCAAGCGGCACCTGTATGTCGCCATCGCCGTCAATCCGGATCGGCTTGTTCGCAGGAGCGAGTTCGGCCAATTCCGGTTCGGAAATCTCCAGCTGATCATCAGGCCCCAGAAGGTACGTGGAACGAGCTTGGCCGTCGCACTTGGGCTTCGGTTGGTCGAGCCGCAGCAAGGGCGCTTGCCCTTGAGCACCTGCGAGGATGATCAAACAGGCCAGGCTGGCCACCGCGACCCAGGTGATCATCATCGATGTAGATCTGGGCACGCCTGCATCCGTATCAGAGGTGGCTCGAACCAGTAAGACCGCAAGGGTGTGCTGGCTCGCAAGGCGCGGTTCCGTGTTCACGACCCGATCCTCCATTCGTCATCACAGACATTGTTTTCGAGCCCGGCCGCTTAGCCGGACATCGGAGCCATGGTGGACGCGGACGCTGCTCGCGGGAGCACTCGACCGACCATTTCGAACCGCGGAGTCCGTGTCTCGTCCTCGTGGGCCTTTTGAGACCAGGAGTCCTGCAGTTTTTCGACGACTCCCGCAACCGCATTCGAAAATCCCGTCGCCGTAAGGACATCGAGATCCATCCCGAGGGGGGATGACGCATCTTGCCGATACAGCGCGAAACTGCCCAGGCGTTTTCCGTTGCGTTTCCGCAGGCTGAACGTCAAACCCCAGTTCGTTTCTGACGCGGTCATGTCAGGATCCCAGAAGAACTGGAGATCGGTGACAGAATGTGAGTCAACTCGGGTTGGTAATTCTGACGACACCGACAAGCCGAAACCGTCAAATCCCGCGGGTTCGAGACAATGTTGCAATACCTGGCAGAGCTCGGCAAGGTTGTTGCAGGACCCGAGAGCGTCCGGTGTTCGGCGGATGTTGATATCATTGGCGATCACATGACGTTGATGCAAAGTCCGCCTCGCCATCCAAGCGAGCTCCAGGAATTCCGGATAACGCAAGTGCTGGACGCCGATCAAGACACCCATCCCCACAACGACTAAAACCGTTGCCACGGCGGTAGCACGCGCATCGAGCAGGAACAGACTCAAGAGTCCAAAACAGGCGCTTACACCGTAAAGCACCAAAACCGCTTGCCTATGGGAGATCCCCCGGCTCAGCAGCTTATGGTGAATATGCTCGCGATCCGCGTCGAACAGTCCTTTGCAGCTCAAAAACCGACGGACTACCGCGACGGCCACATCCAAAATGGGGAGGCCGAGAGAAACAATAGGAATGGCAACCGCAATAACGGTCGGCGATTTTTGTGACCCCGCGATTGCCATAGCACTGAGAAGAAACCCGATCAACGTACTCCCGCTGTCACCAAGAAAAATCGAGGCCGGGTTGAAGTTATAGCGGAGAAATCCGGCAATTGCGCCGGCTAGCACCAGGGTCAGAAACAAAATCCCTGCGTTATGAAACACTATCGCCACAACGCAGTTCACCACGGTGGAGAACAACGCCGATCCCGCTGCCAGTCCATCGAGTCCATCAATCAAATTGAAGGCATTCGTGATCCACAGGACCCAAAGAATTGTCAGGGGGAGTCCGACCAGCCACCCTAAATGCGGATCACCCGCCAGAATCGACAGATAGGATATTCGTACTCCAGAGCAAAACAAGACTACCGCTGCCCCAGCCTGCACCGCAAACTTCAAGTACGCATTCACCCCACAAAAATCGTCAATCAGTCCGAGCAGAAAGATGATAGTTGCCGGACCCAGTATCTTTACACTTAAATTGAACCAAGAAGAGGCATCTAAATAGACAGGGATGTAATGAGCCAGCAGTACCATGCACCAGAGCGTCACGAAAATAGCGACGCCGCCCAACCGAGGTACGGGACGAACATGAACATGACGGTCGGAACTCGGAGCGAAGACCCACCGGTGTGCGACCGAAAAATCGCGGATCCAACGCGTGACTGTTGCCGAAATTATAAGAGCGGCGACGAAAACAAGAACTTGCATGACCTTCTCTTCATGCTGTTAACGTGGTCCTGACAATCAGACACTGATGAACTGGTCCAAGAAATCCAGGGGCAATCGGGATGGGTCGGGATGGACCTTATCTTCTACACCCCAGCCTTTTTAGAGTGATAGTCCAGCGACGATCTTCGCTGCCGTGCCGGCCTGTCTCGGGTTATGCCACGCAGTATGTGGTCTCGGTGGATCTCCTCTATAATTTCGGCGATTTCCCATTGCTGAAAATCCGTGTTCTTTGGCCAGTCGACCTCCGCCAACTTCGAAGTCACTTCACGTACCGCACCCACAACGCGCGGAGCCACTCCCTCTAGTGACATTGTCTCTTCCAGTTCCCAGAGTTCTTCGCTGCGTCTTGCGGCATGCTGCGGGTAGGTCGGTAACATCCGCGCGACTACCTCCATTACTCCAGGATAGAACTCCTTGCACACCTCCAAAGCTTCGTCGAGGAACCGCATTTCACGCGCGAACAGCATGGTCTCTGAAAACAAGCCAATCAAACCCTTCGGCAGGCCGGAAAGGACCATTTTCAGTGCCGACGCTTGACCTGGCGCATCCCCGACCACCTTTACGCGCACGACGGTTCTCAACCGATTCGAGAGTTCCTCGGCACGCGCCCCGCTCAGATACAAGATTCCTGCCTGACCGATTTGCGAGGCCAAACCGCGAATCGATGCGTCCACGAAATCAACATGCTCTAGACCCAGCACCTCGGAAATTTTGCTCGCAGTCCCGGGCGAAATAGAGTTTGCATCAACGTACAGTAACTGTCGTGAGCCGCCCTTCCTCACCTTGGCGACATTTCTAGCCACGGAAAGTGCCGCTCCAGGAGGCACAAAGGACATTACGATGTCGGAGCGCTCGAGCACGTCCGCCAGGGAGTCAAGGGCTCTCAGACCAGCATCGCGACACAAGCATGCGGTACGTGAGCTTCGGCCTTCAAGCGTGGTAACGACGCGAAAGCCGTTCGCCGCCAGGAGCTTCGCAAATGTACTGCCCATTTCTCCGGGGTACAAAATACCTATCGTGGTTTGAGCCGATTGGAAGTCCATGAAGAATACTAGCTGTTCGCGCAGCGATCGCCGTCCTGAAAAACCCTTTGGTCAGAGGGGGGGCGCACCGGTCGAAAGCTCCTTACCTTTGTACTGAGGACCCTTGCCCGGATGTGGCGCATGGAGCCGGCGAGCAGCCTGGCGATGGTAGGCAGCGGATCATCCCAGCGGAAAAATGGGAAGATCTGAGGCTTCAAGATGCTGCGCAGCCATTGGTAAAAACTCAGCAATCCCATCTTACTCAGCTGCCGGTACGCTCTAAAATCCCGCACCGGATACCATAACCTCATTCCAGAACGAAAGTTTGTCGGTGCAGGGTGCGAATGGCCAGTTAGCCGGTCATACACCAATAAGGCTAGGTCTAAGCCACTCGCCTTAAGCAGACAATCCGCCGCGGTAAATCGTGCATTGCACTCCATCAGTTTCAATTGACCGTCTCTCTCATCCAATTTGAACTCCGCGTTGGCGATTCCCCGAAGCCCGGCCTCTCGAAAGAGTCTCAGCGACAGCTCCTTGACCTCCGGGACATGGTCAGTCACGTGGTAGACTCCTAAGCCCATTTTCACCGGAAACCTTCGAATCATTCTTTTCGTGTAATCGAAAAGGTCGTTCCCGTTCTCGTCGAGATACGTATAGTAACTGCACAGCTGGTCGTCGCCACCAGGGATCGTTTCCACTAGGAACGTCTTAATTCCGGCTCGGCTGGTGGCATCAAAAGCCTCGACCAAATCATTGAACGTCCGCACACAAACGAAAGAAGCACCGTCAAATTTGGCTTTATGTTCGTGAGAGAGCATTGGCTTGACAATCAGGGGGAACGACAGCTCGTTCTTCAGCTTTTCAATCTGCTCTCGCTTATCCGCGATCCAAAACTTCGGTGTCGGAACGCCAGCTCTCCGAGCTGCCTGGTAAGTACAAAGCTTGTTGAGCATGCAAAGCTGCGCTTTTGGGTTTGACAGGTCCAGTCGAAACTTTTCAGAAAGTGCCTGCCGATGCTCTGTAATGAGCTCGATTGCCTCGTCGCTTGCCGCAAGCAAGACTGCATCGCGCAAGTGATCCGACTGTGGCCCCAGCAGGTAGCTTGCCCAGGCTCGTTGCATGGTTCCGGCCGCCTTGGGTATGTCGATCCATTTGCAGAACCGAGAATACTTGACCGGTGCGTCTGCATAGTTGATGGCGTAGCATTCAATCTTTGCCCTGCCGAAGCTGCGTACAATAGACAGGGCATTAGCGGCGCCCCCGAGAACAATCGCGGGCGGCCTGTTCCGCCTTGTGTTTTTCATCACTGCTGGCCCGCGCGCATCACCACTTCCGGGATCTCAGCGTGGCGAGAATCCATGAGGACTTCGTCACCGTTCGGCTGCTCGAGCAAGAGTCGGGCCAGTATGGGAATTGCCACAGCAACGCCCCCATCCCTCTGGTGGTAATGGTAGTGATATCCCGGAGTAGTGTTTACCTCCAAGATGACTCCCCCCGACTCTGCTAACGGCACTTGCGGATCCCGCGTCACGATATCCACACCCGCCAGTCGCACTCCGACGGCAGCGGCCGCAGCGGCCCCGTCTTCAATGATTGATTTGCACAATAGCTTGGTTGCCGAGACGTTGTCGGCGACGGAATTCTCGTTGACAACCCTCTTAAGCGTGACCACGCTTCCTTTCTTTGGTACAGAGCAGAGCGACAAGCCTTGCTTGGAAAGGGTTCGTCGCATGTCCAGATCGATCGACAAAAGGGCTTGTCCAAACTTGCTCTCCGCCTCCAATCTGCTCTGGTTTTCCAGCCGGACGAGTTTGCGGACACTAGACCGGCCGTCAGCTGCGACAGAGGGGCTTTTTCGCAGAACTGCATCCAAAAGCCTTCCGTCCAAGTACAAGAGGCGGTAGAGATCGCCCTCGACTTGCTCTTCAACGAGCAAATTCGAGTCATAAGCTGCCGCGGCTACCGCGGCCCGAACCAGGTCGAAACTCGTGAGAACGCTGGTCGTGACCCCACGACCGCTGGCGCCATTTGCTGGTTTAACGACCCATTCCCCTCCAAAGCGTCTTGTAAAAGCGACTGCTTGGGCGATACTGCTGAGCGTGAACTCGAAATACTTAGGGGTTTTCAGGCCCCTCTTGGTCGACAATCGGTGCACCAGAGGTTTGTTAGCGGCAGCAAAGAGAATCACGGGATCATCGATGGCGGTCGTAGTCTGCCGCGTCCGTGTACAAGCCCAGCCAAGCCGAATTTCGAGCAGGTCCTTTTCCAACTGCTCAACGCTGGCACCGAGACGGTTGGCGGCATCGCGCCAGATTCCCTCATAGAATCGAGAGCGATGCTGGTCCGCCCGGCGGTGTTCGGGGAGCTGCCCGCGGTACCAATTTCTTGCGCGAACACCGACCGATAGCAGCTTGAGCATTCCCGGATGACAGAAACGAAGGAGCACCGACACTCGGCCCTCCAATATTAGCTAGCCATGTTGCCTTTGAGCAGAGTCACACTAATCCCCCGCTTCAATCGTGGGCGTGATACAGCCGGCCTCCTGCAGTATTCTGTCCACCCACTCATTCGAGAACTGACCACGCTTCACACCCGCTAAGTAGGCTGCCATGGTGGCTCTTTGAGCCTGTAATCTCTCCAGTAGTTCGCTTGCAATCTCTTGTGGAATAACCACGACGCCCGCGCCATCCGCCACAACCAGATCTCCGGGATTAACCACAACTCCGCCGCAGCAGATCGGAAAATTGATCTCACCCGGCCCACGGTGAAGTGGCCCGATTGGTGTAGCGCCACGCGCGAAAACGGGAAAATCTAATTCGAGAATGTCAGGCAGATCGCGCACGAATCCATCGACAACAAAGCCGGCGATTCCCCGGTGCTTAGCTTTTGTGGAAATCAAATCACCCAAGACCGCATTCATCGCGGAACCATGGGCATCGACCACCACGATATCGCCCGGTTTCGCCACATCCAGCGCTTTGTGCACCATCAGGTTGTCCCCTGGGAACACCTTCACGGTGCAAGCCGGTCCGCAGAGTTGGTGTTGCCTTCCGGTCAGGCAAACGATGCCGGGATCCACTGCATATAACCGGTTGAGCAGATCCGAAATATCGGGAGTCGCGAATTCCGCGAATTTCTGCATGAGGCTCCGATCCAGGCGATTGAACTCAGCTCTGATGCGAAAGCCCGGCCCAGGGAACATTTCTGCCGATCGCGGTTTCTTAGCTCCTACGTTCACCGTCGGAATTGTAATCGCCGCCATGCTCCCTCCTCGATTTCAACGTTTGAATTACTACTCACCACGAATTGGAACGTGGGTCTTGACGCAAACGATCGCCCAACAATATTCACGAAACGGCCACAGGTTGACTTGGAGTTTAAGCGGTGGATAATCAGCAACCCACTCTCGTACGTTTTGTTGACATAACCAGGTACTGCATTCCGCAAGAAGAAATGATCGGGTAATTTCGATTCGCCGCCTTCTGGAGCACGTCATGCACCTTGATTCCCAGTGAATCGCCAAGAAGCGGCTTTCCGAACAGGGTAAAGGGACCGAACCCTAGCATGCCGCTCCGCACCTTCAGCAGTCCCGCATCGGAGAGCATGGAATCGAATTGCCGGCGTGAGTGTCTTTGAAGCTTGGGCGCTTTTCGCGCCGGCAGCAATTTCGCCGCACGAAGCACCGAAGCAAGATAGCGCTGCACCGGCCGCAGGATCGGAACCCGCAGGGGATCCAGAAGTTCGTCAAGGTGTATGTTATTGTCCGCTGTGAGTAACACATATCCGCCGGGCCGTGTCACGCGTGCCATTTCACGAACCGCGGCAGACGGATCATCGAGCCATGGCAGCACCCCAAGCGCGAACACCAGGTCAAAACTGTGATCGGGCGTTGGGAGGTGGCGTACGTCGGCTCGCATGATTCGAACCCGCTCAGCAGCGCCGGTCTGAGCTAAGCGCTTGCTGGTGAGGTTGAGCATGGCAGGAACACTGTCCACGGCATCAATGTGATATCCCCGCATGGCGAGCGCAGCCGTAGCAAATCCAGCTCCGCACCCTATCTCCAACAAACGCGCCGTAGGAGGCAAGTGCAGTTGTTCGATCCATTGCAGGGCTATCGCCATACGCGCTTGGTAAATGCGACCACCTAGGGTCGCCGCACCGTAAATGCGCTCCCACTGAAGCGCGGAGGACTCAAAATGGGTGTTAACGATAGCCTGTTGACTGCGTGTGGTAGCGCCCTCACCTAGTCGGCTGTTCGCTTCCTCCGCATAATCGATTTGATTTGCGATTTCCATTTTTACCACCCAGTTTGCCGCACTTACAGCAAGGCCTTCGGTCTAAACACCGGTTTTATCGCTGGCCTGCGAGATCGTGCTGCATATCGATGCGTAGAGATCTGTCCATCGTGTGGTGTAGCTCGTGACCGCTCCGGCTACAACGGTGGGGAAAGACCTAAGGTCGGATTCGTCGATGCACTGCAGGCGCGAATGGCTTTGTTGACGTTCAGCCGCCCACCGGTAACGGTCATACCCGTCAGTGATGGAACGGGGTCGACGTTGTCCAAGACCACTGCCTTCAAGTTGGCGGTATTGAGAGAGCATCGAGAGAGAATCAGCACAGCCGATCCCGAGACATGGGGCGTGGCCATGGAGGTACCGCTCTCATATGAGTAGTTAGCGAAGGGCCGGGTGGAGAATATGTTGACGCCAGGGGCCCCTAGATGAACGCTGGTGGCTCCGAAGTCGGAGAACGAGGCCAGAGCGTCAGTGTTGTCCGTTGCCGCCACGGCCACTACGTTCGGGGCTTTGTAGCTGGCCGGGTAAAACGGAGACAGGTCATTATTCGAACTTCCGTTGCCGGCAGCAGCTACGAAAAGCATGTCGTTTGCATTGGCTTGGTTGATTTCGTCCAGCAGAGCTTGCGAAAAGCCTCCGCCGCCCCAGCTATTGGAGAGCACGCGCACATTGGCCTCACCTGTGGCAGCGAAGGCTGCCTTGGCTTGAATGGTGAACTCGATCGCGTTGATGGCGTCGGAAGCTAGCCCCAGGCCTGGTGCAGTCAGGAACTTCGCCCCCATAATGCTGGCTGTCCAGTTCACACCCACGACACCAACGCCATTGTTCCCGACGGCGCCGATCGTGCCGGAAACGTGGGTACCGTGGCCGTTGTCGTCCAGGGGATCGCACAAATTGGTGATGGCGTTGAATCCGTGGCTGCCGGCAGGGCAAACTATGGGGAGCCCTCCGATGTTCACTATGAAGGTTCTGGGAGCTGACCAGACATTCGCGGCCAAGTCCGGGTGCGTGTAATCGATGCCGGTGTCAACCACGGCCACGACATTCGCGCGCGATCCTGTGGAAATGTCCCACGCTTCAACGGCGCTGATATCAGCGCCGGGCTTCCCCGGCTGGCCCAGGATTGTCTGCCCTGTGTTATGTAGTCCCCAAAGTTGGCTGAAATAAGGATCGTTGGGGGTGGCGATGGCCCGGACGATATAGTTTGGCTCAACGTATTGCACATCCGGCCGAGCGGAAAGCTCGCCAATCAACGTGGCGACGTTCTTGCTCGACGAGTGGAATCGCAGCACTCCCATTCCCCCAATTCCTGCAACGCGGTCGACATTCTCAGCCGCCTCCGCCTGGAGAATTGAGGTTAGGGATACCGCTTGGAACTTAACCAGAACTTCATTTGCGGCCGCCTCCTGGCCCTTGTAGAACTCGGCTGGAATGTTCTGCGCATGTGCGGTTACGGTGACTACGAGCCCAAAGAGCAAGACGCGACCTGCCTTCTTGAATAGGTTCAGCATAAAGTCCTCCTCTGCCCATTTATCTGGGCGACGAAAGGCTAAATCGAACAAAGAAACGTGCACTTTTGGTATGGGCTTTGAAGATCGATTGCAGAAGATGTTTCAGCCAGAAACGGGAAGTGCAGTCACGCTGCTCTGGTGTTCTCGCGGCAATGGTAGCACCCACGACTCATCAACTTGGACCGCGACCGAGCGCTGCAAGAGTGTCACAGACAACACCACACGGTGGTGCCCTCGAAAAGCCAACAAGATTCCCTCTGCGCCACAAAGAGGACCGTATTCAATTCTGACCCTATGTCCAATCTGGAGAAATGGCCACGGCAGCCTGGGTAATCCGGACTTAACAGCCGCTTGAATTGCAGCAATTTCAGTTTCATCAACAGGGACAGGCGTTCTTCCAGTTCTCACGAGGCAAACAACTCCGGGGATCGAAAGAACTCGGTGCTGGTTCACTGGGTTAAACTGGAAAAACACATACCCTGGAAAGAGCGGAAGTTCCACTTCCTTGAACCGGTCAGACCATCGGCGCCGACATTTGTATAGGGGCAAAAACGATTCGAAGCCCCTGGTGTGCAAGTGCATAGCAACCGTATTCTCGAACCGGCTTCTTACCCGCAGTGCGTACCAGGAATGGCTGTTTCTTCCGCTATCCATGTTCATTTAGCAAATTCCCGGCGCCAGCCGTAGCCTTAGCGATGGCAAGGTTTGGGCAAGCTGCCGCCCCTTGAGTCCCATCTTCGGAGGCCCCAATGCCCTTGCTGCATTCCACATAGCGAATCTGTTCTGATGTTTCATGATTTGAGTGGCCTAGTCCATCAGCTAGATAGGTTCGCCAATGTACGTAACCGATCAAATTAGATATTTGACTAAGTCAGCGGGCTAGACAAAGGGACTAATTCCCGGGTTTAGGGGAAGATGGCTGAAAAGGGCACGATTGCAAGCTCTCGCACCACGGGCTAATTCTTTTGGGCGATAGACTTCAAGAGGGAACCGCAAGACTATTCACATGGGAACGCGAGTGAACGTCCGGAGCGAAGGCATCAAGTGCGATTTCAACGCAGTATGGAGCTGCGGGCAAAGTTCTGGGTGGTCATGAAAATCTTCCGCACGATTGCCGAACGGGAACACACTCCGAGCTTGCCCATGACCAGTCGTAGAAAGGTCTTCACTGTGTTCGTGCTTACATTCATCCGGCTCGCGATCTCCTTGTTGCTCAAGCTCTGCAGCAGATACCGCAAGGCTTCTCGCTCACGTTCCGTAAGGTTGAATAGCTTGGAGACTTGCGACAGCGGGATCAGTTCAGAAGGACCTCTTTCAAGCAAAACGGCTATGCTGGGATGAGAAGGATCTCTGACGTTGAAATCCAAGCGGAAAGTGCGACAGAAATAGCGTCTGCAGCCCGATCGGAACTCCGTCACAAAAGGAGATTCAGGTGAGAATTCTTGGCTAATCAAGCTGGAGCGAATCTTTCCAGCTAGGAAGGCCGTTGGCGGACCACCGTTCGTGTACTTAGCTGGATAGCTGAGGATCTGTATCGCCTCGGCATTGAAGGAGACGGAATTCAGCGAGGAGTCTAGCAGGAGGACTCCAGCCACGGCCCCAGTTGGAGGTACCTTCTTTCCCCTTTTGGGCAGCTTTCCTTGAGGCGCTGAAACCGCCTTTGAACTTGGCCGAGGAGTGACGTTCATGCCGACCTCCTGCAGATATTCCAGAGCGCATTTACGCGGCCCTGGACATTGGCAACCGACAGCAGGGAATGCTCGCCTGGGCTTCAAGATACCTCTCGGCCGACTTCGACCTTGTTTCCTTGGGGTAGTTGTGCAACTACTGTTGATAGGGCCACAATGCTCACAAATAGTTGCAAAGAGATTCAAGCCTCGTCAAGTTAAATCATTGCGAAAGAGATGAAACGCCTCGTCAAGTTACTATTAGTATTACTGTTAGTAGCGGCGGCTCGTGACCTGGGAATATTGGCGGCATTGTAAGGGTAAGAATCACTTGACAATATCGTGGCAGTAGTATCGAGTTGACGAAACTGAATCGTTTCAGGACGATGGGGGCGCCAGGTGCAAAGTTGGAAGACTTCTGTGATTTCTTCCAGCAGGGATCGCCTTCGGGAATCAGCCAAACTTCTCATTGCTGAACGCGGCTTTGAAGCCGCCACCACCGCGGCCATTTGCAGGCTGGCGGGGACGAGCCAGTCGCAGCTCATCAAGCATTTCACGGACAAGCAAGGTCTTCTTGAGGCCATTTTCCAGTACGCCTGGGAGCAAATCAATCCCGCGGTGCGCCTGGCCACGGAGAGCATTGCATCGCCTCGGGAGAAATTCAAAATCCTGGTTGACATGGTGCTCGGCTATCTCGAGAAAGATCGCGAAATACGGACGTTGTTCTTACTCGAAGGGCGGCGTATCCGCGGTGACGGACACATGGTCGTACTAGTTCCCGGTTTTTTGGAATTCGTAAAGATGGTGGATGGGATTCTCAAAGAATTAGCCGACAGGGGCGAGTTGGCACCGAGTGTCCATCCACAGGCTTTTCGCTCTGGCCTTATGGGAGCCGTCGAAGGGATGTTACGGGACCAGATGCTGGCCCGCACATCACGTTTCCCCGCATCGTACTCGGAGGCGCAAATTCGTGTGCTAGTATCCACTTTCGTTTCAGCATGCATGAGCAGTTAGCTTTTATTGTACGCCGCAGACCACCGCCGGGAAGCAAAGCAAGACCTAGCGTAATCGCGGATTGCTTATCATAATTTTCCATGGATTCGCAGTCCGCGAAGAAACCCCCGTCTTTATCACGATCAGTCGGAGAAAGGCTTTCACCGTGTTGAGGCTGATGTTCATCCGATTCGCGATTTCCTTGCCGCATAATCCCTGTAGCAAATATTCCATCACTTCTGTTTCGCGCTGCGTGAGGTTAAATTGCTTGGAGACTTGCGACAGCGGGATCAGTTCAGAAGGACCTCTTTCAAGCAAAACGGCTGTGCTGGGATGACAATAACCTCCGACCTTAGAACCCAAGAGGAAAGCCCGACAGAAGTAACGTCTGCGGCCCGATTGGAATTCGGTCACAAAGGGAGATTCAGCTGAGGATTGTTGGCTAATCAAGCTCGAGCGAATCTTTCCGGCTAGGAAGGCCGTTGGCGGACCACCGTTCGCGTACTTAGCTGGATAGCTGAGGATCTGTATCGCCTCGGCATTGAAGGAGATGGGACTCAGCGAGGAGTCTATCAAGATGAATCCAACTGCAGACTTAGGTGGAAGCACTTTCCCCTTCACCGGCGACTCGCCGGCTCTAGCGACGGCGGCCAGCGAGGGTAACTCTCTGAAGGAATTGCCAAACACCCATGCCCTGACGTCAGGCCCTTGTGCAACCGGTACTAAGGAACCGTATATCTTGCGCATTTGTTCCCCACCTTACGATCTTTGGGCGTGTTTCACACTCTTTACATCACTGATAGGCCGATTAGAGAAGTTGAGGTCCGATCATCACGACGATACTTAACCCAAAACGAGACTCCACCGACGATGCTGCCAAAATAATGCCTGAACAGGAAAAAACCAAAAGCGGCTGGTTCTTGGAATTTTGACTCGGGTAAACTCCGTAAACGATGTAATTAACAACCGAGTGCTCCTTCACCCTTTTGGTGAACACTGGGGGCGGTTCGGTGCACTCAAATCACCTATTTCAGCGGACGTTTTAATACCCGGACTGATGTCTCGGCCCGCCTATCTGGCGCACACGCCGGTGGTCACGACGTCTTTGTTGGACTTGAGTTGGTAGCTGAAATACGGCACGGCGACACGGAAGGATTGCGGGTCGTTGTTCGCGCAGTGACCCGGACTCTGTTGCGAGCAAAGCGGACCGGCGGGGTGATCATCCGCGTAAGAGATATTCGCTCGGTGCCGCGGGTCGAGCGACCGTGGGCCGAAGGGATGTGCGTGAAAAACGTCTGCTCGGAGCGCTCACGAACCGAAATGAGTGCCAAGCTGGACGACAGTTTGGCGGCACCTAGGCGCGAACGACAAAATAAATAACCTCTGCCAGCTCGCTCAGAAGGCGAAGTACGATCTGCTTGTGATGAGCGACAGCGACGTGCGCGTGGAACCGGATTATCTTAGGGCCGTAGTCGCTCCCTTTTCTGATCCGGACGTAGGTGTGGTAACGGCGCTTTACAAAAGCGTGAGCGTTGGCACGGTGACGTCAAATCTCGATGCTTTGGCCATGTATATGGACTCTGCCCCCGCCGCGCTCGTGGCCAAAAAAATCGAAGGCAAGATGCGCTTCGCGTTTGGCTGGACAATGGCCACGTCCAAGAAATGCCTCGCAGAGATCGGTGGCTGGGAAGCGATGGTCAACTATCAGTCCGACGATTTTGAGTTGGGCAAGCGCGTCGCGGAA
>WNGJ01000693.1_pt1 | contig 35525 bp, 36 predicted proteins | sample 5400611 | NCBI WGS metagenome assembly WNGJ01 (sample SAMN13153375, study PRJNA577476) | soil metagenome | isolation source: 40 cm soil or saprolite under Garry oak tree replicate 1 | place: USA:California | collected 2016-06-15
TACCGGAGCAACGTCACCGTGAGTTGGACCGTGAGCGACCCCGAGACGCCGTTCAACTCGATCGGCTGCGGGACCAGCATGCAGACGACCGACACCGCCGGCATGAGCTTCACCTGCAGCGCGACGAGCGACGGCGGGATGGACTCGCAGACGGTCACAGTGAAGCGAGACACGACACCCCCGACGTTCGCCCTCTCGTCGGTCACCGCCAACGCCACGAGCTCGGCGGGCGCGAACGTCAGCTACGCCGCGCCGGCGAACGACAATCTCTCGACGCCGACGGTCACGTGCGCGCCGGCGTCAGGGTCGCTCTTCCCGATCGGCGACACCACGGTCAATTGCACCGCTACCGATGCGGCCGGGAACCCGACCAGCGGCAGCTTCACCGTCCACGTGAACAGCGCGTCCCAGCAGGTCACGAACCTCATCGACCTGGTGAACAACCTGCCGAACGCGCCCGGCGGAAGCTTGAACACAAAGCTGAACGACATCCTCGCCGCCATCAACGCGGGTCAAACCGCGAACGCGTGCAGCAACCTCGACGCTTTCATCAACGAGGTGAACGCGCAAAAGGGGAAGAAGATCTCCGTGACCGAGGCGAACGCGTTCATCACGGCCGCGCAAGACATCAAGACCGCGCTCGGCTGTCCGTAACGCGCGAGAGGGCGCTAAACGCCCCGGATGCGCGTTGGCCGCGCCCGGCCGCGAGAACGAGTCGTGAGCGGGAGACCGAGGAGGCGTATCGAGCGCTGGCCAGCGCCGCGCGCCCACAGACAGTGAGAAGCGGATACCGCCGATCACAGTCTGGCCGTGCCGATCCCGGTCGGGACCGCTTTATCGAACATGCGAGCGCGAGCAACGGCGCGGTCGCTGACTTCGGCCGGACGCTGACGATCCGGCCCTCGCGGAGCCGGATGATCTCGAACACCGACCACACGATTCGCCGGCGTTTGGTCGGGCGACCCCGTCGCCGACGCGGCCGGGATGTCCTGCGCCAGCTGTCGCGCCTCGAGATACCGGTGCGAGAGCTCATTCCCGGGGATTCCAGCGCCGCGACGAACGGGACGCGATAGCCCGCGCCCCGCCACAGGGGCCTTTAGATGCTTTTGTGGCGAACTTCGTAGCGGAGGAGGGCATTGTCGGAGCCCTCCCATCTCCGGATCTCGATGAGCCGGAGGGTCACGTCCGGTTTGCCCACGAAGACAGGGACACCTTCACCTAGGAGCAGGTTGCCAATCATCAGATGGATCTCATCAATCAGATCATGCGCCAGCAGATCGTTCCAGAGAGTCTTGCTGCCTGTGATCAGAATATCTTTGCCGGCTTGGCGTTTGAGTTCGGCAATCTGCTGGTACGCGTCTGCACGCCTGATGATGCGGACATCGGGCCAGGTTCCTGTCAGCGTATCTGAGACGACGATGGTGTTGACGGACTGGCCCGCTTTTGACAGCTCCTTCTGTTCGCGCGTCCACTCCTCGGAGTCGGGATTCTCGGCGACCTTCGGCCAGAAGCTTTTGAACAGCTCGAAGGAAACACGGCCCACAAGAAGCACGTCGGCTGCGCGCAGCAGTTCGGCGTTATAGGTGTCGAAGACCCCGCCCATCATCGGGAACATGACCGAGACATCGTTTCCTAGCCCTGTGTGATAGCCATCGAGTGAGATCACGTTGTAGACAATGACTTTACGCATGGCCCGTTCTCCAATGTCGCGGTCCGCGAGTCCTCGCGGAGTCTGCCTCATCCGGGGCGCGTACCGCGCCCATCCCAGCCAAGAGCCGCCACCCCGGGGTGCACACGCTCGGTCTCGGGCCCGGTCACGTCACCCACGAGCACCATCGCTCACGCCACACCTTCCGCGACGTCGGCCAGGTCCTCGATGCCCTCGATTACGATCCCGGCGAGTGTTCGATATTGCGGCTCAGACCCCGGTCGGGACCGCATCGATCCGAATCCGGTTGGCGCCCGAAGTCCATCCTCGGTTGCGCTAATTAGAGGTCCGCGCCAACGGCGACGGGTGCTTGGGTTGGTAGAGACTGACTTCGCCGCCGCTCGGAAGCTGGATCTTCGTTACCGAGCCCCACCGTACTTCTTGCACCTCCGAACACCGGATGTGCTTCTTACCGAGTGCCGCGATGTCGGCCTTCAGATCGTCAGACATGAAATAGAGCTCGTGCCCGGCACCATCGTCGGCCGGATGGACGGCCAATTCCGCCGGGGGTAGCGCGAATATCAGCCAATCATGACCAGCATCCACAGCTGAGAACCCGAGGACGTCTCGGAAGAAGGCGCGATCAGCCGTCGCATCCTTGCTGTAGACGATCACATGTGCGCCAAAGACCATGACCTGCTCCTCATGCGTTTTTTCGCGATGTTTTACGGGGGTACGCTGTTCGCGCCGGCAATCTCGCCATGCGTCATCGCGGGAAAGGTAGCCGAGCGCCTTCGCGCGAGCGAAAATTGCCTCGAGGTCGTTCACGCTGAAGCACAGCGACATCGCTGCCGGGTGTAGCTTCCGGACGGACGACATATCGAGCACTTGGAGCGTCACGGCGCCACAGGTGAACTAGCAGCGAGAGCCCGCCTGCCTACGCCCTCGACGCCAAGCAACTTGCCGTAGCAGTGGGCCGCCCGGTCAAGGTCTCCGACTTCGACGCTGATGCGAAACAGGCCGGTGGTCCGGCCGTGATAGCACTAGCAAAGCAGCACGACGCGCTTCGGGCCTAGCAGCCAGCGCGATCTTCACGTTCGCGTACGTCCCGAGCCCGGCGACAGCGAGATGCCGCTAGAAACAGGATGAACACACCGACACGTCAGACCGATGGCTTCACATAACTTCAGAAAGTCGGAAGGCCCTCGACGGCGACCCAGAAATGCGCGGCGTTGGCTTCGCGGCCATGCATGGGTGGACATGTGGTATCAGGTGGGAGCGCCGAACCCCTTCGAACGGGTGAATTCGTCCGCTCTCAGACCAGATATTTTCATCGTAGTCACCGTTTGCGCGTGATCGCGCCCTCGGCCGCTTCGTAGGCGTGCCGTCGCTTGCTCAGCAGAACGTGCACGGCGCAAGTCACCGATGTGTTCCAACTGCAAGCAACGCTGGGCGCAAGTGGTGGACATCACTGTGTCGCGCTTCGGAATCCTCTTGCGTATCGCGTTCGGCGCTCTGCTCGCGATCCTCGCGATGCAGCCGGACGTAGCGATGCAGCCGGACGTTTCGCGGCACAGCGCGGAGGCCCCCGTCGCGCTCGCCATCCAAGACACGATCCCGCGCGCGGGCGACCTGGTGCTGGCGCGAAAGAGCACCAGCGCAGCACGGGTCGTCGAGCGCGTGCCAGCCGAGATTGGAGCGAGCTACGACCGCACGACCGCGCCGTCCGCAGTGATCGCCGGCGCAGAGATGCCCATCGAGGTCCGGATCACCAACACCGGTCTGCGCCCCTGGCCCGCCAGCGGCGATCAGCCGGTCCGCCTCGGCTACCACTGGTATGACGCGAACGGCAATGCCGTCCTCTGGGATGGCACAGGAGCCGCGCTTTCGGATGATGTGTCAGCCGGCCAGACGACGACGCTCGAAGTGAGCGTGCGCGCGCCGCAGACGAACGGCACGTACACCATCGCGTGGGACCTGGTGCAGGAAGGCACAGGTTGGTTTTCCGGAAGCGCGGTGGCGATGAAGACCGAACGCGTCGTGGTGGGTGACGGCGTCACCTTCTATGGGAAGGGCTGGGGCCACGGCGTCGGGCTCTCCCAGTGGGGAGCGCAAGGTTGGGCTGAAGGCGCCACGGGTCCGCGCCTCAGTGGCGAAGAGATCCTCGCCAAGTATTTTCCGGGCGCTGACCTTGTCAGCCTGCCGTCGGCGCTGCCGTTCCGCGTCCTCATCTCCGCGCCGTCGACCGGTTGCGTCGGACGAACGATCGGCGATGCCGCGCGCCTGAACTCGCAGGGCGGTATGCGCGTGGTCAGCGATGCCGATCCGACCGTCGTCTACGCGGTAACTGCGCCGGGCCAGTCGCTGCGCGCGGCGCGGAGTGGAACCGGCGTCGTGGTGACCGACGAATGGACGCGCCGCGTCGTCTACGCGGGCCGCGATCCGGTCCTGCAACCGAGGCGGAGGGAATAGGCGATGGTAGGTTTGCGCCCGATGAATCTCCCCGAACACCTCGAGAAGTTCCTCGGCACAATTGAAACCGGCTCTATGCGGCGTGGCGCCAGTCGACGGCGAGCGAGCGCGTGTGGGACGTCCGCGATGACACCTCGGATCAGTGCTACGGCGGCCAGACGGCCGAGACCGAGCGGACCAACACCGCGGTCGAGGCGACCGCCGGCGAGTTCCTCGTGTACGACGGCCAGCCGATCCGCGCGATGTTCTCGTCAGCGAATGGCGGCGCGAGTGAGAATCCTGGCTGCGTGTTCAACGCCATACGCGTCGGCGACAGATGGAGCTGCGCCGAGGGCTGGCCGTATCTGACCGTGGTCCAAGATCCCGCGGAGCTCGCCGCCTACGACCAGCGCGGCGCCAACCCCTACGCCGAGCTGTGGTCCGAGCACTTCAGCGGCGCGGAGATCCGCGCGCAGATCATCGAGGACTATGGGGTCGACATCGGGCCGTTCGTCTCGATGGCCTTCAACGAGAGCCCGGGCGGCCGGCCAATCTCGGTCATGATCCGCGGCAGCGGTCGATCGGTCGACCTCAACGGCGACCAGTTCCTTCGCGCCACGCTCGGTCTGCCGAGCACGCTGGTGCAGACGACGCCGTTCTAGCCGATCGTCCCCCGCGCGACCGCAAGCGCTCCGATTCGCCGAACAGCTCAGGCGGCGAAGCCGTCCTCGACCCGGCTTTCGTATACCAGCCGGTACGAATGCGTGTAGCCCCGGCCACTGCCGACGATACGCGCGAGCTGCTCGCGGCTGTGCGATTCCGCCGAGATGAGATGCTCGACCAGCGCCGCGGACGCTGCCGCGTCGTTTTCGAAAATGCGCCCCGCGAGTTCGGCGCAGTCGGGCTCTCCGAATCTTCCGATGGGACAGACCGTCGAGGCGACGTAGCGTTGTTTCGTGTTGACCAGCGTCATGGCGAAGACCTCCAATCAAATGTCGTTCCCTATCGACCGGGCGCAAGGCACGCACCGTGCCCAAGCACAGGCGTCGCACGCCCTGAATCTGTCGAAGCCGTAACGGACGTCACACAAACGTGCGGAACTCGCGATACAACACCGTGAACGCTGGATCTCCATTCGCGACCATTTGTTCTTGTCGGCGGGCACGCGATCTGTCCTAAGCCCTTCTCAGTCGCAAATGCGTGACGCCGAAATCGGGGCACGCGGAATTTCAGGCGACACTCGATGCGGCGGTGATCAGTCCGGGTAAACGGAGCTCCGGGCTGATGCCTTCGATTACCACCCCCGCCTAACGCGCGATATTGCGGCTCAGACCCCGGTCGGGACCGCAGAATCGCGTCGCGGCTTTGACGTCATTGGTACCGCACCCCTTTGAAGTCGATCCATCCTCCCTCATGGGCCGGCGCAGGATCGTGATGTGTGAAATGGATCAGCCCGCCCTGGTCATTCCACACGTACTCGCCGTGCACCATCACGCTGTCACCCGGCATCACCGGAGCCCGCTGTCCGATGGTCACGTTGTTGTCGACGAGCACCGTCTGCGTCGCGCCGGCAAGTCGAATGATAAAACGCTGATGCGTACCGGACGGACCGCTGTCATCCGCGAGAACACGCGTGACCACGCCATCGGCGGTGACCTCGACGGTCGACCGTTGTTCGGCGTAGTCACGCTCAACGGCTGCGTTGTCCGATGCCGCAGGCGCGCACTCGGAGCCGAGGAGCAGCAGAAGCGCGATGCCGACGCGGCGCACGCTCTGACCGTAACGGAGATAACGGCCACGCTCCTGGATGCCCTCACCCTCCCTAACATCGATCTATGACCGCTCTCGATGTCGCCCGGGGATTCATCAACTCGGTGCGTGAGCGTGACGCCGACACCGCGGCCGAGCTCTGCACGGAGGCGGTCGAGGTCCTTCTGCCCGGTGCGGACGCACCACTGCGCGGCAAGGAAGGCGTGCGCCAGATGATCCGTATGGCGCCGCAGTTCCTCCAAAGCATGCGCGACGAGGAAGAGCGCGACGGCGAGGTGCGGATCACCACGCTGACGCGCGCTCCTGGCGTGTTCGCGAATTACACGACGTGGATCTTCGTCATCGACGGCGGAAAGATCGACCGTCTCTCCTTCGAGCTCCGCGGCGCGAACTGACGAGCGCGGTCGCAAGGCTCGCCTTTCTCGCGACCGCACTCACCGGCTGGAGGCTAGCGGCTCTCGGTCAACACCTCCCATGCCTGGAACGCGATGGTGCCAGCAGTGCCGTCGTGGATGACGAGCGCGTATGCGCCGGCGCCGTCGGGCAACGCCTGCAGGTCCAGGACGCCGCCGTCATCGACCGTGGCCGTTGCGAGCGTCTTGCCGCTCGGGTCCTTGATGCTGACCGTCGTTCCGGCGGCCGTCTCGACGACGACATCGATGAGCTGGGTCGCGGGGTCCACGACGAGCGCGTTGACGGAGTCGAGTCCGGCGAGCGCGGTGCTCACCACCAGACCGGCGGTCTCCTGGACGAAGTGGCCCGCCGGTGTGCCGATGTCACCGCCGTAGATCTGGAACCCGTCGACATACACCATGTCGCGCTGGTTGTCGGTGGAGTCGTTCGTCACGACCACGCTATGCATGCCGGACGAGACGTTGCGATGAATGACGACGTTGTAGGTCAGTCCCTTTCGCCCGCTCTGGTCGGGCGGCCCGGAAGCCGTCGAGGCAGCGTACTCGTTGATCTCCTGCTTGACGCCGTCGACGCTGAAGCCGAGGACACCGCCGCGCGGCCCCTTCGCGACGACGATGTCGATACCGGTACCGGTGAACTGGAGCTTCAGGGCGTCGCTCGTCTTGTTCGTGCCGACGTCGCGGCAGAGCGTGCCGCTCGTGGCCTTCGCGTCGTTCAGCACGTGCCAGCCGCCGGCGCTTTGGATGTTCGGATCGGTGCAGTCGACCGCGACCGGCGCGGGTGCGGGCTGCGTGGCAAGAGTCGCGTCGAACGGCGGGGACGCGTCGACCGTCCGCATCGGAATGAGGATCGTTCCGTCGAGCGGCTCGGCGGGCCCCGCCATTGAGAACGCCGATGCGCCGGTGAGGCCGGAGCCGACAGCGAGTCCGAAGGCGCTGAGCGGCCCGCGAAGGGTGAGCGCACCGTTGTCGAGCGTTCCGATGCCGGAGAAGGAGGCGTCGGTGTTGTACACGGCGCCGAGCGACGAGCTTCCGTTCGACATCGAATCGTTCGGTCCGAGCTTTCCGCCGAAGAAACGGACGGTCCCGTCGGAGTCGTACTCCATCGAGAGGTGGAACACATCCTCAGCGGTCGAGAACCGGAAGACGTACTGGAGACGATCGGCGGGCGGTGTCGACTGCGGTACCGCGTTGTATGCCGCGAGATCGCGTGCCATGCCCGCGCGGGTCGCATCGGCGAGGGGGATCCGCGCGACAAGGTCGCTCCCACTCACGAAGACCGACGCTCCCAGAAGGTCGAGGGATCGCAGGTTCGCCGAACCGGCCACATTCGGCCACGTCGCGTCACCCGATGCGTCGGTGCGGCCGTTCTGCGGGATCGAGATCGAGACCCCCGATGTGCCCGTCACCGTCGCCGCGAGCAGCGACGGTCCGGCGACCTCCTTCGCGAACTGGGTGAAGGGGCCGGCCTTCGATGGGTTCGTGCGAGGCTCGGCCGCGAGACCGTTGTTGTTGTCCATGAAGACGACGCCGATGCGGCCGGTCTCGTCGAATCCGAGATCGAGCATGTCGAGGAGCGATCTGTCGCCACTGCAGGTCGTTCCTGATGTGCACACCTGTCCGCGGTGATCGATGCGGTGGTTCACCTTGCCAGCGAGGATCGTGGTGGGTCCACCGCGTGCGATCGAAAGCGCGTCCGTGAGGACCGAGACGTACGTGTTCCAGTGCGCTGCATCTGCGCAGTTGTCGGAAACACCGGTGCAGTCCTCGCTGCCCATGTACGCAATGGCGATACGGCCGGTGTCACCGCCGGTCACCGCGGGGAACACCGCGCTCGTGACCTGCGATGGGGTGACGCGGACCTTCGGCGTCCAGTAGGTCGCGGGTCGTCCTGACGGGGTCGCATGCGGGTTGTTGCGCGCATCGTCGATGGGCGAGACCGACAGATACACGATGCCGTTCGTGACCCAGACGGCGTACGCGTTCCCGCGCGCGTCGAGGTTGAGCCACGGGAAGATCGCGGGCTGGTCCGTCGCCACGAGGTTCGCTTGCCACGACGCCGCACTCGCGTAGCCAGCCGCCGGGGCGCTCGCGACCTGGTAGCCGCCGCCGTTCCGGTACGGGAGGTAGATCCAGCCGCGGCCGGGGCCGCTCGTGTTGTCGACACGAAGATTCCCGGACTGGCTCACGTCGGTCAGTTGCGGGACCGGCTGGACGATCGGTGTGACGGACGCGGTGATCGCCATGACGTGCACCGCGAGCGCTGGGACGTGATAAGAGAAGAACGCCTCGATGGACTGGCCGGCGATGGAGATGAACGTGGGGTCAGTCCAGGCAAGCCATTGGCGGTCGACCGCGGTGCCGGCGTTCGAGACCGCGAACTGGCGCGCCGCCGGGAAGGTGTCGCCATGATCGATCGACGAGGCGAGCGCCTCGTTCGCGACGACCTCCTGATCGGCGAAGAACAGATCTCCGTTGATCAGGTTCACTTCGTCCTCGGTGTCCCCACCCCCTTCGGTGAGGCAGTTCGGACGGCTGCGCTGCGCGCAGGTCCGGTCGTAGAGCAGGCGGAACGAATCGCCGCCGTCAAGTGACCGGGACAGCTGGCCGATGCCGGTACGCGATGAGAGCGGCCAGTCGATGAAGATCCGGTTCGGGTCGACGCGTCCGCTCTGCGAGCCCGCGATCGGACGCTCGAGCGTGGTTTGCGGCTCGGCACCGAAGAAGCTCGCCGAGACCGTAGTCGACGGCGCGAACGCGAACGGCGTGGCCGTATCGAAGGTGACGGTCGGCGTCACCGGGAGCGGGCCACTCACGAAGCTGAAGTTCGAGGGCGTCGTGGTCGCGTCGTAGAAGACGTGGATCCCGTTGCCGGTGATGATCGAGGTCGCCGCGACCTGGATCAGCAGCTCCCGTTGGACCGCGCCGTTGATGAAGATCGCGCCGTGCATCTCGCTGGCGCCTCCGGCGGGCGCGAGCTGCACCACACCGCGGCCGATGATCTTCTCCGGTTGCACGCTCGATGGCGCGGCGTAGTCGGGATCGGCGAACACCGTCACCGACACGCTCGTCGCCGCCGGAGCCGTCCACCACCAGTCGAACACGAGTTGACCGGTGAGCGTCCCGGCGGGGAACGCGCCGTGCCAGTACGCGGTGAGTGGGTTCGCGATGAAGTCCTGGTTCGCGACTCCCGTCGTGGTCTGCACGACCGGGACGGTCCCACTTGGGGCCGTCTGGTCGAAGGTCGCGTTGGCTACACCGTTCGCCTTGTCGGCTTGGTCGGTCGTCTGGCCATGGAAAAAATACGTTCCGGCCGCGGCCGCGCTCGCGGGGGGCATCAAGGGCACAGTAGAAAGAGCGAGCGCGAGCGAGGCGCCGAGCACGAGCAGAAAACGCATGGGTCCTCCGCTTCCGATCGGCCGACCGAGGTCGGCGATTACCGGAGGGCGGACCGCTGCAGGTTACGTGCTTGTTACGGTCTACGCGCGGTAAAAAATGCGCGCATGAGACCGCGCATCTAACGGACGGCGGCCTCCTGCAGGACATCGCCCTCTACCGGATCGACGCGGATCACGCGCGACTCAGCGCGGGAGATCGGCTGAATGTGCAACTCCCGTGCGCGGTCGAAGCTGGCGAACCAGTTCCACAGCGTCTTTCCGGGATACACGAGGACGTCGATCACGCGCTGGATCACCAGGCCGAGGCCATCGGTGACGCGCGCGAGGAGTCGCAGACCGTACACGACCGTTTCGGCCGCCAGCCATGCGGCGATCCAGACCGCGAGGCCGACCGCGCCAAGCACGAGAACGGTGATGACCGCGATGACGCTGATGGCGAAGTAGGCGATCGCGGCCAGACCGAGGGATCCGATCACGGCACCGAGCGCGATGACTCCGACGATCCGGAGTAGTCCACCCAGGAGCACCGCCGCGGGCGGTAGCGCCCGACTCACCGCGCGCAGAACGAGCGCGACCAGAAGCATCGCGAGCGCGAGCGCGCCGACGACGAGGATCCACGCGAGCCACGGCATCGCGATCGCGCCCCACGCGATGAGCGCGGTCGCGAGGAGCATGAGCGGGACAGGTGCGGTGAGCGCGATGCCGAGCAGCTTGTCCGCGACCTCGGGCGGCATGAACGTCGGCACGATCACCGACGCGCGCCACAGCGCGAGGAAGAGCGCGAGCAACAGGAACGACACGGCAAGCGCGCCCGCGATGCGCGTGAGCCACAGGCGGGGTCGCGTCTCGAGATCGTCCCACGGCCCCAGATGCGTCATGCCCATGAGATCGAAGAACACGAGACCGAGCATGAGCGCGCCGACGAACGACGCGATCGCGTACGCGAGCGTGATCTCCCTGAACCAGTCCGGCAGGAACGCGACCGGAGCGCCGATCGCCTTCTCATGGCTCGCGATCGACAGGGCGGCGTCCGCATAGAGGAACAGGCACAGTCCGGCGAAGAACAGGAACCCGCCGATGACGCGCCAGCCGGCCCAGCGACCGGACCGCCCCCGCAGCTCCGCGGCCGCGGAGCGCGCCTGCGCCGCAAGACGGTCGCTCCCGTTCTCCGCGTGCGTGGCGGCCTGATCGACGAGCGGGCTCACGAGGCCGACGATCGCGTTCGTGATCGGCGCGACCGGCCAACGCGGCGCGTGCGTGGCGGTCCCAAAGAGGGCGACGATCGCGCGACCCAGGGTGCGTGCCGGTCGATCCAGCACCGGACCGAAATACCCGCGCAGATTCCGGAGGAAGCGATTCGGAGCGGACGGCATTACGCGGCGCAGCGCCGGATCGATGTCGGTGCGCGTGAACTGCGCCGGAACGCGCAGCACGATCGCGAGCGCGCCGACGAGATTCCGCGTCGGATTGCCGAGGAGTGTCACGAGGACGAGCGCGATCAGTACGAGCGGCCAGCGGTCGAGGATCGGCTGAAACCAATCGAGGACGTCGCTCGCGGTCATCGCGCACTTCCCTTCAGCTGCTCGGCGAGCTTGTCCGCTGTCGTGGCGGCCCACGGAAGGAATACCGGAACGCGCGCGCCGAGCGCCTTGAACGTGGCCTCCCAGTCCTTCTGTCCCTTGCCCTGGTCGCTGGCGTCATCACGGTGGTACAGCGCGACCAACACCTCGCTCTGCGCAAGGTCCGGGCGCACCGGATTGCCGATCGTGTCGGTCATGTCCGAGAAGACGACGAGCTTGTGGGTCCCGGGATTCGCGGTGAACACGCCGGACGCGACGGCGAGGCCTCCGTAGATGTCGGTGCCGACGGGGTCCTGCGCGGGCGCAGCGGCGCGGATCGCCGCCGAGGTCGCGGCGACGAAGGAGGCGACGTTGCGTTGATCCTGCTCGATCGCGCCCTGCTGCAGCTCGGTCACCTTGGCCCGCCAGAGTGTCGCTGCCTCGTTGAAGGTCCTCACGCTCGCCGCGTACTCGTTGCACTCGAGCTTGTTCAATGGGAGCTTCGGTGCGGTCGGCGCGGTCGGAAGATCGGGCATCGGCGCCCGCGCCACCTGGGTGATCGGAAGGAAGATCTCGCTCGTTTGATTCGAGTTGTGGCTGATCCAGGCACCCAACACGGCGTCACCGGAGCGCAGATCGAGCTTTGGCAGCGCCGCCGCGACCGTCTCCAGCGCGGTGCGCGGCAGCTGCGGCCACGGATACGAGGGCGATCGTTTCGCGTCGCCCGTGTACGCACGATCGATCAGGACCGCATACGTCACCGGGGGAACCGTTTTCGTGTCGACCGTCACCGACTCGAGCGTGGCGGGTGGGCACAGCGTCGCGCTCGGCCCCGACCCGCCGATCGCTCCGCACGCCGCGAGAACGAACGCCGTCGCGATCGCCAATGCCGGACCGCGCCGCGCAGAGTTCGCCATACGACTAATACCGAGTATGCGGTCGGAAGATTGCACCCTTAGCAAGTTCTTACTTAGCTTGGCGACTGACCAAGCGACTTCACCGAGCTAGAACGGCGTGGTGCTCACCAGCGTGCTCTTCAGGCCGAGCGTCGTGCGCAGGAATCGGTCGCCCTTGAGATCCACCGCGGCGCTGGTGCCCTGGACGCGCACGGAGATCGGCCGGCCGCCGGGGCTCTCGTTGAATTCCAGCGAGATGAAGCTGCCGATGTCGACGTCGTAATCCTCGATGATCTGCTTGCGGATCTCCGCGCCGCTGAAGTGGGTGGACCACAGGCCGTGCGGCATCCCGCCGCGCTTGTCGTACGCCGCGGTCTCGGCCGGATCCGGCGTCACCTGCAGGTACGGCCAGCCCTGCGCGCACTGCCAGGTGTCGCCGAGCCTCTCCGCGTCGAGCAGGCAGCCGACGTTCTCGCTGATGCCGCCGCTCGCCGACGAGTAGAGCGCGCGGATCGGCTTCCCGTCGTAGGTGAGGATCAGCCCAGCGGTCGAGTCGACGGCGGCGGTCGTGCGCGGACTCTCGAAGCCATCTCCGCCGTAGCACTGGTCTGCCGTGTCGTCGCGCACGTCCCAGGTGCGGTCCCCGGCGGTCGCTTGGCGCCACGCCGCGTACGTGCGTGCGGTGATCGCCTGCGCGCGCAGCGCCTCCATCTCCCAATGTGCAGGCATCTCACCCGGCAGCGCGCCGCGCATGTAGTCGTCCGACGAGACGAAGTTCACGACGCGCAGGTTGCCCTCCTCGCGGAGACCGATCTGGATGTTGCCGCGGTAGCCGAGATCCTTCTGGTCGATGTAGATCGGATCCCAGAACTGCTTCGGCACGAGCACGACGGTGTCGGCGCCGAAGAAGACGATCTGGTTGTTCGAGTCGTTCCGCACGGCCAGTGAGCCGCCATCGTTCCAGAACCGCAGCGGTTGATTCGGCAGGGTCTCGGTGTAGACGACGCTCGGGTCCGCGTTGTTCACGAGACGCATCCCGCCCGCCGATCGCATGCGCGCGACATTCGCGATGGTGCGACCGATGCATGCAGTCGACGGCGCTGAAAGGAGCACGCGGAACGGCCGCGTGATCGGCTGGTTCGCGAGCCGCGCCCCGGGGAAGTACCGCGCGACGATCTCCTCGCCGGTGAGGCGCGGCCCGACCGCGCCCTCGGCCCAACCCTGCGCGCCCCACTGCGAGAGGCCGATCCCATGGCCCCAGCCTTTGCCGTAAAAGGTCACGCCCTGCCAGACCGCGACCACTTCGCTCTTCGTCGGCACCGCGTGACCCGAGAACCAGCCGATCCCGCCGTCCTGGACCATGTCCCACACCAGCGCGTAGTCACCGTCGCGATCTGGCGCGCGCACGTTGACGGTCAGCGTGATCTCGCGCCCCGGGGCGAGATCGCGTGGGAGCGCGACGCGCGCACCGTCCCAGACGACCGCGTTGCCATTCCCGTCGAGCCAGTGGTACCCGAGACGCACCGGAGCGCCTCCACCGGCGGGCCAGCTCTGCAGGCCGGTGTTGGTGAGGTTCACCTCGACCGGAGTTTCTCCGCCGGGAATGATCGCCGCCGGCGCGGTGGTCGCCCCGTAGCCTGCGTCGAGATCGGACGTGACGCGCAGCGGGAACGAGCCCGGCGCCGCGCCACCGGACGAGAACCAACCGACTCCGTCACGAACGAGATCCGGCTTCACGGTGTACGTGCCAGTGAGCGCGGGGACAGCGACGGTCATCGGGATCACGTCGCCGCCGCCGGCCGGAAGATCGTCGGGCAGGCTCGAGCGCAGTCCGTCCCAGGCGATGACGTGACCGGTCGCGTCGTACACGTGATAGGACAGCTTCACGGCCCGCTCGCCTACGGCGGGCCAGTTCACGGTGTCGCGATTGCGCAGCGCGACCGGGATCGTGACCGTCTGGCCCGGGCGCGCGGTGCCGCTGGGATAACCGATGTACGTAACGGTCGAGTTCGTTTCGGTCGCCGCGGCATTGGCCGCGCTCTGAGCATCACCACGCGCGATCGCGACAGCGCGCTGCGCCGCGGCTTCCGCATCGGCGCTCGCTCGCGCGTTGGCGCTCGTCGGACCGCCGTCGAAGGGAACGACGGTAGCGACGACGAGCGCAGCGATGGCGATCCGGATGAGGACTGGTGAGGGGGTCCGCACTACAGTGCGGAACGCCGCGCTGCGGCGCGTATGACGGGCCCATCTCTTCCCCACCGCGCCGAAGCCTGACTCGCGTAGCGGGATACCGCCAGCCTGGCGTGTATACGATCAAGATGAACAGGGGCCGTATGATCGTCATACGATCAAGCGTGCTCGCGCGCACGCAACATTGGTCGGCCGATCGCGCCGTGTGCGTTAAGCGGGCGGATCTCCGCGTCTTGCTCGGATCGCGCGATGCGTTTGATACACCACCGCGACCGGACGACTCACCTGGGTCAGCGCTTTCGCAGTGCCCCGACCCACGCTGCGATCACGATCGCGGATACGAGCGGGATCACGATCGCGAGAACGATCGTGAAGGCGCGGCGGAGTCCGTCTGTGTAGGGGCCGCCCGCTGGAGTCTGAAGAAGGTAGCCGAGTGCGAGCCAGATCACGACCGCGATCCAGATGATCGTGTTGCGAACGAGGTCGTGGATCTCTCCGTCTCGAAGTCGTTGCATTGGCCGAGACTACGCTCGGTCCGATATGACCACGCTCCTAGACTTTCGTAGATGAGAGCGAAGCTTGCCCTCGCGCTGCTGTCGCTCGTTCTCTGCGCCTGGATGCCTACCGGACCAGTGGGCACAACGCAGGTCCCAGACGACCCCGCAGGCGCGTGGGAGCCCGGCCTCAACTGCACCGGACGGGTCGACCTCCCGCTGATCCAGAACGCGATCGAAACGAAGTGGTCGCCGGATAACAAGACGCTCGCGATCACGGCGGGGCAACGCACTCCATCGACGACGTCTCCCGTCGGTTGGAAAGAGGATGAGGTCATCTACACCGTGGACGTCCGCACCGGTTCGCTGTCGCCCGTCGGGTTCGGTATCCGGCCCGAGTGGTCCGGCACGGGTACGTACCTCTCGTACTGGCCGAGGGACCAGGACCTGCGCGTGCTGCGCGGCGGAAAGGTCGAGGCGAAGCTGCTGATGTCGATCCCCGAGGTGCGCTGGGTCGGCGACAAGCTCCTGTACATCTATAAGCGGGACATCCGCGAATGGTCGAATGGCGAGACGCGCACCGTCGCGCGGTTCGACAAGGACTTCGAGCCGGCGTATCCGCTCGACGACGTGTACTGGAGCGCGGACGGCACGCGCTTCACGATGACGCGCTACTCATACGACGGGACCATCGAGCGCTACATGGGCAAGACCGCGACCGCGGAGGTGGACCTGATCGACGCGCCGAACGCGACCTATACCGAGTGGTCGCCGACGGGCAACACACTGCTGGTGCGCTACCCGAACAAACTCGAGCTCATCGGGCCCGACGGCGCGACCCAGAGCACGCCCTTGAGCCGCTTCAGTGGTGCGATCGCGTCCTGGACCGCGGACGGCCGTTCTCTTCTCGTCGGACGGATCGCGTCGACGATCCCCGCCGGCGACGCCTTCGAGAAGTTCGCGGTGTGGGGCGGAGCGCAGGCTCAGGCCGTCGCTACCCTGCCGAATCTCATCGGCGCGCGCACCTTCAGCCCGGATGGCCGCTACTTCATCGGACTCAGCCGTGAGCGACTCGACACGACGCGGCTCGAGCTCTACCGCTGCGGCACCTGGTCGGACGATGAATGGAACCTTCGCGGAGACCCGGAGGCCGCCGCGCGTCTCGGCCTGATCGACGGCGACGAGCTGCGGTTCGTCCGTCCGGCCGCGGGTGACGTCGCCCAGTTCCTGCAGTACTCGCACACCGGTATCGACATCGCGGCGCCCGTCGGCTCGATCATCGTGGCCGCGGACGGCGGAACGGTCACCAAGGTCGGATGGCAGGGCGTCGGTGGCAACGGCGTGTGTATGTCACATGGTGGCGGGCTCGAGACCTGCTACTTCCATACCTCCGCCACGCTCGTGAACGTCGGGCAACGCGTCGTGCGCGGTCAGCCGATCGCGCTCGTCGGCATGACGGGTGTCACGACCGGCCCGCACGTCCATTGGGAAGCGCACCTCTTCGGTCAGCTCATCGACCCGCTCGCGCGCTAACGCTGCGTCACGCCCTCGATCGTGACGGTGCCCTCGCCCAGCGTCACCTTCTGCACTGTCACGGTCGAGGGCACGAGCTGGCCGATCGCGCTCTCCACCGCGGCGGCGCTCGACGCGCGCACCGAGTCCGGGAGACCGAAGCCACCGAGCGTGACCGAGTCGACCCGCACCGCGACGCGGCCCGCGCTCGCGTACGGCGTTCCGGTCAGCACGAACTCAGTCGTGCCGAAGAACACGCGCGCGGACGCGGTCAGCCGCACGTTCGTCGTCGTGGTGCGCACGATGGGATCTCGCACCGTGACGCCGCTCACGGTCTGCGGGAACGATGACGCCGCGGCCTTCGTGAGCTCGGCGTCGGTCACGGTGAGCGTGAACGTCGACGGTGGTGCGATCGTCGCGGTTCCGCTCGCCGACGGCAGCGGCGGCACCGAGCGCGTGGGCGGCGCGCTGCTCGGCGAAGCGGTCGGACTCGGCGACGGGAAGACCACACGGGACGGCGCGCAATCGCGGACCAGGAGGAACACCAAAGCGATCACGACGGCGAGAAGCGCGAGCCGCGCCAGAGACGACACGCGCTAGGCGTCGCGGCGCAGCAGCCGCCCGAGCCAGAGCCAGTAGATCGGACCGCCGATCGCTCCCGCGATGAGCGCGGCGAGGTACACGACACCGCCGTTCTCGGAGAGACCCCCGACGAATCCCGCGACGAGATCGGCCGCCGCGACGAAGCCGAGCAGCACGAGGACGCGCGGCGTCCGCGTGCGCCACAGCAAGAGGTTGGCCACGAGGAACCAGAGACCGGTGAGGGCGAAGGTCATGATGCCGAGCGGATTCGCCGGCGACGCGGCCGCGAGCGGCGGGTTCTGGCGCAGGTTCGCGACCTCATACATCGCGGCGACCATCGTGCCGACGGACGCCGCGACGCCGACAAGCGTGGCGAAGAACGCCCACGCCTCGCCGACGGACCTGGTGCGGTAATAAACGGCGACGATGGCGAAGAGTGCCCAAAAGGCCACGAGCGCATACAGGAACTGGAAGATCTGTGGACCGAGCGGTCTGCCGCCGGGCTGGACGAGAGCGGCGTACGCGAGCACCGCGGCCCACGAGGTGAGCGCGAGCAGGATCGCCGCGAGGCCACCAAAGCGCGCGAAGGAGCGATCGTCCACTCCGAGCACGATACGGTGCTCATACCATTCAGCGCCGTGAGCGACGTCGCGCTCTTACCGCTCGAGGCCGCGTCCGCACTGATCCATTCCCGTCGAGCGTCGTCCGTCGACCTCGTGCGCGCGTGCCTGGATCGCATCACGCGGCACGAGCGCGAGCTCGGCGCGTTCATCACGCTCACCGCGGAAAGCGCGCTGGCCGAGGCCAAACGCGCCGATGCCGACCTCGCGAACGGCGTCGATCGTGGCCCGCTGCACGGCATCCCGGTCGCACTCAAGGATCTGTACGACACGGCCGGCGTCCGGACGACGGCTGGCTCGCGTATCTTCGCCGACCGCGTTCCCGAGCATGACAGCGCCGTCGTCGAGAGGCTGCGAGCCGCCGGAGCGGTGTTCCTCGGCAAGCTCAACCTCCACGAATGGGCGCTCGGCGTGACGAATCAGAACCCGCACTTCGGCCCCGCGTGCAATCCCTGGGACACCACGCGCATCCCCGGTGGCTCGAGCGGTGGCAGCGCGATCGCCGTCGCGTCAGGGTTCTGCTACGTCTCTCCGGGGAGCGACACCGGTGGGTCGATCCGCATCCCCGCATCGCTCTGCGGCGTCGCCGGTCTCAAGCCGACCTACGGCCGGGTCAGCCTGCGAGGTGTGATCCCGCTCGCGTGGACGCTCGACCACTCCGGACCGCTCGCGCGGACCGTCGGCGATCTCGCGCTCGCGCTGAGCGCGATCGCGGGTCACGACCCGCTCGATCCCTCGTCGTCGGAGACGCCGAGCGACGATTACGCCGCGGGCATCGAGGACGGCGCGAAGGACGTTCGCGTGATCGTCCCCACCAACCATTTCTTCGATGACATCGATCCCGAGGTCGACGCCGCGGTGCGCGCGGCCGTGGCTGTGCTCGCCTCGCTGGGCGCGTCCGTGACGGAGCTGGCGCTCCCGCGCGCCGACCTGATCTCCGCGCAGCGCGCCATCCTCCTCACCGACGCCGCCGCATATCACCGCGAGCATCTCCGCGAGCGCGCCGCCGACATCGGGGCCGACGTGCTCACGCGGCTTCGTACCGGCCAGACCTTCACCGGCACGGACTACGCGCAGGCGCGGCGCGACCAGGGCGAGCTGCGCCGCGAATGGCTCGCCGTCCTGCGCGAGCACGACGTGATCCTCTCGCCGACGACGCCGATCGCGGCGCCGCCGCGCGAGGGCCAGGACGCCGTCGCGGCCGCCCAGCGTCTGACGGCGAACACCGCGCCCTTCAACCTGACCGGCCTTCCCGCGGTCTCGATCCCCTGCGGCTTCACCCAGGCCGGCCTGCCGATCGGGCTTCAGCTCGCGGCGGGGCCGTGGCGCGAGCGCTTTCTGCTACGCGTCGCGCGAGCCTACGAGCACGCCACGCCCTGGCACGAGCGCCAGCCGCTGTCCTGACAGGAGAAGTAGGAGGGCGACCGCGGTCTCGATGGGCTCGCCGGGATCGGTCGAGCCGAAGACGAGAAAGAGGATTAGGCCGACGAGCGCAGCGATGAGGAGCACGCACCCGCAACCGGTCACGCCTGACCGAGCCTAGCATCGCTGGCAGTCACGACCGAGGAGGTACGCCGATGACCCGCGATGAAGCCTGGGAGCTGCTGTGCGAACACACCAAGGGCGACAGCCTGCGGAAGCACGGGCTCGCGGTGGAAGCGGCGATGCGCCACTTCGCGCGGAAGCTTAGCGAGAATGAAGAGACGTGGGGCGTGACGGGCCTGCTCCACGACTTCGACTACGAACGCGACCCCGACGGACACCCGCAGAACGGCAAGCCGATCCTCGAGCAAGCCGGGGTCCCCGGCACCATCGTTCATGCGATCCAGTCGCACGGCGATCACACCGGAGTCCCGCGCGTGACGCCGATGGAGAAGACGCTTTACGCGGTAGACGAGCTCTGCGGGTTCGTCACGGCCGTCGCGCTCGTGCGGCCATCAAAAGCTGTGCGCGACGTCGATGCCGGCGCGGTCCGAAAGAAGATGAAGGACAAGGCCTTCGCCCGCGCGGTGAGCCGCGAGATGATGCTGAAGGGTGCGGATGACATGGCGATCCCGTTCGAGGAGCTCACGAGCGAAGTGATCGCCGCGCTCAGCGATGCCGCCGAGCGGCTGGGTCTCGCCGGAACCGCAAGCTGATCGGTCCCGCGCCATACGATCGCCGCGGCGGCTGCGCGCGTCGGCACGCCAAGCGTGCGGCACGCGCGACGGATGTGCGTGCTGACCGAATGCGGACTGATGCCCTCATGCCGTGCGATCTCTTTCGTCGTCAGTCCGCGAGCGACCAGCCACAGGATCTCGATCTGTCGGTCTGTTAGGGCGAAATCGGCGCGCGAGCGGTCCAGCAGCACGCGACGCGACACCGACCAACCGACGAATGCGCCGAACGCGAGCCACGCCGGTCCGCGCACATCCACGGAGGAACGAGCGGAGACGGCTTGCGCCGTCGGTCGCTAGGTCAGCTGGCGCGCTTCAGCGTGCGGCGCTCATGGGCACGGATGACCTCGTGCTCGAACCGTTCGAGGAACAGCTGCCCGCCGCACCGCGGACAAAGAGGCTGATCCGAGTCGTCCCAGACCGGAGCCTCACGGCCGCCGGTGGCGTAGGCCGTGCGAAGCTGTTCGAGCGACGGACGGCGGGCGCGCGTCGGCACCAGGACCTCACCCAGTCCATGACCGCAGAAATAGCAGTAGAGCTCAGCGCGAACAGCCACGAAAGACCTCCAAAGGACCCACCCCAAAAACGGCGCCAGGGCCTTCTGTGTTCCATTACCCGAAAAGGCCGGTTCTCGTTCCGTCAAATGGGGCACGGACCGGGCCGCACGCTCGCTCCGCTCGCTGACAGGGGCCCCTCCCCCTGAGCCGGGCCGGCCGAACGAGGGCTACGCGAGGGCTCGCAGGCCCTGGGAGCTAGGCGGATTCGAGCTGGAGGGAGACCAAGGAGCCCGCGTCCGTCAGGTAGGTCAGCTTGCGGATGACGCCGCGGGGAATGATGTGGAAGTCGTTGTGCCGGTAGTCCTTGCCCTCGTTGGTGAGGTCATAGTCACCAACGATCACGACGTATTCGGTGGTGTCTTTCCAGAGCATCCCGCAGGTGAGCTTTCGCAGACGGTAGGGCTCGAAGTCTTCAGGGATAGCGGTCCGCGAGTAGGCGGTGATGTCCTCCCACTCGACCGCGACCAGTGGTGTCTCTGATCTGACCGTGCCGCCGTCCAACGCCTTCTCCCTCGCTCGCGCCCAGAATCGTGCCGTCCGGATGTCGGTACACGAACGGGATTCTTCGTCACGTTCGCGTACAGGAGGCGACGATACGATTTGCCACCGTCGTGTCAACGGCGTTGGGTGCGTCGAAGTCGAGTCGTTCATTTCAACGCGGACTCAGTTTGTCTCGAGGCTTGCTAGCCCGCCTGCCGGCCGCGAGCGATCAACTCAGCGACCTTCTGTCCGCCCTTCTTACCGATCTCCTCGAAGTGCTCGTGTCCGTACTTCTCGGAGACAGTGTCGCCGCCGATCTTTCCGATGCGTCCGTAGAAGCGCGGGCCGTAGAGCTCTTTGACCTTCTGCCCACCCTGCTTTCCGATCTGCTCGTAGAAGTCAGACCCGTGGCGGGCTGCGGTCGTGCGGCCACCCTTCTTACCGATCTGCTCGTAGAACTCGGGACCGTGACGCTGCGCTGTGGTCGCTCCGCCTCGCCGGCCAGCCTCCGCGACGGTCATGGCGCCCTTGTTGCGCGTCATCCACTGTCTCCCTTCGATGCCTGACGGGGGCACCGTGTCTCCCCCGCTCAGTAGCGAGGCAGGCTGCAAGTCCTATGCCATCGCTCGGCTGTTCGGATGCCGAGCGTCTCATCAGGCGCACGCGCCGTGCAGGCAGTCCGGGCGGCAAGCGGACGGTTGCTAACGAATCTGCATCACGACCGTGCACAGGTCCGTGCAATTGAGCGCCGCCTTCACACGAGGCGAGAGATCGAACTCGCGGCCCGCGATGTAAGGCCCGCGGTCAACCACCGGCACGGTCACGGTGTTCGCGCCGTGCGTCAGGGTGACCATCGTCCCGCACGGAAGTGACTTGTGCGCGACTCCCCAGGTATCCGGCAGGAGCTGGATCGGCAGACCGTTCGCCGCGAGCCACTGCCAGCACGGCAGCCGGTTCTCGTAGAAACCAGGCCCGTACCACGACACCGTCACGACGCTGCCGCTCGCCGACGGAGGTACCGCGGTGATCTCGATCGGGACGGCGGGAACGGCCGCGACCGCTGCTGGCGAGGCCGGTTGCGGGGCCGGCTCCTCCGTCGGCGCTACGTGACGCGACCGGGCGACCGGTTCGGGCAGACGAGGCAGGTCGTACGCAGCCGTGACCTGCAGCTCGGTCGTCGCCGCGACGATGACCGGCGCGCTGGTATGCGCGACGACGTCTGACAGGAATATCGGGAGGACCATCGCGAACCCGAACACCGCGACGCCCGCGCGCGCGATGGCCGTCGCGCGCCGCGGTGAGAGCAGCACGAGCAACGCGCAGAGCGAGCGGAAGAACCATTCGTTCCGCCCTGGAACCGGTCGCGGTCGCCGCCCCACTGGCCGCGCCGCTGTGCACGACCGATTCCAGCCTGTGTCCCTGCTGTTGACATACCGTTACGTGTCCGACATGACATGCGGGGCGAGCGCTCGCTCGCTTGGGATTCTTTCTCGCAGCGCGCAGTGATTCAGGACGGTAATGCGATGACGACGAAGCGCGGGTCTCCCGGATCCGGGCCGGTCGAGGTCTGGAGCGTGAGGCGTGCGCCGAACGTCGGCCCAGCCCAAGACACGTCGCTGGGGTCGACGCGTGGGTGTACCTCGCTGACGACGTAGTGGAGCTCACGTCCATCGGGTGTGGCGATCACGACCTCATCGCCCTCGCGTGCGTCCCACAGTGCGAGGAACATCCCGCGTCGGGCATGCGCGTAGAAGTACGCGTTGCCGGATCCTCCCGGCAGAGCACTGCCGGGCAGATGGAAGGCGAAGTTCTCCGGCGTCTGCTGTCGTCCCGCATCGCGCTCGAGGTCGCCCTCCGCGAGAGGTAGGTCGATCGCGAGCCGCGGGATCTTGATGCGATAACCCGGCGGGATCGCCGCCACAGGGGTCGCGGTCGGATCGATCGGACTCACGGTCGAGCTTGGCGCCGGCGACATCGTCACCGCAGCGACCGCGGGCGGCAGGAGCGCCGCAGGCGGCGCCGGCCGCGACGCCACGATCAGCACGAGGCCGAGGCAGAGCGTGAGGACACTGACCGCGGGCATCCAACGATTCACGGGCATACTCCCGAGCACACCAGATGCCCGCCGAACGTTCTACGTACCAGTCACGCCGCAAGCGAGCGAGCGAAGGACTCCGCGCCCGCGGCCTCGCCGCGCTGCTGCTGTCGCCCGGTTCGGATCTTGCGTACCTGGCCGGCTACCGCGTCTTCGCCAGCGAACGTCTCACCTGTCTGGTCGTGAGCGCGGACGGCGACGCGACGCTCGTCGTCCCCGAGCTCGAATCGCCGCGCGCCAAGGCCGTGGCGCCCGACCTCCCGCAGCGCACCTGGAATGAGACGGACGATCCGTACGCGCTCGTCGCGCGTCTTGTGGCCGCACCCGGCGACGTCGCCGTCGCGGATCAGATGTGGTCGCTGTTCGTGCTGCGGCTGCAAGCGGCTCTTCGCGGCCGCGGCTTCCAGCTCGCGTCGGACATCACGCGCGGTCTGCGAATGCGCAAGGACGCGTACGAGCGCGATGCGTTGCGCGCCGTCTCCGCCGCGGCGGACCGCGCCTACCCGCGCCTCCTCGAGCGCGAGTTCGCCGGACGATCAGAACGTGAGGTCGGCGCCGAGCTCGCGGCTTTCTTGCGCGACGAGGGACACGACGAGGTCACGTTCACCATCGTCGCGTCGGGTCCGAACGGGGCGTCGCCACATCACGAGACCGGCGAACGGCGCATCGCGCGCGGCGACACTGTCGTGCTGGACTTCGGTGGCACGCGTGAGTGGTATTGCTCCGACATCACGCGCACCGTGCACGTCGGCAAGGACGTCGACGACGAGGTCCGAAAGGTCCACGACATCGTGCGGCGATCGCAGGAGGCCGGCTACGCGGCGGCGCGCAGCGGCGCCACCGCGGCATCGGTCGACGCGGCGTCGCGGCACGTGATCGACGAGGCCGGTTATGGCGAGCGGTTCATCCACCGCACCGGACACGGCATCGGCCTGGACGGACACGAGCATCCGTATCTCGTCCGCGGCAACGACGAGAAGCTCGAGCCCGGAATGGCATTCTCGATCGAGCCCGGCATCTACATCCCAGGTCGGTTCGGCGTTCGCATCGAGGACATCGCGATCCTCGGTGACGACGGTCGCGCCGAGCCGCTGAACCGAGCGGATCACGCGCTCGCGATCGTCCGGTAGCCCGCTGCGCTTCTGGTTGGCCGTGGTCGCCGCGGCGATCGCGGACCTCGCGGCATTCCTCGCCGTCCCGAACTGGTTCGGCGTCGCGGCGATCGGCGCGATCGCGTACCTGCTCTTCTCCGCGTTCGGCGCGGGCTGGTTCGCGATGCGGCGTTCGGCGTTCGCCGGCTTTCTCTCGGTCCTCATCGGCGCCGTGATCTATGGCGTGTATTCGCTGTGGGGACAGGGCGCGAGCCTCGGTGCCACCGGCCTCGATCTGCTGAGCTGGGAGGCGCGCCTCCTCATCGAGCTGCTGCCGTACGCGGTCGGTGGCGCCTTCGCGGGCACCGCCGGTGGCTGGCTGCGCCGTCGCGCGATGGCGCGCATCTGATGCGCACGCGGCTCATCGCGGCGGTGACCGCGACGTCCGTCGGGCTCGCCTTCTGGTGGGGCCTGACCGAGCCCTTGCCGGTGCCGCCGGTCATCCTGCTCGGCGTGCCCGCGGCGATCCTGTTCTGCGCGGGTCTCATCGCGGGCCGCCTCGGCGCGGTCGCGTCACCGGTCGCACTGCTGTTCTCGTTGTTCATCGGCAGCATCATCGCGACGCAGCTCCATCAGGCGTTCCGACCGAACACTCCGCCGGTGTCTTCGTTCGGCGATCTGATGGTGCTCGGGCTTCCGGACCTGCTCATCCCACTTGGCGCGGCAGCCGTGCTCGGCCTCATTGGCGGTCTCTTGGGCGAGCGGCTCCTTCCATCGTCGCCCGGCGCCAAGACATAGCGCGCGCGCTGGTGGCTAACGAAGCAGCGGGTTCGCGGCCTGCAGCGCCCACGCATATAAGGAGTTCGGCAGCACGCCGAGCACGATCGTGGCGAGCGCCGAAAGGCCGAGCGCGGTCGAAAGGAGCCGCGTGCTGGCGACGATCGGCGCGCCCGTGTCGGGGTCGTACATGTACATGTGAACGACGACGCGGAGGTAGTAGAAGGCCGCGAGCACGGCGTTGAGCGCGATGAACACCGCGAGCCAGGCGTAGCCGGCGTCGAGCACCGGCTGGATGACCAGGAACTTCGCGACGAAGCCGACGGTCGGCGGGATCCCGGTGAGCGAGAAGAGGAAGATCGCGAACGCGAACGCGCCCAGGGGCTGCCGACGCGCGAAGCCGTTCAGCTCCTCGAGCGTGGCCCCACGCGAGCCCTCGATATCGAAGTACAGCAGGCACGCGAACGCACCGAGGTTCATGACGCCGTATGCGAACACGTAGAAGAGGACCGCCGCCGTCGCCGACGGTCCCGCGGCCGACGCCGCGACCGCGGCGAGGATGTAGCCGGTATGCGCGATGCTCGAGTACGCGAGCATCCGTTTCGTATTCGTCTGCGCCAGCGCGACGATGTTCCCACCGGTCATCGTCACCGCGGCCAGCACCGCGAACACCGTGCTCCAGTCGACCTGCAGCGGCGCGAGGCCGCTCACCAGCACGCGCAGGATCGCGGCGAACGCCGCCGCCTTCGGGCCCACGGACATGAAGGCCGTCGCGGGCGTCGGCGCGCCGTCGTACGCGTCGGGCGTCCACTGGTGGAACGGGACGACCGCGGCCTTGAATCCGAGGCCGACCGTCACGAGTGCGAGGGCGACGATGGTGGGCCCGTTCGCGAGACCGATGCGCTGCAGCTCGGTCGCGACGTCGATGTAGCGGGTCGAGCCGGTCACGCCGTAGAGCCACGCGAAGCCGTAGACCAGAAGCGCCGAGCTGAACGCGCCGAGAAGGAAATACTTCAGCGCGGCCTCGTTCGCGAAACGATCGCGACGCTGCATTCCCGCGAGCACGTAGATCGGGATGGTCATGAGCTCGAGGCCGACGAAGAGCGTGATGAGATCGGTGGAGAGGGCGATGGTCATCGCTCCGACGGTGGAGAAGCAGATCGTCGCGTAGTACTCGCCGGGTGGGATCCCGCGCCGGTCGAGGTACGAGGGCGCGACGAGCGTCGCGAAGACGGCGAGGACGATGAACACCGCGCGGAAGAACGTCGTGAAGGTGTCGATCTGGACGAAGCCACCGAAGTACTGGCCCGAAGGCGGTGCGAGTGGCCCGCCGAGGAACGCGAGCGCGAGACCGACGACGGTCAGCGCGGGGAGCACGCCGCGCGACCGCCCGCGCGGCAGAAGGCCGTCGGCGACGAGCACGACGCAGGCCGTGATCGTCACGATCACCTCGGGCAGGACCGGGGTGAGCGTGTCGAGGAACGCGGTCACTTGATCGCGACCTGGAAGCCGGGGTCGGTCGCGAGCCGGAGCACCTGCTGAAGTGAGGGCTCGATGATCGCGATCGCCTGCTGCGGGAAGACGCCGAGCAGCACGGTGAGGACGACCAGCGGCACGGCGCAGACGACCTCGATCGGGGACAGGTCGGGGAGCGCGCGATACGCCTCACGCACGGGTCCGTACATCACGCGTTGGAACATCCAGAGCAGATAGACGGCGGCGAGGATCACGCCGAGTGCGGCGACCGGACCCCAGAACAGGCCGCCGAGCGGCACGCCGCTGAACTTGAAGGTACCCAGCAGCACGAGGAACTCGCCGACGAAACCGTTGAGGCCCGGCAGGCCCAGCGAGGCAAGCACGAAGATCCCGAAGAACGTCGTGTACAACGGCCAGCGGTTCGCGAGCCCCCCGAGATCCGCGATGAGACGTCGGTGGGTGCGCTCGTACTGGATCCCGACGAAGAGGAAGAGCGCGCCGGTGACGAACCCGTGGTTGAGCATCTGCAGCACCGCGCCGACGCCGCCCTGCGCGTTCAGGACGAAGATGCCGAGCGTCACGAAGCCCATGTGCGCGACGGAGGAGTACGCGACGAGCTTCTTCAGATCCTTCTGTACCGTCGACACGGCGGCGCCGTAGAGGATGGCGACCACGGACAGCACGATGATCACCGGCAGCCAGAGCTGCGTACCCACCGGAAAGAGCGGCAGCGCGAAGCGCAGAAAACCGTAGCCGCCCGCCTTCAGGAGGACGCCGGCGAGGATGATCGAGCCCGCGGTCGGCGCTTCGACATGGGCGTCGGGCAGCCAGGTGTGGAACGGGACCATCGGCAGCTTGATCGCGAACGCGAGTCCGAACGCGAGGAAGACCCAGAACTGGAAGTCAGCGGAGAAACGCCCGCGAGACGCGAGCAGCTCCGGCAGCGAGAGCGTGCGCGCGCCCTCGTCGCCGGACGCGAGCCAGACGGCGACGATGGCCACGAGCATGAGCAGCGAGCCCGCAAGGGTGAAGATCACGAACTTGAGCGTCGAGTAGATGCGACGCGGGCCGCCCCAGATGCCGATGATGAGATACATCGGCACGAGCATCAGCTCGAACATGACGTAGAAGAGGAAGAGATCGAGCGAGACGAAGACGCCGACCATGCCGATCTCGAGGATGAGGAACGCCGCCATGAATGACGCGATACGGTCCTTGATCGCGCCCCCTGATGAGTAGAGCACCGAGATGAAGGTGAGCAGCGTCGTCATCGGGACGAGCAGCACCGAGATCCCGTCGACGCCGACGAGGTAACGGATGCCGAGGCTGGGAAGCCAGTCCGCCTGCTCGACGAGCTGGAAGCCCGCGTCGCCCACGTGGAATTGCGCGAGCATGACCAGCGAGAGCAGGAGCTCGAACAATGTCGTGACGACGGCGACCTGCTTCACCGAGCGCGGGTCGTTCCGGAAGACGTAGAGCGGCAGGAGCCCGATCGCGGGCACCGCGAGGAGCAGGGTGAGGATGTGGTCGATCGTCATCGCGTGAAGAGCCCCGACGCGTAGCCGCCGTACACGACGAGGATGACCAGCAGGCCCGCCACGATCGTGAGCGCGTAGTTCCCGACGATGCCGGTCTGCGCGCGACGCAGCGAGCTTCCGCCGGTGGCCGCGAGCCAGCCGAGCCGGTTCGCGAGACCGTCGATCACGTGGACGTCGAAGGCCCACATCGCGCCGAAGGCGGCGCGGAAGGCCTCGACGATCCGCCGGTCGTAGAGCTCATCGATGAAGTACTTGTTCACCAGCACGCGGTAGAGCGGGCCGGCGGCGCGCGACACCGCGGCCGGGTCCGGCCGGTGACGTACGTACATGGAAAGGCCGACGAGGATCCCGAGAACGCCGGCGGCCACCGAGATCGCAGCGAGCACGAGGACCGTCGCCACCTCCGGCACGTGCTCGACGATGCCCTCCACCTCCACCGCTGGGCCGAGGAAGCGGTGGATGAATCCCGTCTCGGGCGGGAACCCGATCGCGACGCCGAGCACGACGGTACCGACGGCCAGCGCCGCGAGAGGCAGCGTCATCACCGCCGGCGACTCGTGCGCGTGGTCGTAGAGGTGGTGATCGCGCGGCTCACCGTGGAACGTCAGCCACATCGCGCGCGTCACGTAGAACGCGGTGAGGACGGCGGTGAGGATGCCGACCGCCCACAGGACCGGATAGCCACCCAGGAAGGCCGCGGCGACGATCTCATCCTTCGACCAGAAGCCGGCGAGCGGTGGCAGCGCGGCGAGCGCGCCGCCGGCGAGCAGCATCGTCCAGTAGGTCACCGGAAGCTTGCGCCGCAGGCCGCCCATCTTCCGCATGTCCTGCTCGCCACCGAGGCCGTGGATCACGGAGCCGGAACCCAGGAACAGCAGGGCCTTGAAGAACGCGTGCGTCGCGAGGTGGAAGATCGCCGCGACCGGAGCCCCGACGCCGAGCGCAAGGAACATGTAGCCGAGCTGGCTCACGGTCGAATAGGCCATCACGCGCTTGATGTCGAATTGCACGAGCGCGATCGTGGCCGCGAAGATCGCGGTGATCGCGCCGACGACGCCGACGACCGCGAGCGAGGGACCCGCCGCCGCGAACAGCGGCATCGAGCGCGCGACCAGATACACGCCGGCGGTGACCATCGTCGCCGCGTGGATCAGGGCCGACACCGGCGTCGGGCCCTCCATCGCGTCGGGCAGCCACGAGTACAGCGGCAGCTGCGCCGACTTGCCGGTGGCGCCGAAGAAGAAGGCGACGCAGATGAGCGTGAGGTTCGCCTGCGTCGCGATGCCAACGTGCTCGAACACGTCGGTGAACTGCATCGAGCCGAAGACGAGGAACGTCGTGATCATGCCGATCGTGTAGCCCCAGTCGCCGATCCGGTTCATCACGAACGCTTTCTTCGCCGCGACATACGGCTCGGGACGCTCGAACCAGAACCCGATCAGGAGATAGCTGCAGAGACCGACCCCCTCCCACCCGACGAACATGAGGAGGTAGTTGTCGGCCATGACCAGGATGAGCATCGCGAACACGAACAGCGACAGCCAGGTGAAGAAACGATGGAAGCCGTGATCGTGCTCCATGTATCCGTTCGAGTAGACGAAGATGAGGAAGCTCACGACGGTGACGACAAGCAGCATGACCGACGACAGCGGATCGACGAGCGCGGCGACGCGCGAGTGGAAGTCCCCGACGCCGATCCACTCATAGAGGTTGACGGTCGTCCGAGTCTGGCCGCCGAGGACCTCGAGGAACACGCCGATCGCGACGATCGCCGAGAGTCCGACCGCCGACGACGCGATGATGCCGGTCCACCTATGGAGCCATCGCCGACCGAAGAGGCCGTCGATGAGGAACGCCGCCAGCGGGAACGCGGGGATGAGCCAGACGTTCTGGATCACGCGATCAACCCTTGAGCTGCCGGATCTCGTCGACGTCGACCGTGGGCCTGTTGCGATACGCCGATAGGACGATGGCCAGGCCGACCGCGACCTCCGCCGCGGCGACGACGAAGACGAAGACGACGAACACGCTCCCGCGCTCGTCGATCGACGAATAGCGCCGTGAGAATGCGACCAGAGCGAGGTTCGTCGCGTTGAGCATCAGCTCGACGGACATGAGGATCACGACCGCGTTGCGCCGGACGAGAACGCCGGCTGTGCCGATGAAGAACAGCACCGCCGAGACCGCGATGAACGCTCCGAGCGGAACGGCCATTCAGTCCTCGTCCCGCTTCACTAGCACGATCGCGCCGACCATGGCCGCGAGGAGAAGGACCGACGCGACCTCGAACGGAAACGCGAAGTCGCGGAACACGCTCGTCGCGAGCGGCAGGAGGTCGCCGCCCTTGGCGCCCAGCGTCGCCGAATCGCGGAAGGAGAACGCCACGAGCGCGACGAAGATCGCGATCGGCACGACAAAGAGCGCGGCCCAGTACTTCTGGGTCTGGAAGAACAGGCCGTAAGCGCGGGGAGACTGCGGTGTGAACATCACGCCGTACAGGATCAGGACGGTGATGGCGCCGACGTAGATGAGGACCTGGAACATCGCGATGGTTTCCGCGCCGAGCAGCACGAACATGCCGGCGATGTTCAGGAAGGTGAAGGCCATGAGCAGGGCCGAGGTCGTGATCCGGTTGGCGAGGACCACGCCCGCACCCGCCGCGACGATGGCGATCGTCAGGATCGCGAACAGCGCCGGTTCGATGAAGTCGACCATCAGGCCGCGGTCCGCAGCCGCTCGCGGAGCGCGACGAGCCGACGACGCTGGACGTAGGGCAGCAGCAGCACGAAGGCGGCGAGGAGGATCCAGTTCGCGATCGCCACGGGCACCAGGGTGCTCGGGAAGACCAGCAGCAGGGTCGCCGTGACCACGAGGTTCGTGAGCGTCAATGGGATCAGCACCTTCCAGCAGAGGGACATCAGCTGGTCGATCCGCAGTCGGGGAAGCGTGGCGCGGATCCACATGAAGACGAGCACGAAGAAGTACGTCTTCAGCGTGAACCAGAGAACGCCGATCAGCGGGAAGACCTCGACGAACGGGCCGTGCCACGCGCCGAACCAGAGCGTCGTCACGATCGACGACACGACCGTGATCTCACCGTATTCGGCGAGGAAGAAGATGGCCCAGCGCATCCCCGAGTATTCGGTGAGGAACCCGGCGACGAGCTCGGATTCGGCCTCCGGCAGATCGAACGGGGCGCGGTTCGTTTCGGCCAGTCCGGCGATGAAATAGGTGACGAACGCGAGTGGCAGCACGAGGACGTTCAGCTGCCAGCCCGGCTGACTCTCGGCGATGCCGACCATCGACAGGGTCCCGACGACGAGCACGACGGTCACGAGCGACAGGATCTGCGGCACCTCGTACGAGATGAGCTGGCCGGCCGAGCGAAGGCCGCCCATGAGCGAGTACTTGTTGTTCGAAGCCCAGCCGGCGATGACGATCCCAAGAACGGTCATCGAACCAAGCGTGGTCATGTAGAGCAATCCGACGTTCAGGTCGGCGCCGACGATGCCGGGCGCAAAGGGGATCACGACGTAGCTCGCGAGCATCGGGCTGAACACGATCGACGGCGCGGCGAGGAAGAACCATTTGTCGGTCAGCCGCGCGCGGATGTCTTCCTTACCGAGGAGCTTGATCGCGTCGGCGAAGGTTTGGAGCAGGCCCCAGGGCCCGGTGTGCAGTGGGCCGAGGCGGTCCTGGATGACCGCCTGGATCTTCCGCTCGAGATAGATCTGCGCCAGCGCGCCGTTGAAGACGAGACCGACCACGAGCAACACGGCGATGACCAAGCGCAGCGGCGCCCAGATGAAGGGATCGATGCCGAACGGACCTACCGGCACAGCGTCATCAGCCCCCGCGGGCGTCGCTGCGTGGAGGAAGGAACGACTTTCGCATCGGGTGTCCCGGGAACGATTCCTCGAGGAAGATGCGGCGGAGATCCGGGTGTCCATCGAACACGATGCCGAACATGTCGTAGGTCTCGCGCTCGCACCAGTTCGCGCCGTCCCACACCGAGGTGAGCGACGGCACGTGCGGCTCGCCTGAGTCGCACGGCGTGCGGAGCATGACGAAGACGTGCGTCTCGATGCCGCGGACGAACGTGACGCTCCGAAGCTCGGTCCCCGTGTCGACGCCCGCGTTCACCGAATAGAGGTCGCATCGCGTGGCCGGATCGTCGCGCACCACCGTTGCCACCTCGACCAGCCGCGCGGCATCGACGTCGACGACGACCATGTCGTGCAGGGTCGAGACGCGTGCTCGCTCTCCAAGACTTTTCGCGAGCGCTTGCCGCGCGGATGCGAGATCGATGGTCGCGCGCGGAGTGCTCAGTACCAATTGAGCGCTTTCTTCTTCCAGGCGTAGACGAGGCCGACGACCAGGATGCCGATGAAGATCGTCATCTCGACCAGGCCGTACCAGCCGAGATCGCGGAACAGGACCGCCCACGGGAACAGGAAGATCACTTCGACGTCGAACACGACGAACAGGAGCGCGAATACGTAGAAATGCGTCGGGTAACGACCCCAGGCCTGCCCCACGGGCTCCTCGCCGGACTCGTACGTCTTGAGTTTTTCGCGCGTGGGCTTCCACGGAGCGAGCAGGTGGCTGAGCAGCATCATCGCCGTGACGACCAGAGCTCCGGCTACGAAGAACGCGAACACATAGACATAGGAGAGGTTGTAGTCGGGCACGCGCCTAGCCTACGGAGGTACTAATGGGTCAGCAAACGTGACGCTCCTGCAATTGACAGCGTTTGACCTCGTGGGTACGGTACCCCGGCTCAGGACAGAGCAGTACGCAATGCGTACAAGATTTGGTCGTTACTTGCGGGAGGGATCAGGGTATTGGCGACGAACGCTAGAAGGGCGCACGCGACACCTTCGCTGACGCTCGGCGCGCGAAGGACGGTCCGGCGAAGCGCCACGTCGCTGCTCACCTTTGGTCAGCACTCGAAGAACGGGCTCGTGCACGTGACGACGCGCCGCGTGCCGCGCGCGCTCGGCGCGTATTTCGGGGCGAAGGGCCTTCGCCTGGTGCTCAACACAGCGACCGCGGCTCTCGTCCTGTTGCTTCCGTATACCGCCGCGACGTCGGCACGCGCCGACGCGTCACCCACCGACGTGGCGGCCCCGTCGTTCGCCGCGGTCCCGAGCGACGACATCGCGCGCGCGCAGACCGCCGCACGCGGTGTGATCGCGGGGACGCGGAGCCCAACGACCGTCGCCGCGCAGGAGTCACGCCCCGTTCTCGTCCGCACGATCGCGAAGGACGACACGCTCTCGACGATGGCGAACTACTACGACCTCTCGCTCGAGGCGCTCGCCTACGCGAACGGCATCAGCCAGGAGGACGAGGTCCTATCGATCGGCCACGAGCTCACCATCCCGCCGGGCGAGGGCGCGCTCTACAAGGTCAAGGATGGCGACACCGTTGAGGACGTCGCGGCCCACTTCAAGGTCGATCCCGCCGTCATCTACTCCTATAACGGCGTCTACTTCGAGCCCGAGCACTTCGCGGTCGGCCAGACGATCTTCGTGCCCGGCGCGACGCTCCCCGCGCTCAAGCGGACCGAACGGACGAAGTCGATCGCGCCGCCCTCGACCGCTTCGCTGCCGGCGCGCACGGGTCGTCTCGGCTGGCCGGTCAACGGTGTGATCACGCAGTACTTCTGGTGGGGCCACACCGGCGTGGACATCGCGGCGCCGTTCGGCACGGGCATCGGGGCGTCCGACGACGGCATCGTCGTCGCGACCGGTTGGGTCGCGGTCGGCGGGCTGCGCGTTTGCGTCCAGCACGCCGAGGGTCTGCAGACCTGCTACTACCACACCGGCGCGGTGTTCGTGAGCCCCGGGCAGAACGTGGTTCGCGGTCAGCTCATCGCTTCGATCGGCATGACCGGTGTCACGACGGGACCGCACGTCCACTGGGAGCTCAAAGTCAACGGGGTGCCGAAGGACCCGCTCGGGTACTAACGGCGTTCGATAGAACAGCGGGCACGTCGCTCACTCGAAAACGGGCCCGCTCCGCTGTCCTCTCTCCCGCTCGCTAGTACCGCGGTCTCGACTCTCGTTCGCGACGTGCCCGCCGTTCTCTCCGGCGCCGCTGATCCCTCGCTCCCTAACAAGGCCGACCTCGACCTCGTTTGCGTTCGGAACCCCTGTCGCTGCCTCGACATTCGCTCCTGCCCATACTCGGTATGTGTACCGAGCAGTCCACGCGGATAGAGCCGGGCGGGTCATCGTCTCCGATTACGCGGCGGCGGGATTCGATGGCGCCGCGACCGTGCCGTTCGCCGATCCGGTGCGGCTCCCGACCGGCGCGACCGTGCTGCACATCGAGCGCGAGGCGGAAACGCTCGACCGCTCCGGTCGTGCGCGAGGCGTCGGCGCGGGCCGGCTCGCCGTCGCGGCCATCCTCCCACCCGGTCACCTGCGCACTCAGCTGCCGGCGTACGCCGACGAGACGGACAAACCCGATCTGCCGCCGCGGGCGTATGCGGCCGTAGCGGCTGACGACGCCGGCGACCTCATGGTCGCGGCGCTGCTCATCGACCGCGATCCCACCCGCGATATCGACGCGTATCCGAAGGCCGAGATCGCCGCAAAGGTAAACGACGCGCTGCGATCGCGGCCGGCGGACCGCCTCGTCAGGCAGCTCGCGCGCTGCGCACGGGAATACGGCTGCCGCGCGGCGGCGAACGCCTTCTACGGACGCTGGGAGTGCGCGCTACCGATCGCGGCCCCCGCGAACGAGCATCCCCTGCCGGCGATCGCGCTGCGCCTCGACGGTGAGGCCGAGCCGCGCGAGCCCGCCGCGTTCCACGCGACGGCCGAGGAGGTCGCCGGTCTCGCGGCGCAGCACATCGCCGCCGGCGGAACGCTCGTGTCGTTCGGGCGGGCCTGCGAGGGAGAGCCGCTCCTCTCCGCGCGGCTCGTCGAGGACGCGATACGTCTGATCCGGGGGACGACGCGCTCGGGCACGATCCACCTCGAGACGAATGGCTCCGTTCCCGCCGCGCTCCGACGGCTGGGCGCGGCCGGGCTCGACGCGGTCACGATCCGCATCGCATCGGCGCGCGCCGACACCTACGACACGCTGCATCGACCCGAGGCATATCGCTTCGCTGACGTGCGCGCCTCGCTCCGAGTCGCGGCCGAGCAGCGCCTCGCGACGAGCCTCGTCATCCCGGTGCTCCCGGGGATCTTCGATCGCGCCGAGGAGATCGCGGCGCTCGTCGGCCTCGCCGGCGAGCTGCGCGAGGGGAGCGCGATCCTGCTGCGCGATCTCGCGGCCGATCCGCTTCGTGCGCTCGCCCTGATGAAAGGTCGCGAGCCGTCGATCGGTGTCGCTCGCGCGGTCGAACGCCTGCGCGAGGAGCTGCCGCATCTGCGGGTCGGCTCGTTCGTGCGCCCGCTCGCGAGGATCTGAGTGTTCCTCGATCGCGCGCGCGTCCTCATCCGCGGCGGCGACGGCGGCAAGGGCGTGATCTCGTTCCGTCGCGAGGCCCACGTTCCGCGCGGCGGTCCGGATGGCGGCGATGGCGGGCGCGGCGGCGACGTCATCCTCCGCGTCGAGGACCAGCTCGCGTCGCTCGGCGACTACCGCAACCGGCAAACGCACGCGGCGACGAGCGGCGGTGCCGGCGGTGGGTCGAACAAGTCCGGCAAGGCGGGCGGCGATCTCACGCTGAAGGTCCCGCCGGGCACGACGGTGAAGGACATCGCGACCGGCGAAGTCGTCGCGGACCTCGTGACGCCGGGCCAGGAGATCATCGTCGCGCGCGGCGGAAAAGGCGGGCGCGGCAACGCGCGCTTCGCGTCGA
>WNGJ01000558.1_pt1 | contig 35510 bp, 33 predicted proteins | sample 5400611 | NCBI WGS metagenome assembly WNGJ01 (sample SAMN13153375, study PRJNA577476) | soil metagenome | isolation source: 40 cm soil or saprolite under Garry oak tree replicate 1 | place: USA:California | collected 2016-06-15
GTCGTCCTCGGTGTCGTCCTTGTCGTCCGGGGTCGCCCGGTAGGTGCCCTCGGGCTTGCGGAAGCTATGGCCTTCCGTGTCGTCCTTGTCGTCCGGGGTCGCCCGGAAGGTGCCCTCGGGCTTGCGGAAGCTGTGGCCTTCCGTGTCGTCCTTGTCGTCCGGGGTCGCCCGGTAGGTGCCCTCGGGCTTGGGCTTACGCTCGTCGCTCTCTTGCTTGCCCATCTGAATGACCTCCTGTGCCTTAGCCGATCGTTTGCGGGTGCCCAGATCCCAAGGCCTTCGCCCGCTCTCCTGGGAGCCTACGCTTGTGGCCGACTGTTGCAAAGCTAGCGGGCGGACTCCTTCTTTGTCACATTGCCGACACTCGGGCCGCGCATGCGAGGGCGCTTCCAGCCCGAGCCGACGCCCCGGTGGAGGTCGAGGAGCCGCGGTCCCAGGCCCGGACCGGCCGCCACCAGGGCGAGAAAGTCTTCACGGTCGAGCACCAGCATCGAGACATCGCTGACCGCCTCGACGGTCGCGCTGCGCGGTTGTTCGGTCAAGAGCCCGATCTCGCCGAAGACCTGGTCCGCACTCATTGATCGCAGAATGCGTTCTTCGCCGGACTTGCGGTCTCGCTGTGATACTCGAACTGTGCCCGACTCGATGATGTAGAAGGACTCGGCGGGCTCCCCCTGGCGAATCACGGCTGTACCGGGAGCGACTGACACCTGCTTTGCGGTCTGGAGCGCGGCCCAAAGGCGGCCTGGGGGCACGCCTGCGAAGAGTGGCAGAGCCGCCACATGTACCAGCAAGGGGGAATCAGCAGGCTCGCGGCCGCCTGCTCGCTGCTCCGCATCCGCTACCAGAAGCCCCCCGATCGCAGCAGCCGCGACCATGGCTCCGCCCGCCAGGAGCAACGCCGTTCCAGCTCCGAGACGGTCAGCGAGCGGCGGCACGATCAGAGAACCGCCCGCAAACGACAGGCTACCGACCGTTCCCAGCACGCCCAGCAGGCGCCCGCGGAAGCTTGCCGGAACCAGGCGCTGGAAAATCGTCGTACTGAGAACTTCGAGGAGCAAGTTGCCGCCTGCGGCGACGGCTATAGCAACTAGGGCCGGCGCAAGATCGGCCACGACTCCGAGCCCAGCAAGTCCGGCGCCCAGGAGTGCGCCGCCAACAACCAGGAATGGACTCAACCGTCCGCGGAGGACTAGGGGACCGGAGGCGATCGCGCCAAGCACCCCCCCGACACCGATTGCGGCATTCAGGTAACCCGTAGCCGAATCGCCGCCACGATAAACGTCTGTCGCCAGGACCACGGTCAGGATCGCGAGGCCGCCGTATACGAAGTTGCCAACCGCCGCGATGATGAGGAGCCCTGACAGTCCCAGACGCTGCATGCGGAAGATCGTGCGCAGCGACGGGCCTCGAGTCGACGAGGCAGGCTCGCGAAGGACGCCGCGTTCAGAAGGAACGCCAGGGTCAAACCGCCCGCCGCGATCAGTAGCCCGCCGATCGCCGGACCAATGATGAAGGCCAGGTTGTCCAGCGTCGCCCAGGCGCTGTTGGCCGGCCCGAGCTCAGTTTCGTCGCGGACCATCACCGGTAGGTAGGAGCCCATCGTCGGCCCGAAGAAGGCCGAGAAACAGGTCGCCACGATGGCCAACACGATGATGGCGAGCAGAGGGCCGTGCGTAGCCTCAAACCAGGCCATGCCAAGCATCAGCACGCCTCGCGCGACGTCGGTGACGAGGAGCACCACCCGCCTGTCGTAGCGATCGGCAACGATCCCGGCCGGTACCGACAGGAGCACGTAGGGCAGGATCCGGGCTGCCCCGACGATCCCAAGCAGGACCGGGTCCGCGCTGTCGCGGTACACCACGATGAGCAACGCGACGAGGTAGAGCCAGTCCCCGATCGAGGACACGAACTCGCCCGCCAGCAGCTTCGTCAGCGCAGGATTGGCGAGCAAGGCGCGGTACGCGCGAAACGTGGTCACGGCGCCATGGTAGGAGGCGCGGGATCAGCCGATCAGGTCCCTGGCGGGTATCGAGACGCCTTCACGCTGCAGGAGGCTGCGCTTGATCTCGAGGCGGAGTTCCCGGCTTCCGCCCCACTCGCCGCCGTAGCCCCCCAGCGATCCGTCGCCCGCGAGGACGCGATGGCAGGGGATGAACAGTCCGATCGGATTCCGGCCGACAGCGCCGCCCGTCGCTCGGGCCGCGCCGGGACTGCCGGCCATTCGCGCCAGCCGCCCGTAACTGGTGACTGCGCCGTAGGGGATGGAGCGCACGGCAGCGAGCACGCGGCGGTCCCAGTCGGCCAGTCCGACCAGTTCGACCGGTACGTCAATGCCGCCGTGTGGGCGGCTGCCCTCGAAGAAAGCCACGATCTCGCTCTCAGCATGGTCCAGCACCCTGCCGGCCTGGCGGTCGACCCCGTCCGCCATGGGCCGCGCTCTCATCCGGCGTTCGAGGCGGGCGACGAACGCTTCGGTCGTGGCCAGCAGCTCCAGGGCGACCAGACCGACTTCAGAAGCCGCCAGATGGATGGGGCCCCACGGTCCGTCGACTAGCCTGAAGGTAACGCTCGAGCCCGACCTTCCTTCGTGCGCCGGCATCCGTTGCTCCTATGTCAAGCCGCGGCAGCCAGAGCCGTCGATCTGACTGCCTCGTCGAGCCGGAGACGACGGAAGACATCGTCGCTGATCCGCCGTCGGAGGGCCCGGATCGCCTCGGTCTTGGTGTCGCCGGCGGCTCGACGATGGTCGAGGTATGCGCGGCCGCGGGCATCGATCCGCATCTGGGTGATCGCGATTCGATGGAGGGCGAGGTTGAGCTGCCTGTTGCCGCCGCGATTCAGGCGGTGGCGGACGGTGCTACCCGACCAGACCGGGACCGGGGCGCTCCCGTTGTGTCGGGCGAACGCTTCCTTGGATCGAAAACGGCTCATGCCGGCAGTCTCGCCAACGATCTTCGCGGCCGTCAGGGGGCCGCAGCCAGGCAGCGCCAGCAAGGTCCCCGCGAGGGATCGGACGAGCTGCTCGATCTCGTGCTCCAGGGCGCGGATCGTGACCGACAGGTCGACGATCCGGCCGAGCAGTTCCCGCGCGAACCGGGCGACGGGCTCGGAGCGGTCAGCGAGGATTGTTCGGAGCGACGTCTGGACCGCGACTCGATCCAGGGAGCGCGGACGGGGCTCGTCCACGCCGAGCTCGACGAGATGCCAGCGAAGCCGCTGCTCGTGGCGGGTGCGCTCGGCCACAAGGTCGTCGCGATGATCGCCCAACAGCCGGAGCACCCGGTCTGGGCCGTCGAGCGTGGCAACCGGGAGGTCCGGCTCACGGAGCGCCGCCTGGGCGACCGCGAGCGCGTCGATCGGGTCGCTCTTGCCTGGCTCTCGGACCGAACGACGGGCTCCCGCCATCAGCTTGGGCGGTACCCGGCAGACCGACTCGCCCGACCGGAGGAGGTCGACTTCGAGCCGCCGACTCAGATGCCGACAGTCCTCCAGCGCCCAGCGGCGCTCGGGCCACTGGCGGGCCCACCGCCGCAGCTCGAGATGTCCATCGGACGTCGCGGCCACGGTCCGTTCGCCCAGCTTCCGGCCGCGATCGTCGACCGCGACCACTGTGTGCGTCCGCTTGTGCAGATCCGCTCCGAGGATGACCATGTCCACCGTCTCCTCCTCAGCCGAGGTTGACGACCGAGGACCGGTCGGCGGACACACCTGAGTGGGGGCGTCGCCACGCTCCTATCAAGTCACGCCGGCCGGTCCGACGTGTCTCACGGCCGGCACAACGGATGCAGGCCACACCCCGCGGGCGGGCAATCAGCCTAGGAGCCAAGCCGTGAGACGTAGAGGAGAGTGACACTCAGGCCAGTCTACGGACGGCGGAACGAGCGTTCAGCGACCGGGCGTCGCATCCGCGACAGCTGGCGGAACGCCACGGCGACATCTGGCCGAGCGCCACGGCGACGCCTCTGGTGTGTCGCCCTCACTCGCCCGGCGACCTCCCTGGGCCCACGATCTCGGCATTCGGCCTCGTCCCAGAACGAGGGGAAGGAGCGAGATGAACGACATCGCCAGGTCTCGTGTGGACAGCCATCAGGGCGATCTTCGCCGGCAAGCCGATCAGGCCCGTCTGGCTCGAATCGCCCGAGGGGAAACCGCAGGCAGGCCGCACTTCTCACGTCCCCGCCACATGCCGTCGCGTCGCCTTTCCGCAGCGATCGCAGCGATCGTGCTCGGTCTGACGGTTGCCGCCGGTGGGGTCATGGCGCAGCCGGCCAGCACGTCAAGCGACCAGGGCTGCGTCTCCGGCCCGACCCATCCCACCTGGTGCTGATATCGATCTGACTTAGTCCGGCGATCGGGGGGTCAAGTCCTCCGATCGCCAGGACTGGTAGGCCGCCGCAATGTCTTCGTCGGACCGGCGCACCGAAGCCCATATGGCGGCACCGTCGAGCGTCCAGTCCAGTCGCGCCCGGCCGTCCCGTGCCACGTAGCAGGCGAGCTTGCCGGACGCGCGCCCGGTGAGCCCGAAGAATCCGCTCGTGGACCAGCCACCTTCGAATTGCTCGCCCGCCGCGCAGTTGCCGCGACGGCCCCGCAGGCCACTCGAGTCGAGAAAGCGCTGCCACGAGGCGGCGAGCGTAGGTGCGTCCTTGTAGAGCGCATAGCGGACGTCCAGTTGCCCGGTCGGACTGCAGCTGAGTGCCGCGGTCTCCGTGCCCGTGACAGGGGCCGAGCGGCAGTCGGAACGAATCGACGGCGGCAGCCAGGCTCGTAGCCGGGCGACATCGGACCCGGCCCCGAACGGCACCGGAGTCGGGGTCGGCGTGGGAGTCGGCGTCGGCGTAGGAGTCGGGGTTGGGCGGGGGGTTGGCCGGGCCGAAGGTGTGGAACCCGCGGCCGATGCACCCGGCTTCTGCCCCAAGCCGCCCGCCACCGGGATCAGCCCATACCCGAGCACTCCTCCGGTGAGCAGCAACACGCCCACGAGCGCGAGGCTGCCTGTGGCCGCGACCAGCGCTGCCCGGCCACGAAGTCTTCTGGTGGGAGGCGCCGGCGGCCGGACCGCGAATGCGGGGAGCGTGAGGTCGTCCGTCCCGCTGACAAGCACGGCGGCGTCGGGTACGGCCGCCCGGACGGCTTCGATGAGGGCTCGTCCGCTCGGATACCGCTGAGCGGGGTCCTTCGCGAGCGCCGTTCCCACGACTGCGTCCAGGCTGGCCGGCAGGCGTGGGCGGCGGTCGGTCACCCGCGGTGGATCGGCGTGGAGATGGGCCCAGATCGTCGCCTCGTTGGTCGTTCGGCGGAAAGGCGGCTCCCCGGTCAGGCACAGCACGAGGAGGCAGCCAAGGCCGTACAGGTCGCCACGACCCGCGAGCTCTGGCGGATGGTGTTCGCCGGTGACCTCCTCCGGGGCGATGTAGTCGAGCGTCCCGATGCGTCGTCCGTCGCCGGCCAGGTGGGCAGTCGTCGAGACGGACCTCCGCGAGAGGCCGAAGTCGGAAAGATAGGCATCGCCCCGAGCGTCGAGCAGGACGTTGCCCGCGCTGACATCGTGGTGGACGAGGCCACGCTCGTGTGCGGCATCGAGAGCGTCCGCGATGGGCGCCAGGATGGCCAGCGTCCGAGCCAGCGACAGCGACCCATCTTCACGGACGAGACGAGCCACGCTCGGGCCGTCGAGGTAGCGCATCGCCAGGTACAGCTGCCCGTCCGCCTCTCCCGCGGCATGGACCGGCACGATGTGGGGATGCTCGAGTGCGGCGAGCAGCTCGATCTCGCGCAGGAAGCGCGTGCGTGCGACCGGGTCGGGCGCGAGCTCCTGGCCGATGAGCTTGAGCGCGATGAGCCGATTCGGGACCAGCTGGCGCGCCCTGTAGACGGTGCCCATGCCGCCCCAGCCGATGACCGCCTCGATGCGGTAGCCGGCGAAGGTGCTGCCTGGAGGAAGAAGTCCCTGCATCCGCGGTCGAAGTCGATCGCCGCCCAAGGAGGCCGCGGGCGATCGCCCGGAGTATGGCACCAGTCAGGGATTGGGCCGGATTACGCCTCGAACCGACGAAAGACCGCGACGGCGTTTTGCCCGCCGAAGCCGAAGCCGTTGATGATTGCCGTGTCCACGCGGGCCTTGCGCTTGACCTTGGGCACGTAGTCGAGATCGCACTCGGGCAGATCGGGATTCTCGAGGTTGGCCGTCGGGGCTATCCAGCCGTCGCGGATTGAGCCGATCGCCGCCAGTGCAGCCACGGCGCCGGCCGCTCCGAGAAGGTGTCCGACCATCGACTTCGGGGAGCTGATGGCGACCTTGTGAGCCTGGCTCCCGAATGCCGCCTTGATGGCCCGCGTCTCGGTGACGTCGTTGAGCGGCGTGGACGTTCCGTGAGCCACGATGTAGTCGACCTCGTCGGGCCCGACGCCAGCGTCGCGCAGCGCTCGCGTCATCGCCATGGCGGCCCCCCGGCCCGTCGGTTCGGGCGCGCTGATGTGATACGCATCCGAGGTGAGTGCGGCACCGGCGACTTCGGCCAGGATCCGGCCGCCGGCGCCCCTCTCGAGGGCGTGTTGCGCGGACTCGACGACCACGCACGCGGCCCCCTCGCCGAAGACGAACCCGTCACGATCGCGATCGAACGGCCGCGAGGCATGTTCGGGATCGTCATTGCGCTTGGAGAGCGCACCCATATTGCCAAGGGCCGCGAAGGCGACGGGCAACAGCGCTGCCTCGGATCCACCGGCGATGACGACGTCGTACTCGCCCGAACGGATGAGTCGCAGTGCGTCCTGGAACGCGATGACGGAGCTGGCGCAGGCCGCGACCTGGGTGATGACCGGCCCGGTCAGCCGGTATTTCATCGAGACCTGGGCGGCTCCCATGGATCCGGACAGGGCCGGGATCGCGAATGGGCTGACTTGGCCCGCTCCTTTCTTCTCGAGAGTCTCAGTGCCGTCGATGACTTGCTCCATCCCGCCGCCGCCCGTATTGAGGACGACGCCCGCGCGGTCGCGTCGTTCCGGGCTCCAGTCGCTGAAGTCGAGACCCGAAGCGCTCACGGCCTCGGTCGCCGAGGCCATGCCGAAATGGATGAAGCGGCTCATCCGACGCGCCATCTTGCGGTCCATCGCCACGGTCGGGTCGAAATCCTTGACCTGGGCGGCGATCTTCACGTCGAAGCCGGTCGTGTCGAATGTGGTGATCCGCGCGACCCCGGACTTGCCCGCCAGGAGGTTCGCCCAGTAGGTCGGCGCGTCGTTGCCGATGGGAGTGACGGCGCCGAGGCCGGTCACGACCGCACGGCGGGCGAGGTCATCCGCGGGCAAGGCTCACCTCAGCGGGTCGGGGCATCGCGCTGGATTGTAGCGACCCTCCGTGGCCGCTCGGCCGAGCTTGGCCAGCACACGCCGATGCGCATCGCCGCATAGCAGGCCTCCGGGCGCGGGCGACGTCCAAATGGGGTCACCGCCCTGAAAGCGCCCGATAAGTGCGGCCTGCTCTACTAGGGCAACGGTGCACCCACGTCGTCGTCCCGGCCCGGAAGTGGAATCGCTCATGCGAGCTCTGGGCGCGGACGTTCGCCGCGCGCGATGGCAATCCGGTCTCAGTCAGGCGGGCCTCGAGGTGCTCTCCGGGGTCGATCAGACCACCATTTCCCGGCTGGAGAACGGCCTCGCACCTGGATTGCGATTGATCCGTCTCGTGAAGATCCTGGGACCGATCGGATTGGGCAGCCTCACGCCGTCGCCAGTGTCGGAGAGGCTCAAGGTGACACCCTGGGACAGGGTCCTCTAGGACCATCCCGCGAACAGTTCGGATGCCGCTATGCGCGGACGCGCATCGCACCGGGCCCACAGCTCGGCGGGTCGGCCATGCGGGCAACTGCAGCTCGAGGATGCGCCCAGGCGCGGCCCGACTATGCACGGAGGCGCATCGCGACGGGAGGTGACCGGGATACATGCCCCGCGCCGGCAGCAGGGCGAGGGTTTCAATCGCCGTCGTAGCGCTTGAAGATGACCGCTCCGTTGTGGCCGCCAAGACCGATGTTGTTGGATAGCGCGTAGCGAATCCGCCGGGAGGTCGCCTCGGTCACGACCCACAGGTTGCACTCGGGATCCGGCTCGCGGTAGTTGATCGTCGGCGGGATGCACTGCTCGGCGATCGACATCACCGTTGCGAATGCTTCGAATGCACCCGCCGCTCCCATCATGTGGCCCGTCATCGACTTCGTGGCGCTGATCGCGATCTCGGGCGTGTGCTCGCCGAATACGTCCCAGATCGCTTCCGCCTCCCGCTTGTCGCCGAGCGGAGTGGACGTGCCATGCGGGTTGATCAGGTCCATCTCGTCGGCCGGCACGCCCCGCCGGTCGAGCGCCATCTTCATCGCCCGCGAAGACCCTGCCCCGTGCTCGACCGGCTGGATCATGTCCCAGCCATCGGCAGCGGAGCCGTAGCCGACGACTTCGGCGTAGATGTGCGCTCCACGCGCCTTGGCCAGCTCGAGGTCCTCGAGGAACAGTGAGCCACTGCCCTCGCCCAGGACGAATCCGTCGCGGGTCAGGTCGAACGGCCGCGAGACGGTCTCGATCGACTCGCCCGGTCGAGGATTGCCCAACCCGCGCATGTTGCCGAATCCTGCGTGGGCGACCTCCAGAAGCGGCGCTTCTGTCGATCCGCTGATGACCGCGATGCAGTCTCCGCGCCGGATGACTTCGGCGCCTTCGGCCACATTGTGGGTGCCCGTGGCGCAGGCCGACACCATGCACACGTTGTGGCCGATGGCACCGGTCTCGATCGCGATCATGCCCGACGTGGAGTCGACAAGCCCGTTGGCAATGAAGGTCGGAGCGACCCGATCAGGCCCCTTTTCGCGGAGCACAGTCCAGTTGTCGATCATCAGCTGCTGACCGCCCGCGCCCGAGCCGAAAACGACGCCCACCTCGGTCCGGTTCTCGTCAGAGATCTCGAAGCCCGAATCCGCAATCGCCTGCTTTGCGGCGGCGACCCCGAAGTGCATCGATGATTCGCCGCGCCGGGCGGCCTTCGCGTCCATCCACTGCTTGGGATCGAAGTCCTTGACCTCGCCGGCCGCCTTTTGTTCGTAGCGCGATACGTCGAAGCGGGTGATCTCACCGAGACCGCTCACGCCCCGGACCAGGTGGTCCCAGGCTGTCTGCTTGTCATTCCCGACCGGGCTCACGACGCCCAGCCCGGTTACGACAACGCGGCGGTCGTAGTCGGGTTTTCGCACGGGTTTCCTCTCTCGCTGATCTCAGGCGGTCGTCGCCGCGCTGCCCGCGAACGGGACAGCCAGGCGATCCGCCGCGGTGGCATCGTCGGTGGCGATGGCCTCGACGTCCGGGGCTATGCGTTTGATGAGGCCGGTGAGCACGCGGCCGGGCCCGACCTCAACGAAGGTGTCGACGCCCTCGGACAGCATTCGCTCGACGGCCGCCACCCAGTCGACGCCCGTCGTCAGGTGGTCGACGAGCTCTGAACGGGCAGCAGCAGCGTCGCGGATGGGCTGCGCGCTGGCATTCGCCAGCAGCGGTGGCTGCGGGTCACGGAACTCGATTCCCGCGAGCACGCGGCGCATTCCCTCGGCAGCTTCTGCCATGAGTGGCGAGTGCGCAGCCACCGAGACCGGCAGCTCGATGGCGCGTCGTGCGCCCAGTTCGCGGGCCAGGTCCAGGGATGCCTCGATGGCCGAGCGCTCGCCGCTCAACACGACCTGCCCTGGAGAATTGCGATTCGCGATGCCGATGATGCCTTGCGCCGAAGCCCGGGAGACGAGTTCGGGTAATTGGGCCTCGTCGAGCCCGACGATTGCCGCCATCCGACCTTCGCGTCCCGCGCCGGCCGACTGCATCTGGCGTCCGCGCTCGCGCACGAGCCCGACGGCGTCGGCCAGCGACAGGGCGCCGGCAGCCACGAGCGCGGAGTACTGGCCCATCGAGTGCCCTGCGGCGAATGCCGCCTCGGGGGCTTCCGTCCCGAGGGCATTCCAGCGCTCGCGTAGCGCGGCGAGGTAGGCCATCGACGTGGCGAGCAGGGCGGGCTGGGCATTGACTGTGAGATCCAGCTCCTCGACCGGGCCCTCCCAGGCCAGCCGGCTGATCGATTGGCCGAGCGCGTCATCGGCCTCGGCGAAGACGGCTGCGGCGGCGGGCGATGCGGCGGCGAGAGCCTTGCCCATGCCGACTGACTGGGACCCCTGGCCGGGGAATACGAACGCGAAGTGGCTCATCGGCCTCCTGATCTCGGTTGACGTGCGGAGAGTAGGTCAGCCAAAGGCCGCCAAGCAGGCAAGCGCGTGCACGATTGCACGTATGTGGAGGACATCGTAGGCTCCACGACAATGGTGTCCGACGATTCCCTCCGCCCGCGTACGCCCGCCCCGATGCGCAGCACTCGCCCCATGACGCCGCGTCGCGCGATCGCCCGGATGTTCGAGGCGGACCTGTCCGCTCCCGTGGTCGCGGCCGGAATCCGGACGCAGAACCCGCGCGAGCTCTCGGAGCGGGTGGCGATGGGTCGCGCGCTGTGGCGCGAGCTGGTGGTCGGCTTTGCGTCGCAACTCGGAGGGCTCCGGCTGGGGTTCACCCAGCTCGCCGCCTTGTACATCCTGGCCGACGGTCGCACGACGACCATCTCCGACCTTGCCGACACGCTGAACCGGTCGCCGTCTGCGACGTCGCGCCTGATCGACGGTCTCGTTCGCCGGCGCCTGGTCGAGCGCCGCGCCGAGGTCGAGGACCGCCGCCAGAAGACGATCTGGCTCACTCAGCGGGGTCGGGCGCTGCTACGGCTGGTGGATCGCGGCCGGGCGGATCAGTTCCTGTCGGCCGTCCGACCCATGCCGCCCGCGGAGCGGGCGCTCATCGCCATGGGCGTGGCGGCCCTGGCGACCCACGCCATCTCTCGTCGCGGCCGGCTGATCAAGCACTCCGTGGGCTGAAGCCGACAAGGCGCACGCGCCGCGCGGAGAGGGGCCGAGGATGGGATCGCGGAACCGCGTGACCTGATCAGGCTCCGGTCAGCGCCCGCCCCCGAATGCCCCGGCCATGATCGCGACGACGGTGAGTAAGATGCTCGTCCCTACGATGAGAACGACCATACCGACGAGCAACAGGATGTAGCGTCGCTCCTGCCGACGGGTGCCCTCCGGATCCGGGTCGCGGCCACCGGGCAGGTACGGCGCCGCCAGGCCCCGAGCCCGGGCTGCCTGATCTCGTTCCGTGGGCTCGGGGTTCCCCTCGAGGTTGGAGTCGGGGTCATGTTCGCTCTGGGTCACCCCATGATCATGCCGGAAACGGCTGGCCGGGGTCAGTTGACGTCAGGCGAAAACGTCCCGGAGCGGTTCGGCAACCTCCTTGGCCGCCGCCCGAAGGGGCTCTGGGCCCGCAGCGGCCGGGAGGCCCAGGATCATGTGGGTTGCGCCTGCCCGCACCAGGCTCAGCGCAGCCTCGAGGGCTTCACGCCGCTGCGCCGGGTCTGCGCCGCAGATGACCTGCCCTGCGAACTGGAAACCGGACGGATCCCGGCCGATGGCCTCGAATGAACGCAGGAGGGCGTCGCGCCGGTCCACGAAGTAGGCGATGTCCCCGGCCCTGTTGCCCGGCGTCAGCCATCCGTCAGCGGCCCGGGCGGCCAGCGCGATGCCCCGCGGCTTCTGCCCCCCGAGCCAGATCGGCGGGCCGCCGGGGCGTACCGGGCCGGGGTCATTGGTCGCGCCGCGAAGGGGGTAGAACCGATCCCCCAGCGTGACTCCTGGCGGCGTCTGTGCTTCGGGCGAGAAGAGGGCGTGGAGAACCGAAACGGCCGACTCGAGCCTGCTGATCCGTTCCCCGATGGGTGGCAGAGGGATTCCGAATTCTTCGTGCTCGCCCTCGTGCCAGCCGGCTCCCAACCCGACGATGAATCGACCGCCGGTCGCCTGATCGAGGACGGTGGCTGCCTTTGCCAGGACTGCCGGGTGACGGAAGGTGTTCGAGAGGACTGAGTGGCCGATCCATTTGCTGGGCACGCGATACGCCAGTGTGGCGGCGAGCGTCAGCCCCTCGATGCTTTTGCCGCCGTGCTCCTGGCCTGAGTCCGTCAGGTGGTCGTTGAGCCAGGCGGCATCGAACACGCCGTACTCGCCGGCGGCGGCCCAGGTCGCGTCAAGGGTCGCCCAATCTACTTCCTGCGGGGCCGCCTTGAAGCCGATCCGGCCACCCGCCAGGTCCGTCACGCAACCGGTTCCGGCGCACGATCCGGGGCTCGCGCAGACAGCGCCGCTGTCATGCGTCCTCCGGTGGTGACCGCCCCGAGCGAGGCCGATGAGACGAGCGCCGCGTACTTCGCCATGACGCCACCGCTGTAGTGCGTCGTCGGCGGGCGCCAGGCGGCCCTCCGCCGATCGAGCTCGGCCGGTGGAACCTCCAGATCGAGGGCCTTGCGGTCCACGTCGAAGACGATCTCGTCACCCTCCTCGACCAGGGCGATGGGCCCGCCGAGGGCAGCCTCCGGCGCGACATGGCCGACCATCAGGCCGTGGGTGCCACCCGAGAAGCGTCCATCGGTCAGCAGCGCCACGGAATCGCCGAGGCCTTCGCCGACCAGCGCCCCGGTCACGCTGAGCATCTCCTGCATTCCCGGGCCACCGACGGGGCCTTCGTAGCGAATGACGACGACGTCGCCCGGCTTGATCTGCTGCGCACGAACGGCGTCGTAGCACGCAGTCTCGGAGTCGAACACCCGAGCGGGCCCTCGGTGATGACGCCGCTCATGGCCGGCCAGCTTGATAACGCAGCCATCGGGGGCCAGGGAGCCGCGCAGGATCGCAAGTCCGCCGACCGGCTTGAGTGGCCGCTCGATGGGCACGACGACCTCCTGGCCGGGCGTCTCGCGAACCGCCGCGGCAATCTGCGCAATCGTCCGACCGTCGACCGTCGTGGAGTCGCCGTGCAGGAGGTCGCGCTTGAGCAGCTCGCGCATGACCAGCGCGACGCCGCCGGCGTCGTACATGTCGGCGGCCGTGAACCGGCCCCCAGGCGCCATGTCGGCGACGATCGGGGTCCGGTCGGCGATCTCGCCGAACTCGTCGATGTCGAGCGAAATCCCGAACTCATGGGCGATCGCCAGGAGGTGGAGGACGCCGTTGGTCGAGCCGCCCGTCGCGGCGATCGAGGCAATCGCATTGTCGATGGCAGACCGCGTAACGATCGAGGCCGGCCTGATGTCGTGACGCACGAGGGTCATCGCCAGCTCGCCGCACGCTCGTGCGGCATCGTCTTTGGCGGCATCCTCGGCCGGAATACCGTTGAGCCCTCCGGGCGAGATGCCCAGGAATTCGAGGGCCGTGCTCATCGTGTTCGCGGTGAACTGTCCGCCGCAGGCTCCCGCGCCGGGACAGGCCGCGTTCTCGACCTCGTACAGCTCTTCCAGGCTGATCTTCCCCGCCCGGTATGCGCCGATGGCCTCGAAGACCGTCACGACCGTGGCGTTCCGGCGACCCTTGTAGAGCCCCGGGTAGATCGTTCCGTTGTAGAGAACCACGGCCGGGATGTCGAGGCGGCCGAGCGCCATCACCGCGGCGGGAATGGTCTTGTCGCAGCCGACGAGGCAGACGAGACCGTCGAACAGGTGGCCCCGGGCCACGAGCTCGATCGAGTCGGCGATGACCTCGCGGCTGACAAGGGAGGTCTTCATCCCCTCGGTGCCCATCGAGACGCCGTCCGAGATCGAGATGGTGTTGAACTCCATCGGCGTGCCGCCACTCGCACGGATGCCTTCCTTGACGAAACCGGCGAGGCGTCGCTGGTTCAGGTTGCAGGGCATCGTCTCGATCCAGGTGGTCGCGACGCCCACGATCGGCTTGGCGAGGTCCTCGTCCGTAAATCCGACAGCCTTGAGCATCGCCCGTGCGCCAGCGCGATCGGGCCCGTCCGTCAGCGCGCTGCTGTGGCGCTTGGCAGGGTCGGTCGGGCGGTCGTATGGCAGGGCCCGGGCAGCCCCTCTCGCCGGGGTCTCAGGGCTCATCGGTTATCCCTCGGGTGGTCTTCGGTCCCGGCAGTGTAAGCGGGTCGCCGGCCTTCAGCGGACGCAGGGTCCGGTCGAGACGGCGCTCGTTCGGCCGAGGGCCGGCGTGACGTCGGTCGCGACCGAGATAGGCGACAGGGCATAGCCAACCTCCTGGTCGGAGCGAGCTTCGGCGAACACGACGCCGCCCACGGTCCCGTCCTTCAGGATGAGAGGACCGCCGCTGTCGCCTGGCTCAACCTGCGCACGAAGCTCGAGGATGTTCCGAGTGACCCTCCCGTGCCCGTAGATGTCGCGGCCGGTGGCCGCGTATTCGGCGGCGACAGCGGCAGGGATGACCGCCAGCCCGCCGCCGTTCGGATGACCCAATGCCGCTGCCGGGGTGCCGGTCCGGGGGTCCTGCGCGGCAAAGCGGAGGGACTTCGCCCTGACATCCGGCGCCCACAGGACCGCGACGTCGAGAGAGGGGTCGAACAGGACCACGGTCGTGTCGAAGGTCTGCCCTCCGATGTTGACCCGGACGCTCGAGCCGCCGGCCACGACGTGCGCATTGGTCACCAGATATCCGGAGCGAACGACGAAGCCGGTCCCCGTCAGCAACGCGTTGCACGAGACCGCCGATACCCGGGCCGTGCTGTCCTCGGCTGGTCCGGCGATGGCTCGCGCCTGCGGATCCGCCGGCACGTCCACCGGGGGTGCGGGGAACGGTTCGAGGCCGACGAAGACCTGTGGTAGGCCGCTCACGTCCAGGATCTGCCCCACGTCGGCCGTGATCTCGGTCAACGGCGGCAGGTAACCGCTGAGCGTGCGCATGACCGACGAGGTTTGTGCGATCGCGCTCAGACGGGGGACCGGGCCCGTGGCCATCAGGCTTCCGGCGAGCCATAGCACCAGGATGCCCTGGGCAACGGCCATTGCCGCTCCCGCCAGACGGTCGGCCGATCCGAGGACCCCCTGCCCGAGACGCAGGCTGGCCGCCTGGCCGGCCCCCGCACCCAACCCTTCCCCGAGGGCGACTGCGAGCACGAGCGCGCCCAGCACCAGAAGCGCCCGCGGCGCGGGATCGAGCTGATCGAGGTAGCCCCGGGCCACCGGAATGAGGAAGACGACGAAGGTGCCCCCGAGGACCGCACCGATGAGGCCGCCGAGCTGGGGCAGCAACCCCGACCGAAGGCCAAGGATGAAGGCGAAGACGATCAGGACGACCGCGCCTGCGTCGAGGACATTCACCGAACAAGTATGGGCGCGGCGGCCATTCGGGCAGGGTGGACCGGAACGTGGACCGCAAAAAGGGCGGTCGGGGGGTCAGGTGATCGTCAGGCTGACCGGCCGGGCGTCGCCGTCGGTCGTCCGAACCAGATAGCTTCCCGGCTCCAGGCTGCCCAGGTCGACCAGCGTCCCCTTGAGCAAGGCGATGTCGATGCAGGCGGCGTTTCCGGCGTTGGGCGGCGACCCTTCACGGACGGTGATCGAGATCGTGCTGCCAGCGCGCCGAACGAGGACGGAGTCGAGCATCGTGCAAGGCTCGATTCCGCTCCACCACACGGCCGTCAAAGCGGCGCGCCGCCCGGACACGGCGACCTCCAGCTTCACGACGCCCACTGGGTGCACGTTGGCCTGTCCGGGATGTGCGAAGACCATCTTTGGTTCACCCAGGGGAGGGACGCCCCTGTCGATCGGGTTCCCGCCGATCGGGTGGATCGGCTTTCCGATGATTGCTCCACCGCCGCCCGCGCCTCCATCGGAGTTGCCGCCATCGATCTCGGCTGGGCTGGGGCTCGGCGATGGGCCCGGGGAACTGGCGCCGGCTGTGCACCCGGCGCCCACCACGATCAAGGCCAGCAGGAGGCCGCTGAGCAGACGCGGTTGCTCCGTCATGGGCCGGCAGACGGCCGGGTTACCCGCCTGGTTCCCGCGGCGGAGCGGCTAGGCCGGCGTTCCGAGCCGGGTATCGATGCGGGCCGGATGGCTCGCATCCCATGCGTCGATGTCGGCCAGCCTCCCGAGCAGGTAGCCGAGCTCGTCGGTTCCGGCCAGCAGCATCACCTTGGCGAACGGGTCGACCTCGAAGGGCAAGTCCTCGTCGCCGGGCAGGTGAACCACCTGGGAATCGAGCTCGACCGTCAGTTCGGCATTTGGGTCGGCCGAGCTCAGCTCGAACAGCTGGCGATGCCGGCCGGGTTCGACGGTGATCGGCAGCAGGCCGTTCTTCAGGGCATTGCTTCGGAATATGTCGGCGAAGCCGGTCGAGAGGATGGCCCGGATGCCCCATGCAACCAGCGCCCACGGAGCATGCTCGCGCGAAGACCCGGACCCGAAGTTGTCGCCGGCGAGGAGGATCCGCCGGTCCGCCATCTCCGGGCGGTCGAGGACGAAGGGCGGGTCCTTCGTCCGGCCGTCCTCAGCGAAGCGCCAGTCATGGAAGAGGGCTTCTGCGAGTCCGTCCTTGTCGGTGACCTTCAAATATCGCGCGGGCACGATCTGGTCCGTGTCGACGTTTTCGGCCGGCAGCGGGATCATCCGGCTCGTGAACGTCTGAAAGGGCTCGGCCATCGGTCAGCCGACTCCGATGGACGCGGGCACGTCGATGCCCGGCAATGTCCGGGGATCCGTCACGACGCCGGTCAGGGCAGAAGCGGCGGCGGTCAGTGGCGACGCCAGGAATGACCGCCCACCCTTGCCCTGCCGCCCCTCGAAGTTGCGGTTGGAGGTCGAGATCGCGTACTGGCCGGGAGTGAGCTGGTCCCCGTTCATCGCGATGCACATCGAGCAGCCTGCCTCGCGCCATTCCGCGCCTGCCGCGCGGAAGATCTCGCCGAGGCCCTCTCGATCGGCCTGTTTCTTCACTTCCTCCGACCCCGGCACGACCATCACACGGACTCCGTCCGCCACGCGACGGTCCCGCAGCACCGAGGCGGCCAGGCGCAGGTCGCTGATGCGGCCGTTGGTGCAGCTGCCGATGAACACCACGTCCACCTTCCGGCCGAGGATCGGCTCACCCGGCCGCAGATCCATGTACTCGAGGGCGTGAGCCAGGGCTCGACGCTGGCCGGGATCGGTCGCCGTCTCCGGGTCCGGGATCCGCCCCGAAATCGGGATACCCATCCCCGGATTGGTGCCGTACGTGACCATCGGTTCGAGTTGCGAGGCGTCGATCGTGACGGTCCGGTCGTACCGCGCGCCGGGATCGGTGGGCAGCAGGCGCCATCGGGCGAGAGCCTCGTCCCAGGCGCCGCCCTGCGGGGCATGTCGGCGGCCGTGCAGGTACTCGAAGGTCGTGTCGTCGGGCGCGATGAGGCCTGCCCGGCCGCCGGCCTCTATCGACATGTTGCAGATCGTCAGCCGCTGCTCCATGGTCAGGGCGCCAATCGCCTCGCCGGTGTATTCGAAGACGTGGCCGTTGCCGCCGCTGACCCCGATCCGTGCGATGAGCGCGAGGATGATGTCCTTCGCGGAAACGCCCGGGGAGACTCGGCCGTCGACCCGCACCTCATAGGTCAGCGGGCGGCGTTGCAACAGGCACTGCGTGGCCAGCACCATCTCGACTTCGCTCGTCCCGATGCCGAAGGCGAGCGCGCCGAAGGCCCCGTGGGTGCTCGTGTGGCTGTCACCGCAGACGATCGTCATCCCGGGCTGGGTGAGCCCCAGCTCCGGCCCGATCACATGGACGATTCCCTGGTTCGGGCTGCCGAGGCCGTGGAGCGGGATCCCGAACTCCCCGCAGTTGGCGGTCAGTTGGCCGACCTGATTGGCCGCCATCTGGTCGAGGATCGGCAGGCTGCGCGAGTGGGTCGGGACGCTGTGGTCAGCCGTCGCGACCGTCCGTTCGGGCCGGCGCACCCGCAGGCCTCGCTGCCGAAGTCCCGTGAATGCCTGCGGGCTCGTGACTTCATGGACGAGGTGCAGGTCGACGGCGAGGACCGCCGGGGCGCCCGGTTCCTCGGCGACCACGTGCTCGTCCCAGATCTTCTCGAACAGCGTTCTCGGCCCGGTGCCCATGGGCCGGAAAGGCTAGCACGGGTTGCTCCAGGTCAGGCCGACGACCGGAGAGTAGTCGGCGTCCAGGCCCGACTCGCCCTTGAAGTGCGCCCGAAACTCGTAGGTGGTCACGCCATTGCTGCCCGACACGCTGAACGTCCTCGACCAGTTGGTGGACGAGCCGCCGTCCGTGGCCACCGATGCGTAATCGATCATCCAGGCGGCGCTGCCCCTGGGCCGCCGGTCCAGGAACACGGTCCGGGATGGCAGGCTGTTGCCACTGAGAGCCCCGTAATTGCTGTCCGTTTTCACCGACAACCGGCCGGTCAGGGTCAGGCCGGCGCCGTAACAGTCAGCTGTGAGTGGCGCCGCCGCCGATACGACGCTGTACAGGCCGGTCGGACCGTGGCCCGGAATGTGATCGAAGCAGTTTGCGTACCCCCCGGCAAGGGATGCCACGTCGTAGAGGATCTGCATGCGCGCCTCGTCGCAGCGCTGCAGGTGGTGGGTGCTCCAGCCCGATTCGGGCCGGTTTGCAGGCACGGGCGTCATGACCGTGTCCGACTCGCTGGTGTCCATGTGGTCAAGAAAGCCGCCGATGTGTCCGGTTTCGTGGATCCCGATACGCTCCACGTCCCAGCAGCCACTGACCAGATTCAGCTGGCACCACGGCTGTCCGGGGGATCGGCGGAGCCAGATCTTCCAGGCCGTGCTGCCGGCGCCCGATGCGCAGCCAAGCCAACCCGGCAGGTTGTTGCACGCCGCGACACCCGTGCTGTTGGTGAAGTACACGGTGGCGCTGCCGCCAGCCTGCTGGCGAAAGACGACGTGCTTCGAGTTGTTCGTCGTCGAAGACGCCCATTGCGTCTGGAGGACGTCCTGAACATAGGGCTTCAGCCAGGCGGGGACACTGGCATCCCAGTCGTAGGTCGATCCGGCCGACACCTCGGCTATGGACCAGCTCCGACCATAGGGTGCCGGAGTCGGGTTGTGAGCGTCGGCAGGAACCGCCGCGATGGATAGCAGCAGAGCCGTGAGCGCGCCTGCCAGACGCACCCGCCTCTCCGCGCTCACGACCCACCAACCTTGAACGCATTGCGCTGAAGGCGGCCGGTGGCTCGCTCGAGCACCGATGCCCTTGCGGTTCCAACGGCCACTCCCAGTGCCTCGCCAAGCGCCGGCTCGGGGACCAGAACCAGGTGATCGAAAGACGACAACTCGGGACAGAGATAGGACACAGCCGAGGCTCCGCGATGGTCCTGAGCCAGGATTCGCCGGACACTGCCGGTCGAGGTGCTGACCTCCTCGATCAGGTACTGGCCGTCGAGATCGATGCCGACGACGAAACCGCGGCCGCTCGGATCTGCCACGGCCGAATAGACCAGGTCTGCCCGGAGCGACCAGATCCGTCGACCGGTCGTGAGGTCCTGGAGTGCCATGGTCCGGCCGGCGACCGTGAGGACCCGGTCGTCTGAGATGGCGATAGGCACCAGGTCGTCGAGTGCCGAGCGGACGGTCAGGCTCGCGACGTCGACGATCTCGAGGCGCCTGCCACTCAGCCCGCCGATGGTCGCCATGAGGGTCCGACCGGACGGGCTCCCCAGCAACGGCCCTCGCTCGACGTTCGCGCCGAAGCGGGACAGCTCCGCGACCGGATCGGTCACTCCGCTGGGCGCGGGAGCCGGCGTCGCAAGGTCGGCAGTCCAGACGCCAGCGTCGACGGTTCGCGAAGGGTCGCCTGGGCCGGTCCAGAAAAGCCTCCGGCCGACCAGCAATCCGCGTGTCGCGAGGACGGGCGTGCGCAGGGTGGTCAGGAGGCGTCCCGACTCGACGTCCCGGATGAGGAGCTGGGATCCGCCGTCGCCGATCACGGCCGAGACGACGAGACCCCCGTCGGCCGCCAGTCCCAGCTCGCCGGCCGGGAGAATGCTGCGAGCAGTAGTGCCTTCTATGCCGGCTACGGCGACACTTCGCCCGTCGCTGCCGGGCGTGGCGTCAATAGCTTCGGCGATCCAGGTCCTCTGCCGCACCTCAACCGGCACGCCCGGACGGTCCGCTGCTCGGGCGTTGGGGATCGCGCTCGGCGCCTGGGCGGAGGCGGATGGCGACAACACGACAGGCGGAGCGCTAGCAGCAGAGGACTCCGGCGACGCCGTCCCGACCGGGGGATCCGCCGCCGCGGACGGACTGTATTGAGACAAAGGATTGCGGCCAACCCGGTTGCCGACTGCTATGACGCCGACGACGGCTGCGGCCAGGAGCAGGGCAGCCAACCCCGAACCCACGCGACCGACCGAGGGGCCAATGCCCCGCCCCGACTGACTGGAGGACGATCCACGTCTGTCTTGCATCCGACTTGTCCTCGCGGCAGGCACTGGTCGCGGGAGTCGGTCTCGCCTCGGCTGGAGGGACCGGGCGGTCGGCGCATTTCAGCACCTCGCCCTTCACTGGCACTTATCTCGCCCGGCCCGGGCGTACTTTCGACGGCGTGCGGACGGTTGCGCTCTCCGAGAAGGCTGCTAGACTGCGCGGACACCGCGGGCCGGCCCGCGGCGCGTTCGTCGTCGGAGATGCGTTGAACCTGTCCAAGGGAACGAGCCGCCGCCATGCCGCTGTCGTGCTCACGGCAGACGGCCGCCGCGTGACGCTCCCGCTGCGGGACGCAGGCCTCGTCGACGTATCGGTCCCCGGCATCGGCCGGTTCCTCCTCCTTGGGCTGGATGGCCTTCTTGGTCTTATTACCGGCTCCCGGCGGGAGACCGACGGACTGCGGAGGGACGAGCGTACGTAGCGCCCGAACCACTGAAGACCGAAGGAACCCTCGCCGGGAGGCGAGGGTTTTTCGTTTGTCCGGCGCCACCGAAGCGCGGACGCCAGCGAAGAGGCAGGGAACGGAATGACGATTACGAGGAAAGGCACCGGCGAGCCGTCCCGTGCCGCCTCGACCGAACCGCCCGATACGCGCCCGCCCGCCGATGCCGCAAATCGAGAGGACACCGCGGACGCCACTCGTCGCTCGCACGTGCCGAACGACGGCAGCGCCGCGGCGCTCGCCGTCGAGCAGGCACGGCGGGCGATGCTGCACGAGGCGCCCGTCAGGAAGCGGACGCGGATCGGTGCGGACGTCGTATGCGAGGCCCTGATCGAGCAGGGCGTCGACGTCTTCTTCGGCTATCCCGGAGGAGTCGTCCTGCCGCTATACGACGTCCTCGGCGACTACCCCGAGCTTCGCCACATCCTGGTACGACACGAGCAGGGCGGCGCTCACGCCGCCGACGGCTACGCTCGCGCGACGGGCAGAGTTGGCGTCTGCCTGGGTACCTCCGGCCCGGGCGCGACCAACCTGGTGACGGGCATCGCGACAGCCCAGCTGGACAGCGTTCCGATCGTTGCCATCACGGGCAACGTGCCCGCGGCGCTCCTGGGCAAGGACGCCTTCCAGGAGATCGACATCAACGGCATCACCCTGCCGATGACCAAGCACAACTACCTCGTGCGCGACGCCGACGACCTGCCGCGGGTCTTCGCGGAGGCCTTCCACATCGCCCGGACGGGGCGGCCCGGGCCAGTCCACATCGACATCACCAAGGACGCCCTGCAACAGGAGACACGGGCCGAGCACCCGACCGAAGCGGACCTGCTGGCCGGCCTGCCCGGCTTCCGGCCGACGTTCGATGGGCACCCTCGCCAGTTGAGGCTGGCGGCCGCGGAAATTGCCCGAGCGAGGCGTCCCATGATCCTGGCCGGTCACGGCGTGCTCCATGCCGGCGCCTGGGACGATCTCCTCGCCCTGGCCGAGAAGACCCAGATCCCGGTCGCCCACACGCTCCTGGGGATCGGCGTCATCGACGAGACGCAGCCCCTCAGCTATGGCTACATGGGCATGCACGGCTGGAAGCACGTCAATCGGGCGATCCAGTCGGCCGACCTGCTGATCGCGTTCGGCATGCGTTTCGACGACCGGGTCACCGGCAACGTCCGGACATACGCCCCGTACGCGCGGATCGTCCATGTCGACATCGATCCGGCCGAGATCGGCAAGAACGTCGCGGTCGAAGTGCCAATCGTGGGCGACGCCGGCCGCGTGCTGCGCGCCCTGCTGCCGCTCGTGGAGCAGGTCGATCCGGCCAGCCGCGCCGACTACTTCGCGGAGCTCGCGGAGTGGCGCAAGGACTCAGAGGGCAGCAGCTGGCACGGGTCCGGTGCGTGGCGGGATGGCCTGCTGTCGGCCGACTTCGTGATCGCCCGGATCGGTGAGCTGACGGGCCACGACGCCACCCTCGTGTCCGACGTCGGCCAGAACCAGATGTGGATGGCCCGCTATGCCGGCTTCCGGAGGCCGAACAGCCACATCAGCTCGGGCGGCCTCGGCACGATGGGCTTCTCGGTGCCGGCGGCGATGGGCGCCGCACTGGGCCGCCCCGACAAGGAGACCTGGGCCATCACCGGCGACGGCGGCTTCCAGATGACGTTCCAGGAGCTGATGACGCTCGTGCAGGACGACATCCCGGTCAAGATCGCGCTCCTCGACAACAAGAAGCTCGGGATGATCCGCCAGTGGCAGGAGATCATCTACGCGGGCAACTACCACTCGGCGCACCTGCTCGGCCCCGACTTCATCAAGCTGGCCGAGGCGTTCGGCATCCCCGGCTTCCGCGCCTCACGACCGGAGCAGGTCGACGAGGTGATCCAGGCGGCCCAGGCGGTCGACGGTCCGGCCCTGGTCTGGTTCGACATCGCCGAGGAGCAGAACGTGTTCCCGATGATGCCGGCCGGAAAGGGCCTGTCCGACCTGATCGAGAAATGGGACGGGGTCGAGGAATGACCGCCGATCCAGGCGGCAACGGAGTGGCGTCGGGGCCGGCGACGAATCCTGTGGCGCCGGCTACGACTGCCACGGGCAGCCCATCGTCGCCCGCCTCGCCGGCGCACGTCGGCCCGCCGCCCCGGGCAATACCCGGGAGCGGGGAGAAGCATCGCCACGTGCTCGTCGCGGTGGTCCTCGACAAACCCGGAGTGCTGAACCGGGTGAGCAGCCTCATGCGCGCCCGCAACTTCAACATCGAATCGCTCGCGGTCAGTCACACGGACCAGCCCGAAGTCAGCCGGATGACGATCACCCTCCGTGGCGACGATGTTGCCGTGGAGCAGGCAACGAAGCAGCTCTACCGCCTGATCGACGTGCTCAAGGTCCAGGACCTCACGGCCGAGCCGACCATCGAGCACGAGCTGGCCCTGGTGAAGGTCCGGACGACCGAGGCGGATCGTGCCGAGATCATCCGGATCGTCGAGCTTACGCACGGCCGCATCGTCGACGTCTCGGCCGATTCGATCATCGTTGAGGCGACCGGCACGGAAGCCGAGGTGGATGCCCTTCTGGCACTTCTGCGCGGCTTCGGGATCCGTGAGCTGGTCCGCACCGGAGCCGTGGTGATGGCGCGCGGATCGCAGTCCATTGAGGAGGCAGTGAAGCGATGACGGCGAGGATGTATTACGACAACGATGCCGATCCAGCGGCGCTCCGAGGGCAGACGGTAGCCGTGATCGGGTATGGCAGCCAGGGCCATGCCCATGCCCTGAACCTCCACGAGTCCGGGGTGAACGTAGTGGTCGGGCTCGCGCCGGCATCGAAGTCACGCCCGCTCGCGGCCGACGCCGGGCTCCGCGTGGCCGACGTTGCCGACGCCGTGCGCGACGCGGACGTCGTCATGATCCTCGTGCCCGACACAGCCCAGAAGGCGGTCTACGACGCCGAGATTGGGCCGAACCTACGGCCCGGCCAGCTGCTGATGTTTGCCCACGGCTTCAACATCCATTTCGGACGGATCGATCCGCCGGCCGATATTGACGTCGGCATGGTGGCGCCCAAGGGCCCCGGCCACCTGCTCCGCTCGGTCTACCTCGCGGGAGGTGGCGTGCCCGCCCTGTTCGCCGTCCATCGCGATGCCTCCGGTACCGCCCGCGCGCGCGTCCTGGCCTATGCCCGCGCTCTGGGCAACACTCGCGCCGGTGTGCTCGAAACCACGTTCGCCGAGGAGACCGAGACCGACCTGTTCGGTGAGCAGGCGCTCCTGTGCGGGGGAGTGTCTTCCCTCGTCAAGGCGGCCTTCGAGACGCTGGTCGAGGCCGGCTACCAGCCCGAGCTCGCCTACTTCGAGACCATGCACGAGCTCAAGCTGATCGTCGACCTGATGTACCGGGGCGGCCTCAACTTCATGCGCTTCAGCGTCTCGGACACGGCGGAATACGGCGACTACGTGAGCGGCCCGCGCGTCACGGAAGGCGCGAAGGTCGCCATGAAGGACATCCTCGGGGACATCAAGTCCGGTTCCTTCGCCAAGCGCTGGGTGGCCGAATACGACTCGGGTGGCGCCGAGTTCGCCCGCATGCGCGAGCAGGACAAGCACCACCAGATCGAGGAGGTCGGCGCACGCCTCCGGGCGGCGATGCCGTTCGTCAACCCGGTGGTCGTGGAAGCGGGCCAAGCCCAGGCCGCCGCAAGCGGCGCTGGGGCGGCCGAGTCCCGCCCGAAGGAGGCCGCCCGATGAGCCCGGGGGTAGCGGCCGGAACCGTCCGCATTTTCGACACGACCCTGCGTGACGGGGAACAGGCTCCAGGGGCAGGCCTGACGGCCGCCGAGAAGCTCGAGGTCGCCCGTCAGCTGGCGCGGCTGCGGGTGGACGTCATCGAGGCCGGCTTCCCGGCCGCCTCGCCGGGCGACTTCGAGGCCGTCCAGCGCATCGCCCGCGAGACGAGGGGTGGCGTGGCCGTGGCTGCCCTGGCGCGCTGCCGCGACGGCGATCCGCAACGCGCCGTGGAAGCGATCCGGGTAGCGGAACGGCCGCATCTGCACGTCTTCATCGCCACGTCTGACATCCATCTCACGCACAAGCTGCGAATGACTCGTGACCGGGCGCTGGCCGAGGCGCGCCGCTGGGTGACCTACGGGCGGGAGCAACTCGGGCCGGACGTCGAGATCGAGTTCTCCGCGGAGGACGCCTCCCGCACGGACATGGACTTCCTCCTCGAGGTTTATGAGGCGGTCGTCGACGCCGGGGCCTCCACGGTGAACATTCCGGACACCGTCGGCTACGCGATCCCCGCCGAGTTCGGCGCGCTGGTCGGACGGGTGGTCGCTCTGGTCGGGCGCGATGCCACGGTCAGCGTCCACTGCCACAACGACCTCGGGTTGGCCACGGCCAACACGCTCGCCGCCGTCCAGGCCGGCGCGCGGCAGGTGGAGGTGACGATCAACGGTCTGGGCGAGCGTGCCGGCAACGCCTCCCTCGAGGAAGTGGTGATGGCACTCCGGACGCGACCGACGCAGTTCCCCGAGCTCGTGTCACACGTCCAGACGGAGCAGATTACGGCGGCCTCACGCCTGGTGTCCTACCTGACCGGCTTCACGATCCAGCCCAACAAGGCCGTCGTCGGCGGCAACGCCTTTGCGCACGAATCCGGCATTCACCAGGACGGCGTCATCAAGAATCCACTGACCTACGAGATCATGACCCCTCAGTCGGTCGGGTTGAGCGGCAGCCAGCTGACGATCGGCAAGCTGTCCGGCCGCAAGGGCCTCCAGGGCAAGCTGCGGGAGCTCGGGCACGAGGTCGAAGGCGAGGCGCTCGACGTGCTCTACCGCGAGGCGATCGCGCTGGCCGACGCCAAGAAGGAAGTCACGGACGCGGATCTGCTCGCACTCGTTGAGCAGCGAGCCGCGGAGGTCCCCGCCTCGGTGAGCCTTCTCGGCTGGAGCGTCACCTCGTCAGGGGGCGGGCGGTCGACCGGCTCGGTGACTGTGACAGTCGCCGGAGAGGAGCGGTCCGCCGACACGACAGGCAACGGCCCCGTGAATGCGCTGTACGGCGCGGTGGACCAGGCGATCGCGCCCGTCCTCGGCTGGCACCCGGTTCTCGCCGAATACGAGATCCGCGCGGTCTCGGCGGGCGAGGATGCCCAGGGCCAGGTGCTCGTGCGCTGCCGCCGGTCAAGCGATTCCGGCAAGGGCGCGCTGACGGTCTCGGGGCATGGCCTGTCGACCAACATCATCGAGGCGTCCCTCGACGCCTACCTCGTGGCGATCAACAAGCTCCACGGAGCGGAGATCAGCAGCGTCCGGGCTGCGTTCGTCGGGCGGGCGCCAGCGGAAGAGATGCCGTGACGTCAGGCCAGTCGTCGACGTATCGCATCGTCGCGATCCCGGGGGACGGCGTCGGGCCCGAGGTCGTGGCCGCGGGTCGCCGTGTGCTGGATGCGATCGGCGACTCCGAGGGCTTTCGCATCGATTGGACCGAAGTGGCCGCCGGCGGCAACGCCATCGACCACTTTGGCGTCGCGATCCGCCCCGACGACGTCGCCCTGTGCGGAGCCGCCGACGCGGTCCTGCTCGGCGCGGTGGGCGGCCCCAAATGGGACGACCCCAAGGCGGCGGTGCGGCCCGAGCAGGCGCTGTTTGCGCTGCGCGGTGGCCTCGGGCTCTACGCGAACCTGCGGCCGGTGACCGTCCACCCGGCGCTCGTCGGGTCCTCGCCGCTCCGTCCGGAGCTCCTCGACGGAGTCGACCTGCTCATGGTTCGCGAGCTCACAGGCGGCATTTACTTCGGGGAGCGTGCGGAAGCCTCCGGCCCGCGCGGCCAGCGCAGCGCCAGCGACAGCCTGCCCTACACGGAAGCCGAAGTCCGGCGGATCGTCCGCCTGGCGTTCGAGCTGGCCCGCGGCCGGCGAAAGGCCGTCACCCAGGTCGACAAGGCCAACGTGCTCGCTACGTCGCGGCTGTGGCGCCTCGTCACCGACGAGGTAGCCCACGAGTTTCCGGACGTCAGCCTGGAGCATCGCCTGGTCGATTCGACGGCGATGCTTCTGGTCACCCGTCCGGCTGACTTCGACGTAGTCGTGACCGAGAACCTGTTCGGCGACATCCTGTCGGACGAAGCGAGCGTGCTGGCCGGCTCGCTTGGCATGCTGCCTTCGGCCTCGCTGGGCGAGCGTCAGACCGCTCACGGGACGTTCGGCCTCTACGAGCCGATCCATGGCTCGGCGCCCGACATTGCCGGCCAGGACATCGCCAATCCGATCGGCACGATCCTGTCCACGGCGATGCTGCTGCGCTGGTCTCTCGGGTTGCCGGATGCGGCGCTGGCTGTGGAACGGGCCGTCTCCTCGGCCCTCGACGACGGCCTCCGAACGCGCGATCTGATGCCCGAGCACGCTGCGCTGGCGGCGCACCTCACTCCCCTTGGCACGATGGCGATGGCGGGCGCCATCACGGATCGGCTCGGGACCCGTGCAGGGGCGGGGGCCCGATGAGCGATCAGCCCGTCCTTCTGTATGACACCACGCTCCGGGATGGCACCCAGCGCGAAGGCCTGATCGTCTCGCTTGCCGACAAGATCAAGATCGCCCGCCGCCTGGACGAGTTCGGGCTGCCCTACATCGAGGGCGGCTGGCCGGGCTCGAACCCGAAGGACGTCGACTTCTTCGCCGCCGCGCGCTCGATGACGTTCCGGACGGCTCGCCTGGCGGCATTCGGCTCGACCCGGCATCGGCTGAACAAGCCGGAGGAGGACCCCAACCTGCGCGCCTTGATCGAGGCCGAAACGCCGGTCGTCACGATCTTCGGCAAGAGCTGGCTCCTGCACGTGATCGAAGTCCTGGGCGCGACGCCGGAGGAGAACCTGGCGATGGTCGGCGACTCCGTTGCCTTCACCCGCGCCGCGGGGCGGGAGGTCGTGTACGACGCCGAGCACTATTTCGACGGGTACAAGGCGGACGGCCCGTACGCGCTGGCCACCCTGCGAGCGGGACGCGAAGCAGGCGCCTCGACGCTGGTGCTGTGCGACACGAACGGCGGCACGCTGACCGACGAGCTCAGCGCGATCATCGACGCGACGAGGGCGGCGCTCGAAGCCGATCGCGACGCTCCTGCCGTGGTCTGGGGAATCCACGTCCACAACGATGCCGAGCTCGCGGTGGCCAACTCGCTGGCGGCGGTCCAGCACGGCATCCGCCACGTGCAGGGCACGATCAACGGCTACGGCGAGCGATGCGGCAACGCGAACCTCGTGAGCATTCTGGCCAACCTGTCGCTCAAGACGGAGCGCGCAGTCGTTCCGGATGGGCGCCTGGCCGATCTCACGGAGCTCTCGCGGTACGTCGCGGAGATCGTCAACATCACGCCCGACGACCACCAGCCGTACGTCGGCCGGTCCGCGTTCGCCCACAAGGGCGGCGTCCACGGAGCGGCGATGGCCAAGGTCGACCGCAGCTACCAGCACGTCGATCCGTCGATCGTAGGCAACGTGTCGCGACTGGTCGTGTCGGAGCTCGGCGGCCGCGCGAACACCCAGCACCGGGCAGAGCAGCTGGGCCACGCCCTGGAGGGCGTCGATCCGCGTGAGCTGAGCCGGCTCATCAAGCAGCTCGAAGCCGACGGACTGGCTTTCGAAGGAGCCGAGGCGTCCTTCGAGCTGCTCATCCGCCGCCGCCAGACCGGTTACGAGCCACCCTTCCGCCTGGTCGACTTCACAGTGCTGGTCGAGGGGCGCGAGGGCACCGACCTGCGGGCGGAAGCGACGGTCAAGGTTTCCGTCGACGGCGAGGTCCTGCACACAGCCGCGGATGGCAACGGTCCCGTCAATGCCCTGGACAGCGCGCTGCGGAAGGGCCTGCGAGCGTTCTATCCCGGGCTCGATGCCGTCCATCTCGTCGACTACAAGGTCCGCATCCTGGACGGCGAATCGGCGACTGCGGCGCGCACCCGGGTGATCATCGACTCGTCGGACGGCGTCCACGAATGGTCGACGATGGGCAGCGGCACGAACATCATCGCGGCCTCCTGCGTGGCGCTCGCCGATTCGATCGAGTACGCGATCTGGAAGACCGGCGCGGAGCTGCGGCGCCGGGACGAGCGACATTTCACGACCAGCCACACGCCGGCATCCAACGGCAACGGCTCCCCGGCGGGAGCGAATCCACGCGAGCCCGACCAGGAGGTAGCGACATGACCCCGTCCAGCACCGCGCCCAGCAACAAGGATGCCGGAGCAGGACTGCCCACCCTCCACCTCACGCGCTGGACCGTCCAGTCGGGCAGCAACGTCCAGAGCCGCGGTGCGGTGGTGATCTCGTCGGGCGACCACCAGTGGGAGGCGACGGCCGAGGGAAACGGGCCAGTTGACGCGCTGTTCCGCGCCGTCGACCGGGCGCTCGCCGGCGTGCTGACAGGGCATCCGCGCCTGCTGGCCTACGACATCCACGCCGTCGCCGAGGGCCCCGATTCGGAGGGCCTGGTGACGGTCAAGATCGCGCCACCGTCCGCAGCGGCCGGGAGGCGCGGCACGGGTCGTTATGCCGGCCAGGCGCGCAGCACGAACATCATCGCGGCCTCGATCGAGGCCTACCTCCATGCCCTGAACGATCTGCTCGGCGAGGAGCATTGGGCGGGCGCGACCGAACAAGCCGGCAATCGCAAGCGTGCGAAGGCCGCGGCGGGAACTCCCACGCGTGCCGAGCTCGACCCGGACGAAGCGCACCACGACACGGTCGCCTGGTTCGAGCGCTGAAACTTCGGAAACCTCGGGCCAATGGCGTCGCGGAGCTCCGCCTTGGACCTCGGTGAGAGCGAACGGCGGTTGGTCGTTGAGGGTGGCGTGACGAAGCCTGTGCGCGTCGCGTTTCAGGGCGAGCCGGGGGCGTTCAGCGAGGAGGCCGCCGAGCGGTATTTCGCTGAGCCCACCGCCATGGCGGTTCCAACCTGGCGGGGCATTTTCGAAGCGGTACGCGACGGCGCGGCCGACGCCGGAGTTGCGGCGATCGAGAACTCCCTGGCGGGCACGATCCGCGAAACCTACGACCTGCTCCTCGAGTTCTCCGGCGACGGCCTCCGCATCGTCGGCGAGGTGAGCGTTCCCGTCAGGCTGGCACTGCTGGGGTTGCCCGGCGAGCGGATCGAGGATGTGGAGCGGGTGTACAGCCACCCGCAGGCCCTGGCCCAGGTCGACGAGTTCCTGCGCGGGCGCGAGTGGTCCGTCATGACGACCTACAACACGGCCGGCGCGGCCCGGATGATCGCCGAGCAGGCGGAACGAGGCGCCGCGGCTGTCGCGTCGCCTCGCGTGGCCGCCATATACGGGCTCGAGGTCCTGGCTGGCGACATCCAGACCGGGCAGGACAATCGGACGCGATTCGCGGTCCTCGCTCGCGAACCGTTGGCGCCCGAATGGATAGGAGCATTGGCCACCAGTGACCGGAGCCGCACCGCGATGAAGACCACCCTGGTCTTCGCGGTCCGGAACGTCCCGGGCTCGCTGCACCGGAGCCTGGGTGCCTTCGCCGAGCAGGGCCTCAACCTTTCGAAGCTGGAGTCGCGACCCTCACGGACGGCTCGCTGGGAATACGTCTTCTGGGTCGACCTGGACGCCGATGCGAACGATCCCCGCACGCAGGAGGCGCTCGAGGCCCTGCGGACCGAGAGCCAGATGGTTCGTGTTCTGGGGTCGTATCCGGCGGCCGAGGACGCTGAATCCGGCGTGTGAGCGAACGGAAGACATCCGCATCGGTGACCGGTCCACCGGAGAGCTCGATCGCTCCGTCCTCCTCCCTTGCGCTCCCGGATTCTGCGGTGCGCCGACGCAACGCAAATGAGAAAGCCGTTGACGTGGCACCAGCCGTACAGTACTTTGGTCCCACTGGCCGGTAGCCCTCGTCGAGTGGAGCAATCGAATGGAAATCCCCTACGAAGCACCCGCGATCGAGGACTTCGGGTCGATCGCCGATCACACCTTCCAGACCCCGGGCAAGGGAACCAAGTCCACGGACACGACGTTCGTGACCGACAAGTACCACGAGTTCTCGCATCCCGCGTCCGGAAGCTGATCTTCCGCACTTGGACTAATCAGTGACCGGGCCGCGAGGCCCGGTCACTTTTTTGTAGGCCCGCGGGGAGAGGGCTGCCGTGGGAGCGATCGCCGTCTTCCTGCCTGAGCAGGGGCCCGCACAACCAGACGTCGCCCGCGCCATGACGGCCGCGGCGCCCCACCGCGGCGCCCGCATCGAGACGCTCGTCCACGGGCGTAGCACGCTTGCATGCAACAATCCCGACGACCTCCCTGATGCGATCGTCCGGAGCGTCGGCAATCTCGCAATCGCATTTGTGGGATCGCTCGACAATGGCGCGGAGCTCGCCCGCGACCTCGAACGCGACGGGCATGCCTCGACCGCGGATCCCCCGCTCGACGGTAGCCTGCCCGCGCTGCTCGCGGCCGGATTCCGGGCGTACGGCGAGGATCTGCCGGTGCGACTCCGGGGCGTATTCGCCGGTGCCATAAGCGACGGTGAGCGCGTCTACTGCTTCCGCGATCACGTCGGGTATCGCCCGCTCTTCTACCGGCGCGACACCCGAGGCTTCTTCGCCGCCACCGAGGCCAAACAGGTCGTGGCAGGCGCGGGAATCCCCCGCGAGCCCGATGTCGAGGTGGTGGATCGAATCTTCTTTCGGAACGTATCCGACGACACGCCATCGGCGTTGAAAGGCGTGCTCAGGCTGCCGAAGGCGACCGGGGTGGCGGCCGACCGCGGGGGAGTGCGCCCGCGGCGTTACTGGGATCCGGAGTCGCTGCTCGAGACCGCGCGGCTCTCATTTGATGAGCTGCAGAGCCGTTTCGTCACGCTCATGGACCAGGCCGTCACCCGGTGCATGAGCGGTCAGGACGCCATCTCACTGAGCGATGGGATCGATTCGCCCGCAGTTGCGGCATTTGCAGCGCCGAAGCATCTCGAGCTTTTCGGTGATCCGCTGCATGCGATGTCGGTGGTCTATCCGAAGTACCCGTCAGTGGACGAGAGTGCCTACGTGCAGCTGCTGGCGGACTACTTCGGCATCCCCCTGCACACGTACGAACAGACGGTGAATTCCCTCGCGGGGCTCGTGCGCTGGACCACGCTTGCCGACACGCCATTCCCGGGGGCGGCGCTCGGGCAGTACGAGGAGGACTACCGGCGGGCCCGCGCGCTCGGCTTCCGAACGGTGCTGAGTGGCGAGCACGCAGAGTTCGTGTTCGCGTTCGAGTGGAACAGGCTGGACCATTACCTGACGCACGCTCGGTTTGGCGCCGCGCGACGCGACCTATCCGCCCGCCGCTCTCGGGGCCAGTCGTGGCTGTCGCTCGCCCGACTTGTCGGTCGGTCGATTGCACCGGATCGCGTCCTTGCTGCCCGCAATGCGATCGGCCGAAGATGGCCCCCGACGGTCCCCAGGTGGATTGATAAGCGCAAGGCGACCGAAGAGGAGCCGGTGCCGGTGCGAGAGCGCTGGCGGCGATCGCAGCTGGCCGGTTTCATCGGCCCTGGGATAGCTCTCGAGGCCGAGGAGGTCTGCCAAGCCGTATGTGGTATCGCGTCGCGCCGGCCATGGACGGACATCGATCTATGGGAGCTCTTCCTGAGTCTGCCAGCTGAGCAAAAGTTTCCCGATTCTCGTCCGAAAGGCCTCGTGCGCGACCTGCTCCGGGGCCGTGTCCCGGACGAAGTCCTCGACCGGCAGGACAAGACCGTCTTCGACGAGGCTGCAATCGCGGAGATTGATTACGCCGTCCTGCGTCGGTACCTCGTGGCGCCGAACCATCACGTCGATGGCGTGAACTATTCGCAGCTTGCCGAGCTTCTTCGGACGGAGTCGCTCACGCCACTTGACTACATGTGGGCGCGTGAGCTGGCCGGGAGTCACGCGTTCCTGTCACAGTGGTGAAGTGAATCGCGATTCGAAGGTCAGCCGCAATCCGAAGATCGTCGCCCGGGAGCTCGGCGCTCCGCAGGGCGCGGTGCTGCTGCACCTGGAAACGGGCGCGTACCACGGTCTCAATCCGGTCGGGTTCGTCGTATGGGAGCTGATCGACGACCGGCGAACGGTTGCCGATCTCGTCGATGGCGTCCGCGATCGAATCAAGAACGCTCCGCCCGAGGTCGACCAGGACGTCATGAAATTCCTGGAGGCTGCACTCGCCCGAGACCTGATTCTCGTGGAATAGCAACCATCCGAATCTAGGCCGCCGCGAGATCAGCGGGGCAGATCGCAAATGCGCCGGACAGCCGCGGGATACCCGGGCGATAGCCAAGCTGTGTGAGCTCCGCGGAGAACACCTCCCACTGCCAGGTGAACATCTGGAGCAGGAGGCCGCCGCCGGGCCGGAGGTACTGCAACGCGTCTCGCGCGAGCTGACGGATCAGACCTAGGCCGTCCTCGCCCGCACCCTGAATCGTCCCCCGCGGAACCGAGCCGATTGCCGCATAGTCGCGCGCCGGGAAGTAGGGGAGGTTCGCGATGATCACATCCACTTGCCCTCGAAGGCCGAGCGGCAGTGGATCGAGGAGCGAGCCGGCATTGAACCTGACCCGCTGCAGCGCAAGGCGCCGGGCATTGCGTCTCGCCCAGCGGACCGCCGAGTGGGAGAGCTCCGTCGCCTGGATCTCGGCATCCGGGCGAGCCGCCGCCAACGCGAGTGCAATCGCTCCGCACCCTGTACCGACCTCTACGATGGTCGGCCGCTCAAGCGCCTCGACTCGTTTGCTGGCCACGTCCACGAAGAGGTCGGCGTCGGGCGAGGGTACGAACACGCCGGGTCCGGCGAGGACCTCGAGCTCGCCCACTCTGCAGCGAATGACAGCGTCCCCGAACCATGGCGTGCCGGCCAGGAGACGTTTCAGCCGGCGTGGACGAGCACGCGCCTGAACCGCCATCGCCAATCTCCACACGATGTCCCAGGCGCCGTCGTACACCGGGCCCGGGCCGGGTCGTTCACCGCCCGCGCCAGCCGCGAGCCGGGCGCGCCCTACGGCTCGCGAGACTCGGGCTGTCCGAGCGATGTCATCCACCCTCGCCCAATCATCGATCGACGTGCGGGACTCCAGGAACCTGGCCCAGTCATCTTCGTGGGCGCGCCCTGGCCGGGAGGACTGGACCGCCAGGTGAACAAGCAGAGCGGCCGGATCCGGTCGCACGAATCCATCGGGCATCTGCTCGGCGCCCTGCCAGAGGGAGCAGGTGAGTGCCCTCAACGCGGCAGGTGGCAAGGGACTAGCAGGAACACTCCAATACAGTTCGAGTTCGGGGCCGCCGTCCCACCAGTAGTACCGCATCGGCAGCAGGCGCAGCAGCCCGGTGTGGACCCACGAATAACGCCATGACAGCGGCTCAATGACCCGCAGCGCCGCCTCGAGGTGCGCCTTCGGTATGAGGAGCTGCATCGTCGGATCCGCGCCAGCGGAATGCCCGGGCGCCGACGAGGCGGAAGAGCCATCGCGCGAGCCGATGCCTCCTCGGAGAACCAGCACGCGGACGCCGGCCGCCTCGAGGTCTGCCGAGATCGAGACGAGGTTGGGCGCTTGAGATTGCATCGCACGTAGATTCGCATGGCCGGACATGCTCTGCCAGAGCGCGCCCACCCAGCGCGCGGCGCGGTCAGTCGGCCTCGCTGGCCATTACCGATTCGATGAACGCGGCGCGGTCCCCTTCGGTACCCCCCGGCGTGAACGACGACGAGGCCCTCTCCTGGTCGGGGTCGAGGTTGCGAATACTGCGGACAACCAGCCAAACCGCCCCCCGGACAGGCCCCTGGCCGATGCTGCGCGCCATCAGCCGATTCGGAGAGGTAAGGCGGCCCAGCGCACGCTGCCAGGGAAATAAGCGATCGACTGCTCGGATGAGTCTCATCGCGCCGGGACTGATGAGATCGCGGATCAGTCCAGCCGGCAGTTGCGCACCAAGGAACTGAGCTGAACGCGACAGCATGAGACCCACGGGCGCAGCGACGTTCCAGCGGCGGGAGCGACTGACCACGTCGTCCCATACCGGGGTCCTGACCGTGACGGCGCGCTCGATGTCCTTGAGCCACATGATCCGGTCGCCCCCGGAAATGGCCGCGTGCAGGCACAGATGGATGAGCGAGTCGGTGGGGTCGAGCGTGCACACCTCCACGCCGGCAAGGTGCACGACGACTGCGCGTTGCAGCAACTCGCGGGTCGGCATTCTGAACCGGCCGCGATACATGTTGATGAGGTTCCAGTGCAGGTCGATCTCCAGCGGGGACGCGCCGCGGTAGTGGACCTCTCCGCGCATTTCGCGGCGCAGGACCGCCCAGTTGCGATCGAGCTGCTGGAGGCCGTTCGCCTCGAGGGCGGCCAGGACCTGGCTGAAACCTGAAGGGTCCACGAGCACATCCAGGTCGTGGTACAGCCGTCCGCCACGTCCGCCGTACAGGAGCTCCACCGCGGCCGGGCCCTTGACCACGGCCCACGGCACCCCCGTCCCATCGAGCATCGGCTTGAGCTGTGACAGCTCCCAGGTAGACCGAAGGTGGCGGTGGACCGATGCCTGGAAATCCGATCGCAATGGTGCAAGGAGCGACTCCGGCGCACCTGCCAGGCTCTGAAGCCGCTGGTACACGAGGCCCGAGACGCCGTGGTAGCGGGCAAGCGACCAGATGACTTCGGGTCGGGTGAGGGCAAGGAGGCGTGCTCCTCGTTCTGAC
>WNGJ01003202.1_pt1 | contig 35485 bp, 32 predicted proteins | sample 5400611 | NCBI WGS metagenome assembly WNGJ01 (sample SAMN13153375, study PRJNA577476) | soil metagenome | isolation source: 40 cm soil or saprolite under Garry oak tree replicate 1 | place: USA:California | collected 2016-06-15
TCTTATGATTGGGAATCAGTTCTGTTACTAAGGGCACTGTGTCCTCCCTCTTGATTTGGAAGCTTTCGGAAGCGCATCTTGATCTTTTTGATCAGTTCTCATCTTAGCTGATTTTTTGTGACAGTACAAGGAGGAGATTGTTTGCCAGGGCAAGGCCAACAATCAGTTTTTCTGCCACGGTGTGACTGCCCATATATGTCAAGCATCATGCAACTTAGTGTGCAGGAAAAGCGATTCTGGAGGGGTTCCTGTTACACAGGGTTTTCACTCACCTGTTCCGGTGGTAATGTGCATGCTCATGCGAATGATCGGGCCAGTGCTGGTGGACATGGGTATGCATGGTCCCGGCAGTCGGCAGTTCGTCGGCCGAATGAGTGTGAGTCCCTTCGAGGTGACAGGGGTGATCATGACCTCGCCACAGATTCTGCGGCTGATAATTAGCTACCAGCAAGCTTTCCCCATGATGCCAGCGATCGCGAAAGATGTCATAGTTCTTCTTGCTCTTGGTCACACGCTCCTCCTCATTCAAACTGAACCATTCACGGTGTGGGTGTTTCTGGATGCGTTCTGCCACTATAGGCGTGGTCAGGACATGATAGCTCGAGGTTTTGAAGAAGAAGCTGAAATAGATATCCATCAAGCGGTAGAAACGGAAGCGCTCATCAATCCAGCCAACTTCTGACAGCAGTTCTCTACGAAAAGCCATCAGGTAGCCCTCGATTGCATCCACGTCAGGCCCCGCTGCTTCACGAAACTCACGCAGGTCATCTGTCACCAGTCCATACGGTCCCACAACTCCCATGTTGCGGTCAGCCAGTGTCGTAGCTAACGGCTCCCAGATGTCGCCATCGACTTCTATAGAGGTGTCCATTAGCACGATATACTGCCCTCTACTAGCTCGCATGGTCCGACCAGGTCGCCATGACGCGCTAGCTGCTCCAAATAGGCCAACGTCTCATCGGTGGAGCCGTTGTCAATGATCACCAGTTCAATCGATCGATCATCGTTGTGACGACAAATGCTCTGTACGCACCGCTCCAGATCATCCCGGCTATTGTGCGCGAGCAGATTCACCGAAAACTCAAAGAGATCACGTAATTGAGTGTTATCAGGAGCATCCGAAGAGCTTGAAAGCACTGTGAATTCGTCTTCCAGCCGCCGGGGCAACACAACACTGCCCTGTGGGGTATCATTGACAGTATAACCAGAATCTTCCAGTTCACGACGTATATCATCAGCTTGTGTATAATCACCCCGTCTGCGAAAATCTTCACGCTCTCGTACCATTGCAGCAATTTCATTTGGTAGGGACGCCAGGTATGTTTGTGAATCGGCTTTGCGTTGTGGCTGATCGCTTTGCAAATACCCCTTGAGGTCAAAACCAAGGATGCGATCAAAATCGAATAGCAAGCGTAGCTTGGTGGTTGGATCGCAATCGCGCGCACGCAACATTGCCCAAACTACAGACATTGCGCGAGGCATATTCAGATCATTCTCAACCTCGGCCAGAAATATCTCTTGCCAGTAATTTGGTTGGAGGGGCTTAGCCACAAAAACATGTTCTCTATCAGCCTGCAAAAGGAGCTGGTAGGCCAGCCCGCGCAATCGTTCCAGGGAAGTCTGGGCAGCTTGCAGAGCGCGGAAGGTAAAATTCAAGCGGCTGCTGTAGAGCGCAGTTGTATAAAAATAACGCAGCGCCATCGGATCGAAGCCACGAGCCTCGATTTCAGAGCAAGTGTAGGCATTACCGGTGGACTTCGCCATCTTCTGCCCATCGGCCAGCAAATGTTGGGCGTGTACCCAGTAATTCACAAACTCCCGACCTGTAAATCCCTCGCTCTGTGCAATTTCATCCTCGTGATGAGGGAAGATATTATCGACACCGCCGGTATGGATGTCAAAATGCTTGCCAAGGTACTTCATCGACATGGCGCTGCATTCGATATGCCAGCCAGGGAAACCGCGTCCCCAGGGGCTATCCCACGCCATTTCGCGTCCGGGTTCGGCTACCTTCCACAGGGGGAAATCTTCCGGATTTCGTCGATCTTCAACTACCCCTTCCCGCACTCCAGCCAGCATACTCTCGAGTTGGTTGCCCGAAAGCTTGCCGTATTCGGGAAAACGTTTAATATCGAAATAGACATTGCCGTTGACCTCATAGGCAATGCCATTCTCCTGCAAACCCTGGATAATAGCGATCATCTCAGCAATATGCTGTGTCGCACGTGGAAAGATCGTCGCAGGCTCGATATTGAGTTTCCGCTCATCTTCATGGAAAGCCTCGGTATAGAATTGCGCAATCTGTAACGCCGTTTTGCCCTCTTTGCGGGCCTGGGCCAGTATTTTATCTTCTCCACGATCCACCATCTCCTGCCGCATGTGACCGACATCGGTAATATTCTTGACGTGCAATACCTCGAAGCCCCGGTACTCGAAGGTACGTCGTAACCAGTCGGCCATGGTGAAGGTGCGCAGGTTGCCGATGTGAATGAAACGGTAGACTGTAGGCCCACATGAATACATTTTGACCTTGCCAGGCTCTAAAGGGATCATTTCTTCAATGCGCCGGGTCAGTGTATTGTAGATTTTCATTGCAACGTCAATGCCCTCAACAGGTGGTATCCATAGTAAGCGTAAATCGCTCCCCTGCACTACGGGGTTTCCAGAGATACACTCCATTACCTATCTGAAGATACATACAGTTTCATATGGTACGAGCATAATTCATCCTTTGTCAAGCTAATACGAACCTACTCCGTCATCTCTCTAACAATCCGCTGTACACGCGCACCATCAGCACGACCCTTCGTCTCTTTAATTGCCAGTGGCATGACACGCTTAAACTCCCTGCCCTGCTCTCCAACCAGTCTGGCAACCACAGTACGCAGCTCATCGTCGCTCATTTGCGAACTTTGTACATAGGCTTGTAAAATCTCCATTTCACGTTGCTCTTTATCAGCAAGATCGTTTCGGCCTCCCTGTTTGTAGAATGGAATTGCCTGGCTGCGCTTCTTCACCTCCTGCTCTAACACCTTCAAGCAATCAGCTTCAGTCAGTGGCTGTCCATACTCGGAATTCTTGCGGTCGGTGCGCGCTACCTCGAGGTTATGAATAGCTCCCAGGGCCATACGTAGTGTATCGAGCTTAAGTTGGTCGCGTGCTCGCTGTGCATCCTGTATATCTTTACGCAGTTGTTGCTCTATTGGAAATTCCTGTCGCGGTACTGTCATGAGATGGCTTCTCCTCACCTGGTGAAACTGTTATAGCACCCTTCTCCCTAACATCAACTTCCCGCGCTTCACAAGCGTCTCTTTCCCTACACGCCCGGCTCCAGCAATCACGCTGATAGCCTCTTTTAAGGGGGCTTCACCTGCAGGGAGACGTAAGCGCAGTACAAATTCTTTGCCGGTGCCCAATCCAAGTTTACGCTGCGAGAACGAGGCGTGCATCAACTTTATCTGGCCACCTATCTGTTCCATCAAAGCAGACACTTCCTGCCGGAAGTCACTATAGAGGAAAGGGCCTTTACTGAAGGCAAAGGTTACTTCCTGGGTCGCAACATCATTAGCAAGATCAGCGGTCAGAGATTCACCAAGCTGGTACACCAGGCTGTAGGTACCAAAGGAGGTACGCACGACATTTTCTATATGGGCACCATGGCTCCCGACATAGATGCCCATGCGGTCACGCACGATATGCTCCATCACATCGTAATGGATTGAGCCGCGAAAGAGCAGCCAGGCTTCGTGCAATGGACCCTGGCCGGGCTTAAATCCAAGCGAGGCTAAATACTCACGTCCATCTGCGACACGCTTGGCAAGTTCGGGATCAACGGGTGTTTCTTCACTAAAGGTCTCTTCAGCAGACCCCTGCAGGCCCAGCAACGTCTCTGAGCCTATACGGCTTCCTAGACGGCCGTAGTCACGCTCTACTATCTGCTGCATTTCTCCAACATCGGCATGCTCTGCCAGAACTCCGAGGCGCTGGAGCTTGCGCACCGTCTCCTCAGCTTGCTGACTATACTGCTGCACCAGCCACTGGTGTAAGCCTTCACCAACTTCGAGCACTTGCCTGCGAATATCCATCTGCAAAGCGGTCACTGTGCGTGTATAATCATCTTCTGATACGGTTGGACCCGCCTGATGCAACACGGTAAAGAGCAACTGGGGCACGTCTGCATTGAGCGCGCGATATACATCCATTTAAAATTCCTCCCTGTTTAGGACTGGTCATCACTTTCTCTCATATTATACAATTGGTTAGCATGTATATTAAGGGAAGAACCATGACTGAGTACTTTGATCTGTCCCAACACATTGAAAACGGCATGACGTACTTTCCAGGCGACCCTGAACCGCACATTGCGCCTGCAGACGCAACTCCTCCATGGCGCGTTACCCAATTGCATATTGGCACACACATCGGCACGCATATCGATGCTGCCTCGCATTATATCCCGCATGGCAAAACGATATCCCAATATCCTCCGGAGCGTTTTCTCTTGCCAGGGATTGTTGTGCCTGTGTCCGGGCTAAACGATGACGAACCAATCGATGTAAACACGTTTGATTCATATCTCACAGCCTTTCCAGCGCATGGTGCGCTGCTGATCCACACAGGTTGGGACCGCCACTGGAAAACAGATCGCTACTTGCGCCATCCATATCTCACACCTGAAGCAACGCAATTCCTGGTTGACGCCGGTGCAAGCATTATTGGCATTGATGCATTGAACGTGGACTCGACAGTGCAGGAAACTGATCATGCTCATGCAGCATTGTTGGGAAACGATATCTTAATCGTTGAAAATCTTACGCGGCTTCACCAGCTTTCGCCTGGCGTTGTCTATCAATGTTCTTTTCTACCGCTCGCGTTGTCTGGACTGGATGGCTCGCCGGTACGGGCAATTGCCTGGATAAGCGTTTGAAATTCAATCTCAAACAGGCTGCGCTAAGCATAACATCTTGTGCAGATTCGCGAATCGCTGGGGGCTATTAAACTGGAACGCACACTCTGTATTAATGCCCTCAATGAGGGCAATCGAGCACTATCAATTGCCCTCAAGCTAGACATCGGAGAGGAGGCAACACAATGTTGCATACACGTATTTGTGACATGCTTGGAATCGAATATCCGATTATCAGCGCTCCCATGAGTGGAGGCACAGCGGCTGCCGACCTTGCGGCAGCCGTTTCTGAAGCGGGCGGCTTCGGCCTTATCGGAGGAATGACAACCAGCGGCCCCGAATGGCTGAGAGAGCAGATTCGCAAGGTACGCCAGCTCACCAACAAGCCCTTTGGAGTTGGATTCATCTCCTCATTTCCTGGGTTAGATGAGTTTGTTCAGGTGGCGTTGGATGAACGAGTAGTAGCTATAAGTCACTCATTCGCAGACCCAACCCCGTACATCCCCGTCGCACATGCAGCAGGTGTGAAAGTGATAGTGCAGGTTCAAACTGTAGCGCAAGCAGGGGTGGCAGCACAAGCCGGAGTTGATGTACTTGTGACACAGGGCACCGAAGCAGGTGGTCATACAGGCTATAGTGGCACACTGCCTTTAGTGACGGCTGTGCTAGATATCGCCGGCGATATTCCTGTACTTGCAGCCGGTGGCATCGCTGATGGTCGCGGATTGGCAGCAGTGCTTGTGCTTGGCGCTGAAGGGGCCTGGATGGGCACACGTTTCTATGCCAGCCAGGAGTCAGGTGGAGGCAACTGGGAAAAGGAGCGTATGCTCGAGGCTGGCACAGATGACACAGTACTGACCAAGGTTTATGATCTGACCCTTGAATCCCCGTTTCCGCGTGACGTTGGTGATCGCGTATTGCGCAACGATTACACAGCCTCCTGGCACGGACGAAATGACGAAGTGATAGTCCACCGTGAAGAATTGCGCGCACAGGTAGTGACAGCGATGAGAGAGGGCAATGCGCGTATAGCAGCAGTTCGCGCAGGCAATGCCGTAGGTATGATCCACGAGATAAAACCAGCGGCAGAGATAGTCAGAGAGATCGTGACAGAAGCTGAGCGCATCTTACGAGAACGTCCAGGTCAAGTGTTGAGATAAAAGGAGTGAATCGATTGGATAGTTACATTTTCGATCTGTTGGAAACTCATGACTACGAGAACATCTTCTTCTGCCAGGAGAAGACACTCGGACTCAAAGCCATCATCGCTATTCACGAGGTATGACCTACAAGTGTGCGGCAGCAGGCGCTTCCTACGGTGGAGGTAAGTGTGTCGTAATTGGCGACCCCAGGCATGACAAAACCGAAGCGAGGTTGCGCATCCTTGGTCGTTTTATCAACCGCTTCAATGGCCTGTTTTTAACCGGCGTCGATGTCGGTACCACTGCTGAAGATATGCTGGTGATACGCCAGGAAACACCATACGTCGTCACCGTACCTGAAGCGTGGGGCGGTCCCGGCGATAGCTCGCAAGCCACGGCTTATGGCGTCGTACAAGGTATACGTGCATGTCTCAAGGAGGTCTATGGGAGTCCTGACCTGCAAGGCCGCACTATTGCTTTGCAAGGTATCGGTGCTGTTGGAAAACATGCATTGAAATACCTGGTAGAAGCAGGAGGGATTGTGACCACCACCGACATCGACCATGAGAGAGCCAGGCTTGTCGCTACTCAGTACAATGCCCATATCGTCTCACCTGAAGAGATTAACAGCCTGAGAGTTGATGTGTACTGCCCCTGCGCGTTGGGAAATGTGCTTAATGATCAAACGATCCCAGAACTGCGCTGTAAAATCGTCTGCGGCTCAGCCAATAACCAGTTAGGAGAAGACCGCCACGGTGATTTGCTACAAGCACATGGTATTTTATACGCACCAGATTACATCGTGAACGCGGGAGGTCTGCTATACAATCTGGACAGCCTCAACCCCGGTGGTTTCAACCGCCAACGCGCAATGGATCAGGTGTCTCGCTTATACGTCGCAATGGAAAACATCATTGCCATCTCTAAAGAACAAAACATCCCCACCAACCGTGCTGCTGATGTCCTGGCCGAGCAACGCATTGCATCAATTCGACAGGTGAAGAGTCTGGCAAGCGGGAATGAGAGACAGAGAGAAAAATAGTCTGCAAATGCAATGCTTTTTCCCTGTTAATGCTATTGATTTACCACGCAAAAGTATGGCTATAGATGTTACTCAAGATACCCTGAAGCGTTGTGCTGGAAGGGGGGGACTTTATGCTTCAAAGGGGTAATTACTATTTATGGAGAACCGCAAGCAAAAAAGATGGCCTTTCCGCCTTCCATTGAAAAAAACCGGTGTCATCATTTTCGTTGTCTGCCTGCTTACATTTGGCATTGCTTCTGCAGCAACAGTCCATTACATTAGTAAACTACAATCGTTAAAACCTCCCGCGCATCAAACAGGCACCGATGTTAACACTAACTCTCAGCTGAGTATAGTTTCATCCGGTGTAGGTCAATCTCCTCAATCAACGATTTCATCATCCTCTGCAGACATCACCGTTGATTTTGGCTATCGACAAATCAACACGTATCCAATACCTTCTACGTTTCTCGGAGTTGGGGGGGTTGGCTTGAAACTTGTGGTAAGGAACAACAGCGACGCCAACGCCATCCGCCAGGCCAATTTTCACCTGACCAAACTGGGCGACTACGATTTTATGTCACAAATCTTTCCAACAGTGGCTAGTGTAACCAATCCCGCACAGCAGAACTGGTCACTTTTCGATACCGAAATGACGCTCGCCGCCAACTACAACATGCAACCCCTTATCTCGCTAGAGTATACACCTTCCTGGTTGCAACCACAAAACCAATCACCCCCGCAGACAAATCTCTGTTTGAAAAATAATCCTCCGTATGACCCTCATTCATCGAAACCAATGTACCTCGTAAATGGCCAGGATCGGGGACCTCAAATGTGGGGTCAGCTAGCAGCACTGGTCGTAGCACACGTAGATCGGTATTTTCGCCAATCACACGCATTCTATGAAATATGGAATCAACCAGATGGGAGCCAATTTCTTTGTACGGCTCCAAACGATCAGAATGCGGATCAGGATAGGCTGAATGCCTACCGGGCTATGTTCGCGGCTGCCGCTCCTCTTATGCAACAGCAAGCAACTAAAGACGCAGTACAGATCAAAATAGGAGGGCCAGCATTAGTTTATGCGTTGAAGCAGCACCTGACCACGTGGTTTCCTACACTTTTAAACGATCCTGCTATTTATCCTTACATCAGCTTTATTTCATATCACGTATACTTATTGGGGTCAAACTTTAATTCGGGAAGCAGTTCTCTCATTGCTAGCGAACAAGACCCTGCATTAGGAGTGACTGCCCAATACGAACAGATAGCCAGTATCGTACATAAGGGGAAGCAACCCAATGCCAGAAATACGCCCATCTACATCGATGAATATAGCATGAGTTCCTGTAATCCGACCGTTTGCCAGAATGACCCGAAGTATTCTCCGTTAATGAATGGGTTGTTCATTCTAGATTATCTGAACGCTGTAAGGGATAATCATTCACCTTATGGCCCGGCAAATGCCGTTCCTGCTGGCTTGTCATTTTACTCCTGGGACATACCAATGCATCACCTGTGTATGTTTGGGGTGTATGACGCAAAAATGGATTGCGGAGTCCAGAACTACCCGGCGATTCATCCTTATCCCGATTACTATGCGTACGCATTGTTAGGCGCAACAAATTATCTCAATATTACAGACAGTGGCTATGTAGCAAATGCCGCATCTGTAAAAACTGCGGGTGTGTATGTGAACGGTTTCTATACCAGGTCACTTGACAGTATTGCCCTCATCAATACCACATCAAGTGATTATCAGACCTTACACGTCTTTCTACAGAACCCAGGCAAAGTCTCTGTTTCCCAGGCAAATCTATATACACTCACCTTCAATGCAGCCAATCCCGGCAGTTCAATTTCAAGTACTCGCGTAAATCTCGTACCGGTATCCGGTGGTGGATTTATGGCAACCGTTCATCTTCCTGCATTCACCATGATCGGAATCTCCGTCGCCGCATAATGAATGACCATTGCTCTGCATACTTTACTTTGTAAAGTGTGATACTATGATAATGCTCTCTATTTTGTAGGGTATGCAGAAAGGCAATTTGGAGGTAATTCATGCGCATTAGTATTGGTTTACCAGCAACAATCCCCGGCACAGAGGGAAAACGTATTTTAGACTGGGCTAAAAAGGTCGACTCTGGCCCATTTTCCAGTCTCGGCATCCTTGACCGCCTCGTTTTTCCCAACTATGAAGCACTCATTACACTTGCGGCGGTTGCAGGTGCGACGCAACGCGTTCGCCTGACGACGACTGTTTTGCTTGCGCCACTGCGCAATACTGCACTGCTTGCAAAGCAGGCGGCCAGCCTGGATGCACTTTCAGGAGGTCGTCTTACTCTCGGCCTGGGCATAGGCGCGCGAGAGGACGACTATCTTGCCGCGTCCGTTCCATTTAAAATTCGGGGGAAGCGCTTCGAAGAGCAACTGGAAACGATGAAGCGTATCTGGTCTGGTCAGCGGCTCGGCGATAATATAGGACCGGTTGGTCCATCCCCTGTTCGTTCAGGAGGGCCTGAAATATTAATTGGCGGCTACTCACCTGCTGCGGTACGGAGAGTTGGTCGCTGGGGAGATGGCTTCATCGCCGGCGGTCGCGATCCACAAGGAACTCGACAGTTGTTCAACTTAGCCGAAGAGTCGTGGAAAGCAGCAGGCAGACCTGGCAAGCCACGCCTGGTCGGATGCTTCTACTACGCTTTGGGGCCCGACGCGAAGGAGCGCGGGGGCGCATACCTCCGCAGCTACTATTCAATGCTGGGGCCAATGGTAGAAATGATGATTAATAACCTGCCTATTACCACTCAGGCAATCAAGGAACGTATCCAGGCATACACCGATATTGGAGCAGACGAAGTGATTCTCTGGCCGTGTACCCCTGACCTGGAACAGATTGATCAACTGGCAGAACTAGTCAGGTAGCTTCTTCATTATAGAGCGAATCAGGGATGCGGGAGGCTTGGCCTCCCGCATCCCTGATTCGCTCTCACTTCATTGGTACCTTGTTCGATTATGAGATACAATGAGAAAAACAAGCTGTCTAGCCACAAAGGAGTGTGTTATTTTGGCAAAAATGATTGAAAGTGTGGCGTCGCGTGCAGCAACGCCGTTTAAGAACGAACCAATTACTGAATTTACCAGACCCGAGAACCGCCAGGCTCAGTTGGAAGCATTGGAACAGGTAAAGCGCGAGTTGGGGCAAACATATCCGCTGATTATCGGCGGCAAGAAGATAACCAACGAGGCTACCTTCGCCTCTAGCAATCCCTCTCAACCTGACCAGGTGATTGGCTATTTTTCTCGCGCAACGGTCGAGCAGGTAGATGAAGCAGTAAAATCCGCCGCAGCGGCTTTCGAGACCTGGAAGCGAGTTCCCGCTGAAGAGCGAGCTAGCTACCTTTTCGCCGCTGCTGACCTGCTGAAAGCGCGCCGCTTTGAATTTAACGCCTGGATGATTTACGAAGTAGGCAAAAGCTGGCCTGAAGCTGATGGTGATACTGCCGAAGCGATCGACTTCATGGAATTCTACGCACGCGAGATGATGCGCCTGACTGAAGATCAACCTCTTGTGAAGATAGAGGGCGAGGACAACCAGCTTGTCTACATTCCACTGGGCGTCGGCGCAGTGATTCCACCCTGGAACTTTCCCGGCGCTATCATGGTTGGCATGACCAGCGCAGCCTTCGTTACCGGCAATACCGTTGTGCTCAAACCTGCCAGTACATCTCCCATGATAGCATGGCAGTTCATGCGCATTTTAGAAGATGTTGGCTTAACTGCCGGCGCGGTCAATTTTCTGACGGGTTCAGGCTCAACCATCGGAGATGCGCTGATCGAGGATGCGCGGGTGCGTTTTATCGCTTTCACCGGTTCTCGCGATGTTGGACTGCGCATCAACGAACTGGCCGCTACACCCCAGAAAGGGCAGCGCTGGTTAAAGCGAGCTATCCTGGAGATGGGCGGCAAAGATGCTGTGCTCGTGGACGAAACCGCCGACCTGGATGCCGCTGCGGAGGGTATTGTCTCTTCCGCTTTTGGGTTCCAGGGGCAGAAGTGCTCGGCAGGCTCGCGTGCCATCATCGTTGATAAGGTGTATGACCAGGTGCTGCAGAAGGTGATCGAGAAAACGAAGCGGTTGAAGATGGGTGATGTTACTAATCCAGAGACGTACATGGGGCCAGTTGTCGATGAGAACGCGATGAAGAAGATCACCGGCTATATCGAGATAGGCAAGAGAGAAGGCCGCCTGGTGGCTGGTGGTGGACATCACGGCCCAGGCTACTTTATCGAACCGACCGTGTTTGCCGATGTAGACCCCCATGCGCGTATCGCCCAGGAAGAAATTTTCGGACCGGTGTTGACAGTGATTAAAGCCAAAGACTTTGACGATGCGTTGCGTATCGCCAACGATACCGAGTACGGGCTGACCGGCTCGCTCTATTCAAAGGATGAAGAACGCATCGAACGGGCGAAGCAAGAATACTATGTTGGCAACCTCTACTTCAATCGTAAAAGCACGGGCGCGCTCGTGGGAGTCCATCCATTTGGCGGCTTTAACATGTCAGGCACTGACTCCAAAGCTGGCGGCAGAGATTACTTGCTGCTCTTCACGCAGGCAAAGGCCATCTCAGCGAAAAAGAACTAGAGGGAGTTTTCCTTTTGTCGAACGTTACTCAACTGAGTCCTGCGGCATGGCAAATCTCACATCCCTTCCTCGGCGAAAACGAGATTATCGGCTCCTACCTGCTGGCTGGACGAAACGAGCTTGCCGTAATCGATCCTGGGCCAGGCAGTATGGTGGAATCGTTGCTTGAGTCGATACGAGAAGCGGGCTTCGATCCGCAAGAAGTGACACATATTCTTGCAACCCATGTCCACCTTGATCACGCGGGATCAACCGGGACGCTCGTCCGGCAACTGCCGAGGGCACAGGTATATGTACACAGCAAGGGCGCGCCGCATCTGCTCGACACCACCAGGGTAGTAGCGAGCGCTTCACGTATCTTTGGCGAACGCACGAAACTGCTCTGGGGAGAGATCGAATCAACTCCCCAGGAGCGCCTGAGCATCATCGACGGTGGTGATATTCTCAACATCGCAGGCCGTCGCCTGGAAGTCCATTATACACCTGGACACGCCGTTCATCATGTAATATTCTTTGATGCACACTCCGGCGAGCTATTTGCTGGAGACGTGGCTGGGGTAAAGCTGCAGGATGTCGATTACGTGCGTCCACCAACACCTCCACCCGACCTTGACCTTGAAACCTGGTCAGACAGTATTAACCTCGTGAAGAGCCTGCGACCTGACGTGCTGTACATAGGACATTTTGGAGCAATAAAGAACATACCAGAGCAATTTGAGCACCTGCGTGAAAAGCTCTATTCCTGGGGTGATTTCGTGCTGAGTTGCATGCGAGACGGGAAGGATGAGGCCGAGATCATCACGCTGCTGATTGAGCATACAAAACCCGAGTTGCTGCGAGCAGCCCACGATCCCCATGCATTAGAACGATACGAAATTGCGACAAACTATCCGATGACGGTACAGGGATACATGCGCTACTGGAGAAAAAAGCACCCGGAGAGGTTATAGCCTTGTTATTCGTTATCAAGTGAAAGGGCTTGTGCATTAGCCTGGCGACCACGAGGACACCGGGCGAGGGCAAGCCTCGCCCGGTTCCAATACCTGATTTTTCGGGATCATTCATTAGCCCTCAGTCAAGCGCAGCGTCATGTGTTCCTGGTCAAAATAGCGATCGTGCAACTTCAGCGCGTGCCGTTCCAGCCCATAGGTCTCAAAGCCCATCGAGATAAAGAGTTTACGGGCTTCTTTGCTTGTAAGCACAACAGCCAGGTTGATCTGCTCGAGGTCAGGCAACGTCTTCGCATAGGCAATTGCAGCCTCCAACAACGCCTTGCCTATACCTTTCCCACGTAACTCCTGTGGCACATACATTGCCCAGATGACCCCTTTGTGGCGTCTTTTGATCCCCTCTTCTCGCTGGAAATTAGCGATGCCAACCAGCGTCTTTCCCTCGAATGCACCAAAGGTCGCGTCGTCAGGCGCTGCATCACTCTTGCGAAGCCCCTGCGTAACACCAGTAATGCCTCGTTCAAGTATCTCTTCATAGGATGCGCCGAACGACTCCGGATTGTCGCGCAGCGCCCTCAATCGAATGTTCCAAAAAGCCTCGGCATCTGCTTCTGTCAATTTGCGTACTTCCATATATTCCCTCCTCTACACCCTTTCTCAATAGATGTAGACTGTGACTCTCCTCCTCTCTCATCCTATCTCTTTAGAAGGCAGGCGTCAAGGACAAAGACGCCTATCACAAGTCATTAAACTGTGTATTGATTGCAACCATAACGGCACCTGAGTGCTAACGCTGCACCGCTCAAAGCCTGGCAACACCCGCATAGTGCATCTATACTGGTAGAAAGAGCCGAGGCATAGAGAGTCCTTTACTTCCCGTGAGGATGTTCCATGAAAAAGCGGATCATCTCAGCAGATGCATCAGGCCCTTTCGGATCAGTAAACGAGCCACGGGGATTTCCCCCTGACCAGGCATGGCCAGCCTGATGGATAATCCACTTCTCCACGATAGCCCGACCGGTAATATCATGATAAATGAAACGGGTGTAAGCGTGCCCGTGGGCCACCTGTCCAGGTTCCACTGTTGCATCTCGTGATGACCAGGATATAGCGCCTGACCGATTGCCGACCACCTGGAGCCATTGGTCGAGCAAGTGTTCAGCATTGATCTTGGAGACGGTCATATCGCGGTCCCCATGGAACACGATCATCGGGATGGCCTGAGTCAAATTTCGTGCGCGTTTAGCAGTTCCCTGTTTCATTGCCGCGTATGCAGTAGGAAGATCGTCTGCGCCACCATAGGCAAGGCCAGAATGCACAGCTACAGCAGCAAAGAGATCAGGGTAAGTTGCTGCCATGATTACGGCCATGGCTCCTCCTGCCGATAGGCCAGCCACGTAGACACGACTGATATCAACGTGGTGCGAGCTCATAATCTGCTGGGTAATCCCGGCAATGAGTGACGGTTCACCAGAACCACGATCCTGGTCAGCGGCCTGGAACCAATTCCAGCATCTTGATCCATTAGCCGAGTTCATCTGCTCAGGGTAGGCAACGAGGAATATCTCCTTCTCAGCAAGCACATTCATGCGCGTGCCAGCCGCAAAATCAATCGATGTCTGTGTACAACCATGAAGCATAACTACCAGAGGCAGAGCCTGCCCAGTATAGCCGCTGGGAATGTATAGCTTGTAGGCGCGAGTCCCTGCCGAATTTGTATAGGTTCCATCAACAAAACGCCTGCCTGTACGTGCTGAGGAGGGAACCACCTCTGGCGCGACTGACTGCATGGGTTCTTGTACCCTGTACTTGACGCCGGGTAGCTTCAACGCACCAGACGTAAGTACATCCAGCGGCGTAGCGGGGCGAACTTTTGCAGAATCCGTGCGGACCGAACTCCTCTTTGATTTCTCAGCCGAAGGTGGGGAATCATCAACAGCGCGGAACTCTGCCTCAATTGGAGCAGAAGCATTGTCAGGGCCGGCTGGGGACACGTTAATGCCTGTTGCGCTCCCAAGTGTGCGTTGAATAGTTGCAGTCGCCTCAGCGAGTTTCCCTGCGAGGGTGAGACGAGTTGCTTCGGCCATTCCTGCCTGCATGCGGTCATTCATCCAAAAGCTTTCCTTTCTTCGTGATACCAGGTGTCTCTGCGAGAGCACTACCCTGAAGACTCGTATTCCTTCACATTCACATTCACATGCAGTTTTATTGAGCTACGCAATTTATGTGATGCGCCCTGCTAATGCCGCCTTCACTGCAGTACTCGCCCTGAAAGCCCCGAGTACAACGACCGAGTCGATGGTCGCCAGAGCTAATTCTGGGGAGACATCGTCGTCGATACTTGCCAGGCCGAGCACATTGATCTGCAACTTTTCACCAGCCTTGCGCACCGCCTCCAGATCGCGCCGAGTATAGTGCTGCACGCCGAGCACCAGTGTCTTGCGAGCCACGGTACGTTGGACCACCTCTGCATGCGTAGCTAGTTGGGTACGAATCGCTGTGCGGATAAAGTCGGTGCGGTTGGAATAAAACCCCTCTTGCACAAGCAAATCGATCTGCCCTAAATCTACAAGTCCCAGGTTGATCGTGATTTTCTCCGTTTTCTCAGCTTCAGCCATTTCACCATCTCCTTACCATCCTATAGGATGGTAAACGAAAATAGTCGATCTGTCAAGGGGTAAAAGTCTGACATCCACTCATAACTACGGGAGTGCAGAGGGCTGCGGCCCTCTGCCGGGGTTCGGGGTGTCCCCGAAAAATCTCCTTTTCCTTTGTTATGCCGCCGTAGGCGGCGAGTTATGAGCGGATGTCAGGGTAAAAGTAAGTCAATTTTTTGTTGCCGAACGCCTATTATATGTATCAGCGTTGGTAAGTCTGGGTGTGTTTCATGTCGATAATGAACTGCTTGTGCGTAGTCATCACTCCCCATAAGGTATCCAGATATTCTTGACCTGTATAGACTCCCTCAAGAACTCCTCACCTTCACCTTGCACAGGTTCTAACCAGTTGCGCCGATGCCCATAATTTACCCAGGTGCGCTTCATATTGCCTGCCGAGGCCAGTTCCACACGCTTGCATCCCTCGGCGGGGCCAAAGTACCACATGGCATCTACATCATCGTGATCGGCCAACACCTGGCTCAAGCTGTCACGATCACCCGTCACAATGTTCACAACACCGCCTGGCAGGTCCGAAGTTTCGAAAATCTGGTAGCAATCGGTTGCACTGAGTGGTGATTGTTGTGAAGGGACGACGACAAGCGTATTGCCCATTGCAATGGCTGGAGCAACCAGTGAGATAAAGCCGAGCAGGGGATACTCATCGGGACAGGCTGTGCCGATCACTCCGATAGCTTCAGGCATGGCCAAAACTGCGCCGCGCATTGGGGGTCGATGCACAACGCCTTCAAATTTATCAGACCAGGCAGCATAACTGAACAACCGTGAGATGCTAGCCTGAACTTCATCGACAGCATCTACATAGGAGCGGCCTGTTTGCTGTACAATCCTACGAGCGAACTCGTCGTCACGCACCGAGAGGTTCTCCGCGATGTAATAAAGAATTTGAGCGCGATTATGGGTCGTGCCAACAGCCCAACCATTGGCAGCATGAGCAGCTTCAACTGCATTGCGTATATCTTTACGATTGCCCTCACCTACCTGTCCGATCACGCGCCTCTGAGGCTCATAGACATCGCGACTATAGCCAGAATCCGGTCTCACCTGCTTGCCTCCGATAAACATCTTTGGAGTTCGATCAATAGCTGGAAGCGCCGCAACATAGCCATTCGAAGACCCAAAGGCCAGGTCCTGCAAAGCGCCATCTCTATCCTCATCCGGCGCAGATAAGGATCCTGACCCGTTAGGAGACGTGGAGTTTTCGGCTATATGAAAATCTTCGGGTGAGGTTTCGAGCGTTTCCCATTTTGGACGCACGTACTCGTATAGCCCTTCTTTGCCTCCCTCACGGCCAAAACCGCTCTCGCGATAACCGCCAAAGCCGCTCGAGGCATCGAATAAATTGGTGCAGTTGATCCACACACTGCCAGCTTTCAATTTGGGAGCCACGTCGAGGGCAAGATTAATGTTCTCACTCCAGACACTTGCCGCCAATCCGTAACTCGTATTATTAGCCAGTTCCACAGCTTCGGCAGGTGTGCGGAAGGTCATCGAGACCAGCACCGGACCGAAGATTTCGACCTGGGCAACGGTAGTAGCAGGTGAGACATTCGTGAAAAGCGTGGGCGGGAAGAAGTAGCCTTCGGTGGGGCAAGCCCAGGATGGTTGCCACATCACCGCACCCTCTTCTACGCCCTGCTTCACCAGGCGCTGAATCTCTTTGAGTTGACCAGGAGAAACGATGGCGCCAATATCCACCGCTTTATCAAGGGGATCGCCGATACGCAGGTGTTCCATACGCACGCGCAGCTTTTCGATCAGGCGGTTTGCAATATTCTCTTGAACAAGCAAGCGTGATCCGGCGCAGCATACCTGTCCCTGATTGAACCAGATGGCATCGACAACCCCTTCAACTACGCTGTCAAGGTCGGCATCATCAAATACGATGAAAGGCGACTTGCCACCCAGTTCCAGCGAAAGCTTCTTGCCGGAACCAGCGGTAGCGCGACGAATACTGCGTCCAACGCTGGTGGAACCCGTGAAGGCAATTTTGTTTACGTCAGGATGGCGTACCAACGCTTCACCCACCTGCGAGGCTTCGCCCGTCAGGATATTGATCACACCAGCAGGCAATCCGATCTCCTGCACAATTTCAGCGAATTTGAGAGCAGTCAGAGATGTATAACGCGCAGGTTTGAGCACGACACTATTGCCCATTGCCAGTGCGGGCGCAATTTTCCAGGCCAACATCAGCAGAGGGAAGTTCCAGGGGATGATCTGACCCACGACACCTACAGGCTGGTAGCCGGGGAGTTCCGACTCCATAAGTTGCGCCCAACCAGCATAGTAATAAAAATGGCGGGCGACGAGCGGTATATCTATGTCACGTGTTTCGCGAATGGGTTTGCCGTTATCCAGCGATTCCAGCACAGCCAGCAGGCGCGAGTGTTTCTGGATGTGGCGAGCAATGGCGTACATGTAGCGAGCGCGTACATGCCCGGGCGTTTTGCCCCATGTCTCGAAGGCTATGCGTGCAGCAGCTACGGCAGTATCGACATCAGCGCTATTGGCGGCAGCAACCTTTGCCAGGGGCTTGCCAGTTGCGGGATTGATGCTATCGATATACTGGCCGCCGGCGGGTTTGACCCACTGGTTATCGATAAACAGGCTGAAAGGTGAATGTTCCTTGATCCATGCCAGCCCAGGAGCAGCGGCCTCTGGTGCAGGCCCATACTCCATCGTTTCGAAAATTTCCATAACGTTCATTCTGCACCTCTCTGCTTAAACCATTGGGTTATGATACGCCGCTGCATAGCGACCAGTGGCGAAGTACGAAAGTTGCCGTTCGATGTCTGAGAGTAAGCTGCTGGCCCCGATGCGGAACAGCGAACTATTGAGCCATTCGTTGCCCAGTTCCTCTTTCATCAAGATAAGCCAGTCAAGCGATTGTTTGGCGGTGCGGATGCCGCCCGCAGGTTTGAACCCTACCTTATAGCCGGTACGTTCAACATAGTCGCGAATGGCACGCACCATCACCACTCCAACAGGCAGCGTAGCGTTCACCGGCTCTTTGCCCGTGGAGGTTTTGATAAAATCGGCTCCCGCCATCATGCATACCAGGCTTGCCATGTCAACATTGCGCAGCGTGGCAAGTTCGTGTGTTGCAAGGATAGTCTTCATATGCGCATCACCACAAGCTGCTCGAAAGGCTCGCACTTCGTCATAGAGGGCCTGCCAGTTACCTGTCAGCACATGTGCGCGTGAGATTACAATATCGATTTCGGAAGCACCCGCCTTTACCGAAGCAGCGATCTCCTCAAGTTTCTGCTCAAAGGAAATCTGACCCGCGGGAAAGCCAGTTGAGACGGCAGCAACGGGAATACCCGAACCACGTAGAGCTTCGACAGCTACAGGAACAAGGTTATGATAGATGCAGACTGCCCCAACCTTCAAATCAAGGTCACCCGCTCCAAGCGCTTCCAATATCTCCTGGCGCACGGGATGGCGCGCCTTGGCACACAGGCGCAGTACATTTCCGGGAGTGTCGTCTCCCTGTAATGTAGTGAGGTCGATACAGGTGATGGCACGCAGCAGCCAGGCGGCTTGCCACTCTTTCTTGACAGTGCGCCGTGTAGGTATGGTTGCCGCACGCCGTTCTACCGCACTGCGATTCACGCGCACCTGGCGCACCCAATCCATATCGAGTGGCATGCCCGGGTTACGAGTGTGTGCTGGAGCGAGAATGGGCGCAACGATCTGGACATCTACGTTTTCTCGTTCGGTTCGTCGTTTGGTTGTGGTCATGCATGTATTCCTCTGATTGTGCCTGGAAACAGTAAGAAACTCCACCTTCATTTTGTCTACATACGTATCTTGGCTTATGGGAGAGGAGATTGTCAAGGATGCTGACCTGCCGCATTCTTACAGCGTTCATTGGATAGTAGATTGTGACAGATTTAACAATCTCTTAATCAAAGCATAAACTAGCTATACTATACCTTGATTGCCCGCATGCGCTTTCCCTGCCTCTGGCCTCGACCATAGTATTATAAAGCTGGGCGATGATTTCCTGCAGTCAACAGTAGCTGAGATCATGGCATCCCGTGCCTGGCATGAAAAATCTGCCATTGTGATTGTATGGGACGAAAACGACTATACTAGCTTCGCTGGCTGCTGTCATAGCCCGAGAGGTGTGAACGATGTCATTCTAGGTGGTTCAAATGCGCCGTTCCTGGCGATTACTTCAAAGGATGTGGAGCATTTTGTCGATAGCACCACCCCATACAACCACTATACCCTACTTGCTACTATCCAGCAATTGTGGGGACTGGGCTGCCTGGAGAGCTCCTGTGACTTCAGGAACTCAGCGTTGATGACCAGGTTTTTTGTCTGAAGTAGTAAGTTTTTGTAGTCTGTCTTTAAAGTAAAGAGGGGGCGAGCATCTCAAAAGAGGCGCTCCCTCTTTTTTTGTTCAATCCTTCATCCAACACATCCACCAGCGCAAAAAAAGCCGGTTTAGGGCGATACGCAACGTCGAAAATCAACGGCGCGTCTGGATGGCCTGTAGCTCCTGGAATCCAGGAATGGCGGTCGGTAAAGCCCCACATGACGAACGCTGTGCATCGCTTAACGACCAAGCATACACTCAGCATGCCGCGGTAAATCTGTGCTTCTGCGTCAAGCCTTGCCTGCATAGGTCGAGGATCATCCTGGATTTTTACGTCCATCTCTGTAATTTGCACTTCCAGGCCCAGGGCGGCTAATCGTTTCATGTTCGCGAGTACGTCCTGGGGATGAGGGTACGCATCAAGGCTAACATGCATCTCCAGGCCGACGCCGTTGATTGGCACACCTCGTTGGATCATGCCTTTTATGAGAGTGTAAATCGCGTTCGACTTCTGGCCCAACCCCTCACCACCATAGTCATTGTAGAACAGGCGTGCCTGGGGATTGGCTTTGTGCGCCCAACGAAAAGACAGGTCTAGATAGTCAAGGCCAATTCTACGCAGCCAGATTGAGTTTCGCAACGTGCCATCGCTATTGATTGCCTCATTCACCACATCCCATATATTGACCTGCCCACGATAGTGAGAAACTTCGGCAACGATGTGCTCATGGAGTATTGCCATTAACTCATCTCTAGAAAAGTGTCCCGTAGTTAGCCAGGTGGGTAATGCCATGTACCATACCAGGTTATGACCACGCACCTGCATGTTATGCGCTTTTGCAAAGGTAACGAGAGCGTCCCCTTCATCGAAGGTATAGAGATTGCGCTCCGGTTCCGTAGCGTCAAATTTCATCGAGACTTCGGGAGTCACCATATTAAATTCACGAGCAAGGATGTCTCTATATTGTCCCTCGTCCTGCAGGGCATCGATATCCACTGTCGTTCCAATAGAGATACCACGAGCCTGAGCTAGTAAACGCAATGACGACAGGGATGGTGAGAGTGTTGGTAGCGCCTGCTTTGAAGGTGCTTGCGGGGATGCTTGTCCGCAGGAGATAGTCAGTAAGGCGAGGAACAAGAATGCCATGATATGACGATGAAGCGGCACTCTATGCATCAACTCCACGTTTAAGACGCTCCTCACTCTTGTTGTTGCACGAGTAAGTTATCAGATATGTACCTGACTGTCAAATCGTGCCGAACCATTCTTCCTACTTCCTCCATCGGCCTGGTTGTTGTCCTGCCCATGCTTTTCTTTCTATTGATGGGAATCGTCTACCTGCTCGCAAGAGCTTTTGGTGGTCAAGGGACATTCCTGGAACAGTGTAATACTTCGCTGTATATTCAGGCCCCGCTCGGTATTTTCAGTAAACTGCTGGCTTTGATCCCTATTGTAGGAAGAGTACTTAACTCGGTCTTGAGCTTGTACGGTATCGTACTCCAGGTATTTGTAATCATGGCTGTGCATCGTCTCAGTAGAGGCAAGGCGATAACAACGATACTCATTCCGTTAGTGACAATAGGAGCACTTGCTGTTGTTGCCATTCTTCTGATGCACAAATAAGTCTTTGAGCAATACAGGTTAAGTTGAGAGTACACAACTGGAGTGATAGAATATATTCATCTCGGCGGTCCCTGGGAGCAAGATACCTGTCATTTGACTGGCAAGTGCGTTGTAGGCTCAAACGCCTCTGTCGATTATGTCGCTTACTATCACAGAAAAGAGGTCAGAAGACAATATGGTAACCAAGAAGCCCAACAGTACTTCTACTCAACACCCTCGAGGCGCGCACTTGGTCGGCAGTGTTCCTCTTACAAATGCTGAGGAAGTCTTCCGTACAGCCAGTTTGCTTCTTGGTACGCGACTACGACGTATTCCAGATGGCGAGACCGGCGTTCGAACTAATTGGATAGGCTGGCAGGTGGCGTTTTTCGAGAACAATCCTGCTTTCGAACTGGTGCCCCCAGATCCAAACGCCTATGTCCCTCGATCTCGCTATAAACTTCGCTCTCAAGTCACACCTGGCGACATTCGATTTGAGCAGCTTGGCTACGCTGACGCAGCTCTAGCATCTTACGCAGTCTACACGCAACTCAAACAAGCAGGAACTATTCCAGCGCGATGTCGCTTCCAGGTCAGCCTTCCAACTCCGATTGCCTCAACCGCAGCATATGTAAAGCTGGAAGATCAGGCAGCAGTCGAGCCAGCCTACGAGGCGGGGATGCTCCACGAACTTGACAGGATCACAAGCGCTATTCCACACGACGAGCTGGCTATTCAATGGGACGTAGCAGTCGAGTTTGCTATTCTGGAGGGAGTGATGCCCACATTTCTTCCCGATAGCAAAACAGGAATTATCGAGCGACTTATCCGGCTCGGTAATCGTGTCCCGCCCAATATAGAGATGGGTTATCACCTCTGCTATGGTGATGCCGGACATCAGCACTTCAAACAGCCAGAGGATGCTTCAAAACTGGTTGGAGTCGCCAACGCTGTTTCTGCGGGTGTCACACGCACAATCAATTGGATTCACATGCCTGTACCTCGAGATCGGACTGATGATGCTTATTTTGTGCCGCTCAAGAACTTGCAGCCACACCCAGAGACAGAGCTATACCTGGGATTAGTACATTACACCGACGGGGTCGAGGGAACACAACAGCGAATAGCAGTTGCCGAAAAATACGTTTCAGAGTTTGGCGTCGCAACTGAATGCGGACTTGGCCGCCGACTGCCAGGAACGATCCCTGACCTGTTGCGCATTCATAGCGAGGTATCATCTCCAGTCTCGGTATAGCATTATGATTGATTAACCGATAGATTAGCCTATCCACTAAAGGCGAGACAAGGAGAAGGGATGAGGCTCAAATTGCTGACTCACTAGACTTTGAAGTCCTCTCGGCGGAGACTTTCGCACAACGAGCAGGGAACTTCCTGAAGGAGGGATACTTATGAGAGGCGATGGGCCGTTCATACCGAGAAATATGAACGGTTCGAGGGCTTTAAAGAAATTGCAACCAGGCGTGGCGCAACCAATGTGCGTGTTTTTGGGTCCGTCGCACGTGGGGAATCTGACTCGGAGAGCGACATTGACATATTGGTAGATCTAGAGCCAGGACGCAGTCTCTTTGATCTAGGAGGTCTATTAATGGATCTCCAAGACCTCTTAGGTCATAAGGTGGATGTTGTGACTGAACGGGGACTTCGTGAGCGTATCCGGGAGAAAGTCTTACAAGAGGCAAAGGCGTTGTGAGGAATGTATCTGAGCGATTACTCGATATTCAGGATGCTATCTTACGCATCATGAAATATACCAGGGATGGGCGACATAGATTCGATCACGATGAACTAGTACAGACCTGGGTAACTCACAACCTTTACATCATCGGTGAGGCAGCGCGTGCTATTGCAAGCGACTTTCCGGAATTCAAAGATCAGCATCCAGAGATACAATGGAGTGAAATTATAGGTATGCGAACAGTCCTTGCCCACAGATACTTCGATACCGATCTGGACGCGTTGTGGGCAGCAGTCAATCAAGACCTTCGTGACCTACAACGCAGTATTGATGCAATCCTGAGAGAGGAGACTCAGTAGTGCGGGTTAAACCGCCATCTTTAATTTACTCCCTGGGGTACGATCGGCATCACAACAGCCGATGGATGTTCCGCATCGTGATAAATACGCTGTTCTGCCACCGCCATCTCTATCGTCTGACCCAAAGGCGCACCTGTATTCAAATTCCGATCATACTTCGGAAACGCGCTGGAACTGATCTCCAGGCCGATACGATGCCCGGCTTTGAATATCTGAGCGGTGTTCCAGCAATCAATCGAATAGTGGTAAATCCTTCCAGGTTCAATCATGGATGGCCGGTCCATACCCTCGCGGAAACGTACACGCACCATACCATCACAGAGGCGCTGCGCGAAACCTGCCGGCCAGACGTCCACCAGCTTCGCCATGAAATCGGTTTCTGGCGCTGAGGACGAGGCATACAAATCTACCCGAATCGGTCCGGTAACCTCAACCTCTTCGGTGAGCGGTTCAGTCATGTAGACCAGCACATCATCGCGTCGTTCGATAGTTGAGTAATCATCGGGTCCACCTACCTGCGAAGATGTCGGTTCTGTAATGAAAGGTACGGGGTGTGCTGGATCGTAATGGTAACTATCGGTCGGCTCATCTCCCGGTTTCGTTGTCGAGAGTGTCCCATCGCCAAAGCGGCTATTCGCGCGACCACCACTGTGCAGGTAAAACCGCATCCATTGAGTGCGAGCCAGGGGCCACTCACGCTCATTGCGCCACTCGTTCACGCCCATCACGAAGATACGTACGGGAAATTCTTCTGCAGTGGCGCTTATGTTTGTGGAATCCTTTAACCAACGGTTGAACCAGCGTAATTCTTCGCCTCGCAAGTCAATCAATGCCTGCGGGCCAAAATCAACTTCCCCCAGTTTTGATACCGTGTTGACCACGTGACCCCACGGCCCCATCAATAGCCGCTGACCAGCACGCGCAGCAGGAGTAGCGCCGCGTGTTGTCATGCCAATATAGTTAAGTGGCGTTCCAATCTGCTCATCATCGTACCAACCTGAGATATGTAGCACAGGTATATCGACCTGCTCAAACTTGTCCTGGTAACGGCGTGGCTTCCAATAATCGTCGAGTTGTGGGTGTTCTATATTGGCGCGCCAGTGCGGGTTCCTGCGTCCAGCCCGTTCATCCATTGTTATCAAGGGGAGATGCTCATAGACTCGTTCCCAGTCTACAGCCTCCATCAACTGGTTCATACGCCCGCTGACATAGTGCAGCCAGCAGAGAGTCATAGGTGAAGGCAAACCTGTTGGGGTTTCCACAAACGGGTCGGATGGCGTCACACGCACCACCATCGCTCGCAGGTGTGGCGGCTTTTGAAGGGCTGCCAACCACTGGATACATCCGGGATATGAACTGCCTATAGTGCCAACGTTGCCATCGGACCAGGGCTGGGAAGCGCACCACTCGATGGCATCATAGCCATCTTGTCCTTCGTTAATATACGGCACGAATACACCATCGGAATCACCCCGGCCCCGCACATCCATCGCAACAAAGACATAGCCACGCTCAGCAAAGTACTTTGCTGGCACAAGCATACGCTCGCTCAATTTCATATAGGGCGTGCGGGTCAGGATGACCGGATATGTTATCGATTTGTCTGATGAATCGATGGGACGATAGATGTCAGCCGAGAGCGTGATGCCGTCGCGCATGGGTACACGCTGGTCAAATTCGATGCGGATTTCTCGAGTGGATGGGGTGGGCATAGGATATTCCTTCTTACACCTGATATTTTTTCACAAGCCCTTTGACCCAATTACTTTGCTTTTCCGTAGGTACGAAGTTGTTCTTTTGCAGACGCTTCGCCATGTCATTTATAAACGTGCGCTCATTGGCGCTGACACGAGCATTATCCAGTGTGACACTATCAAAAAATGCTTTGAGCTTTTGGACTTGCTGGCGTAAGGCAGCCATTTCTGATGGAGGGAGTGAATTGCGAGCCTCCGGGGCCATCGACCCTTGCCACTTGCGATAGGCTTCCACGTCACCATTCCAGGCACCAAGGCCAGCCAGTTCATCTGCACGCTCATTCTGGTCATGTCCGGCGTGACCGCGCACCCACTCAAAGGTGGGAGGAGCATTGCGCTTTCTGAGCAGAACGCGGTACAAATCCCACAGGTCGGGATTGGCTTTCATCTGATAGACGCCCTGAGCAACCTTGATGGTATATTCACTGTCGCTATGGATCGTTAACGGTTGGTCGCGTGGCGCGATGCACAACGCTGCAAGCACAGCCGCAATTTCAGCGCGATTATTGGTGGTGTTTGGGGACGCTGGAATATGCCCATAGCATTCGATATGTGGAGCACTCTCACGAATATTTTCGCCGACCACATTATCGACAGATACAAGGATCACACTCCAACCTGCCGGGCCGCCCGGATTTTTAATGCATGCGCCATCAGTATATGCCACTGTTCCTTGCTCACCTAATGTTGAGCGGGCTGTTTCAACGGGTATACTGCGCAACGCATCGAGGATTGAATGCCACTCTAAGGACTCATCGCCAAGGCTCACGCTGCTTTTTCCTCTCTACAATCATTGGATAAGTGGCCCATCGTGGGGATAGTGTTGTGTTCGAAATGGATGCATACCTCTTTTATAACACTTATAACGATTATAACACTTGTAACGGTTGTATCAGAGTATCGCTCAGACCACTACTTTAGTGGAACGTTCCCAATGCCACAAGGCTGCCTCCAACAATACTCCATAGCGCAATCCACCAGACCCAGGAACCACCGTGCCGTTTACGTGCTTCAGCGCTCGTCACAGATTTAAACCACCTGGCTGTTTCAGGCCTGCTCAGACGCCAGGCAATCAGCGGGGAGATGATGAGCAAAATAAATGCCGGAACCACTGACCAGTAATTCCCCTCTTTGATGCCATTCCATACCGGTACCAGCAAGGCAAATCCACCCAGGAAGCCGATGGTGTTTCCGACAATTTGTACTGGTCGCGTCCAACGCCAGCCTCGCCGTATGCCCTCTCCAAACACGGCAAACAAGGCTGCAATAGGCAAGTAAATGAGAAAGGAAATGATAACGGTGATTTTTGGGTCCATATTGGTTAGTTTGGCAAAGGCTGGCGATCCTAAAAGAAACGAGAGTATTGGGATCAGCAATAGCTCTACGGTAAGCCCCCAGTCAAAAGCAACAGCCATTCCGATACCCTTGGGGGCTGGAAGTTTTTGCGTGACGTTATCTGTGGGATTAGATTGTAGTGTTTCTTCCAAAACAGTCTCTCCATGTTGGGTACGTATCAGAACATGGGTATATAACAGATACGTTATTGGGTTACGCAGACCAGGAAGCCCACCCTCGATCCCATTTCTCGGGTGAAGGTCTAAGGGGCGCGATTGCTCGCGCCCCTTCCTAAACCCACATTACGCTTGTCGCACAAGAGCTCTGACTGCCTGGACGATGTGATTGGCGCTGATCCCAGCTTCTTCCATCAGTTCGGCAGGTGTACCAGATCCGGGCATCGTTTGGACTGCCAGTTTCACGACCTCGGGTATTGGACCATTGCGCATCGTAAATGCATCTAGAACTGCATCTCCCAGTCCACCTTCGGGCCAGTGATCTTCCACAACCACGATCTTGTTGCCTGCTTCATCCGCTGCCAGCATCAGTGTCTCCTCGTCAATTGGCTTGACGGAGTAGGCGTCGATGACGCGAGCAGTGATCCTTTGACTCTTCAACTGGTCGTAGGCTTTGAGCGCCTCATGCACTGTAATGCCCGCCGCTACGATTGTGACTTCATCCTTGTCAGATTGATGAATCACCCTGCTGCCACCAACCATGAACTCCTCGTCTGGGGCATAGATAACAGGCGTTTTTTCGCGAGTGGTGCGCATGTAAACAATGCCATCATGATCGGCCATCTGTGCTACCAGTTGTGCCGTCTGATTGGCGTCGCAGGGATAGAGAACCGTGCTGCCATAGACGGCGCGCATCATGGACAGGTCTTCCAACGCCATCTGGGACGGGCCATCTTCACCAATCGAGACGCCGGCATGCGAACCACTCAGGCGAATGTTTGCTTGTGAGATAGCTGCCATACGGATGAAATCATAGGCGCGGCTAAAGAAAGCTGCAAAGGTCGAGGCAAAGGGGATCTTGTGCCGCACGCTCATGCCTACCGCCGCAGACACCAACTGCTGTTCTGCGATATACATCTCAAAAAAGCGATCGGGGTAGGCTTTGGCAAATTCTTCGGCATAGGTCGAGTTGCTCACCTCGCCATCCAGGCCGACTACATCAGGGTTGGCCGCGCCGAGCGCCTGCAACGCATCACCATAGGCCTTGCGCGTGGCAACAGCTTCTTTGCCATCATACTCCGGCAACTCCAACGCCTTTTTTGCTGCTTCGGGAGCTGGTTGGAGATGGTCTGGTTCCTGCACAGGGAAGGTCTGGCTGCGTACAGGTTTTAGTTCTTGCAACGCCTTCTCTTCCTGTTCTTTGTTGAGCGCCTTGCCATGCCAGCCATTCACATTTTCCAGGAATGAGACACCTTTGCCTTTTATTGTCTTCGCTATAATCACAGTTGGGGAGCCATTTGGTAGTGCTGCATTGGCAAATGCCTGGTTAATCTCATCATAGTTATGACCATCAATGACAATAGCATTCCAGCCAAAGGCCTCAGCACGTTGTGCGTAAGCGGTTGTGTTCCATCCCAGTTCGGTTTCGCCACGCTGTCCCAGGCGGTTGACGTCGAGGATGGCGACCAGGTTATCTAGTTTGTAGTGCGAGGCATGGTCAAATGCTTCCCATTGCGAGCCTTCAGCCATCTCACTATCGCCGAGTAACACCCAGATGTGATAAGGTAATTTATCCAGGTACTTGCCCGCAAGCGCAACGCCTACGCCGATGGGTAACCCCTGGCCTAGCGAGCCAGTAGCGACATCCACCCAGGGCAAGGCAGGAGTGGGATGGCCTTCAAGACGGCTGCCAAATTTTCGCAGTGTCAACAATTCATCGTCGGTGATAGCACCTGCTGCTTTATACAACGAATACAGCAGGGGCGAGGCATGTCCCTTGGAGAAAATGAGGTGGTCGTTATTTGGGCTCTGCGGGTTATCAAAGTCGTAATGCAGGTAACCGGTCAATAAAACGGCCATCAGGTCTGCTGCCGACATTGATGAGGTTGGGTGCCCTGAGCCTGCGGCAGTGGTGCTACGAATGCTATCTACACGCAATTGCTGGGCAAGATTTGTCCACTGTTGCACCTTGGGATCTGTCGAAGTTGTTGTCATGTATGCTCCTTATGTTGTAGAGTCAGGTAATCAGAAGGATCTTCCCTACTACATTGATAGAGGCACCTTTTACCAGTGCCCAATTCCTTGTATTATACATCAATAACATTGCTATTGTAGATTGTATGTCAAAGGACAGCAAGCTGAAGTTTACTTTCGAGAGGATTAACATGTCTGAGCAAGAGGAAGACTACGACTATCACCGCGAACCAGAACCGGATCCGCAAACGATAAATATACATAAAAATCGCTCTAGATATTTCTTCGCGATGATGAGTTTCCTCGTTGCACTCCTCTTCCTCAGTATCTATCTCAACAACTATTATGACCTTGTTTCGGGCTGGCTGCTCCTACTCGGCATTTTCGCCTTTGGAGCCATTGGAGTATTTTTTCTAGTGCCGAACAGCGTATTGAATCACAGCGTCAACACTGGGAGAGATTACCAGGGCAGTGAAATTGGAGAGAGCATGACGGCGGGTGATGAAGAAAGAGTGGACGAAGGCGAATATGTCGAGGAAGACAAGTTGAGTCCCTTTGAGCGGCTTGTTAAGGAGGCACTGGCCTCAATTCCTGCTGAGTTTCACGAGCAGATGGAAAATGTGCTGGTGCGGGTGCAGTACGAGCCAGGCGAAGAGGTGATGCAGCGAGTGGGCATGAAAGAAGGCTACACGCTCCTGGGACTCTATGAAGGTGTACCGTTGACTACGTATGGTCAAGCCAGAGTCCCACACCCTGAGATTATTACCATCTACCAGAGCACAATCGAAGCATATTGCCATGGAGATCCAGATCGTATTCGCGATCAGGTAAGGCACACGGTTCTACACGAAGTTGCACATCACTTTGGCATCGATCACGAGGAAATGCCCATATGGATTCGTTGACCATAATTACGACTGCACGGCTTTCTTATACGCTTTTTCATCTGGATAGCAAAAATTCCACCGAGGGCCGATAAATCGGCGGTGAGCACGATAAATCGGCTCCTACACTGTCACCCTGAGCGCAGCGAAGGGTCTGTGTCGGTGGGCCGCGAGATGCTTCGCTGCGCTCAGCATGACAGGGCTGTCCAACGGGTGTCCGGGATTATTTGTTAAATACCATTAAGGTTATTAACGTTTCGATGTACACAGAACAGAATAAGCACTGATGATGTTTCACCCTCCAGCAAGAAAGAAGAAGAACCAATTTACTCGGCGGTAATTATCACTTTCAACGCATCCCCAGGTTTTGCCACCATTTGAAAGGCTTTCGCAGCTTTCCTGAGAGGGAACTGATGCGTAATCACTGTTTCTGCATGAATACGTCCGGTACGCAACAGGTCCAGGGCCAGCCGCGTCTCATGGGGTCCGGCGGAGTAGCTGGTACGCAAACTAATCTCCTGAAAAAAGAGGGAATTCGGTGTAATGGGAAGCGCTGCCGTTGGAGGTGGCGGCGCGAAAAAGAGGACGGTCCCGCCAGGTCCTACTAACTCAAGCCCCTGTTGCATAGCACTGATGCTCGAGGGCGTGACCAGCACAATATCTGGCTTGCGCCCATCATTCACAGCATACATTTGCTGTAAGAGATGCTCTTGCCCTGACTCAGGATTCAGGATATGGTCTATACCGGCATCTAAAGCGCGTTGACGACGATAAACGATGGGATCTACGATGATAACGCGAACCGCTCCGCGCTGTTGTGCCAATTGTGCCAGCATCAGACCATTGCTGCCAGCGCCGAGCACCACCACGCTATCTCCCGCTTGTATAGTAGCACGGTTGATGCCACGCACACAGCAGGCCAGAGGCTCGATCAGCGTGGCGGCCTCAAATGAAAGTTCATCTGGCAAAGGCAGCACGTCGAGCTGCACGTTAAGAGCAGGAACGCGAATGTATTCAGCCAGTCCACCGGGGTACAGGCGCGTAGCGCGGAAGGTTGGACATTGGGAAAATAAGCCGCGCTGGCAGAAGTGGCAGACCATACAGGGGACATGGTGATGGATAAATACTCGCTGTCCAACAGAGAATTGCTGTACGCCTTCCCCTACTGCCGCAACAATGCCGACCGGTTCATGCCCTGGATGGATGGGAGCGCGTGGCTTCATGTACCATTCCATCACATCGCTGGCACACAAGCCACAGGCATGCAACTGTACAAGCAATTCGCCCGGGCCAATATCAGGGACAGGCAGCTCAACGATGCGCACATCGTCATTGCTATGATACTCGACAGCTAACATGGTGATTATCGCCTGGCCGGCACGACGCACAGGAAGCCAAACGCCTCCTTGCCCGATGCGAAAAACTGATGCACCTCATTGCCGGGGATGTAGACAACATCGCCTGTACTCACTTCGTACTCATCCGCATTCAAGCGCAAACGAGCACGACCATGAACAACATAGACTCCATGATCGTGTGGGTGCCGATCGAGCGAGGTATGGCCGCCAGGCTGAACGGCGAAGTAGCGCATATGGAAATTGGACGAGTCCTCTTCAGCACCGATCAAAATCTGGCGAGTTGCCCCGTCGGCATCGCTATTTTCTGGGCCATAGGCACGTACCGGCACATCTTCCCAGCGTAGTTCGCCATGTTCTAATTTGTGGAAACGATGAATAACACCCATGTTGTTCTCCAATTGGTATCAAACCCTGTGTGAATTATACCATGCGTAGGGTGCGCGTAGGATTTTTGCACAAACGACGATGAACGCTCACCATTGTGTAGATGTAGGGGCGCAATGCATTGCGCCCTGGTGGCATGCATCGTCTCCCCAGGCGGGCGCAATGCATTGCGCCCCTACATCCATCCACACCCCCATGCGTAATTACATAACGATCAGATCACAATTTGCAATAGAGAGGCAGAAAAACCCTTGAACCAGGTTTGTCCTGGTATACAATGCAAGTAGGAGTATGCGTACTGTATTTTTCGGAGAGGAGCTTCTTTTATGTCACTGTTACTCACATTGCCTGCTGTTGATGGAGTAGAAATAACTACTATCATGGATAACTCGCTTGATCTCATCATGTCCTCAACTCCAGTGGCACGGCGTTTCCCTTTGCAAAAATATGGCTTTACTGGCGCTCAGTTACGCGCAGAGCATGGTGTCTCACTGCTGATCACCGTTATTGACCAGGGAAAGCGTGAGACAATTCTTTTTGATACCGGAGTGACACCAGAAGGAGCGTTGCATAATATAGAAGTGCTGGGTATCGATCTTAGTAGCATCCAGGCGATTGTCCTCAGCCATGGTCACACTGACCATACACATGGACTGGACGGCTTCCTTCACAAACTCGGCAAACGGCGTATGCCCATCCTGCTCCATCCAGATGCTTTTCTTAAACGCCGTCTCGTCTACAACGATAATAGCGTCCTGGAATTACCACCTCCATCACTGCATGACCTTGAACGAGAGGGAATAGAGCTACTGGTAGAACGTGGCCCCTCGTTTGTGATCAATGGCAAGCTACTGGTCACGGGACAAATCGAGCGCACCACGGATTTTGAACAGGGATTGAAGAATCAGCAGGCGGAGATCGATGGCACCTGGCAACCCGACCCGTGGGTCTATGATGACCAGGCGATTGTCATCAATGTCCGCAATAAAGGCCTGGTTGTGGCAACTGGCTGCGGACATGCAGGCGTGATTAACATTTTACGGCAAGCACGGTCGCAGACGGGTATTGAGCAAATCTATGCATTGCTGGGAGGATTCCATCTTTCAGGGGCGCTCTTCGAGCCAATCATTCCCCAAACCGTTGAGGCATTACAGCAGATCAAGCCGGCGGTGGTCGTACCTGCTCATTGCACTGGCTGGCGTGCGACTCAACGCATTGCCCAGGCGATGCCGGATGCATATACGCCCAATAGCGTCGGGACTACATTTGTATTGATGGGGCAGTGAGCAGAGTAAGCACATTTGCGAGCACAGCTATCTATAGGCTATACTATTTTTGATTAGAACACCGAAAACAGATACAAAGGGCTGGAAGGAATCATGCAAACGACACAACGAGTAATTGTAGTACATAGTCCACATTCAGGCAGATCGTCAAAATTATCTGAGGCAATTACATATCTTGAACAAACAGGGCTAGAGATTGTTAACACTATCTCTATCGCAGACCTGGATCACCTGCCTTCACAGGGAACAACCTGGAAGGAGAGCGGCATTGATGTAGCTATCGCGGCAGGGGGTGATGGATTGGTGGGAGGCGTGATTACACATATTGCCGAAAGCGGTCTTCCCCTGGGAATACTGCCACTGGGCACTTCCAATGATGTTGCTCGCTCTTTGCGTATTCCTCAGGATCTCAACGCGGCAACTCAAGTCATCGCACAGGGAAAAGAGCATCAGGTAGATGTCGGTGTAGCTCGACCTGCAGAGCAGGCTCCACATCTTGCCACGAAACACCAATCGGGTCCGTTACTGTCACAAGTTGCTCCCCAAAAGCATGGCTTCTTCGCACACGCGTTGACCATTGGTGTGAACGTCCAGTTCGCGCGTATTGCGACCAACGTAGCGACGCGCCAGCGCTTCGGGCGCATGACCTACCCCTATGCTGCGTTGGAGACATTGGCATCCCACGACTCTCTGGATATACATCTCGAATTTGTGGGGCTGGCAATGCCACAGAGTACAACCTCTACTCAAGTACAATCGCCACCTGCGCCAGCAGCACCTGAGTTACAAACATCTCTGCATTGTCGAGCGCTACAGGTAGCCGTAGTCAATACTCCCATTTTTGGTGGACAACGAGAACTTGCTATTCCCGGTACAAGTTTCGAAGATCGTTTGCTCGATATCGTCGTGATAGAGGAGATGGACATCGGTAAACTTGGTAGAATCGTGACTCATTTCTTTGGTCCCAAGGAGCATGCAGGGACTCCCCTATCAAATGGCGAAAAGCGACATTTTACACACCACCCTGCGGAGTTGTCAGGTATTCCCGGTATACACCACGTGCAAGCGCTGGGAGTAACGATCACGACGAGCGCCGATCCAAGGGATGCGACGCTGGATGGAGAGGTGCGAGGTCAGACCCCGATGTATGTTCTTGTTGCTGACGAGCGGCTGCGGGTGAAGGTGCCAGACCAAGCTTAAACCCATAAGCACCAACCGAAGCCACCCCATCAGGGCAGAACAAGCGTTGGCCGGGCATCCGCTGGTATTGGCCGGTCGCCCGGTTGGGGCTTAAACCCTTGCGAGAACAGCATAGATAGCATACACTTAGATCAACACCACTTCATGTGACCTTTATTTCTTATAAGTGAAGGACATTGCGATGCGTGTCACAACACGGTTACGAGAATTGCTCGCTGGCCCTGATTTGCTTGTTGCCCCCGGAGCACATGATGCGCTGAGTGCGCGATTGATTGCCCAGGCGGGATTTCCGGCGGTCTATATGACGGGATTTGGCACAGCGGCCAGCGTCCTGGGTCAGCCTGATGTTGGTCTGCTAACAATGAGTGAAATGGTGAGCAGAGCTGCTGCGCTCGCGGCAGTAACAAGCGACCTGCCACTGATCGCAGATGCCGATACTGGCTACGGCAATCCCATCAACGTGCGTCGAACCATACGCGAGTATGAACGTGCGGGAGTGGCCGGGCTGCATATCGAAGACCAGGTCTGGCCTAAAAAATGTGGTCACATGGAGGGCAAGCAGGTGATCCTCATGGACGAGATGGTGCAGAAGATACGTGCCGCCGTCGATGCCCGCCAGGACCCCGACTTCGTGATCATCGCGCGTACCGATGCCAACGCAGTACTTGGACTTGAGGATGCGCTGCGGAGGGGACTGGCCTATCGTGAAGCCGGGGCCGATGTTATTTTCATAGAAGCGCCCCGTTCAATGGTAGAACTGCAGGCCATCAAGCAGACGTTCCCCGATGTGCCGCTGCTTTTCAACTGGGCGGAAAGCGGCAAGACTCCACTGCTATCCCTGGATGAGATTCGCGACCTTGGTTTCAAACTTGTGATTTTCCCTGTAAGCCTGCTCTTCGCAGCCACATATGCAATGTTGGACTTGCTAGAGGTACTGAAGCGGGGAGAGACCCCGGCGCCATATGCTGAGCGTATGGTGACATTTTCGCAATTTACCCAACAGATCGGCCTTCCTGAGATTCAGGAGTTGGAACGCCGTTACGGCGTCAATCAGTAAAAAGGAGGACATGTATTTCTATGGCAGCAAACACGTTCCAAAAAGCCAGCATTACCAGCGAAGCGGCCCAACGCATGATCGCAGCCGCCGAAGCCAAGGCCCGCGAAATGGGTCGACCTATGAGTATAGCGGTCTGTGATGGCGATGGCACAATCAAAGCGTTCAGTCGCATGGACGGAGCGCCCCTGTTGAGCGTGCAACTCTCACAGGACAAGGCGTATACGGCGATTAGCTTTAGCATGGCGACTCACGACTGGTACGAGTTCGTGAAGAATGACCCACCGCTGCTGCACGGCATCATCAAAACGGATCGTCTGATCGTCTTTGGCGGTGGCTATCCAATCACAACGGATGCTGGCATCATCGGTGGCATCGGCGTCAGTGGTGGGCATTACACACATGATATGGAGGTGGCGCAGGCGGGGTTGGCAGCGCTGTAATGGTAGTTTGACAGGTGATATTTTGTTGTACCCTACCAAGCAAAAAATGATGTTGGTAGGGTTCAATGCTTTTTCGTTTGCAGGGCACCTGAGGCGACGCAAGTATCCCTACCCTTTCTCCCATAGCGCATCATCGCGTGCATGTTCAGGGTATTAGCGTTACCCTCCCAGGGCGACTCCCGCCCCCTACACGAGTGGTCTTGCATCTACCCTGGATGATGAAGATAGTTGTTGGTTGCTCGTGATTATAAATTGTTTTTTCTATTTTTTATTAAATACCGCGCAGATAGCGCGCAAA
>WNGJ01002452.1_pt1 | contig 35470 bp, 43 predicted proteins | sample 5400611 | NCBI WGS metagenome assembly WNGJ01 (sample SAMN13153375, study PRJNA577476) | soil metagenome | isolation source: 40 cm soil or saprolite under Garry oak tree replicate 1 | place: USA:California | collected 2016-06-15
CGTGCTCCTTTCTTCGGAACACGGACTCCTAAGTTGGACCCCAATTCTCGCTCTTTCGCTCGTTGGCCTTGCTCTCGCGCCGCGTTCCGCCAAGCGCGTCACGGCCTATCTGAGCGTGGGCGCCGCCGCGTTTTATTACGTGATCTCAAGCTATCCCTACTGGCACGGGATGGCTTCGTTCGGGAATCGCTTCTTTATCTCGCTTACGCCAGTCTTCGTTTTCGGCCTGGCGCTCTTCCTTCAGCGCGTCGGGGGACTCTCCCGCTCGGTGCGCTGGGCATTTGTTTCAGCCTCGGCGTTCCTGCTTCCCTTTGTTCTGTGGAACGTGGGGCTGATCTTCCAATGGGGCGCGCACCTGATTCCTCCGCGCGGTCCGATTTCGTTTGCGGAAGTCGCACACAATCAGGTTTTCGTAGTGCCGCGGCAGCTTTCCGCCGATTTTCGTCGTTACTTCTTCAAGCGTAAGGACCTCATGCAGCAAATCGAGCAACGCGACATCCAGCAACTCCAAAAGAATCCTCCCCCTCCCTGATTCTTCCTCTCACTGGCTTTCTCCCCACTTCCCCTTCTCTGTTATTCTTATCCGATACTCATTGATCTCTTTCGGGAGTCTGACCGAATCGCCCATGGCTTCTCTCACCGCATCACCGCGACCTACTGCCCTTCCGCTCCCCTCCGCGACGATCCGCATTGAGCCTCCTCGCGGCTTCTTCGAGCTTCGTCTCCGCGAGGTCTGGGCCTACCGCGAGCTCCTCTACTTCTTCGTCTGGCGAGACGTTAAGATCCGCTACAAGCAGACCGCCATCGGTGTCCTCTGGGTCATCTTGCAGCCCGTCCTCAACACGCTGGTCCCCTGGACCTACTTCTCCTACTCTCTCTCGTCCACCACTAACGTGGTGGTCGAAAACCAGCGCCTCATTACCAAGGTGTATTTCCCCCGCCTCATTCTTCCCATCTCCTCCGTTCTTTCTGGCCTCGTGGACTTTGCCATCGGCTTCGTTGTCCTCTCCATTTTCTGTTTTGCTTACGGCATTCTCCCCACTTTTGCTGCTCTATGGCTGCCCGGTCTTCTTCTCCTCGCGCTCTTCACCGCTCTGGGCGTCGGCCTCTGGCTTTCCGCGCTCAACGCTCTTTATCGCGACGTCCGCTACGTCATCTCCTTCGTTGTCCAGTTCTGGATGTTCGCCTCTCCCGTCGCCTACCCTTCGTCGCTCGTGCCCGCACGCTGGCGCTGGCTTTATGGCCTCAATCCCATGGCTGGCGTGATCGACGGTTTCCGCTGGGCAATTACAGGCCGCGGCAATGCTCCTGGCCTGCTTCTTCTCGCTTCTACGTCTGCCGTGATCCTGGTCCTCCTCGGCGGCGTCTTCTTCTTCAATCGCATGGAGACCACCATTGCGGATCGCGTCTAGCATTGACAAATTCGGCGGCTGGCCGAGTCACCGTCTGGCCTTCGATGTGTCTTCTCAAGGCCGGTCGCTCCTTTATGAGCTCGAGCGTCTGTACAAGATCTCTCCGCGCTTTCAGGAATCATGACTACCGTCATCCAAGCTGAAAAGCTCTCCAAGCGTTACCGAATTGGCGAGCACGAGCGCTACATTGCCCTACGTGACGTCCTCACGCGTGCTGTTACCTCGCCCCTGAGCTTTCTTCGCCGCTCGCACCGTGAAACATTTTGGGCTTTAAAAGAAGCCTCGCTCGACGTCCGCGAAGGCGAAGTTCTTGGTCTCATTGGACGCAACGGTGCGGGCAAGACCACTCTCCTGAAAATCCTTTCTCGCATTACGCGCCCGACCAGCGGCTGGGCGGAAATCCGCGGTCGCGTTGGCTCCCTTCTCGAAGTCGGCACTGGCTTTCATCCCGAGCTGACCGGCCGCGAAAACACGCTTCTCTCCGGCGCCATCCTAGGCATGAGCAAGCGCGAGATCAGCGGCAAGTTCGACGAAATCGTCGCCTTCGCCGAGCTTGAAAAGTTCATCGACACGCCTGTGAAGCATTATTCGACCGGAATGTACGTCCGCCTGGCCTTCGCCGTCGCTGCCCACCTCGAGCCGGAGATCCTCCTCGTCGACGAAGTTCTCGCCGTAGGCGACGTCAATTTCCAGAAAAAATGCCTGGGCAAGATGGGGGACGTTGCCCGCGCCGGTCGCACCGTCGTCCTCGTCTCCCATCAGCTCAATCAGATTCGCCGCCTCTGCCAGCGCGTCCTCTGGATCGACTCTGGTTACGTCCGCCAGAACGGCCCGACTCACGAGGTCACTTCTGCCTACGAATCCGCCATGGCCCGGGGAGAACAAAACCTCAGCCCTCAGCACCGCGGCTCCGGCACCAAAGCCCGCTTCCTGAATTGGGACATTGTTGATCGTCCCTCCGACCCGCACACTCTCTCTACCCTTGGCCACGTAGTCATCAAATTCGTCCTCGAAGTCAATCGAGAAGTTGTGAACGGTCATCATGGGATCGCTCTATACAGCAGCGACGGCCAACTGATTTGGGGGAACGCCACGGATTCCCTACGCCTGCGTCCCGGCATGCACGATCTCTGCTACACATTCCCGTATCTGCCGCTGCGCCCTGGTTCCTATCTCTGGCGCGTCTTTCTTCTCCATGGTGACGAGCTGATAGACGCATGGGACTGCCTCCCTGAGATGATTGTCGCCACCGAGCCACTCGGGCATCCCAGAGATGAGTGGGCCGGAGTGGTGAACCTCCCTGTGGAGTTTAACGTCACCCCTAAAGACACACATCTAGCATGACGAGGATTCTTATGAGTCTCTTCAAGTTACCATCGAGCTTGACCTCAGTGGGGTTCGAAGTGCCATCGAACAATTCATCGCTTCTCGGTCCCGTGACTAGATTTCCCGCTAAGTCTTGGCGAAGTCAAGCGCGCTCCCTTGCATTCCGTTGGCTTCGCCTTTTTTCATTCGTTCCGCTTCCGTTTCGGTTTCCGTTTGGGCCCTGGTGGTTGTTACGAAATGATGTAATCGGAGCGACCTTACTCGACGGCACATTTGAAAATGCAGAACGCCTCTTCGTTGAAAAGTTTCTCAAACCAGGGATGACCGTTCTCGATATTAGTGCCAACCAGGTTTTCTACACGCTGCCCTCGTCGCATAAAGCGGGACCTCGAGGAAAGGTTTTTGCCTTTAGGCCATTTCCTAGTAGGGAGATTCGTCGTTCGATCCGCCCCTACATAGGCGAAAAAGTCTTGGAAATCGGCGCCGGGACAGGTAATCTCCCCTGCAGCTAGTTCCGCGGCAGCTGTATTAGGGCAGCGACATCAATCCCTTGTATCTCACTTATTTGGAGAACTTGGGAGTGAACTGGCCCTATATGCGCGTGGGCTACACGGATGGAGAAAAAGGCGATTCCTGGCGGACGACTTAGGAGCCCTGAATAACATCCGCGAAGTTCTCGGGGAGCGCGAGCCGACGCCGCTGCAGGCCCGGGCTTACGAACTAATTCGGGCGTTCCCAGTAGTCGCAAAGTGAATTCTGTGTTATCCCTTTCCAAATCAGTGAAATACTCATTCGAGCCCCATAGAACTTCGGGTTAACGACGTGCCGCAGCTATATGAGTGCTTATGCCGTGCTCGTATTGGTATCATCGTTTACATCTGGGGATGATGCTTGGAGGCAGGAAGGAATGGTGGCTTCTTCCTCATAGAAGACGGTATTGGCGGTGAACACAAAGGCAAAAGTGGCAGCAGCCACCCAAAGTTGAGCCGAAAATGGCTTCACAAAGTGCGTCGCGTGCGGGGACGGTTTCCGGCACAGAAAACGGGTTCGTTACAAAAGGAGCGGCAAAGTGTGTGTGCCCAGCGTGCAGCGAGTCGGTGCTGCCCCCGTCTATCGAGCGGTATGGAAAATACGAACTGTTTCGCTGCGCGGCGTGCGGGCTGCACTTCTGGGAGCCGCGCGAGATGCCGGACGCGCGATGGTATGAACAAATGTACGGCGGGCGGGACCACGAAATATTGCCTCTTGAGCCGGGACACAAATATTTTCTCGCAGATACGCTTGCGCCGCGCTGTGGGAAGTTGCTCGACATCGGCTGCGGGACAGGAAATTTTCTCGCGGCGGCGCGTCACGCTGGCTACTGCGTAACCGGAACTGATCTCGATAAGAACGCAGCGCGGTTTGCCAGAGAACGGCTGGGTCTGCATGTGCTGCCGCTGACGATTGCCGAGTTTGTTGAGAACTTTGAGGATAAAACATTTGATGTCGTGACGTTCTTTGAAGTTTTGGAGCACCAGATTGGACCGAAGGAATTTCTGAGTAGCGTAAAAGCCTGCTTGAAGCCGCGCGGAATCATAGCCTTGAGCGTGCCGAACCGCGAACGGTGGCTCACCGGGCCGGATGTTTTGGATTATCCGCCGAATCATTTTTTGCGATGGAATGCTGCAGCGCTGGAGAAGTTTTTGGACCCGCAGGGATTCGAGGTGTTATCTGTGCGCGAACAGCTGGCGGGAGTGAAACACACGGCGCGGATGATCAACATAGCGTTGCGTACGGGACTGACCCAGAAGGTGGCTGGAGAGATACCGGCGAGTTTCCGTGACGTGATGCAAATGGCGCCGGAAATGGCGGAGGTGGCGCTGCGAGCCAAGCGAACCGGCCGCCAGCGCGTCCTTCAGCTGCTGAGCTGGATCAAGCGTGCAGCATGTTTCCCGCTGGCGGCGACGGCTTTTCCGTACGTTCGAATGCGCGGTTACAAAGGAACGTATTTGTATTGCTTGGCACAGTTGCGCGATTGATGTTTACAGGGGGGGGCGGTAATTTGGCGAAGACCTTTGCCAGCGTACTTATTGATACGTACAACCACGAGCGTTTCATCGAACAAGCACTTCTGAGTGTGCTCGAGCAGGATTTTCCTGCATCAGAACGGGAAGTCATCGTAGTGGACGATGGCTCGACGGACCGTACGCCTGAGATTGTTAAGAGATTTGAGCCGTGTGTGCGGTTGCTGCGTAAGGGGAATCGCGGACAAGCTTCAGCATTCAATGCGGGGATTCCGGAGTGCAAAGGGGATATTGTGGCGTTTTTGGATGGAGATGATTGGTGGGTGCGCGATAAGTTGACAAGCGTGGTGCACGCGATGGCCGCTAATCCCCCCGTCGGAATTGTGGGCCACGGGATTGTCATCGTTGGCCGCGACGGACACGAGCAAACCGAGACTCTGCGCGAGGGATTCCGATTCCAGGCCGACACTATCGAGGGCGGGAAGCTCTTTCGCCGACGCGGCGCGTTTCTTGGCACGAGCCGCATGACCATCCGCGCGGGACTGCTTCGGCGGATCGGGGCGGTTCCTGAGTCGATCGAGATTCAGGCGGACGAGTACCTGTTTACGCTCGCCGCAGTTCTTGCGGAAGCGCAGATTCTACCCGAGGCGCTCACTTACTACCGACTGCATGACGCGAACAGCTTTCAGCTAGCGGACAGGCCGGAAGCGAAAAAACTGCGTCGAAAGCAAAAATCGCTGGCGTCACTTGCAAAGAGTCTTTCGCAAAAGCTGGAAGAATTCGGTATCGACGCGCAGGTGCGCCGCACGGTCCTGGAGTTTACGAGAGTCAGTGCGGATCAGCTGCGCCTCGTGCTCGACGGAGGGTGGCCGTGGGAAACGGTAAGGACGGAGTGGACGCTCTATCGGATATTGCATCCCGAGGCACGGTTTTCTCACCGTTTATTTAAAGTGCTTGTTCTTTTGGGAGCGCTGGTTACAACACCGAGAGTTTTTTACAGCGTTCAGCGGGCTCTCGCGCAAAGCAGCCTTTACCGGCGCGCCCGTGGGCGCTGGCCTCCCGTTCCTGAGATGCATCACATTCAAAAAGGACGGCGCGCAGGATCATGATCACGGCTGCGATTCACAAGTCCTTTCGGTTATTCGGGCTCGACATCATTCAGTTTCCCCCGCGGCAACAAGAGTGTCCTCCTGACTTCCTCAAGGAAGAGGTCGAAATCATTCGCGCCGTGCGGCCTTGGACGATGACGAGTCCGGAGCGAATCTACGCGCTCATTCAAGCCGTGCGTTACGTAAGCGCAAACTGCATCGCGGGAGCCATCGTCGAGTGCGGCGTGTGGAAGGGAGGCAGTATGGCCGCCGTCGCGAGAACGCTTTTGCAGATGCAGGATGTGAGCCGCGATTTGTACCTGTTCGATACGTTCGAGGGCATGTCGGAGCCGACCGCGAGCGACCTTGATTACACGGGATGGCAGGCCACCGAGGTGATGCGTGAGAATTCTGGCTACAAGTGTGCGGATGCGCCATTGGAATTGGTCATGGAAGTGGTTCTCGGAACTGGGTATCCCAAGGAAAGAATCCATTTTGTTCAAGGAAGGGTGGAGGACACCGTACCGGGTTCCGCGCCGGACGCGATTTCTCTGCTACGACTGGATACAGACTGGTATGTATCGACCAAGCACGAATTGGTTCAATTGTTTCCGCGCCTATCCAAGGCCGGTGTGATCATCATCGACGACTACGGACACTGGAGAGGATCGCGTCAAGCTTGCGACGAGTATTTCGGGGAGAATCGTGTTCCGATTCTGCTAAACCGGATCGACTACACTGGGCGAATTGCGCTGAAGCCGTGACTCCCGGCCTACTAGGAAGAGCGACGCAGCAGGCGCCCGAAGGAATGGTGCACCCGCGTTGAGGATTTTAATTGCGATTGGCGTCTCGCGGCAGAAGGAGGCAGGTGCAGCAGGAGTGGTGTTAAATCACGCTGCGGAACTGGCGAAACGCGGTCACACGGTCGATTGCTGGTTTTTGGAAGATGTGCTTGAGAGTGCGGCAAAACCAAAACGGCTTGTGGCGCTACTTTTCGCGAGGGCACTCTCCAGGCGGATCCGGCGGGAACTGGGAAAATATGACGTCGTGAATCTCCACGCGCCCTGGGGGTGCGTGTATGGAGTTTGGCGGCGGATGTTCGGGACGCCTAGCGCCCCTCCTTATGTGATGACGATGCAGGGTAGCGAGGAGCGCTATGTACGTGCAATGCGGGTCGAGGACCGCAAGGGACGCGCGTGGAATTTCAACTGGAAGAACCGGTTATGGCATCGCGTTTACCATCAGACGATGTATGACTATTCCATTAAGACAGCGAATTACGGGGCCGTCGCGAATCGAGAGGCGTGGATCGGCGCTGAGCTCAAGTACAAGCGCGCGTCCGGGATCATTTGGTACGTGCCGAACGGGGTGGAAGAGCGCTTTTTTATCCCGCGAGAATTTCCTGACAAAACAGCATGCGATTTGCTCTTTGTAGGCACGTGGCTCGATCGCAAGGGCGTTTATTATCTTGCCGACGCATTTGATTTGGTGGCAAAAAAGATTTCCCGAGTAAGTTTAACTGTGGCGGGATCTTCGGTTTCCGCGGAGCAAGTAAAAGAAATGTTTGCACCGGAGCTGCGCGACCGGGTCCGGGTCATTCCATTCGTGAAGCGAGAGGATGCACCGGCAGTGTACGCCGGACATGAGATTTTTGTTTTCCCATCGTTGGTGGAAGGAATGCCGCTCACTTTACTGGAAGCCATGGCTACAGGGATGCCAGTGGTGACGACGAATTCGTGTGGCATGGCAGATGTGGTCGAAGATGAAGTCAATGGCTTGCTTGTTTCCGCTGCAGACGCGGCCAAGCTGGCACGAGGAATCGAGCGTCTCTGCCAATCAACCGAATTGCGGAAACGGCTCGGGCTGGCGGGCCAGGAAACAATGCGGCGTTACACTTGGAAGCGAGTCACTGAACAATTGGAGAAGGTATTTGCACTCGCTACGAGAAATGGCCGGACCTAGATTAAATTTGTGGAGACAGATTTGAAGTACGCAGTAGTCTCTTTACCGGGTGAATCAAGTTCGGCGGGGAAGGATGGGCCGAATGATAATCCGTGGCTACGTCATTCCGCCTGCGCGTACCTGGGCCTGCGCCCCGCCCTCGCACAGCACACCGCGGAGGAGCACGCGGCGTTCAGAAAATGGGCGGACGGATGCAAGTGCGTGGTTGAAATCGGAGTTGCCGAGGGAGTTTCAGCGTTGGCACTTCGCGAAGGAATGGCCGAGGAGGGTACGCTTTATCTGATTGATCCATTCCACCTGAGCCGCATTCCAATACTCAATTTCATCAGACGTGTGGCGAAGCAAACTGTCAACGGCAGCTCGCGCGGGAAAGTAGTGTGGATCGAGAAATTCAGCGAGGACGCGGCACGCGACTGGAAGGAAACCATTGATTTGATTTTGATCGATGGAGATCACGCTGAGGCCGCTGTGGCACGGGATTGGCAGGACTGGAGCCGTTTTGTGAGGCCCGGCGGAGCGGTAATTTTTCACGATGCGAGAGTGTTCGATGGCGGGTGGACCACTCCGGTTTATGGTCCAGTTAAATTTGTTGACCGTCTTTTTCGGGGTGGCGGAGCGCCAGAATGGACGATTGCGGAAGAGATTCATTCGCTTTTGATCGTCCGGCGAAACAAGTGAGCCTGAATCCGGATATAAGAGCGATTCAGCGATTGCATGATCACATTGGGGATTAACTATTCGCAGATGCATGATTCGTCGGCGTGTTTGGTGCGCGACGGCGAGCTTGTTTTTGCGGTGGCGGAAGAACGCATCAGCCGCGCGAAACATGATGCGCGATTCCCGCAGAACGCGATTCGAGCATGCCTGGATTTTGCCCACATCAAGGTGGAGCAACTGAACAACGTGTGTTTTGGCTGGCAGGTTCCCGGCGCGGCGTTTCGCCACGATTTGAAGTGCTACGCATCAGGGAAAATGCCTGTGACTTACACGAATGTGCTGAACTCCACGCTGCATTATTTGAGTATGTGGCATCAAGTCGGCGGGGCGAAGCGCTTTACGCAGATTTTTGGAGAGACGAAGGCGCGGATGCGATTTGTGGGCCATCATCTGGCGCATGCGTTGAGCGCGTACGCGTACTCCGGATTTGATGAAGCGGCGGTGGTTGTGATGGACGGTCGCGGAGCGTGGGAAGCGACGTCGATCTGGCACGGGGGAGACGGGCGGCTCGAGCATGTTTTGACGATTCCGTTTCCGGACTCGATTGGATATTTCTACAGCGAATTCACGGAGTACCTCGGGTTTCAGTGCAACAGCGACGAGTGGAAGGTAATGGGCCTTGCGCCTTATGGAAAACCCGGTGTGGATTTGCGCGTGTTTATTGAACCGGAAGCCGCGCCCTATAGGGTGCATGCAAGGAAACTCGCTGTGAAGGGCGAAGCGCCATTTGCAGAAATCGTGCGGCTGTGCGGGCCGCGCCGGATTCCTGAGAGCGAAATCGACAACAGGCACAAAGACATTGCGTATGCGGTGCAGGATGCTTGCGAAATCGCGATGATGAGCGTCGTGAAGATGGCCATAGAGAAAACCAATAGCCGCAACGTTTGCCTGGCGGGCGGAGTGGCGCTCAATTCCAAAGCGAACGGTAAAATTGTGGTATCCGGGCTCGTGGATAAAATCTTCGTGCAACCCGCGGCTTCGGATGACGGCGTTGCACCCGGAGCCGCGCTCGCGCCCTACCTCGACGGTGGTGGATGCCTTCCGATGAGGCCCATGCGGCACGCTTATCTGGGTCCTGAGTTCGACGACGAGGCCATCGAGAATGCTTTGCGGACATATAAATTGAAGTACTCGCGACTGAGCGATGCGGCTGCGACTGCGGCTGAGCTGCTTTCGAACGGAAAGATTCTCGGATGGTTTCAAGGGCGCATGGAGTTCGGACCACGCGCGCTCGGCAGCCGCTCCATCCTCGCCGATCCGCGTGACCCCGAAATGCGCGCCAAGGTCAACAGCGCCGTGAAATTCCGCGAGTGGTGGCGTCCTTTCGCTCCGTCGTTCAAGAAGGAAGCTGCCGGCGATTACCTGGAAAGCGCCACGGATTCCCCGTTCATGATCCTTACCGCCCAAGTGAAACCGGAGAAGCGCAGCATCATTCCCTCGGTCACTCACGTCGACGGTAGCGCCCGCCCGCAAACCGTAGAAAAAGAGATCAACCCGCTTTACTGGCGGTTGATCGACGAATTCGGGAAGCGCACGGGTGTGCCGGTTGTCATGAACACCTCCTTCAATTTACGCGGAGAAGCGATTGTGCACACACCAACCGATGCCGTTCGAACGTTTTTCAGCTCCGGTATGGACGGGCTGCTCATCGGCAGCTTTCTTGTGGAGAAATAGCGTGAGCTCTTCGAACGGCCGTCTCGCTCAGCTTTTTCTGCGATATGCCTCGCCCCTGGCAGGGTTGCGTCGGTTGCCCGTCGTCGGTCCCTGCCTAAGTTGGGCAAGTCGAAGATTCGTGCCTCGCGATTCGCTAGTCTGGGTGGAAGTCCGGAGCGGTCCCGCACAGGGATTGTGGCTGCACTTGAACCCGCGCACCGGCTGTACCTATTTTGAAGGCGGCGGCGAGCCCGAAGTGCAAACGGCTCTGAAGAAGTATCTCCGTCCCGGCATGACTTTTTACGATATCGGCGCGAATATTGGTTTCTTCTCGCTTCTTGCCGCGCGAATTGTGGGAAAAGACGGTCGTGTTATTGCGTTCGAGGCTGATCCAGAGATTGCTGCACGCCTTCGCGTGCACGTTACGCGCAATAATTTTCCTGCAATTTCCGTTGAGGAAAAGGCCGTGTGGCTTGAAGCCGGCACGGTTTTCTTTGCGCGCACGGACCCAGAGATGTCACCTGATCGCGGGCTCGGCCATGTGGTCGCGAGCAGTACGGTCGATACGATCCAGGTTAGCGCCGTGTCGCTGGATGAGTATGTGCGGACTGCGCCAGCCCCGGATTTTCTGAAGTGCGATGTGGAAGGCACGGAAGTAGAAGTTTTTCGGGGCGCACAACGTGTGCTGAGGGAGAAACGCCCAACCATACTATGCGAAATGCATAGCAACGAGAATCGGCGAGTGCTGCTTGAAGAATTCGCGCGCTGTAGTTACACCTGCGAGTCCATCGATGAACAGCATGTCCTGGCGCTGCCGGAATGACGCAGAAGCAGCTGCGGCGTCACGATAAGCTAACTGACTTTGCAGAAGAATATTGCCCCTATCTGGTCGAGGCGTTGCGAGTGCATGATCGGTTTGCAACCCGCGGGGTGCCCTCGGCGGGAAAATAGCTGGACTGCGGCGCATCAGGCCCAGGGACCCACTCTATTCCGTGGCTTCTGTCCGTGTTCTTGTCCACCGGAGATGCTGCGGCGGCTGGCGTTTGCGCTGTCATGGAAGGCATTCCTTAGCGCGTCTCTGTCTGTGCTTCCACCCCTTCGTTGTCGTAAGGCCAGTGCTTCTGTGATGGCCGTTTGCTCGTGAAATCCCTCATTTACGCTTCGGCGAAGGCCAAGTAAGCAGAGAATTCCGTCAAGAATATGAAGCCAGCCTAGGTTATCGCAAACGGGAACTGCTCCACGGATCGAGGAAATCCTCGGCGGTCGTTGGCCCGGTAAGTTTTACTACATTTCTATATTATGTGTTGGTTTAGTAGATTATCCCGGACGCTTTGCGCGCTAAACCCGCAGAAACTTACGCAAGTGTGAAAGAGGCAACGTAATGGTACGATTGAAAATCGCGATGGGGTTTCTTTGGGCATTGCTGACGCTCCTGCTGCAGGTGGTCCCTGGTGCGATCGGGCTGGCACGCGCGCAACGTTTGCGCAAGAACGACATCGTCTTCAATTCCCGCGGCATCCCGCTGGCGGGTGCCACCGTGCGCGTTTGCGCCATGCCCGCAAGTGGCCAGCCTTGCACCCCGCTCGCGCTGATTTATTCCGACGCCGCGCTCACCTAAACGCTCGCCAATCCCACTACCGCCGATGGCCTGGGAAATTATTTCTTCTACGCCGTGCCCGGAAAATACGAAATCGAAATTTCCGGCCCGGGCATCACCACGAAACAGCTTCCCAACGTCATCCTGCCCAACGATCCTTCTTCGCCAACCTTCAGCGGAGCCATCACCGCCTTCTCGCTCAACTTGAACGGCAACTTCACGGTGTGTGGCAACACCACCGTCGTGGGCAATCTAGCCAGCGGCACGCTGTACCTCGCGAATCAAAGCGCCCCGCACGGCCCCGCGAGTTCCGGCACGGTCAACCTGTACACCAAGACTGCCGACAAGCTTCTCTATTACAAAGACGACACCGGCACGGAACTCGGCCAGCTTGGCCCCGGCGCGCAGACCAATGTTTCAAACAACTGGACCGCGCAACAAGACTTAAACGCGAACACGCGCTTCAAGGGTGCTAATCCTTATGTGGACGTGACTGCGTATGGTGTGAGGGGTGTCAACCCGAGCACGACGCCTGCCGCCGTGGGCCTCACTGCCAGCATCAGTCTCAACTCGTTTAACCGCGACGATTTCCTCCGCCAGCACGTTCCAGAACGGCGATGGTGTGGTCATCTATGGGGCTGGCGCTTCTCACGCCATGAGGGCGCCTGCTGCACCCACGGTGGTTAACAGGGTGGCTGGTGGGCCAACTGGAACGGGAATAATGGCTGCCGCAGCAAAAGGAGCTACACCCTACAACTATCAAATTATCGCCCGTAACAAATTGGGCGGCTTGACCGCCGCAAGTGCGACAGGCTCAACGACGACGGGCCAGGCAAATATCGGTTCACGTTCGGTGGCCATTACATCATGCACGCGTTCTGGAACTACAGTCACCTGTATCACCGCCGCTCATGACATAGCTATCGGCAGCACACCGGCAATGGTCTATCTCAGGGGCGTCAGCGATGGCAGTTTCGATGGCTGGTATCTTCTCTCATCGGTAGCCGATAATACGCACATTGCCTTCAATTCCGGTTTCGATACCGCGTCTGGGGCTTCCACTTCCTCTACTGGCGGCACGATGTTCTGGTTCAACTGCAACCATGTTAGCTGGAGTGCGGTGACAGGAGCATACCAGTATTACATCTACTCTGACAGACCGAATCCCGGCACCTTCGGGCTCGTTGGCGTAAGTAAGCCGGTCAACGGTTCCTTCACGGACGGGACGCTCTACTGGGATGATTTCGGCTCCCCGATGATGGACGGCTTAACGGCGATTCCCGGCTACGTGCCTTCCACCGCGCAGTGGCGGCAATGAGCAACAACCTTGTAACCACCATCGTTTCCGGCGCGGGCACCACAACGCTCACCTTGGCAGCTTCGGCTGGAACATCCGTCGCAGGAGCAACGATTCGCTTCGACAACGCGCCGAACTTGCTGGCAGCAGCCACAGCTTCATCTCAACAAACCACTTATCTTCCAATTTCTAGCGGTTCCTACGTCGTTAACTCCGTCTTGGACCTGAGCGGCCTCAACTTTCTCAATTTACTTGGTGGCGCAGGCCTAGTCCTAAACGACACGCTCATTCTTGGGGGTGCGAACTGGCGCGGGGACACGCTGCCAAGAAGCAGTAGTGCGACTCAGTTTCAATTCGAGTCACTGCCAGTAGTGTCTTGCAATGCCACTCCCTGCATTCATGTCACCAACGGCAGGCAGGGACACTACGAAGGATTTCAACTCAGCGGCAGCGGGAATAATAACATAACAATCTTCTGATTGAGCAGGATGGAAACGGTGGAAGCGGTGGCCCGATATGGCGACGAATAAATTTCGCTACCAGTAGCAGCTCCACTGACCGCATGGGCATGAGCTTCATGTGCCGTGGAGTTGCGGGCAGCGCATCCTGCGTCGGCAATTTCGATAGATTGCTGTTTTTAGGTGGTCCCGGCGGGGTCGGTGACGCTGGCAGCACCGCAACGCCACAGTTTTACTGCGACGACTGCGGCAACATAACGATCAATGACACTTTCATGAGTAGACGGTCGTTCCTTTTCAGGGCCGACCCAGCAGGGTCAAAGGTGTATTTTCACGGGCAAACCTACATACAGGGCAGCATCATCCCTGTAGTCTCCAGTTATTTCACTGGGGGTGGTGTTAGGCAAACATTTCTGATGGATGTCATGGAAATGGATACAACAGCCCAACCTCTTTATGCAAACTTTGCTCAAAATCCAGGGACGAGCTTCACGGTTAATGCCACCAATGGCCCATCGCTGGATAACGGAGTCGTCCCGCCGCTGGTAAGTGGTTTCGGAACGAGCGTGGTAGGTTCCACGGTGGGCCCTGGGTACACTGCTACGATTTCAGGTTCGAATTTCACGAACAACTCCGTCAAGGTTACGGTGTGGGCAATATGGGTGTTGAATTACAGTCGACACTCGCACCAGCCTCGGCAGTAGTCAGCGCCGGGGGCGGGGTCCCGATAGGTACTCATACATATGCAGTAGCTTGGCAGGACGCTTTTGGGAAAACTACTGCCGTTGGGCCAACGATTTCAGCTATCACGACCTCAGGTCAGCAAACTGTCACGATTACGCCGCCTGCGGCTCCAGCCGGAGCGGTGACCGTTCAGTTTTACCAAGACGGCCAGCTTGCAGGTACAAGCAGCAATCAATGCGTGCCGTACCCAGTGACACAGGCCCTGGTATACACGCTTGGATTCGTTCCATGTACCAAACCAACGACGACTGGAAACGCTTTAACTGTTGGTGTGTCGTCTGCTGGCTTTGAAACACCCTCGTTTTTCCTCACGGGCGGCGGCTTCAAGAGCACCACGACCGGCACCTTCACAGCGAATCGCGCGCAAACGCTTCCCGACGTCACCGGCTACATTCCCGTTACCAGCTATCTCAACTCCGCCTACGACAACGCCACCCGCGCCAACGGCCCATCGGCTCCAACTGGACGGTGACCAACGGCGGCATCAACATCAGCTCGAACAGCTTTGTTGGCACCAGTGCCCGCGACAACGTGGCGTTCTGGAGCACCAGCCCTTTCAGCAATGTCCAGTTTTCGCTGGTCACCCTCACGGCCTTGCACGGCACGACCGATTTTTCGGGAGTCGCCGTCCTGGTTTCCGGGAGCGGCGGTTCCACCCAAGGGTACGAATGCGTCGAGAGCACGACCAACATTTTCATTCAAAAGATTTCTGGAACGACGAACACGACGCTCACCAGCGCCGCCTCGACCGGTGCCACGGGAAACATCCTGCGGCTGGAGGCAGCCCCGGGCGGCGCATTGACGTGCTACAAGAACGGGGTCTCGACGCTCACGACGACGGACACCACTTATTCTTCCGGCTCTCCCGGCTTGTTCTTGTTTGGCACGGTCGCTACTTCGAGGAACTGGTCCGGAGGGAACCTGCATCCTCTCGCGCAACTGGACTCCGAGCAGGACTGGATGAAAACACAGCACTTTGCTCAAGGGATCGCGCTCGGAGGTGCATCCTCGGAATCCTTCAACAACAATCCGCGCGCTGAACAAAACGTTTTCCTGCCGGGCGCCCTGACTTCCACGTGGACCGGTGCGACCTGGACGACTGACAAAGCCGTCGCCGTCACGCGCGTGCAAGTACAGGCCAAGACGGCTCCCGCGGGCTGCACCACCAACGCTGTGGTGCGGCTTACCGACGGCACCACTCCGGTCAACATAACCATTTCCGCTGCCGCGAACGACAGTGGCGCGATCTCTCAGAATTACGCCGCCGGCGCGTCCCTCACTGTCGCGGTGCAAACGGCTGCCGCAGGCTGCACTAGGAGCCCCGCCGACGCCAACGTCGTCGTGCAATACCGCATGCAGTAGTTTTGTTGGCCTACCCGGTAGCTTTGTCACAAAGTGTCAAAGTGTCGCCTTTACTTCTGAATGGTGCTGAAAAGAATTCGCACGTCACCTCTGCGCATCCGTCTGTTCCTGCCATCCTCGCATCAGTCCTTGACGTCTGGGCTGCCCGGCTGCAAGTGTCGTGTAACTTATTGCTCGAGCGCCAGGAATTCGGAATTCGACGGAGTTCTTGCATTGAAGATACTTCAAGATTTCATGATTGATACGATAGAATTCCGCGGATCCCTTCGCACTGAGATAGTGTCTGAACGGGATGCCGCCTTCACTTGGGAACAGCAATTTAATATTGAACTTCGGACGCATGTGCTCTGGTCCGTTCTCGCTGAGATCTTCGGAGTGTGACATGTAGAGTAGCGGCTTCGGCCGAGCTCGGCACTCCCCAAGAAGAACTGCGGTCAACAGTTTGGTGAGACCGGATCCTAACGTGACTGCGGCATTGCTAGTGAAAGGCAAGACGATGGCGGAAACCGGGATCTCCCAGATTGGCAAACTCCCCTCGCGGAACGGATTCAATGGATCAGGATGGTATGGAAGGCGAGGGGCCAAAAACCAACCGTTTTCCTTCTTATACGTGCTGGTAATTCCGAGACGCCCAGAGTTCACTGAAACGTCAGCATAGTACCCGCACTCCGCTAAGAGGCTCCGCGTGGTTCCGGAGACCCGAAACCCAGGCGAAAAGCTCCGGGATGCCGGCCCAGACCGTTCGAGAGGATCTTCGTGGCTCGCTCAATATAATCCCCCTGCATTACGCGGGGCATGCCCCTATAGTCCTCGTCGCCTATATGAAACAGGGCGTGACAAGCGACCTGATGCGGCCTCTATATATTATTTATCTGTCTCGGAAACTCTTCAAAAATCTGCGCCGGGACGAAGTAAGTCGCCGGAATGCCCATATCACTCAGGAGCTGGAGTGAGTGTTCGATATAGCGGTCTATTCCCGGCACATCTTGAACATCCAGCGTGAGCAGGGTCGGAACGCGCCGGGCCCGATTGTTCATGCTCCTACCTTTTGCCCTTTGCACATGATGATCCCCGCAAAGTAATTCAGACCCGGCATACGCTCAAATACGAAGTCTGCGGCCTTGTTGACAGGATTGCCGAACCCTGCTTGCAGCATCATTACGCTTCACCTGCCCTGTGGAGTACGTATGATCATCGATGTGCCGCTCCCCTCCCATCAGGAATTTTAAGAGCTCAAACCAGGGGCAATACTTGTTTTGGGAAATCAACAACCGCCCGACCTCCAGGCTTCAGCAGCCGCTGGATTTCGCCCTGCGACCGTACCGGGTCTGGCACATAGTGGAAAGTGGAAAATGAGAAAGCGCCGTCAAAGGAATTGTCCGGGATGCCCCGCATATCTTCTGCGTCAGCCGCGATGAATTCAGTGTGGGGCAACCCCAAATCCTGAGCAAGAATTTGGGCCGCTTTGATCGACTCTGGTGAGATGTCCAAGCCCACGACCTGATAGCCGTCCCGTGCCAGCTTCATTGTATAGTCCCCGGCGGTGCACCCGACTTCCAATAAGCGGTCGACCCGAGAGAATCGGCCGAGAGCAAAGGCCCTGTCAATCTTGCGTTCCATCCAATATAACCCGAGTTGGCGGTGAGCTAGAATTATGCTTTCTGCGACTTGAGGCGAGCGGTCTTTGTAGTTGCTCAGGATGCCTTTGCCGACCGAATCATACTTTTCTTACTTCCTTATTCCTACGTTGTCTGCTTTTGCAGCCGGTTCCACCATTTCTCTGATTATCTCCTCTCAGAGTTTACGGCGACATTATTAGAACGGCTTTTCAGGAGGAAGACTTTCGTGCGCTTGCTTCTTTCAGAAATTCCCAGGTCTCCGAGGCGCAACGATCCCAGGTATATGACTGTGCCGTGTGGGCCGCGTTTTCTCCTACTCTGCGGCAGAGGTCCGGGTGCTGGTAAAGCCGGCGGACGAGCTGAGCCAGCGCAGCGCTATCCCCGGGATTGTTCAGGATGAACCCATCGACTCCTTCGATAATGATTTGCGATACGCCAGCGGGAACTGACGTGATGACCGGCAGGCCGCAGGCCATGGCTTCCGCGACCGGCAATCCGAAGGAATCTTCGCCGCTGGGGCTGACGTATAGGTCCGCTGCGGCGTAAAGACCGATAGCGTCAAACGAGGCCGTCTCCCAACGACATTTTTCACTTAAACGTAGGCTTCTCGCAGCTTCGCGGAAGGAGGAGGTCTCCATCGCAGTCAGGATCGTAGAGAGACCTTTGGTGTACCAATCGTTGCCAGGAGGACAAAATCACTTTCCAAGAAGTTTTGGCGCGAGCTCGCTTCGGCGCGAAGCGCGAGACGCCTCGCAGGAGAAAATTGCCCGGCATCAACACCATTTGGGATGACACGGACGTCCTCGCGATGGAAATACTCGTTGAGGAGCGCAGCTGTTCGCCGAGAAACGGCTGCGAGCGAGACTTTCGAGCCGGTGTAGATGTGGTGCTCCAGCCACGTCAGAAGAGAATAGTGGGCGTGGCGATGAAAACGCCGATGAAATCGCGGGCGAGCCTTCGCAACCGATAGAAAAGCGCGTGCACAATGACGACGTCCGCGTCGAAACAATTGATGCCAGGAGAAAGAACGAGATCGAATTGCAGTCCGCGAATGGCGCGATCCCAACCGCGGCAAGAGGCATTCAAGAAAAGACAAAACCAAAATTGCAGCAAGTGACGTCTAGGAATCGAGCGCACCTTGTGCCAGACGATTCCGCCGCATTTCGTCGCCGCTGGAGGCGGCGGACCGAGCAAGGGCGAGATCCTCCACGCGCTGAGCATACAGGTGAATTTCGTAGCCGTATTTGCCGGCCAGACGCTCGAGAACCTCGGCAAGGACGCGCTCGGTTCCATGGCGGCGGTCCACGAACGGAGAAACGACGGCCAGGCGCAAGTCAGCGCATCCAGGGGTGCTGAAACCGCCCGCCTGGCTGGACCGCACCGGACTGTGCAGAGACGGCGAGGGTGGGCAGGCGGAACAACATGCCGAGGAGCAGCCACAAATAAGCGTTCAGCACGAAATCCTCGTACGGCTGCATCCCGGCAAACGTGATGGGGAGAAGGAGGAGTCCGGCATACCAGAAAATCACGAAGGCAATGGGAAACCAGGGCGATCCCCTTAGCCTCTTCACCACGCGCCACGCGGAGAACACGATAGCAAAGCCCATCACGAGCCAGAGGACCAGGCCCCCGATTCCCATTTCCACCACGAGCGCACCGAATCCACTCTCCACACCGACGACCGGAGGTTTCGCATGAAAGAATTTCGCAATGTATTGGACGCCGAGAGAGGTCGTGCCGATCCCGTAGCCATAAGGCCAGCGTTCATAAGCAAACGCGCCTAGGAAGTTCCTTAGAGGGTAATCCCAGGACCTCTCCTGCAGTTGGCTGGCACTGCTGGTGGGAGAGAGAGTCTCCGTGTAAAAGGCCACACGCGAGAGGAGCGCTTCCGGGAAGAGGAAAAACAGCAGGACGATCCCGAGTACGATCCCTGCCGCGGCGCGTTGCACCGTGCGCAGAACGCGCAGGACTTCCCGCTGCCGCCAAGGGGCGCCCCAAACGAAAGCGAGAACGCCCATCAGAGTAGAGCCGGCGCTCCAAAGAACAATTCCGCGGGAGGAACACAAGGCGAGAGCCGCAGCGATGAGAGCATGAAGAGCCAAAGCAAAAGCCCTGCCGCGCCTGTGCCGGAGCAAAAGGTAACCGCTAAAACCAGAAACAAGCAGCCAGATGAGCAGCAAGAAATCTCCGAACCGTCCGGCGCTGACGAAAACCGAATTCGGACGATACAAAATCGCACCGGAGATGGGCGCGACCCGGTAGTTGGTGCTCAATTCGCGAATCTCCTCGGCAAGATTGGCTGGATTCAAAAAGGTATGGCCGAGAATGGCCTGCGCAATCCCCAAACCAACAATGATGGTCGCGAGAATCAGGTTGACGAAAAAGAAGCGGCGCAAGTCAGCTTCGGAATTAAGGAGGGCGTAGCCCACGAAAAGAAGCGGTACGTAGTAAAAGAACAATTTGAAGCCAAGAAGGCCGTAAACGATGTGGGTGGAAGCGGGATTAAAGATCTGCATGACTCCAAACCACACGAACAGCAGCAGCGGCACGAGAAAGGGCGGTCGGAAGGTGGCGACCTCCCTGCGGCGATACGCCGCGAGAAACGAAAGATAGACGACCAGAAGCAGAGAATCCTTGGCAAAATAAATCGCCATGTTGTTGCCGAGGTATTTCCGGGCAAAATCCTCGAACAAAAGCCAAGCCAGGAAGAAATAGAGGCCCCTTTGCCAGTTGTTGAGAATTGCGATAACAAAGGCGCAACCCACGAAGGCCATGGCAATGAAAGCAAGCCCAACCATGTCGCCCGCAATGACGTAACCGGCGGCTTCGTAAGCGGCAGCGACAAAGAAAACAAGAGATCCCAGGACGACCAGCGGGCGGCGGCGAAAACTGCCGGAGAGAACTGCAGAGGAGACTCTCATGATGGCGTCACAGCATCTTGTATGGGGGACTGCTCGCTCAAAGTGCCCTCACACCGGCCCTGATTCAGCCGCCAGGGGTCTAAGAGAAGTTTCAGTAACGGAGGTTGCGAGAATGTGGCTGGTCAGCGGCCAACGGTCGATCCACTGGATTTGATAACTCCAGCCGGCAAGTAAATCAGGAACGGGATGCGCAGCCACGTTACCGTCAAAGTGATGCAGTTCGATCAACAACTTCGGCCGGCACTTGCTGATGGTCTCTTGGGCGCCAAGAAGAACATCGTACTCGGCTCCTTCCACGTCCATTTTGAGAATGTCCGGCTGAATGTTAGCGCTCGCGCAGAACGAATCAAGCGTGATCGCTGGGACGAGAACGTGCTTACTGCCTCGTTCATGAATCACGGAGCCGTCGCCGGAATTCGGGGATTCGCTTGGGACCGAAAGAGACAGCTCTCCAGCGCGAGAGAAGAGGGCATAGCTCAAGGAGTGAACATTGGTCAACTTATTGAGCTGAACGTTTTTTCGCAGCAGCGCAAGATTTTCAGGAAGAGGCTCGAAAGAAAAGACGCGGCCTGTCGGACCTACGCACTTAGCAAAGAGCAACGAGTAATAGCCGACGTGCGAACCGATATCGATAACCGTCATACCGGGTTTCACGGTTGAAGTGATGACGCCGGTAACCTCAGGCTCCCACGTGCCGTAAACGAAACTTCGAAAGCGTTTCCAATCGACCGACATTCGATAGCCTTCAAGTGCGCCCCGGCACGCAGCTGCTTTCGATTCGGCGCGAGGCAGGTGGTTGAGAAGGTTATGAACAAAGGTAGCTACCCGCGAGGGTCTGTCTGGGTGGCCAATGATGGCGCACCTCCAGTAGACGGGTACCCAGCCCAAGATACGCGGAATAACGTTATCGAGCATTGGGCCTAATCGTAACACTTAAATCCGGCGTGAAATTCGGTAATTTCGCGCAAAATCGCCCAACCGGCATTGTCTCCGAAGATTTATGCAGCAATCGAGGAAGTTATGAAGATAGTCACGGCCTGCGACAAAGCTGGACACTGCAAAATTCATCGGCCAACGCGCCCCTGTTCTTAGAAGTGCCCACTTAGGAATCGCCGCCATGGCAGCATTCGCACGAATTCCAGGAACAAGTAAGCTCCGTGGAAATGCTTCGCAGCTGCATGATTGCAGGCGATTTTGATGGCTCGAGGCGAATATCGCGGTCTGAGGATTTTCTAACGAACTGTTAGAGATTCCTCAGACTTTAGAATCTGAGTCAAAGCCGCGTCAACAGCGGCTTTCGTAAGCTTCACTTCACGCCGAATACGCGATTTAGGTAACACAGGAAGATGATACCGACTCTATGGACGAAACAGAAGCCTGGCGCGAAACAGATCTTGGATGTCAGCGGAGCGTGAAGGTCTTAGACGCCCGGCAAAACGAACCTTTGAGGCAAGTTGAGAGTCTTGCGCAAACTGTTCGAGTGCTGCGCGTTCGGGACCGTCGCCGATGATCAGCATTTCAAAAAGACGATTTTGCTCGTGTAGGATTTTCGCGGCCTTGAACAGAAGAAGCACGCCTTTGGTGGTCACGAGGCGGCCCATGAAGACAATCACTGGCGGGTCGGATTCCGGAACGAGAGGAGAAATCCCTTGTCCGGCCTCCAGCCCATGGGGTATGGCGGTAATGCGCGGAAGATCCAGCAGCTCGTCGAGCCATCGAGTGGGTGTGATGTTGGCCGCGGCGAGGGTACGGAGGAAACGCCGGACAAAGGTAAAAAGCCACAGCTTTCCGGAGGCGACCCAGCCTTGTGCCGAATTGGATCTCGGGCATTCTGAATAGTGGCCCGCCATGAAGTGTCCTGGGCAAGGCAGACCTTCCGGCTCGATCACGAGTTGGCCGTTGGGACAAATCGTTTGGAACCCATGATGTTCGACGACCAGCGGCTTGCGCGCCAGACGCGCTAGGAGGAGAGGGGCGAAAGCGGGGCCGGCGGCGTGAACGACATCGCACGAGCGGATGAGCCGCCAGAGTTGAAGGAGGCCCGGCTGGCGGGCCACGCGGAATGGAAGTGTGCTGTCCTCGTATTGTCCCGCGGAGTTTGCGTCACCAGGGTGATTTCGAACTGGGACGAGCCGTTCAAATCGCGCAGTCCGGAGCCCGCGGCAGAGAGACTGAACGGTCGTCTCAACGCCACCGATGCCCGGGGGGAAAAAAGTGAGAATAGATCAGCAACTTCATCTCCGGAGTATTTTCATCCTCGCTTGGTAAAGTATCATCCGTGAGGCTTGTGCGCACCAGATCGAAACGTCCAGGGATCGGATCCGCCGATCACCACAAAGTCAAAAGACATGCTAAGCTGGCCGAGGACGAATGGCCAGCGCTTGCCTTGTTTCCCAAATCTTACCAAGAGTATTCCCTGGTTCACTTTTCATGATCGAACGTTGCGTGGCACTGCTGGGGCGACCTGACGAGCCGACAGACGCTGTCTTCGAATATTGTGAGTACCTCGGTGGCGCGCTGAACCGACAAGGAATTCCTTTGGAGCTTTTTCGAGTGAGGTGGTTCGAGCTTGGCTGGCGAAGTGCGTTACGGGGACTAAGAAACAAAATTGCAGCGTCCCCCAAAGCGTCTTTTCTTGTGCAGTACACCGCGCTGATGTGGTCGCGCCATGGATTTTCATGGCGGGTCCTAAGCGTCATTCGCCTTTTGAAAAAGAGCGGCGCGCGCTGCATCGTCATGTTCCACGATTCCGAGGAATACCTTGGCAGCCGCCTGGTGGATCGGCTCCGGCGCAAAGTACAGATCTACACGATGCGAAAAGCGCTGCAACTTGCCGACCTCGCGATTCTTAATGTGCCGCCGGAAAATGTGCCTTGGGTTCCGGCTGGTTCGCGAAAGGCAGTATGCATTCCCGTGGGGGCAAACTTGCCATCGCCAGAGAGAGGCTGGTCTCAATCCAAGGCGAGCAGGAGAGAGCGGCCGTTTGTGGTGGTGTTCTCATTGTCAGGGGGCCGTGTCCTAGAACAGGAAGTGCGAACCATTAGCGAAGCTGTGGTTTACGCGGGGGAGAAACTCGGCGCGCTGCTTCTTGTGGTGGCAGGCCGAAACTCGGAAGCTGGCGGGCTGCTCCTAAAAGAAAAACTCGCCGGAACGCGCGTGGAGGTGACGGCATACGGCCTGCTGGGAGGAGAGGAACTGGTTCCCTTGTTGGGTTCCTGCGATGTGATGCTCTTTGTGCGGGGGCCCATCTCTTCCCGGCGCGGAAGCGCCATCGCGGGAATTGCTTGTGGCCTGCCCATCGTGGGGCGGGAAGGATGGGAGACCGGCTGGCCCCTCACTGAGGCCGGGGTCGTGCTTTTGCCACGCGATCGGAAGCCAGAGTATGGTCAAGCACTCGTGCGCGTCCTTTCTGACCGATCCTACGCACGCTCCCTGGCGGAACGCAGTCGGCAGGCTTATTTGCGTTACTTTTCGTGGGACGTGATCGCCGCGCAGTATTTGGAGGCACTGCGAGGCATTCAGTCTCTGACGGACAAGTTATCCGAGGGCCAGGAAGGGTGATGACTGGGCTGGGAGGGACATGTTGTAGCAACGTGAATTTGTCACCCTAACGGCAACATGAAAATGTCACCTCGTAACCGGCAAGCATCAAAGCGGCTTGGCAAGTCGACGATCGGCAGGTCGAACGAATCAATTCGCGCATGCCACGGATGCTATAAAATCATCTCTGATGACATGCTGGGCCAGCTTGCACGCTGCAATGGTGCCTGCAATTCGCGCTCGGGGGTAGCGCACGACGATGCTCTCTCCGACAAATTCATGCAGTCCTGAAGCGATAGCCACTTCAATGATCGGGTTTCCTGACCGCTAACCAATGCCCAATATATTCTAGCGTGCTCTTCTACCATATGCGAACTTTCTGAAGGGCCCGCCAGGAAGCGGTGACCAGAACTCGGGACTCCAATCGATCGCGGGTGATGATTTCCTGGAGTTTGGAACGTCACCAACGAGAAAGACGTCAAAAACCTTTTCCTTACTCCCGCAAGATATGCACCGCGTCGAGAAGTGCATCGATTCCTTTCTCGCGGACCAGGACGGCCTACTAGAGTAAAGGAGATTTTACCGGGGAGATCAGCCGTAGCCTACTTCGGATTCTCACCGGCCCAGCAGTCTTCGAATCCGTGGCAGACCACCGACGAGTGATGCAGGGCTTGGCGGTAGAGAACATACTGCGAGGCGACGAGGTTTGCTGATACGTGCCGAGCGGGAAAACTGCGAGGGTCAGCAGTAACGTGGTAAGCCTTCGCCACCAAGAAGACTCTTGAGCGTTGCGGCGGACGATCACGGTGCATCTCCTGCTCATCGTGAGCACTATTATTATAGTTTGACCGACTTTTAGAACTACGCTATGAATGTTGACTGGTGGTTGACCGTTCGTATTCTCTTCAGTTCCACCGCGGTTCGCGCTCCACGAGTTTGGGATTAGCCGAAACCGTGGTTGACGGCTGGAGGCGGTGAATTGCGACTTGTGGTCATTTCCCCATTCCTTGACAGGCATCACGGAACTGAACGCGCGGTTTCGGAACTTATCGAGCGCCTTGCGCAGGATTACGGTTGCGAAATTCATGTATATTCCCAGCGCGTTGAAGACCTCCTTCTTACACCTTTGGATGGAATGTCGCAGGCTGCGCGAGGCTGGATCCGTTGGCACCGTGTTGTGTCCGTCCAAGGACCGTACTTAATTCAGTACATGTGGTGGTTCGTCGCAAATACGCTTCAAAGGTGGTGGGATGTACGATTTGGAAAACTTTCTCCCGACTTAGTCTTTTCACCGGGGATCAATGCCTGCGATGCCGATGTGATTCAAGTACCTATTGTTTTTGAAGAATTCTATCAGCGGGTAAAGCCGCAACTGCGCTTCCGACACGCGCCCCGTGCTAGTTGGCTCCGGCTCTTCCATCGGCGCCTCTATTATGGATTGGTCCGCTGGCTTGAAGGCCGCATCTATCGGCGGAGCCAGGTCCATTTGGCCGGTATCTCTGGAATGGTTGTCGCACAGCTTGACGCACATTTCGGCCGTCATGATGCGGTCTCCATTCCGTATGGTGTCGACGTCAAGTGTTTCGAACCCCAGGCTCGATTGCAACGACGCTCGGTTGCCAGGGCTGATTTGAACCTCGTTCCGCAGACATTTGCGCTCTTGCTGATTGGCAATGACTGGCGGAATAAGGGGTTGCTGACTTTAATCGAGGCACTGAATAAATGTCGAAATTTGCCCATACAGCTTCTCGTAGTCGGAAAAGACGACGAACGGCCCTTCGAGGCAGCAATCCGCAAGCTCGGACTTCTTGATCGGGTAGCTTTTCTGCCTCCTTCTAAGGACGTGATGAAATTTTACGCTGCTGCGGACGCCTACGCTGGTCCATCGCTTGAAGATGCCTATGGTCTGCCCGTTATTGAGGCCATGGCCAGCGGCCTGCCGGTCATCGCCAGCATAAATGCTGGAGCAAGTGAAATCATAAAGCATGGTTTGAACGGCCTCTTGTTACGGGACCCATCCAATGCTGCGGAGCTCGCGGGTTTAATTCGGAGACTGGTTAACGATCGCTCGCTCAGGGAGCTGCTTTCAGGAAACGCGGTCAGCACGGCGAGACAATGTACCTGGGACCACAACGCTGCCGCAATGTGGGAACTCCTTAACAAGGCAAGCGCAAGAAAGCGTGCTCCTGCCAAGTTGAAGGAACGAACTTGGTTCAATTGAATGATTACGAGTTAGGTTAAGTCGGCTACTGTCTCCTTTGGTTCTATGCTGTCGCAACTGACGCGATTATAGCTCTCCTCAACATGGACGTCCGCACGACGCTCCTCCCAATGATGCGTCAAACTCGCCAGTGAGATGACAGCAGTGGAGAGCCAAGATCGCGTTCGCTCCTCGAACGGTCCAGAACATTCCTGACCTCTCAAGACCGGAAGAGACCAGGTGTCAAGAAAAAGTTGATTTGTTCACAGATTCTTGCGAAACACGAATACGGCGTGAGTAGCCAAAAATGCGGGACAAATCTTCGCCACCGCCGGCTCGGTCCAGGCCGAGAAAGGAACAGTAATGCGGCGCAACCGCCAATAGAGACGACGTGTCAGAGAAGATTCCCACGAAGAACACGTAAGGGAAGGGGACTGTGACTGGTCAACCTGGTTGCCTTTTCCGCCGTAGACGGTTTGTGCCAGCAGGACAAACAGACGGTCGGGAAGAAAGAATTCTTCAGCAAACCAATCGATTAAAACGGTTCCGTGAGATTCGACTTCGCGAATCCAATCCCGTGGTGATCGGGGGAATATATGTGAAGCCTGTCCGCGGGTGAGCTCCAACAGTATCATTCGACCTCCCGGCCTGAGGACCCGGACCATTTCTTGCAGCGCGGTTGACTGAAGGTCATAAGGGATGTGTTGAATTACGGTGATGTCCGACAAGCAATCGAACACGGAATCAGAAAAAGGCAAGCTTTGGGCTAGACCGACGGTGAGAGGGACACTAGTGCGATGGGAGCGTGCTATGCGAAGCATACCGGGCGTCGCGTCCACTCCCACTGCTGAAAAACCCAGTGCTGTATAACGTCGGACCCAACGGCCGGTCCCACAACCCACATCCAGAAACCGCGCACCGGGCGAGATCGCTGCTATCGCGAGAGCACGCCGGAGAGCTCGAAATTGCAAGTTATCGATCACCTGGTTGAACCAAGGCGGAGCTTGAGGATGCAAGACGGGGGCAAATCCCGAGCGATCCATTAATTCAAAGCCTTCGGCCAAATTTGACCAGTAGTCTTTGGGAGAGTACATCGTCGCCGTAGCCTAGATAGAGTGACCCATTCTATCGTCAAAAGCGCATTCGCTTAGCTTAGCCAGGATTCTAACGCCTTATCGTTGTTGGCGGAAGCAAATGAGCGCAAGGTGGCAAAGTGCGCGTTTTCGATGCGGATTCAACAATAGGTTAGAGATTTCGGATGGACAAAGCCTGCTATGTCACCCACTTGTTTATGGAGCCGCACAAACTGCTCAGGTTCGCGACCCCGAACAGGCTGCAGAATTTCGTCAATTTATCTCGCACTGCAACCCCGGAATGTTTCTGTTTGACGTGGGTGCCAGTTTTGGCATTTTCAGTCTGGCTTGTGCTCGACCCGGTGGGAAAGCGATCGCCATAGATCGCTCTCCTATCGCCACAAATATGATCGCCAAGCAACTCAAGCTCAATAACCTGAATGACAGTGTTCGAATTCTGGAAACTGCTATTGGCGACACTGATGGAACTATCAAGATGCTTAGCGCCGGGATTTATTCCGACGGCTATTACCGTTATCGTGACAAGCGGGAGCTGACACGTGTTCGCGTTACAACGATCGATCATCTTGTCGAGCGTTTTGGTCGGCCTTCGCACTTGAAAATTGACGTTGAGGATATGAAGCGGCTGTCATTCGCGGTGCCCGAGAACTGCTGTAGGGGTCGTCCCCACTTGTCTTCATTGAGCTCCACAACGAAATGGACCTCGCCTCAGGTGGTGATGTAGCCTTCTGTGTAAACGAATTATTGAGGCTTCGTTACAATATATTTTCAGCTTATGGCATTCCGTTGAGTGTTGAGCAAGCTCTCAAGCCGCCTATATGCCGAGTTCTTGCCAGGAGCGCAGTCAGTTCATCTTGAGCAAACTTCTATAGATCTCCGCGTGCTCGCTCACCATTTTGGCATGAGAAAACTGGGTTTCGACCCGCGAGGAGGCCTGCTGGCCGAGGGACGCGGCCTGCTGCGGGTCGTCCAGGAGCAGGCCTACCTGACGCGCTAGATCAGCTGGATCACCTGTTCTGAAAATCAGCCCTGTGTTCCCGAGCACCTCTTTGAATGATCCGAGATCCGAGACAATCAGTGGCAATGCTTTTTGCATGTTTTCCGCCAATACCAATCCAAACACTTCACCTGCTAGCGACGGAACGACCACTGCATGGGCACGGGACAACTCCGCATTCATTTGCGAAGACGAAACTCGTCCCAGCAATCGAACATGCCCGGCCAAGGGGGGCGTTCTCGCCGCAATTTCGAGCGAAGCTCGCTCCGGTCCATCACCAATCACCAACAACTGAACCGACCGTCCTTGTCCCCGCAATAACCTAGTCGCTTCAAATAGGACGCTAACGCCCTTGGTTGATACCAGGCGGCCCACATAGGCTACGATTGGCGGAGACGTGCCAGTCATGGACTGTCGCTGCGGGATGGAAGTTGGCTCCAGACCGTGGTGGATCGTCTTGGCGCGGGGCAGCCGAAGCTGTTCCTGCAACCAGCCCGTGGGTGAGATGTTCACAAATACCCGCTTGCATAGGAAGCGCCGCACAAACGTAAGTAGCCAGAGTCTTCCCGAACCGAATTTTCCGAGGGCGAGATTGCAGCGGTAGCACTCCATATGGCGGCGCGCCATAAAGTGTCCAGGGCACGAAGTTTGCGATGGCTGCACAAGCAGCTGTCCGTTGGGGCAAATGGCCTGAAAGCCGTGGTGCTCGACGACAATAGGCTTGCGCATCGCGAATCCGAGAACAAGAGGTGAAAGGGCGGGACCAGCCACATGAATCACATCGCTTGAGCGCACCAGGCGCCACAGCTGCCAAAGGCTAGGTTGGCGTAGAACCTGAAACGGAAGCAGGCGATCATCGAAATTCTCGGCGGGTGTCTGAGTCACAAGCGTAATTTCGAATTCAGAAAGGCCCGATGCTGTGCGGAGCTCCGCAAGGCCACGGGCAATTGAAAGGACGATCGTCTCGGTCCCCCCGACGCTGGGTGCAAAAAAGTGAGAGTAGATCAAAAGCTTCATGCGGAATCCGTCCCACGAGATCGACCCCACAGTTCTCGCGTGACGACTAGCCACGGCATGGCAAGCACTACCGATTCTTGGTCGTGAATCATGCCGAGAAGGAGAGGTTTCTGGCTCTCTATTGAAAGCTGGCAGCAAGTCTTGGAAAACAATATTGACGGTAATGGCATCGGACATGCAGTCACTGCACCTTCGACATTTCCAAGAGGACCCGCGATTCCAGCGCCCACGCCAACTCCTTCCAGCCTACGGACTTCAAAAAGGCAGCGGGCCTCACCGCGTCAACGCTAACCAGTTTTCCTCAACGAGCTGTGCGAACAGTGTCACTTGCGCAAGGGAGATACCTGGCTCCAGCACTGACTTCGCATTCTTGGTGGTCCTAACCGAGTCCGTTGAAGAAAACAGTACTAGTCCATTCGGATTTGCTTCCACCGCATAGTTCAGCATTAATGCAGAGATTATGCTCTCACTCGAGCAGTCCAGGCCCAGCTTTGCCGACCAGTCATTCACCCTTTCGCTGCTGGCTTTCAGGAACGATAGAACGCGGCGAAAGCTTCCACCGAGAGCCCCGTGCGTAATAATCAGGCTGCGTGATGCTTGCAGTGGCAATCTTTCTCGATTCCGTGTAAGGACACTGTTTTGAAACTGGACGACTTTGCACAGGTCCGACTGGCATTCAAGTGCCTGCGCAACATTGTCGAAACTTGTGCCTAGGCCGAAGTAACGAATCTTACCTTCAGCGACGGCACTGCGCAAAAAGGCCACCAGCTCATCGGGTGCCTGATCGCCAACGACATAATCGTGCAATAAATAAAGGTCGATGTAATCAGTTCCAAGTTCGCGAAGGCTGATTTCGAGGCTCCTCTTCGCGTCATCCACGCTGAAAGCGTTGCCTTTTATGAGAAACGTTGTGTGATGCTGCACGACCTTACGCGCTGCTGGCACAAGCCGGGCAAGTCGCCGACCGGCCTGCAATGCAATTCGCAGGGCGCTCGTAGGCCGAGGGAGCTCGATGCCAAACTTGGTGGTGATGGTTATGCGTGCTCGACGGGACTCGATCAAGGCACCGAGGATCCCTTCTGCTTCACCATAACCGTAATACCGAGCCACATCGAAGTGGCGCACCCCAGCATCGAACGCGCTTTCCAGCAATAGAAGTGCCTTCTTACGACCGAGACTCGCTAGGCTGCTACAGCCAAAGCCTATATTCGGGATCTTTATGCCAATTCTCGCGACGTCTATTTCTCGCATCATCGTTGCCCGTTTGCCGCGCCACTGCTTGAGCCATGCATCGTTGAAAGCCTGCAGCCAGAAGTGCTGATCAAACCTGCTTAAGCCGATCCGCAATCCGGATACACAGCGCCAGCATTGTTAGCGTAGGGTACAAACAAGCGATGCTTGGGAATACGGCAGTGCTCCCAATGTACAAATTGGCCACCCCATGCACCTGGCAATTGGAATCTACCACGCCAAGTTTCCGAGTCGCATGCATTCGCGTCGTGCCCATTTGGTGAAGAGAATCGTGCGCCATCCGAACCCATCCAGCATCATCGTCAAGAAGTGCGGCCTGATTTAGATCGTAGCTACCGAGTTGGAGCCGCTCGAACTCACTAGCAATGGTCCTGATGTATTCGGACGCCGTCCGGCGCTCGAGCTCCCCCAGACGCCAATCGAGCCTTGCACGGCGCATTCCTAATTGGTCTCGGCGTTCGCCCAACATTACTCGGCTTGTCGGGTTTGGTGCCATTTCGCACATCGCCGCAAAATAGATCGGCCCGCGTCTCGGAGTCCCGGCGCGCCCTTGCACATATAGGCGATAAGCTAGGCCGAACAGTTCACGAGGATCAGCGAGAGCTTTACCCACCAAGTGCTTCAGCTCACCAAGCGGCGGAAGGCTCTTGCCTCTCACCGCCCTGAAAAGATTCTTCATCGCGATGATCGAAGAGTCCGGCTCATGCCAAAAAATCACCGTCCCACAAATGTGCACAAGCTGCTTGTCGGCTTGCAGTCGCTCGCTGAGTGCTATAAGAGGAGCATACTTCCGTCCCTTCAGGAAAAATGACTCGAACAGCTGCTGCAAACGTGGTCGATAGGTCGTCAGAAGGTTGTGGTACCAAAAAAGAATGTGTTCCTGAAAGTAGGAACCTACCAAGCCATACTCGTTGCCCACGCCGTGTTGCTCAATCCGGTCCGAAGCAAGCAACAGCCGTGCAGTCTCAATAGCTCCGCAGCAAATCACATAAAATCGTGCCTTTGCTGTCCCTCTCTTCCCTGCTAACGTCCTGAACTCGACGTGGGCGACGGCTGTTGCCGCCTGGTTTGTGATGATTTCCGTTACGTTGGCGTGCAAAAGTACAGAAATGTTGTTGGCCTTTCTCAACTCGCCACGATACGTCGTTCCGAAATTGGGTCTGCGACTCCACTGTGAACATTCCATAAAAAGCTTCGTTGAATCAAAGGCTGGAGGTTCAATGCCGGACGCCGCGCAAAGATCGTTGTAAGGGATGCGCGCGCCGAGTTGAAGTACCCGGTCTGCTCGATCGTAGTATGGATCAAGCTTCTGCCGACAAATCGGCCAGCCACTGTCCGGTATCCAACTTCGTTCCTGGAAGTCAGAGGCACCAAAGCGGAGAGATTGCCCTCCCCACACTGTTGTCGTCCCGCCGAAAGTCCGGACCCGGCCCTGGTGAATACCAATGTGCGGCAGCCCGACGATTTCGCTCTGATACAGCTGCTGTGTTTCCGCCTCAGTGTCCAGCCCACCGCTTTCCAAAACGACCACTGTATAGCGAGTGCTCAGGAATTCTCGTGCAATCGTTATGCCCGCGGCTCCGGCCCCAACAATGCAAACGTCGGCCGTAATGCAAGCTTCGTCATGGAATTCATTGAAGTCCTTGATCATCTAATCACAGATTTCCGATTAGAGAGGCCGATTGGCCCCCGCACAAACTGCCCGAGCCCACCATTCTTTGACGGTGTATTGTACACTTTTCGCTTTTCAGCAGAAGCCGAGAGCGGAATGCGTGGGCGCTGGCGGAGTTTGCGTGCGGACCTGCGTTCGCAGCTGCTATCTCCCGACAAGAAGTTCGATCAAGTAGTCATGCTCGCGGTATTGGAGCATCTTACCGAGCCAGACGTAGTTCTGCGCGAGACCTACCGGTTGCTTGCCGCCGAAGGCACACTCATTCTTACATGGCCTTCCGCGATGGTCGGTCCCATCCTACGCGTGCTGCACGGCTTGCATTTGGTCAGCGATGAAATGGAAAGCGACGAGCACCAGGAAGGGATTCCAGTGGCAACCCTCGAAGAGCTCCTTCAGCGTGACACCACGCGGGGCAACTTGCATCCTACTCGCACTTTGCTGCCCCAGTCATCGACACGCGACCTCGATACAGGCGATGTTCATATAAGCCTTTGGCGTCTGGGCTGCCCTACTGCAAGTGCCGTGTAACGTATTCCTCGAGAGTCAGGAATTCGACCGCGTTCTTGCTTTGAAGATACTTCAAGATCTCACAATTGAGCCGATAGAATTCCTCGGGTCCCTTCGCAGTGAGATAATGTCTGAACGGGATACCGTGTTCAGTTGGAATCAACATTCTAATATCGAACTTCGGACGCCTGTGCTCAGGTCCGCTCTCGCTCAGATCTTCGGGATGTGACATGTAGACAAGCGGTTTGGGCCGAACTCGGCACTCCTCAAGAAGAATTGCCGTCAGCAGTTTAGTGAGACCCCATCCTAACGCGACTGCGGCATTGCTAGTGAAGGGCAGGACAATGGCGGAAACCGGGATCTCCCAGATTGGCAAGCTCCCCTCGCGGAACGGATTCAGTGGATCAGGATGGTATGGAAGGCGAGGGGCGAAAAACCAACCGTTTTCCTTTTTATACGTGCTGGTGACACCGAGACGCCCAGAGTTGACTGAAACATCGGCATAATACCCGCACTCCGCTAAGAGAGTGAGCGTTGTTCCGGAAATCCGAAATCCAGGTGTGCGAAAAGCTCCGGGATGTCGGCCCAGACCGTCCGAGAGGATCTTCGTGGCTCGCTCAATATAGTCCCTCTGCATTGCCCGGGGCATGCCCCTATAGTCCTCCTCGCCTGTATGGAATTAGGCCATGACAAGCGACCTGGTGCGGCCCCCGTATGTTTTTTATCTGCGTCGCATATTTTTCAAAAATCTGCGCCGGCACGAAGTAAGTCGCCGGAATGCCCATGTCACTCAGGACCTGGGCTGAGCGTTCGATATAGCGGTCTATTCCCGGTAGATCATGAACATCCAGCGTGAGGAGCGTCGGGATGCGCTGGGCCTCATTGGTCATGCTCCTATCTTTTCCCCTTTGCACATGATGATCCCGGCAAAGAAATTCAGGCCCGGCGTACGCTCAAATAAGAAGTCTGTGGCCTTGTAGAGAGGCGTCAAGATACCCGGCATCCCCTTCCAAAAGAAGATGATGCGCTTGACCTGAATACTGACGAACCCTGCTTGCTGCATCATTCGCCTCACCTGCCCTGTAGAGTACGTATGATCGTGAACGTGCCGTTCCCCTCCCACCAGGAATTTTAAAAGCTCAAACCAGGGGCAAAACTTGTTTGGGAAGTCCACAACCGCGCGACCTCCAGGCTTCAGCACTCGTCTGATTTCGCGAAGCGACCGTACTGGGTCTGGGACATAACGCAAAGTGGAAAATGAGAAAGCGCCGTCAAAGGAATTGTCCGGGACGCCCCGCATATCTTCGACGTCAGCTGCTATGAATTCAGTCTGGTGCAGCCCCAAATCCTGGGCAAGAACTTGGGCCGCTTTGATCGACTCTGCTGAGATGTCTAAGCCCACGACCCGATAGCCATCCCGTGCCAACTTCATTGTATAGTGCCCGGCGGTGCAGCCGACTTCCAATAAACGATCGGCCCGAGAGAATCGTCCGAGAGCAAAGGCCGTGTCAATCTTGTGTTCCATCCAATATAACCCGGGTTGGCGGTGACCTAGAATCATGCCTTCTGCGGCTTGAGGCGAGCGGCCTGTGTAGTTGCTCAGGATACCTTTGCCGATCGAATCATACTTTTCTTGCATCTCCTTCTTTACTGCTACGTTGTCTGTTTCCGCAGTCGGCCCTACCATTTCTGCAATCATCTCCTTTCCGATAAACCTCAACGCCAGAGTGCTGCCGGGCGCACAAATCGACGTCCTGTCTCAGCCTGGGAATCCCTCTCTGTGGACCCCGAACCTGAAGAAAAGTACATACCGCATTTTGCCGAGGAAGTCATGAAATTCTTTTCATGCCGCAGCTCGCGGAGAAGCTCGCGCCCCCGTGCTAGTGGTTCTCTAGGGCCGAGATTGCACGCCGATACTCCGAGCTATTGCGACGGCAGTGGTAGCGTCTCCATGCGTTGGAAGAAGAATTCCTGAAATCGCCGGTTTTTTGTGAACGCCCCCAAGTTGTCGAGTCTATTTCACCTGTCTCGACTTTTCCATCGTGCGAGCACACACAAGCAACGCTGCGACGTCGGGAAGGGGACTGCACGAGCAAGGGCCCTCTTCGCTACAGATCCTGGTCTAGGTCGTTGTCTCTGCGGGCAAAGCGGTTCCAGGAATCGGCTGGGATTCCTTTGACTCGTCGTCATGGCGCTCGACCAGATGCGGCCGACTTCGTCTGCGCTCGGAGGCTTCGAGGCCCCACTGAATCAGTTTTGCTGATATAGCGCTGGTTTTCGAAGAGGTTAAGCGTTTCCGGTGGGTCGGGCGGTGCCTTGTCAGGATCGAAGGGAGCACTATCTGAGTCGTCGTCTTCCGAACAGACGGGCGAGACGGGCGGCATTGACCAGCCCAGAGGAAGTTGCCCGCCATTCTCGTAAGCCGTAAGCGCTATGCCTTCCACGCCTGAAACACGAGCAAAATATGCGGCGGTTCGTTATTCCTCCTATTAATTTCGACGAGAAGAAAAATCGTAAAACCTGTGGTCACATTTGTCGCAGCGATATGGAGATACGCGAATTAGCCTGTACAGGGTTCGCTCCAGGACACCACTCCTCGCGGAGCGCCTAACGGAGCGGCTCTGACATCTAGGACACTCGTGAGCTCTCTTTGAAAACTACTAGGGTTGCCAGGACCGCTACATAGGTCTATAGTCCCGGTGCATTTCGTGACTTCCGCACCGAGGTGTTTATCCATGGCGAACAGGCGTTCTCAGCCGCTGACCAGACTTGTGCATTTGTTTGCGAGCCTGGTGCTGCCGCTTCTTCTAACGCTTCCACTCAACGCAAACGAACGAAGCGAAGATGACAATCACGGGGACAATGACAGCCACCACGCCAAAGTTGTTGGCGGGTATTTCGAGGAATGGAGCATATACTTCGCGGGGTACAACATTGCTAATCTTCAATCGAATGGTGTTGCCGACAAACTCACGCATCTAAACTATGCTTTCGGCAACGCCACCGCAAACGGATGCGCGATCGCCGATGCCT